>Ga0310690_10001155_pt1 | contig 48921 bp, 40 predicted proteins | sample AusTroGonzalo_MG_2_FD_207661 | JGI IMG/M metagenome (GOLD analysis project Ga0310690, IMG submission 207661) | Bovine rumen microbial communities from tropical cattle in Woodstock, Queensland, Australia - Gonzalo_04 (v2) (version 2) | ecosystem: Host-associated > Mammals > Digestive system >... | reverse complement strand
TCGAAAATCAGGTTCGGATGTATGCTGTTCTCTATCTCATCCACAAACACTGTCTTCTCGTTGAATAAAGCATCATAGAAAGCAGGTATCAGCGTCAGCATCCTCACCGTGCCGTCTGACTGAGACAGAATATCCATAACACCCTCATAGCCGCCTACTCCAAACTGCTTAAAGGCAAATTCTTGTACCTTTCGCGTGCCATCTGAATCCTTATACACGTTGAATTCGTTCCGCATGTCGTGTCCAAACTCCAGCCCAGAGCCAACGTCCTTCAAGTGTTTTTCAATAATTCCCTCCAGTCCACTTTCCCGGTGTTTCTCTATCCATTCGTCAAACGTATGTTCCTGCACAGAGAAATTGTTGATGTTCAAGTCACACTTAGTCAACATATCATTGGCAAACTGCTGCAATTTGACATCAGTAGCCATCAGATGTATCAACACTGGAATTTTACTGGTAATATCTACTACTTCCACATTTTCCTTAAACCACCCGAACACAGTGGTCACATCCTCACTGTTGAAGATTGGGAATTCGCTGTTCATAGGTAGTACCGATGACATCGGGTTCATGGAAAGCAGCTTTTCAGCAGATGTCTGGTTGTCAACATACTTTGACACCAGACGCGAGCCTTCACGCTTGAACACCATCTCATCTTTCTTCTTGCCAATCCCAGACACAAACAATTCCTCAGTGACACTTTTCCCGATTTTTACTACATACACGTAGTACTTTCCCTTGGCCGAGAACTCCATTTCCAGCACAATAGGCTTATCGTTAACTTTCGTCAGCCTATATCTGTACCTGTTCACATCTACCTGCTGAAGGAAGTCTTTATCCGTCAGAAACATCTTCATGAATCCAGCAGCCTTAATGAAATTAGATTTTCCCGAACCGTTGGGTCCATACAAAGCACTTTCCTTCAACAGAGGAATCTCCTGCTGATAGATATGTTCAGGGAACCTGACACGGTTCTGGTTAGGAAACATGTCAAAACTAACCTTCTCATAGAAGGACAAAAAGTTTGATATTGAAAATCTTAACAGCATAATTTGGTTTTGTTTTCATAGGGTTTGACGTTGCAAAGATATAACTTATTTTTATATCAGCGTGAATTTTTCACGTTAAAAATTTAAAAAGAGGGGTGTTTTTTCGTTTTTTCACCTATTTCGCCATTTTCTTCTTGATTTTTTCACGCTATAACCCCGCGTTTTATTCCCTCACCGCAAAAAAAAGAAGGCCCGAAGATAAGTTGTCAAAAGTAAATCACTAATTGAATCTTCAATTTGAGAATTTGAGGACGTTAATAAGCAAACAAACGAATGGCAAGCGCCTTTCTTTGTTGCTCGTGGACGGAGAAAAGGCCAAAAACGTAGTAAACCATGAGCAGATGTCATCAATGCTTCGGAAAATCATAGGGACAAAACCAGATGCCGGTCTTGTTTAATATGTTGGAATCCAATAACGAGAGGGAAAAAACATAGGGACAAGCCGTTTTGCTGGTCATTAATACATTGTTTTATTATATATCTTTGCAGAAAATGATGAACACAAACAGAAAAACTATAATGCCATGAAAAAACCAATCTATTTATTTGCCCTGTCGTTTTTGTTGGCGGCATTAATGGGGTGCCAAAAGTCCGATGCCGATATCTTGGGGATTGTCTCCACCGATGAGGTCGAGAACTATTTCGGCACTACGGTTGAGGTAAGCTATTCCGACAATACCAAAATGTATTTTCACCTGCTCTCCGACACCACAGCCGAGGTAGTCAATTATTACAGGTTTTATACCGTTCAAGAGGAGCAATCGCCTTGGATCTATCGCGGCGACATCGTCATCCCAGACCGTTTTGTCCATAACGGCAAGACCTATAAGGTGACTTGTATTGGCGAAGGCGCATTTAAAGCCTCTGTCCAGAATCATGAACTTGTCAGTCTGGTGTCCTCAGTCGAGATGTCCAACAGTATTGACACCATACGAAATTGGGCTTTCAGTGAGTGTGTTCATCTGACCTCGATTGACATTCCCAATTCGGTGAAATACATTGGTGATGCCGCTTTCGCTGGTTCAGGCTTGACTTCTGTGGTGATTCCCAGTTCCGTGAACGGTTTCGGAAATAGCGTCTTTTCTTCTACGTGCCTGACCAGCGTTGAGATTCCTGAGTCGATGGAGAAGATTCCCTGTGGCATGTTCTCCATGTGTTTTTCTTTGACATCCGTCACTTTGCACGATCATGTCACCACTATTTGTGATGACGCATTCTATGACTCGGGGCTCACCAGTTTTGAGATTCCTGCATCGGTGAACTATCTGGGCGTGAATCCTTTGGATGATTGCTCATCGTTGACCACCTTAATATGCCGACCGACAACCCCTCCAGAGAAAGACCCCCATGGACAGCATTATGAAGACTATTTCATGCTGGACAACTCCATCGAGCGCATCCTTGTTCCGGCACAAAGTGTCGACCTATACAAGGAGAGCTATTTCTGGCGTTTGTATAAAGACATTATTGTTGGAATGTAATTATATGGACTAAAAAAATGAAAATGATGAATACAAAGAATTTATGGAAAGGCTTGCTGGTCCTTGTTTTGGGCTTAGCCATGACCGCTTGCCAAAAGGATGAAAACGACCCGCTGAAAATCATTTCCACACAAGAAGTGGTCCGCGATGGTCAAGTAATAGTTGAGGCCAGTTATCGAAACGACTTGAAAAAGATGTATTTCATCCTCGTTTCGCCCAACACTGCCGTCGTCACCAGAGCGACGGATTTCAATCCCGAGCTGGTCAACAGGCAGTATTATGGGAAGGAAGTCATTCCGGCCGAGTTCACGCATCTTGGCCAGACTTATTCGGTAGTAGGAATCAAGAGCGAGGCTTTTTGGGGATGTAATAAGCTGACATCCATAGTATTGCCTAATACGGTCACCAAAATTGGCAATTATGCTTTCTTTGGTTGCACGGAATTGAGTAGCGTCACGCTTTCAGAATCGCTTGAAGAGATTGAATATGATGCTTTTCATGGATGTGGCAACCTGGCTTCGATTGATTTACCTGCTTCTATCAAGTGGATAGAGGTTCATGCCTTTGATGAATGTGCTTTGTTGACTTCCATGACTTGTCGGGCCGTTACACCTCCGTCGTTTGCGTTGGTGGAATGGGATTATCTTCTGTCTCGTCTTCAGGAAATCAAGGTGCCACAAGCCAGCGTGGAGGCCTATAAAACCGCTTGGGGATGGACTCAGTTTGCTGATATAATTGTAGGGTTTTAGAAATTACAATAAATAGCACAAACAATGAAAAGACTAGTATTATTTGCAATGGCGCTGGTGACAATTGGCATGTGTTCCTGCTCACCGAAGGTGCACAAGCATATCATCAAGGAAATGCATCCTGTCAGCAACGAGACTGAAGTGACGGTGTATGGCATCGGCGATGTCGTCCCCGAAAACGCGGAGGTCATCGGAAACGTGTCGGTGTTGGACGGGGGCTTTACAACACATTGCAGTTGGGAGGCCGTTCTTGAAACGGCCAAACAGGAAGTGCGGGCGGCAGGCGGCAACGGCATCGAGATCGTACAGCACAGCTATCCAGGGCAAAACGGAAGCAATTGCCATCAGATAGTGGCGTACATGCTGAATATCAGCGACGACATTGAACCTATCGCTATGTCGGAAACGGCAAAGGAGAACTTTCACGATTATGTCGTCTTGAAAGAAGGCGACACCATCCCATGCCTTGTTACAGACAAAACCGACAAATTCATCACCTTCCTCTATGAGCGCAACGGCATCAGAAGGCTTACCCGCCTGCCGTTGACGGATGTTCCTCACTATTATATCGATGACCCTGTGGAGCTGGCCAACCGGAAAGCCGAGCGCAACAAGAAAGAGTATCATGTGCAAATTGCGTTGAATGGCGGGTATGCCTTTAGAACGGCAAAATTCTCCAACGACATTTCGGGTGATTACAAGGACTATCTGAAAAAGCTGTCGCGAGGACCAGACTTTGGTGCCAGCATTCGGTTCAATATCACAAACGGAGTTACTTTTGGCTTGCATTATGACCAGTTTTCAAGCAGCAACGCAGGCTATTTCTATACCTACGATGATGAAGGCAACTATTATGAAGGGCCGATAAGCAACATCCATTCCAGCACTTTCATAGGCGTGTCGTTCGGTGCTTTGACGGCTTCTACCAGAAACGGCAAGCATATGCTCAATTTTGAAGCTTATGCCGGATACTTGGGTTACAAGGATAGTGCTGAAGAGTTTGGCCACAAATACACATTGGCGGGACATACCTTCGGTTTGGGATTGGGCATGGGCTATGATTACAGGCTTACCAAGCATATTGCCATAGGTGCGGAGGCCTCGTATTACATCGGGGCCTTGTCGAAGGTGACCTACGACGACGGTATTAACAAGGAGGTCATTGACTTGGGCAATTCAAAGGAAGGCTTGCAGAGATTCAACATTAAAGGAGGAATTAGGTTCTATTTGTAAAACATTAAATAATGGAACTATGAAACGTTTGTTTTTAATTGCAGCCTTGATGTGCTGCCTTATTTCGGCTTCGGCACAACCTATCAAGAAAGAATCGAAACCGAGGTCTTGGAAAGAGAGCTTGCAGCTGGTGGAAAAAATGAACAGTCGCGAGAATGTGTACACTATGAAACTGGACAGCGTTACGATGTACCAAGGAGACAACATGAAAGTTCTTTTCGATTATGACGCACATTTCAATTGTACTTGGCTTGCCGTATATTATCTTGAAGACGAATGGGAGAATGAGTTTGCCTTCGAATACGCCTATGATGAGCAAGACCGCCTGACCTCCATGATTGACTACGACGCCGGGGATAAAGAAGATTATTACTACAATGCGCAAAACCTTGTGGAGGAAATCTACTACTCCTTTTTCAATGAAACATGGCAGATGTACGAGAAAATCGTCCTGTCATACGATGAAGACAAGCATGTTGTCCTTTCCATGAGATACAGGATGGAGGGTGGTAATTGGGTGGAATCGAACAAGCAAACCTGGGATTATGAGGATGGGCTTCTTCAAGTGACTACCACTTACATTCCCAATGAAAACGGGGAATGGGTAGGCGATGGCAGAACCGAATACCACTACGAAGAAGGCTTTTGCACCGAGGAAATTGATAGCTTCTGGACGGGATACTGGTATACGATAAGCAAAACCGTTTACCATTATGAAGCCCAGCAGTGTTATGAAAAGATCGAATACGGATGGAACGGGGAAGAATGGAATGAGCAGTACAAACACAGTTATGACCATGATGCCTCAGGGAATCTTCTTACCGAAATCTCATATTATCATCAGTCGGGCGTACAGGACTGGATTTATCGCGACAAGTTCGAGTATTTGTATGATGACGACAACAATTGCACCGACTATTATGAATACTTCTATTATGCCTATGACGAAGCATGGGAATTGGAAGAAGTCTATCATATCGGATATGGGACACCTGGCATTGAGTACATATCAGGTCTTTCGTTGATGTGGGATTTGTTTGAGTTTCCATTCCCGATTTCCAACAAGGTGGAACAACTCATCATGGATGAAGATGGCGACTATTACTCTCTTGATTTCCATTACTCATCGACTGTCGGTATAGACGAGTCGACGGCGGGTATGTTTGGGGTGTATCCTAATCCAGCCAAGGATTTCTTGGTTTTGGAGACGCAAGATTTTGCGTCTCTACAGTTCCAAACATATCGTATCAGCAATATGATGGGACAGATGTTGCTGCAGGGACAGATTACGGGTGAAACCCAGCAGATTGATGTGTCGGGATTGGCTGAGGGCGTGTATTTCATTACCGTGGGTGAAACGACTCGGAAATTTGTGGTGAGATAAATATCCCCAAAAATTTCTTATTTTTGCACCCAAATAATCAATGACACGAGACTTCGTGACACGAGACACGGGACGACCGAAAATCTCGCGTCTCGCAGTCCCGCGTCCCGAGTCAAATACTACATTATGGCAAAAGACATCGTTTTGAGCGGCATCCGCCCCACCGGGAACCTCCACCTTGGCAACTATTATGGCGCCGTGCGCAGCTTCGTGAAGATGCAGGAAGACTACAACTGCTACTTCTTCATTGCCGACTGGCATTCGCTGACCACGCACCCCACGCCCGAAAACATACAGAAGTCGGCCCGCACCATCCTGGCCGAATACCTCGCCTGCGGCATCGACCCCGAAAAGGCCACCATCTACATCCAGAGTGATGTGCCGGAGACGATAGAGCTGTACCTTTATTTCAACATGAATGCCTACATCGGCGAGTTGGGTCGCGTAACGACCTTCAAGGAGAAGGCACGCCAACAACCCGACAACGTCAACGCAGGCTTGTTCACCTATCCGACCCTCATGGCCGCCGACATCCTGCAACATCGCGCCAAGTGGGTGCCCGTGGGCAAGGACCAGGAGCAGAACATGGAGATGGCCCGCAAGTGCGCCCGCCGCTTCAACAACATCTATAAGGTCGAGTTCTTCCCTGAGCCGCAGAACTACTACTTCGGCGGCGACGCCATCAAGGTGCCGGGATTAGATGGCAGCGGCAAGATGGGCAAGAGCGACGGCAACTGCATCTACCTCTTCGAGGATGAGAAGACCATGCGTAAGAAGGTGATGCGCGCCGTCACCGACAGCGGTCCGACCGAGCCTAACAGTCCCAAACCGGAGGTCATCCAGAACCTCTTCACGATGATGAACATCGTCAGCGAGCCTGAGACGGTGAAATACTTCGACGAGAAGTGGAACGACTGCTCCATCCGTTACGGCGACATGAAGAAACAGCTGGCTGACGACTTGGAGAAGGCCGTGACTCCCATCCGTGAGCGCATCAAGGAGTTCTCGTCCGACGAGGAAAGACTTAACCGCATTGCCCGCATGGGTGCCGAGAAAGCCCGCGAGAGCGCGGCGAAGACCTTGAATGAGGTGAGAAAGATTATTGGTTTCAGGCAATATTAATGCAGAATGATGAATGCAGAATGCGGAATGGGGCGAAGCCCAGCGTCGCATCGCGATCATTCAGCATTCAGCATTCCACATTCATAATTCAATAAAATGGGCGATTTCATCACATACGAAAAAATTCCCGAAAGGGCGGTTCTTATCGCTGTGGCCTCGAAACAGCAAGGCCGTGAGCGCACGGAAGAATACCTTGACGAGCTGGCTTTCCTGTTGGAAACGGCTGGCGGTATTCCCGTGGCGCGTTTCGTGCAGGCCATGGACCATCCGAGCAGCGTCACCTATCTAGGCTCGGGCAAGTTGGAGGAAATCCATCAATATATCAAGGCGGAGAACATCGAGATTGCCGTCATCGATGACGAGTTGAGCGCCACGCAGGCCCGCAACATGGAGCAGGCCTTGGAGTGCCGCGTTCTCGACCGCACCAGCCTCATCTTGGACATCTTCGCTTCCAATGCCCATACGGCACACGCAAAGGCACAGGTAGAATTAGCGCAATACCAATATCTGCTGCCGCGTCTGACCCGTATGTGGACCCACTTGGAGCGTCAACGTGGTGGTATCGGTATGCGTGGTCCTGGTGAGACCCAAATTGAAACCGACCGCCGTTTGATTCTCGACCGTATTGCCCTTTTGAAAGAGAAGCTGAAGGAAATCGACATGCAGAAGACCGTGCAGCGTAAGAATCGCGGCAAGTTGGTGCGTGTGGCACTTGTCGGCTATACCAACGTGGGCAAGTCGACCATCATGAACCTGTTGAGCAAATCAGAGGTCTACACTGAGAATAAACTCTTCGCCACTTTGGACACCACGGTGCGCAAGGTGGTGGTGGAGAACCTGCCGTTCTTGCTGTCCGACACTGTCGGTTTCATCCGCAAGTTGCCGCACCATCTTGTGGAATCGTTCAAATCCACCTTGGATGAAGTGCGTGAGTCGGACATCCTGCTGCATGTGGTCGACATCTCGCATCCCGACTTCGAGGCGCAGATGGAGGTGGTGAACCAGACCTTGGCCGAATTGGGCTGCGCCGACAAAAAGACCATCGTCGTCTTCAACAAGACGGATGCCTACACTTGGGAGGAGAAAGACCCCGACGACCTGACACCGCCCACCAAGCGCAATGTCTCCTACGAGGAACTGAAAAAGACCTGGATGGCCAAGATGAATGAAAACTGCATCTTCATCTCTGCCAAGAACCGAGACAACTACCAGGAATTCAGGGATTTGCTCTACAAGGAGATTCGTGATATGCACGCCATTCGTTATCCTTATGATAACTTTTTGTATTGACCATGTACCTTGTCGATACCCATACCCACGTTTACGACCACCAGTTCAGCCTTGACCGCAACGAGGCCATGCAACGAGCTTTGGATGCTGGTGTGAAGATGATGCTCTTGCCCAATGTGGATGCCTCTACCATCGCCCCGATGCTTGAATTGCATGAGCAATACCCCGATTGTACCCGTGTGATGATGGGTCTTCAACCCGAGGAGGTCAAGGAAGACTATAAGCAGGTGCTGTCCACTATGGAAAAGGAACTTGAAAAAGGCATTTATGCTGGAGTAGGCGAGGTCGGCCTCGATTTCTATTGGGATTCAACCTACGAGAAACAGCAACTCGATGCCTTCGAGACCCAACTGGACTGGTCCAAGCAACTCCATTTACCCCTCTCCATCCACTGTCGCAACGCTTTCGACAAGATGGTACGCATCCTTGAACACAAGCAAGATGGTGGTCTGCGCGGCATCATGCACTGCTTCACAGGAACTGAAGAAGAGGCAAAAGTCTACCTTGAATTGGGTTTCCACCTCGGATTGGGTGGCGTGACGACCTATAAAAACTGTGGCATGAAGGACTATCTGCCCAGTCTGCCTCTGGATAGAATTGTTCTGGAAACTGACGCGCCCTATTTGGCTCCTGTTCCTTGTCGCGGCAAGCGCAACGAGCCGGCGTTTTTGTTTCATACGGCGCAGCGCATTGCGGACATCCTTCAAATGCCTTTGGAAGACTTTGCTGCTGCCACAACGGATAATGTGAAAGAATTGTTTCAATTGTGATATTCCCTTCGGGAATGGAATCGGTTGTATTGTGAACAGCGGCGGTAAGTAACGCTTACTATTTGTATGCGTCATAAGCCGCCGCGTGTTAAATAAATGATATAACTCCATTCCCGAAGGGAATCCCTCAAAAAAAAGGTCGCCGACTTACGCCGGCGACCCGCCATTATGAAGATAAAAAAACAACTGTTTTTCGTTTTCAATCAACCGCATTTCGAATAGCCGCAGCTCTTGCAGTGCTTACAGCCGTCTTCGAAGACGAGCTTCTCGCCGCAGTTGGGGCATTTCTCTTTCTCGTCGACCACGCCGTCGGGCACATATTTCTTCAAGGCGCGGGCGATGCCATTCTTCCAGGTGTTGATGTTGTCCTCGTCGACGTTGAGGTTCTGCACCAAGTCGATGACATACTGGATGGGCATGCCATGACGCAGGATGCCGGAGATGAGCTTGGCGTAATTCCAATACTCTTTGTTGAACGAACGCGACAGGCCCTGCATCATCACCTCATAGCCGTCTTTGTCGGTGTAGCGGAAGTCATAGCGCGAGGCCTCGCCCTTGATTTTTTCCCTAATGATCACGCCTTTTTCGACGTAGGGCGGCAGGAAGAACCCGTCAGCCTGACCGAGGAAGATCTCGTAGGGCTTGCCATGGAGGATGCCCACGAAGGCAATCCATTTCTCATAGTTGTTCTGGAAGCGCACCACGTCGCATTCCAGCTCCTTCGGGCGCGGTGGTGCCGAGGTCTCGTGGATGTCGTCGGGACGCTCGTCTTTGGCGGCTTTCTTCTCCTCTTTCTTCTCGTCTTTGGAGACTAGCACGCCGTCGCGCGAGCCGTCGCGGTAGATGGTCATGCCCTTGCAGCCGCTCTCCCAAGCCGTCATGTAGATCTGGCTGACGAGCTCTTCGGTGGTCTCCTTGGGCACGTTCACGGTGACGCTGATGCTATGGTCGACCCATTTCTGCATTGAGCCTTGCATCTTCACCTTGTTCACCCAGTCGATGTCGTTGGCCGTGGCCTTGTAGTAAGGCGACTTTTCAATGACAGCGTTGAGTTTTTCATCATCATAATGTAACACCTCTTCGACGTTGTAACCGTTCACCTCAAGCCAGGTGATGAACTTGTGGTGGAACACGTTGTACTCCTCGAAAGAGTTGCCCGTCACGTCGGTGAAGGTGACGTTGACGTCCTTGTCGTTGGGGTTCACCTTGCGGCGGCGTTTGTAGGCCACCATGAAGACCGGCTCGATGCCCGAGGTGGTCTGGGTGCAGATGCTGACGGTGCCTGTGGGGGCGATGGTCAGCATGGCGACGTTGCGGCGACCCACACGTGTCATCTTCTGGTAGAGTTCCTCATCCAAGGCGCGCAGACGCTTGATGAAGGGGTTGTTCTCTTCGCGTTTGGCGTCGTACATGGGGAACTTGCCGCGTTCCTCAGCCAAATTGACGGACGAGCGGTAGGCGTTGTATGCCAACAGCTTCTGGATCTCGGTGGAGAAGGCGATGGCTTCGTCGGAGGCGTAACGCTTGCCCAAAGCAGCCAGCATGTCGCCCTCGGCGGTGATGCCGATACCCGTGCGGCGCCCTTGCAGGCATTTCGCCTTGATGTTCTTCCACAGGTTGGCCTCGGTGCGCTTCACCTCGTCGTCTTCGGGGTCGGCCTCGATTTTGGCCAGGATGCCATTCACCTTCTCGATTTCAAGGTCTACGATGTCGTCCATCATGCGTTGGGCGATGGCCACATGCTTCGAGAACAGCTGATGGTTAAAGCGGGCTTCGGGCGTGAACGGCCGGTCGACGTAGCTGTAAAGGTTGATGGCCAGCAGGCGGCAGCTGTCGTAGGCGCAGAGCGGAATCTCGCCGCAGGGGTTGGTGCTCAAGGTCTTGAAGCCGAGGTCGGCATAGCAGTCGGGGATGGACTCGCGGATGATGGTGTCCCAGAACATCACGCCAGGCTCGGCCGACTTCCACGCGTTGTGGATGATCTTGTTCCACAGGGCGCGGGCATCCACTTCCTTGGTGTATTTCGGGTTGGGCGAGTCGATGGGGTACTGCTGGATGAAGGGTTTGTTCTCCTTCACGCACTGCATGAACTCGTCGGTGAGGCGCACCGAGACGTTGGCGTTGGTGATACGACCTTGGGTCATCTTGGCGTCGATGAAAGCCTCCGAGTCGGGGTGCTTGATGCTGATGGTCATCATCAGGGCACCGCGACGGCCGTCTTGGGCCACCTCCTTGGTGGAGTTGGAGAAACGTTCCATGAAAGGCACCACGCCAGTCGAAGTGAGGGCGCAGTTCTTGACGGGGCTGCCCGTGGGACGCAGGTGCGACAGGTCGTGACCCACGCCGCCACGGCGTTTCATCAGCTGCACCTGCTCCTGGTCGGTCTTCATGATGCCGCCGTAGGAGTCGGAGTCGCCATTGTTGCCAATGACGAAGCAGTTCGATAGCGACGAAATCTGGAAGTCGTTGCCGATGCCCGTCATGGGACTGCCTTGGGGCACGATGTAACGGAAGTCCTTCAACACCTCGTAAATCTCCTCTTCCTTCATCGGGTTGGGATAACGGCGCTCGATGCGGGCGATCTCGCGAGCGATGCGGTGGTGCATGTCGTCGGGCGTCAACTCATAGATGTTGCCGTCGCTGTCCTTCAAGGCGTATTTGTTGGCCCACACGTCACCGGCGAGGGAGTCGCCATGAAAATACTCTTTGGAGGCGGCTTTCACCTCCTCCAAGGGATAGATATGGTACTCTATTTTCGGCTTTTCCTCCGCAACAGGCTGTGCCGCAGGGATGTCATTCCGCTCCACCACCTGCACCTCGTCTTGGCTCTCAATCTGCTCGGCCGCAAAAGAGGTGTTTTTGCGCGATTCGATAATCTTGTCGTATGGTTTGATCTCCGGCTGTAATTCCGGTTCCTCAAGTCCGCTAAAAAGGTCACCCTCAAATTCCATTTGAGTATGATTTGGTTTCATCTTGTTGATATTTAATAAGTTAAAAGCAAATGCATTAAGGTTTCCCTTGCTCTTTTTCAATTTGCGAAGTTAATAAAGAAGGGCAAACCAAACTCTGCAAAATGCAAATTTTAGGGTTGTTTTTATCAACAAACCGTGTTGATAAATTTTTCCTTTTTGATTGTCAAAAGGATATGAGAAAATGGGAAAAATTGAAAGAATTTGGCACGCTGTAGAGACGTTTCCTGAAACGCCTCCAACAGCGTTTATTTTTTCAATTGTTCCATCGCAAAGGCATACGCCCCGACAGCCACGGCCGACGAGGTGCCAAGGGTGGTGACGCCTACGCCGACGCGTTTGCTCGGGTCGTACCATACCTCTTGGTCACTGAACGGCACCTTGACCATCTTGCCCGATTTTTCGGTGAAGCGCTTGACGTCTTCCGGATCCATCAGGTTAAAAGCCTCGGTCTCCATGCGCGGGATGGTATTGCCGTTCACCATATAGGGCGTGTTCAACTTGCGGATGAGCATGGGCATGAACACAGGCCAGGCGCCGGAGAGGCCGCCGCCGATGACCACGAGGCCGTCGGTGAAGCGGAAGCCGTTGCTGATGACGTCGGCCAACACGGTGGTCAGCTCGTCCCAAGCCTTCAAGGCGGCTTTCTTGTTGCCTTCCTGTTCGCCTTGGGCGATCTTGAAGATGTCGTAGGGCTGTGGCGCCTCGTCGAAGGCGATGCCAGCCTCGCGGGCGTACACGCGGCGCACGGCGCGGATGCTGACGCTGTCTTCGGCGATGGTGTCGGGGTAGAGGCAGTTGCGTGAGCACCAGATCTCGCCACCGGCCGAGTTGTCGCCGTTGAGCAGCACCTTATTAATGACAACGCCGCCGCCGAAGCCCGTGCCGAGGGTCACGCCGAAGAGGTTCTTGTAACGCTTCGGGTTGCCTTGCATTTCAAGGGTCTTGTTGACCTCGGGCAGCAGACCGCTGAGGGCCTCGCCGTAGGCGAAGAGGTCGCCGTCGTTGTTGATGAAGACGGGCACGTGGAACTCGTTCTCCAGCACTTGCTTCAACGGTACGCCGCCACGGAAGGTGGGCAGGTTGGGCAGGTCGCCGATGATGCCGTTGGGGTAGTCGGCGGGACCCGGGAAGCAGAAGCTGATGGCCGTGGCCTTGGTGCCACAGCGTTTTTCGCATTCGTGGAACCCGGTGATGAGTTTCTGGAGCACCTCTTCGAGCGTAGGTGCCGCCGAAGGGATGGTGAAAGGTTCGATGATTTCGTGTGCGTCCTGCACGGCTGAGAACTTGAATCCTGTGCCACCGGCATCGAGGATGAGGATGATGGGAGTGTTATTCATTTTGTTTGGCTTTTAATGACGGATTGTAGAACTTTTCCACCCACAGCACCCACATGAGGAAGATGACGAGGTAGAAGAACAATTTGAAGATATAGTCGTGGGCCAGGCGGAAGGTGTTGATGTCGTCGCCGAAGAGGTGGATGTGGATGTTGGGCCACCAGATTTGCATCAACAGCACGCCACAGATGCGCACCACATTGGTCCACTCGATGATGACCAAGCCTGCGGGGATGTACCAAGCCTTGTGTTTCCAAGGGCCGGGGAAGATCAGCATGAGGAAGAGCCAGTGCATCCATTGTTTGAGGCTGGCGCATTCGGGGGCGATGACGATGCGCGCCCACCCGTCGCTGGCATCGATGGCGGCGATGAGCCTCACCTCGCTGATAGTGGTGATGTCGACATGAAGCACACGGTCGAGCACCCAACAGGCTTGACTGTAAACCAAGTTGACCGACCACACCATCAGCCTGTCAACGGCCTTGCCTATGGGCCAATAGCCCAGGTTCTGCCAGCCGATATAGAGGTAGTGGAAGCTGATTATCAAGATGATAAACAAGCCTACATTCACCGTGCTCCGGTTTCGTGGATCTTTGCAATATGCCTTGATTTTTTCGAGATTCATGGAAAGAAATTCGTTTGCGAAAATACGGAATAAAGAAATATCCGTACATTTGCAACACAATTTTTTTGGACTTATGGAAAACGATACCGTCATAGGACAAGTTACTGAGACCATCCAAGACACCACCGCAGTCAACAATATGGTTGGAGGCGTGAGGGACTTGGTCACTACTCCAGTTTCGGAATGGCTTCCTGATTTGGTGAAGGAATACGTCGTTCCCTTCGGCCTGAAGCTCGTGGCTGCCATCGTGGTGCTGCTGCTCGGCCGTTGGGTCATCAAGCTGATCAAGAAGGGCCTGACGAAGATGATACTCCGCCGCGAGCCTGACCCCTCTCTGGCCTCGTTCGTGATGAGCCTGGTCTCCGCCTTGCTGACTTTCTTCCTCATTTTGGCCATTGTGGGCATCTTGGGCATCAACACAAGCTCGTTGGTGGCGTTGCTGGCTTCGGCCGGCTTGGCCATCGGCATGGCTTTGAGCGGCACCCTGCAGAACTTTGCCGGTGGCGTGATGATCATGCTGTTCAAGCCTTTCAAGGTGGGCGACTTCATTGCAGCACAAGGCTACGAAGGCAAGGTGAGCGGCATTCAGATCTTCAACACGACCATTCTCACCCCTGATAACAAGATGGTGATCTTGCCCAACGGCGCCCTCTCGACGGGTCCCGTCACCAATTTCAACAAGGAGACCGACCGCCGTGTCGACTGGCTGGTTTCCATTTCCTATGGCGACGACTACGACAAGGCCAAGGCCGTGCTGCAACGCCTCTGCGACGCCGAAGAACGTATCTTGAAAGAGCCTGAACCCGTTATCGAGATCTTGAAAATGAGCGAAAGCTCCGTCGACATTACCGTCCGTGCGAGGGTGAAGCCCGAGGACTACTGGGCGGTGTTTTTCAAGATGAACGAGATGATATACAAGACCTTGCCGCAAGAGGGCATGCACTTCCCCTTCCCGCAGGTGGACGTTCACATGAAATGACCCTTCTTGCGATCTCGGTTAGACAAAAGGACAGCCAATGAAAATACGAATGTTATCAAAAACTCAACAAATATGAAAAAGACAATTATTTTGCTTATGGCTTTTGCAGCGATCGGGATGATGAGCTGCAACGGTACCCCGCAGAAGGGAAACGATCCGACCCCGCAAGCCGTCAAGCCGGCCTCTCTTTCGGATTATGACATGGTCATCATGGAGGCTGGCCAATTGTTGTTTTACCACAACGCTAGTGGCGAATGCCTGCCTTTCACGGCGGAGACCGACAGCGTGGTCAATGCCATCTATGACAGCCACAACACGCTGTATTATACTGTAAGCCGCAACCGCGCCTTGAGCCTGAAGAGCCTGAAACTGGACGAGACGGATCCCCAACCCAATGAGTTGGCCGACTGGAAGCTGACGCTTGACGATGACATAGGAAGCCTGGTGCTCAACGAGGCTGAGAACGAAGTGGCTATCCAATGCCATGCGATTCCTCTGTACAACACTTTCGGCAGCTTCATGGTGTACAACACCGAGACGCATGACGTCGCCTTGGAAACGGAGACGACCTTCGACGAGGAGACCGGCGAATTGGAGTATTTCGACATTGACTTTGTAGCGAAAAAGATGCTAGAGGTCGACGAGAACTTGTTCGAGTCCGGCGACAAAACCCTGTATTATTTGGGCGACTCCAATGGCCCCGTTTGCCTCAGCGACCAACTGAATTACACCGCGATGTTCAACAAGACCGCCGAAGAACTCGATAACGAGGCCGTCTTGACGATGCCGGCGTCGCTGAACCCACAAGGCAACAAGGTGTTGTTCTACTCCGTGATTCCCGATGGCATCTTCACCCATGGCCCTTACAATGTCGTCAACTTGGACGGAAGCAACCTTTGCACGCTCCATACGGACATCTCCTTCGGAATGCCGACTTGGTTGAAAGACGGCTCTTTGGTGTTCATCCTTTTCGATGGAGGCCCGGATGACGACTATGTCGCGGAAAAGATGCATCTGGCGATTATGAACCCCGAAGGTGTCATCAAGGAATTGAATCCTTCGACGAACTATGTCGTGAAACCTTTCTAAAACAGTTTAACCATGAAAAAATATTGCTTTATACTGCTACTGGCGTTCATAATGGGCTGCAACCACCAGAATACCCCCGAGTCTTCAAAGCTGGTCGATGCCGTTGGGGCCTCAGAGTCTCCCGAAGTGTTTACTTTGCCAGCCGATATCGCCGAATACGACATGGTGATGCTCGACAACGGCAAGCTCTATTTCTACAATTCGGCAACGTCCGACATGACCCTCTTGGAGGCCGAAAAGGACAGCCTGGTGAATGTGCTCTTCGAGCCTGACATCGTCTATTATTGCGTGGCAAAGGACAACCATATCTTGCTGCGTAGCATCGACTTGACACAGCCCGACCCACAACCCAACCATCTCGCCGACTGGGGCGTCCCCTACGAAGATTGCGTGACCGAGACTTACGGTACCGTGTCGCCCTTGCAATGCTATCGGAATAGAAATACGTTGGGCTTGTATCACAACTTCAGTTGGGATGGGTACTGGTTTAACGAACAAAGACTCTACGACCTGGAAACCGGGGAGGTCGCCGACTGGACCCAGGAATGGGAAGAAGAGGGGTATGCCATGCAAAGCGAAGATGTGGAGCAGACAGAGGAGAACTACCACTACACCAGTACTGCTGATGAGTTGCAGGAATACCTGAGGCAGAAGGATGGACAGTATTACATGATGGACGGTGACTACGTGTGCCTCACCGATCGGATCGATTTCAGAAAGTATGTCAGTGACCCCGATTACGCTTCCGAAACCGAGTTCGAATACGTTTCCTCTTCACCAGACAACCTTAAGGTTCTTTATATGGCTATTTTGGAATGGGGTGATTTTCCCCATGGCATCTTGGCCGTTTCCAGCATCGATGGCAAACTCCAGATGCCTTTGGAAGACACTGACTGCACCGGCTTCATTGCCCAATGGCTAAGTGATGGATCGCTGGTTTATGTTGGCGAGGAACCTCTCTCACCCGATGATCCCGATGACGATACCAGCTGGCATTATCGCCCCCACTGCATCAAACGCATCTATCCCGACAACCACGTTGAGATCATTGCTCATTGCAGCGACTTCCAAGTGAAACGATCAGTATTACATTAAAAAATAACCACTATGAAAAAAGCAATTTTGTTTCTCATTGCAACATTGGCACTGGGTGTCATGAGCTGTGACAGCAACAACCCTCGTGTCGACGTTGTGGTCATCAGTCACGGACAGATGCAGTTCTACAACCATGCGACGCACAAACTGACGCCGTATGAAGCCGAAACCGACAGCGTGGTCAACGTCCTATTCGACAAAAGCGACCATATGTTCTATACGGCAGCCCATCAGCAATCCTTGACGCTGAAGTCCCTCGATCTTTCGGTACCCCATCCGCAACCCAAAGTGTGCGCCAACTGGAATCTGACACTGCTTCAGATTACGGATATGATGTATGAAACGGGCGCTATGGGGATGTTCATGGATGAATCGTTGGAAAACCTCTATCTGATGAGGAATATCTTCGACGATGATGATCCTACTTATGTGGAGGTCTACAATATTGCTTCCGGCACCATAAAGGGTCTGACTATCGAGGAATATGAACCTGTCAATAGCTCAAGCATTGCACAGGACCATTTCTATAACGAAAATGGAAAGTTCTATTACGTGTCTCCCGAAGGCAGGGTTTGCCTCACCGATCAAATCGATCTCCGTAGCGAGAACCTGGACGGGATGGATCTGGAAGACTTGTATTACTCTCCGTCAAACATGAGTCGGGACGGCAAGAAGATTGTGTTTGCCTCCAACTTTGAGGTAGGAGAAGGCTATGGACAATACTGTGTTGCCGACAGCGACGGCCAGCATCAAATGGAGCTGGACGATTCGAATATCTGGACCGTGCCTCCCCAATGGCTTGCCGATGGCTCCCTGGTCTATGTCGGAGGAGAACCCCGACCGGAAAGCGACCCGACCTACGATCCTGATTGGAACGCGACCCGTTATTGCATCAAGATCATGGATCCTCAAGGCAAGGCTTCGTTGCTGGCTTCCGATGCCGAGTATTTCTATGTCAATCCGATCGAACCCTTGAAGACAAGGGAAAAGCAAGCCTCATTGCAGGGGTGCGAAATGGCCATTGTCGACAACGGAAAGTTGACATTCTACAATCCCACAGACGACACCTTCGTTCCCTTTGTGATCGAAAAGGATTACGTGGTCAGCGCCTCTTTCTTTGAAGAAGACGTCTTGTACTACACTGTTGCGATTGGCGATGAACTCTATCTGAAAAAGATCTTTATGGCGGCCTACCTCCCCGAGATTATTTTGGTCACCGATTGGGACCTGAAACTGGGCGATTGCTACTCGGAAGTGTGCGGTAAGACTGCAAAGATGGAGTGCTGCTTGGACATCCCGTTGGTAGGAATAGAGACTGGCGTATATGAAGAGGTGTGTGTGTTCACCGGTGTCAAATACTACAACGCTATTACCGAAGAGCAAACCGACTACTGGCCTGATGAATACGGTTATGGCGATGATGCCGCAAACGAGGAACAACTCAGAAGGGAACTGGGTCTGCTTAATCTGAGCAGGTTCGATCTCAACCTTGGTGGAAATGTCGAGGAGAATGCCTTGGAGCTGTATTCGATCTCCCCGACGCATGAATGTTTCGCCTATGCCACCTATCTCGAATTGGGTCCCACGGGTGGACAAGGCCCGCTCTGCTTTGCCACGGTTGACGGCAAGGTGAAGATGGTCTTGGAAGGCACCGACGTCCAGAACATGTATTATGGATGGCTGAGCGACGGCAGACTGGCCTATACCGACCAGGAAGGCATCAAGGTGGTGTCGCCCGACGGCACGATCACGCAGCTTTCTTCCGCCAGAATGTTTGTAACCGTACACTAAAAACAAAACCAACAAAACCTGACTCAAAATGAAAAAGACAATCTTTCTGCTCATTGTTCTCGCGGCAGTCGGGATGATGAGCTGTGACCGTAAACCTAACCCTGTCAAGGAAAGCCCGTCTGCCGAAGCCTCCCTTAAAGGCTGCGATATGGCCGTCTTTGAAGACGGGAAAGTGACTTTCTACAATTCATCCACGAACGCTTTCGTTCCTTTCACCGTCGAAAAGGATTATGTGGTCACTGGAGTTTTCTATGACGAAAATGAATTCTATTACACTGTTTCAGTCGACGATGAACTCTATCTCAAGAAGGTCGACCTCTCGGCAGAAGCGCCAGCACCGGTCCAACTCGTCGACTGGGAGCTGAAATTGAGCGACTGCTTCGACGAAAGTTGCGAGAAGTACGCATCGATGATCTATTATTCCGATGTTCAATTGGTTGGTATAGAGTATAATATGGGCGAGATGTGCAGAGGTTTCATGGACGAGAAATACTATTTTATTGAGGAACAAACCATGTGCGATGGTTGGCCTGAAGGCGTGGACGACGGCTTTCTCATGTATCAGAGTTTCATCGATAACGTGCATTTCATCGCTATGCCCATCGAAGAAGGTGGAGAGGAGATGCGTTATTATTACTGCGAGGAAGATTATGGCATGTATACTGAGGAAGAGTTGCCTGAGCATTTGGTCTGCATCAGCGACAAGATCAATTTCCATGAAGGTAAATACGAGGGATGGGAAGGCCAACCCGAGTTCACGGTCCTTGGCCTCAGCCCCGAATCCGATTGCGTGGCATACGCTGCCATTATGGAATGGGGTCGCGGTGGCCGTGGTCCGCTGTGCTTCGCCACGCTCGACGGCCAGGTGCAAAAGCTCTTGGCCTACGATGCATGCTACGGATGGCTGGGCAATAATAAGCTGGCTTTCTCCGATGACGAAGGCATCAAGACGGTAGCGCCCGATGGCACCATCACGAAGCTTACGTCTGGCAACAGGTTCGTGACAGTCTATTGATATCATTGCGAGACTGAACAAAAAGAGAGGCTCTGACGAGTCTCTCTTTTTGTTTGGGTGGATACAAAAAAACCTCCAACATGTTGGAGGTTTCTTGTTGCCCAACCAGGGTTCGAACCTGGACTTTACTGATCCAGAGTCAGTCGTGTTGCCAATTACACCATTGGGCATCTGAATCGGCTGCAAAAATACGCTTTTTTTGAATGTCGCAAGAAAAAAGAGGAAAATTTTTTCGATTTTTTTGATTATCGCCCTATGAAATGGATAACCAACCCCTTATCAGTACTTGTTGAACCTTGAACCCCAGTTGTACGACAACATGAAGGTCAGGAAAAAGCGTTTGTCGCGTTCGGAGTCCATGATGGAGACTCCCATGGGGAAGCATTCGGCCTTCACGTCGACGTTGAGGGCCTGCACCCTTGTGCGTGTCTTGCTGAAATCGAAGCTGATACCCAAGGAGGCATGCAGCCCGGGCGAGAGCCTCGTCTCGGCAAGGCCTTTGGTGAACGAAGAACGTCCAAGCACATCGACCCATTCGCCTTTGTGGTCGAAGGTCTGCTCGTCGTAAGTCTCCCAATAGGTGCCGTCGTCGAGCTGCTTGTAGATGCTGACATAGTAATAGTAAGGCTTGAGCAGGGCCAACGATGCGCCAAATTCGTAGGTCCACCGCGTCTCGATGCCGCCCCAATAGGGCTTGCCGAAGATGCGCCGCTCTTCGCCGTAGCCGAAACGCATCACGTAGACGTAGTTCAACTTGCCATAGACGAAGGGACGGGTGTTCCAGGTGGAGAGGTTCAATGTCTTGAGCTCCTTGAGCGAACGAAGCGAAACGACCTCGGCCTCCCAGTTTCGGGTGGTGTAGATGCTCTTGATTCTCCCGATCTTGAAGCCTGCTCCGAGGCCCTGTGAATGGATGCCTACATTGAAGGTGTTCTGGCGGTTGTAAACCAGCCTTTCCTCCAAAGGCCTGTCTTCATCGCTTTGGATGTCAATGTTTTGTGCCGACAACAAAAAAGAACACGCTCCAAAAAGCGTGAGCATGAGCAAACGCAACAGGGATGCTTTGTGGGTAGTCATGGCAAGGCCTCCCGACACCTTGTGGTTCAATAAATCAATAGCGCGTCTCCCTGATGAATCTTTGCGATTCGCCGTAGGCCGGGCACGACTTGTTCGACCCGCAGGAAGTCATGATAATGCCTGAGACAAAGGCGATTAACAACGCGATGGCGATTTTTTTCTTCATAGCTATGAAATTTGATTTGCAAAGTAACGGATTTTTTCCCGAAATATTACCATATTTGCAGAAAAATTATGGAAATGGAAGTCAAGAAACCCGCCATCGACGAATCTTGGTACCAAGTGCTGCGGCTGCAGTTTGAGGCACCGTATTTCGCCGACCTCAAGTCGTTCCTCGTCAGCGAGAAGCGCCAATATGCCGTCTATCCTCCTGGACCTTTGATCTTTAATGCCTTCAACCTCACGCCTTTCGACAAGGTGAAGGTGGTCATCTTGGGTCAAGACCCGTACCATGGCCCGGGACAGGCGCACGGGCTCTCGTTCTCGGTGCCCGACGGCGTGCCTTTCCCGCCCAGCCTGCAGAACATCTTCAAGGAGCTGCACGACGACCTCGGCGTGCCCATGGCGCGCTCGGGCAACCTCGAGAAGTGGGCGAGGGAAGGGGTGCTCTTGCTCAACGCCTCGTTGACGGTGCGCGCCGGACAGGCCGCCTCGCACTCACGCCACGGCTGGGAGCAATTCACGGATGCCGCCATCCGCGCCCTGTCGGAGCAACGCGAGCATCTCGTCTTCATCCTCTGGGGCAACTACGCCATCGCCAAGCAGGCCTTGATTGACCCGTTCAAGCACTTGATTCTCAAGTCGGTGCACCCATCACCGCTGTCGGCCAGCCGCGGCTTCTTCGGCTGCCATCATTTCTCACAAACGAATAATTACCTGATGCAACACGGCATCGAACCTATTGACTGGAGTTTAACATAAGGACGCGCTTTGCGTCATTGCGAGCGAAGCGAAGCAATCCAGGAAACGGATTCTCTAGATTGCTTCGTCGTTCCTCCTCGCAATGACGTGAAACGGCAAAGGATAAATTATGAAACAGATCGTTTTTGCCACCAACAATAAAAACAAGCTGCGCGAGATGCGCGAAATCATGGAAGGCCTCTATGAGGTCTTGAGCCTCGAAGACATTGGCTGCCATGAGGATATCATCGAAGACGCCGACACCATCGAAGGCAACGCCAAGATCAAGGCAGATTTCGTCACGAACAAGTTCCACGTGGACTGCTTCGCCGACGACACTGGCCTCGAGGTGGAGGCCTTGGGCGGTGCCCCGGGCGTGTATTCTGCACGCTATGCTGGCGAGCATTGCAGTTACCAGGACAACGTGGACAAGATGCTCGCCGCCATGAAAGGCCAAACCAACCGCAAGGCGGCTTTCCGTACTTGCATCGCTTTGAACCTTGATGGTAAATCCTATTATTTTGAGGGCCGCTGCGACGGACAAATCACAGAAGAGCAGCGAGGTATCGAAGGCTTCGGCTACGATCCCATCTTCCAGCCCGACGGCTACGACCAGACCTTCGCCGAACTAGGCCACGAAGTGAAAAATGCCATCAGTCACAGGGGAAGGGCTACGCAGAAGTTGATTGCGTTTTTGAAAGAATTGGGGTGAAATAATGTAGGGCTGCCATAATATGACAGCCCTACAATGTCAATCCAAAATTCGACAAGGTTTAAATCCTCTCCCTAAGCATCTGCATCGCCTTAGGCAATCCATCGGCATTGCGGCCACCAGCGACGCAAAGGGTCTTCTGTCCGCCGCCACCGCCTTGGATTTCTTTGGCCACCTCGCGGATGAGCTTGGTGGCATCCAAGCCTTTGGCATCGGCGAAGGCTTCGGGCAGCAACAGGCAGAGCGAAGGCTTGCCTTCGGCAACGGAACCGAGGATGGCAATGGTGCTTTCGTTCATCTGCTTCAGCATCATTGCGATGTTGCGGAGCTGGTCGCCAGTGCAGGGCAGGGTCTCCATAATGAGCTTATAGCCTTCGTGGTCGAGGGCTTTCTCGTGGAGCTTCTCGGCCATGGCTTGGGCTTTCTCCTGCATCAAGTGCTCCACCTCTTTCTTCAAGGCGGAGTTCTGTTCGTTGAGCGAAGTGACGGCCTTCACCAAGTCGGGCGACTTGACGCACTCGCGCAGACGACCAATGAGGTCAAGTTGTTCGTCGAGATATTGCTCCACAGCCTCGCCGGTGATGGCCTCAACGCGGCGGATGCCCGCTGCAATGGCGCCTTCCGTGACGATCTTGAAGCAGCCGATGTTACCCGTGGCGCTGGTGTGGCAGCCACCGCAGAGCTCCATGGAGTAGTCCTTGTCGAAGACCACCACGCGCACCTTGTCGCCGTATTTCTCGCCGAACAAGGCAGTGGCACCCATGGCCTTGGCCTCGTCGATCGGGATCTCGGCGTAGGTCACGTTCGGGATGTTCTCACGGATCTTCTGGTTGACGATCTTTTCCACCTGACGGATCTCTTCAGGCGTCATCTTGGCGAAGTGACTGAAGTCGAAGCGGAGGCGCTGGTCGTCGACCAAGGAGCCCTTCTGTTCCACGTGCGAGCCCAGCACTTGTCTCAAGGCAGCGTGCATCAGGTGGGTCGCGCTATGGTTGTTGGCGATGCGCTGACGGCGTGCCGTGTCAATAGCGGCGGTGAACGTCACCTCGGGGTTCTGGGGCAGTTGTTCGGTGATATGGATGACCAGATTGTTTTCCTTGATGGTGTTCACAATCTTGATGGTCTCGTTTTCGGAAGTCAAGGTGCCGGTATCGCCCACCTCACCGCCCATCTCAGCATAGAATGGGGTCTTGTCGAGGACGATCTCGAAGTGGGTCTTCTTCTTGGCCACCACTTCGCGGAAGCGCAGGATGTGGCTCTCGCAGTTCATGTCGGTGTAGCCGACGAATTCGGTGGGCTGCTCGCTTTCGTTCACCACGACCCAGTCGCCATTGGCCTTTTCGGCGGCCTTGCGTGAACGGTTCTTCTGCTCTTCGAGGTTGGCCTTGAAGCCTTCCATGTCGACGTTGATGTCCTTCTCGGCGGCCATCAGCTGGGTGAGGTCGATGGGGAAGCCGAAGGTGTCGAACAGCTCGAAGGCAAAGTTGCCGTCGATGTCCTGACCTTGGTGTTGCTCCACATAACCCTCGAAACGCTTGATGCCTTGTGCCAAGGTGCGCAGGAACGATGCCTCTTCCTCGCGGATGACCTTGCCGACCAACTCCTCTTGCGATTTGATCTCAGGGTAGTTGTGCTCCATCTGCTGCACCAGGATGGGCAGGAGCTGGCACACAAACGGCTCTTCAAAGCCGAGGAAGGTGAAACCGTAACGCACGGCGCGACGCAACACGCGGCGGATGACGTAGCCGGCGCCATTGTTGGAAGGCAGCTGTCCGTCGGCGATAGCGAAGCTCACGGCACGCAGGTGGTCGGCAATGACGCGCATGGCGACATCGGTCTTCTCGGCCTTGCCGTATTCGATGCCCGACATCTTGGCAATGGTTTGGATGATGGGCTGGAACACGTCGGTGTCGTAGTTCGAGGTCTTGCCTTGCAGCACGCGGACGAGGCGCTCGAAGCCCATGCCCGTATCGACATGCTTGGCGGGGAGTTCCACCAACTGGCCGTTGGCCATGCGGTTGTACTGCATGAACACGAGGTTCCAGATTTCAATCACCTGCGGGTCGTCCATGTTGACGAGGTCGCGGCCGGGGATTTGCTTACGGGCTTCGTCGTCACGCAGGTCGATGTGGATCTCCGAGCAGGGACCGCAGGGACCCGTCTCGCCCATCTCCCAGAAGTTGTCCTTCTTGTTGCCATAGATGATACGGTCCTCGCTGACATGTTCCTTCCAGTAGTTGTAGGCTTCCATGTCGGCGGGTTGGCCGTCCTTCTCGTCGCCACCGAAGACGGTGACATAGAGACGGTCCTTGTCGATCTTCACCACCTCGGTGAGGTATTCCCAAGCGTATGCGATGGCTTCTTTCTTGAAGTAGTCGCCAAACGACCAGTTGCCCAGCATCTCGAACATGGTGTGGTGGTAGGTGTCGTGGCCCACTTCCTCAAGGTCGTTATGCTTGCCCGACACGCGGAGGCATTTCTGCGAGTCGGCGGCGCGTTTCCATTTCGAGGGTTGGTTGCCCAGGAAGATGTCCTTGAACTGGTTCATACCAGCGTTGGTGAACATCAGGGTAGGGTCGTTCTTGACGACGATGGGTGCCGACGGCACGATGGTGTGCTCCTTCGAACGGAAGAAGTCCAAGAAGCTATTTCTGATTTCGTAAGCGTTCATTTATAGTGAGTTATGTGTTTTTGCCTGAAAAATTCAATTAAAAAATCGTGCAAAGTTACGTTAAAAATTCTATTTTTGCGCAATCAAATTTGATTTGAGTCGTTATTTTACGCTAGTTTACATCTGCCTATGGCGCGACAAAAACGATATATCTTCAATCAACTGACGCAGAGTTTTGAGGTTTTGGAGACTTCCAGGTTGAGGAAGCTTCTGCGTTTTCTGTTGGTTTTCCTTGCCTTTTTGGGCGTGGCTTTTTTGTTCGCCATCCTGCTGTTCACCTTCTTCAAGTCGCCGAAGGAGAAGGCGCAGGCACGTGAGCTGGAGTACTTTAGGCTACAGTACGAGATCATGAACGACCGTCTCGACAACATGGAGACGTTGATGACTGACATGGAGCAGCGCGACAACAACCTCTACCGTGTGATGTTTGAAGCCAACCCCATCCCAACCTCGGTGCGTCGTTCGGGCTTCTCCGACGCCGACCGTTATGCCGATTTGTATGGCTTCATGAACTCGGGACTGGTGGTGAGCGCGGCGCGTAAACTCGATGTCATCGCCAGCCAACTCTACCATCAGTCGGTTTCCTACGACACGCTCTTCGTCATGGCACGCAACAAGTCGGACATGTTGGCCCACATCCCGGCCATCTTCCCCGTGAAGGAGACGGAAATCAAATACATTTCGTCGTTCTTCGGCTATCGTCCCGACCCGATCTACAAGATCTCCAAGTTCCACAGCGGCATCGATTTTGCCTCTGCCTTGGGCACCGAGGCCTATGCCACGGGCGATGCGGTCGTGTATGATGTAGAGCATAACGAATGGGGCTACGGCAACATGGTCATCCTCGACCACGGCTACGGCTACAAGACTCGCTACGCCCATCTGCAGCGGGCCGCCGTGCATAAAGGCCAACACGTGAAGCGCGGCCAGGTCATCGGATATATCGGCAGTACGGGCAAGGCCACAGGCGTACACCTGCATTACGAGGTGCTGAAGAACGATGTGCAAATCGACCCCATCAACTTCTTCTACCAGGACCTCACCCCCGACGAATACAACCAGATTCTGGAGCAATCCACCTTACCCACTCAAACAATGGATTAGTCATGGAAAACGAAAACACAGGCAAATACTACTACAGCATCGGCGAAGTGGCCGCCATGTTCAATGTGAGCACCTCAATGATCCGTTATTGGGAGAAGGAGTTCGATGTGTTGCGCCCGCGCAAGAACAAGAAAGGCAACCGCCTCTTCACCGAGCGCGACGTGCGTTATGTCCATGTCATCTACCAGCTCCTCAAGGTGAAAGGCTATACGCTGGCTGGCGCCAAACAAGCGCTGAAGGAACGCTTCAGCGACTACGAGGAGCGCATCATCATGCTTGAAACGCTCGATAAGACCCGCAATTTCCTTTTGGACTTGGACGAGGCCTTGGCCGAGAAGCAGAAAAAGGCTTGATGCCTTACTCTGTCATTCCTTCAACATTATAGCCCGCCTTTTCAAGGAGTTTCAGTACCCCTTTTTCTCCGCAGAGATGTGCAGCACCCACGACGAAAAGTGTAGGTTGCTCGGCCATCATGCCAGGCATCGTTTCCACCCAGTTGCGGTTGCGGTTGCTGATCAGGACGTCTTCGTCTTCGGGAGTTGTGCCGCAATCAAGTTGTGACTCTTCTTCCAGGGCTTCCTCGATTTGCTTCAGGTTCTGCGAGAAATAGGCCGACGTGATGAGTTCGACCATCTCATTGGCGTTGTCGAAGTGGTCTACCAAGCACATCAAGTCGTTCACCTGCTTTTCCAAGGGAGCGTTATAGAGTATCCCGATTTGGAAATCCACGGTCTCAAAGCCTTTGACGGATTTGCCGTTCTGAAGGGCTTGCATCTGGAAGTAGTTGTCGATCAAATCCATGGGGTTGAACGACGGGGTCCCTTTCATATAGGATGTCAAAGTAAGCGTGGTGGAGAGGGCGACAGGACTCATCTTTTCCATCTGGGCGGCAAAAGCCTCGTCGTTGAGGTTGGTGCCCATCACATCGAGCAGCAAAGCATTCAGTCGCTCCAGCTGTTCGGCGGTGAACAAGGAGGAGAGGGTGACTCCCTCGGGCAGCATCTGCGACTTGAGCATACGAGCTGAATTCTCGGGCTTGAAGGCGTCCATCATGTCCAATTCGCCACAGACCTGGCTGGTTCCCTCAATGGCCTCGTGGATGCCCGGGATGCTGTCGACAAACGAGGCAGGAGCCAGATGGTAGGTCCCGACGATATAGCTCGGCGATTCAAGACCGTTGCCAGAAATGCGATAAAGGATTTGTGCCTGTGCGTAGGTGATACTGGCAATAAGAGCCACTGCCAAAAGGATAGCTTTTTTCATTTCTTGTAATTTTGGTTGTTTTATTCTTCTAATAGATTCCTGGCTTTCAGATACACCCTCCACTTCTCGAGCACTTGTGTCATGTCGTCGGGCAGTTCGGAGGTGAACATCATCTCCTTGCCCGTGGTGGGATGCACGAAGCCCAGCTCCTTGGCGTGCAGGGCGTGACGTGGCATGATCTTGAAGCAGTTGTCGATGAACTGCTTGTATTTCGAGAAGGTGGTGCCTTTCAGGATGACGTCGCCGCCATACATGGCGTCGTTGAACAAGGGATGGCCGATGTATTGCGAGTGGACGCGGATCTGGTGAGTGCGGCCCGTCTCCAAACGGTATTCGTTGAGCGTCACGTAACCGAAGCGTTCCAACACTTTCCAATGGGTCACGGCGTCCTTGCCGTGGTCTCCGTCGGGGAAGACGGTCATCTTGCGGCGGTCGTTGTAGCTGCGCCCGATGTTGCCCTCGATGACGCCTTCGTCTTCGTTGAAGTCGCCCCACACCAAGGCATAATAACGGCGGTGGATGCTGTGCACGAAGAACTGGTGCGCCAGCACGGCTTGTGCGGCCTCGTTCTTGGCGACGATCATCAGGCCAGTGGTGTCCTTGTCGATACGGTGGACGAGGTAACCGAAGCGGTTCTCGATGTTCTGGTGGGTCTGCTCGAAGTGGTAGGCCAAGCCATGCAGCAAGGTGCCGTCAAAGTTGCCGTGACCAGGATGCACCACCAAGCCTGCCTGCTTGTTGATGACGATGACGTCGTCGTCTTCGTAGACGATGTTCAGCGGGATGGGCTCGGGCTTGATGTCGGTCTCACGCGGCGGGTAGGTGAACACGATGGAGATGACGTCGTCGGGCTTCACCTTGTAGTTCTGCTTGACGGCCTTGTCGTTGACCAGGATGTTGCCTGCCTTGGCCGCATTCTGCACACGGTTGCGCGAGATGTTGGAGAGGTGGTTGGTGAGATAGGTGTCGATGCGCTCAGGCTGTTGGCCCTTGTCGACGGTCATGCGTATGTGTTCATACAGTTCGCCGCCTTCTTCGGCCAGGTCGTTGTCCAAGGTTTCGATGAGGTCGTCGTTCATTTCGCGATAAGGAATTTCTGGTTAATGACTTGGCCGTTCTCAGTGGTGACGTTGAGGAAATACATGCCGTCGTTGAGTTGGTCGACAGGAATCTCCGTCTTGAACTCACTTTGGTACACCATCCTGCCCATGAGGTCGTATATGCGCACTTGTTCTCCCTCAATGTCGCCTCCGATATGCAAGGTGCTTCTGACGGGGTTGGGATAGAGTTGCAAGGTCGTGGCTTCCGTGTTCTCTTGAACACCAATGTAATAGGATGAGCCGACCACGGGACGGATCATCAACGAGCCGTGCTTGCTGCTCTGTTGCCATGAGCCGTTGGTGTTGATGTAGTTGTATTCGATGTTGTCGATGGAGGTGTCGAAGCCGATGTTGATAAGGTCGTCGTTGCGTTGCTCGATGCCGATATAGAAGGTACCTGCAAAGGCTACGGTCTTGTCGAATTTGTAGTAGCTGAAGCGGTAGATCTGCTCCTGCCATTGCGGGCGCTGACTCTCGAGGCGGTAGACTTCCTCGCCGGGTTTGCCGTTTTCGTCTTTCCACACCACAATGTCGAAATACTTGTTGTTGGCATCGTTGAGGGTGTGGTTGAAGAGCATCTGCACGCCTTGGATGGTGTCGTAGTCGGCCAGGTCGAAACGCACCGCGAAACGGCCGCCTGCAGGACGCACGCCGAAGCCCAACTCTGGGATGCCGTCGTCGTAGGCATAGTAGTTATACATGCCCATGCGATAGACCATCGAGTCGACCATGGGCGGGTTGGCAGTGGAGTCGTAGAGGTAATGGCTGATTTGGTATGAGACCGAGTCGTACCACATGCTCAGAGCAAACAGCTCACCGACGTAAGGGCAAGCAGGAGACTCCCCATAGTCGGGGCATTGAAGATAGCCGTTCGTTTTGTAGGGATGGACGGTCACGGGTTCCAAGGCACGCGTGTAGTTTTGGCCGCCACCCATCTGCTTGACGGTATAGTAATAGTGCGCCTCATGGTCGATGCCGTCGAGGTTGGCGATGTCAATCTCAAGGCTCTCGCGAACGGCGGAGTTTGGGTTGACACGGTATTGACGGTAGGGGATGGACTGGTAACGGTTGAAGAACGAAGGCCTCTGTCCCGCAAAGCTCAGCATGGGATAGTCGGTGTCGTAGACCGAACGGTTGATGTTGAGGTAGACGAAGTCGATGTTCCAGTTGTCTTCGTTGCTGCGGTTGCTGGGCAGCGACGAGTTGACGATGCTGGCGTAGTTGTAGAAGCGGAAGTAGAAGTCGTCGCGGAAGTATTTCAGGTCGGTGATGGGGATCATCACTTGCTTGAAGTATTGTCCGTCGTTTTCGGCCATGAAAGCTTCGAGGGTCTGTCCGGGTACGCTCCAGATATGGTACCAGGTGGTGTCGGCCACGGTCATGAACACCGAGTCGCAGGGCACGGCGATGCTGCCTTGGGTGGCAGGCGTCAGCGTGTCGGTGACGAGGGTGAACATCCCAGACTGGCAGCCTACCGATGCCCAGATGGTGTCGCCAGGGAAGAGTGTGTCGACCTGCATCTCGGCAAAGATGTCGGCGATGCTGTAGTTCTGGTAGTCAAGGAAAAGGAACTCCTCGCGCTCGGTAGTGGTGCCGAATTGCAGCACGAGCGAGTCCTGCGCCTCGGGCGGGTTGCCGTTACCTTGAGGTTGATAATAGAAGCTGAAATACACCGAGTCGGCAGGGGTGAGGGCCCTTGGCTCAGGTTCCATGATCGAGTCCAAGCGGATGCGTGCCGAGGTGAGGTATTCGGCCACGAAGGCGTTGCTGATGGCGTAGTCGTACACCTTGCCGCTGGCATCGAGCACGTCGAGGGTGACGCAGTTGCGGTTGGGCGGACAAAGCGGGAAGCCGTCGTTGACGAAGGCGCTGTTGTCGGTCCATCTCGTCGAGTCGGGATAGACGACTGAATGGCTGAAGTCGTCAAAGAAGGGCAGGAAACGCGCTTCGGCTGCACGGCTTCTGACGGGGGCTTGCTCCGTACCGATGAAAGGGGTCAATATCTCTTGGGCGAAGGTCTGGCTCGTCGTGAAGCCTAAGGCTGCTACAAAGACGAGGGTCTTAAAAGTCATCTTCAAATTCTTCTTCATAGTCGGTGGTCTCTTCGGTTTCTGTAACTGTGTCGATAATGATGGGCAGCGGTGCGTTGGCCAGTGAGTCTTCGTGCAGTAGCTCGCTCATCTCATTCCTGAAGTTCAAGGTGCGGCTTGAGTGGTACCAGATGTCGACATAGGTGCCTGGCCTGACCGAACCCGAGCTGGGGCCCGGGGTCATGCGTCTGACGCATTGGTATTGGATGCTGTCGTGGTCTTCAAACGCCACCGTGCCAAGGTTCAGACCGGCCAGGTTGAGCAGCCGCTTGGTCTCTTCAGCCGATTTGCCGATAAGGTTGGGCACTTTCACATTGGACCTGTCCTCACCGAGGCCTACGCGGAGCACGATTTTGCTGCCTTTCACCAGCTCGGTGTCCTTTTCGATGGGCTGTCCTTGGTACAACTGCTCGATGACGTTGTTCTTATAGGAGTAATTCACATACTCTAGATGATCTACCTCCAAACCGGCCGATTCCAGTCGTCCGATAGCTTCGCGCAACGAAAGGTTTTTCACGTTGGGCATACGGGTCTTCTCCGGAGTCACTGCCACGATGATGGCATACACATTGCGCCCTTTCTTGATTTTCGAACCGGGCAAGGGATCCTGCTGATAGATGCTTCCAGGCTGCTGCCCCTTGGGATAGACGCTGTCGATGAGGATGAAATTGAAGTCCTTCGAATAGTCATGCATCACCTGACGGTAGTCCTGACCGATGAAATCAGGCATGGTATAGACCTGGTCGTGACGGGTGTATCTGTTTAACAACCTGAATGTTAACCATAGCAGTGCAGCGCTTAGCAATAGTATGATGAGCAGGTTGAGATAAAATTTCTTTTCCTTGAGAAAGTGAAAGCGTCCCATTATTTACTATTTTAGCCGTGTTTTTTACAACTCATTTTTGAGCAGTTTTATTGCTCACACATTTAAACCGACAAAAATACAAAAAATATGAAGAATGTGGCAATTATTTGTGGCGGAGATTCGGGAGAGTTCGAAATTTCCGTCAAGAGTGCTCAGGTGGTGAAGCAGAACCTGAATCCGGAACTGTATAATTCGAAGATCATTGTCGTATCGAAAAAAGGATGGTATGGCCTTTTGAAGGACGGTACCCGAGTGGATGTCGACAAGAATGATTTTTCCATTTCGGTTGGTGGACACAGGACGAAATTCGACGTGGCCTTCAACGCAGTTCACGGCGAGCCGGGTGAGAACGGACCCCTTTCAGGTTATCTGGAACTGCTGGGCATTCCTTGCACCTCTTCGCCCTTGACCACATGTGCCCTCACGTTCCATAAGGACTTTTGTAAGCGTATCGTGGCTTCCTATGGTGTGAAGGTGGCACCGTCGGTGCTACTCAACGAAGGAGAAAAATATGATGCCGACAACATCATCAAGCAACTAGGATTGCCCTTGTTCGTTAAACCGACTTGCAACGGTTCTAGTGTGGGTGTGACCAAGGTGAAGACTGCGGAAGAACTTGGCCCCGCCATCTATACGGCAAGGGCGGCCGGCCGACAGGTGATGTGCGAGAAGTTTGTCGACGGACGCGAGTTCGGCTGCGGTGCCATGGAATACCAAGGCAAGATGATGGTCTTCCCGATTACGGAAATCATCAGCAAGAACGAATTCTTCGACTATGAGGCCAAATACACTTCAGGCAAATGCGACGAGGTGACACCCGCTCAAGTGGACGAGGACACTGAAATCGAAATCAAGGCCACCACGGCGATGCTGTACGAGAAGCTGGAATGCAAAGGCTTTGTCCGCATGGACTACATCGTCAGCGACGAAGGTGTGTTCTTCATCGAGGCAAACATCGTCCCAGGCATGTCGGAAGCCAGCATCATACCCAAACAGGCGCAATGCTTCGGCATTTCGTTGGGTAGGCTGTTTGAAATGGCGATAGAGAATGTGTTATAAATGAAAAAGGAGCCGCTTGGCTCCTTTTTCATTTACACTGTCAAGATGTCTTTCGACTTCAGCTCGGTGAGGTCGTCGATCTTCTTGATGTATTTGTCGGTGAGTTTCTGAATCTCTTCCTGCAGGAGTTTCGACTCGTCCTCCGAGATGGTGTCTTTCTCCAGTTTCTTGGCCTCGTCGTTGGCGTTGCGGCGGATGCCACGGATGCCGACTTTGGCCTCCTCGGCGGCGTTCTTGGTGCGCTTCACCAGCTCGCGGCGACGTTCCTCGGTCAAGGCGGGCACGGCGATACGCAGGATCTCTCCGTTGTTGATGGGATTGAAGCCCAAGTTGGCGTTCATGATGGCCTTGGCGATGTTGTTGAGCGCGCTCTTGTCAAAGGGTTGCACCACAATCATGCGGGCATCGGTGCAGCCGATGTTGGCGGTCTGCTCGATGGGCACCGTCGTACCATAGTATTCAACCATAACGCCATTCAGCATGGCTGGACTGGCTTTACCCGCCCTGATGCCTTGGAACTCATGCTCCAAGTGCTTGATGGTGTTGTCCATGCTCTCAGTGGCCTCGTCTAATACAAATTGAGAATCTTCAGTCATAGTTTTCAAAATTTGAAGGCAAAAATAGGCTTTTTTTCGTTTCGGAAGAGGTTCAGCGTCATTTTTTTTGTCTTTCACCATTCAAGGCTGAAGACCAACGAGACATTTGAGATGTTGTCTTGCCTGTCTTCGTAGTAACTGGGGTACATGGTCATAAAATTCGAGTGATAATGTGTGACGGTGACATCATGGTAATAAGAGTATGTCGCCATCAAGTTGAAAGCAATGCGGCTTTTGGTGGCGAAGCGAATACCTGCACCCACATTGCCGTAGGGGCCGAAGTTCTTCATGGAATAGTAGGCTCCAGCTCTGGCTCTTACTATAGGACTTACTCTTTTGGTAGGCAAAATCACATAGCGGAACGACCCGTAAAACGGTACGAGTTTGGGAGAGTTGAAGATACTGACACCATAACCGACACCAAGACCGGCGAAAACTTTGTCATTGAAATGGTAGCCGTGTGTTGTCGAAACCGAGTAAAGATAGCCGTCGACTCCATATTGAGTCCAGACACCGCCAAGACCTGTTTCCAAGAAACCGGTGTATCCGCTAGGGATGCGGAACGGCCTTTCATCGTTGTCTTGTGCAAATGCAGTAAAGGTCATTATCATGATGGCAAATGCCAGAATTGTCTTTTTCATAACAACTTAATTCATTGATTACGAAAAGACAAACTAGCAACAATTGTGCCAAAACGGTTTCCCTTAGTTCAGCGGCTCGTAAAGACCAGTCAACACTCGGCTCTGTTTCGTGAAGTAATAGCTCATCTTTTTTAGGGTCAAGGTGTCGCAGCCTTGGTTCCATAGATAGGTCTTGACGGTCTTGCCTTGGGCAGGCATTTCCTCGCTGAAGTTGATAGCGTCGACGATGATGTTGCGGCCTTGCGGGAACTTGCCACTGTATTGCGAGAGCCCTTGCCAGAGCAGCAATGAGTCGGTGGCGGTGTCGCGCACCTCGATGACGACGATGCAGTTGTGCAGGCTGTCGGAGGCTTCCACCTCGGCCACGATGCCCAAGGCCTCCACGTCGGCAGGCAACGAGTCGCAGTTGAGGAAATAGGGTTGTCCCCATTCCAGCCCTGGCATGGCAAGCGTGTCTTCCGACAAGGTGTGGAGCATGTATTGAGCGCCTTCGACTGGCGTGTTACTCAAGGTCAGGTATCGCGAGGTGAACCAGTCTTTCGTCTCGATGAGATAAGGATAGTTGCCTACTGCAGCGGTCTCCCAAATAGGACTGGCATAGTCGGTCCAGCCGAAGCCAAGCATCGGGGCATCCTTGTGCTCGCTGAGCCAACGGTTGAAGTCGCCCAACTCGGTGTAACGGTTGAAGACGATACGGTTGTCGACGTCGGTCTTGGCTTGGTAGAACTCGGCTGCATCACCGATTTCGGTGCGTGTGGCAAACTGTATGCGGTCGCCATATTGCTCACGGTCGGATTGCATCTCGGCTGCAATTTGGTCGAAGCCTTGATGATACATCAGGTCGAAATGGCGACGCTCCATGATCAATGAGGCAATGCCGATGAAGAGGATGGCAGCCACTTCCATAGCGGTTTGCCATGGCGACAAGGTGCGCGTGCCAAACATGGAGAAAGCCACGATAATGACGAAAGGATAGCTGAATATCAGCGTGCTATGCTGGAGGATGGGCTCGCGGAGCAGGGAGTAGACGAAGGCGATGGCGAAGATGATGACGAACCATGCGAGGCCAGCCCAACGCAAGGGCTGACGTTGTTTGCTGCGTTTGCCGACGATGAGGGGCATGAGGATGACGTTGCCCACGGCAAACATGAACAGCATGGAGTAGTTCATCGTGTATTGGATGAAGTCGAGGAGGAAGGTGGCCTTGGGCGCACTCAGCCATCCGCCGATGCTGCCACTCACGAAGAGCTGCTGCCAGAAAATGGGTAGGGTGGGGGCAAACAAAACCACGGCACCTATGCCACTGAGCCAGTAGGCTTTGCGACGTTCCTTGGACAAGAAGAACAAGCCCGTGAGGAAGATCAGTCCCGCCTGGGCGATGGAGAAATACTGCATCAGCGAGCAGGCCCAAGCCGAAAGGGCGAAGCCGATATATGTGCCGAGGGAGGGTTTCTTAACGTCAAAGACGACCTTATACCAAAACCACGCCATCAGCAGGACGAAGAACAGCCCCGCCGAATAAGGTCGCGCCAGCTGGCTGTAGAACACCGTGAACTGGCTGACGGCGAAGAAGGCTGCCGAAAACAAGCCCACCTTACGGTTGAACCACTGCCGTCCTATTAAATAGATAAGGTATATGGAACCGATGCCCATCAGCACGAAAGGCAGCTTGACCCAGAACTCGCTCATTCCGAAGAGCTTGACCCAACCCCAAAGGAACAGCTGTACCCCGATGGGGTGGCTGTCGGGCATCACGCCCTGCTGGATGAAGTCGTGGAAGTTGTCGAAGCGGGTGCGCAGCAGGGCACTGAACTCGTCGTGCATGAAGGGCACGTCGCCCAACTTCCACAGACGCAGCACCGCAGCCACAAGTATAATGATGCCGAGGAGGATGTAGTCCATCCTCTTGCTCGGCACATTGTGGGCCTTACGCAGATGGTTCTTGCGGGTTCTCATTTTGTCACGAGGGTACCGATGTTCTCGCCACGCAGGACCTTCATCAGGTTACCGCGGGTGTTCATGTCGAAGACGTACATCGGCATGTCGTTCTCCTTGCACATGGTGAAGGCGGTCATGTCCATCACCTTCAGGTTGCGCTGGTAGGCCTCGTCGTAGGTGATGTGCTCGAACTTGGTGGCCGTGGGGTCTTTCTCGGGGTCGGCAGTGTAGATGCCGTCCACGCGGGTGCCCTTCAGGATGATGTCAGCCTTGATTTCCACAGCACGGAGGGCGGAGCCGGTGTCGGTGGTGAAGAAGGGGTTGCCGGTGCCGGCGCCCATCACCACGATGTGGCCTTCCTCGAGCAGACGGATGGCCTTGGCGCTGCTCATCGTGTCGGCGATGCGGTCGATGTAGAGACCCGACAGCAGGGTGGCTTTCTGGCCTTTGCCCTGCAAGGTCGACTGCATGGCCATCGAGTTGATGACGGTGGCAAGCATGCCCATATAGTCGCCTTGGATGCGGTCCATGCCCTTCGAGGCACCTTGCAGGCCGCGGTAGATGTTGCCGCCGCCGATGACGATGCCAATCTGCACACCCGCCTGGGCGGCTTCGATGATTTCGTCGGCATATTCGCCCAAGCGCTGCGGGTCGATGCCGTATTGCTGGCTGCCCATCAGGGCCTCGCCGCTGAGTTTCAGTAATACTCTCTTGTATTTCATGGTATTTTTGTTTTATGGTTTATTCTACAGCTTCTATCCTACCATGGCAGTTCTTGTACTTCTTGCCGCTACCGCAGGGGCAGGGGTCGTTGCGGCCGACCTTCTTCTCGACGCGGATGGGCTGAGTGACCTGTTTCTGCTGCGTGTCGCTGTGCGACTGTGCCAGCAGGTCTTGACGCTGCTCACGGATTTTTGAACGGTCGATGCCTTGGGCACGCGACTCGCGCACGTTGTTCGGGTCTTGCTGCGGGATGTCGGCACGCATCAGGAAGGAGATGACGTCTTCGTTGATCTTCTCCAACATGGCCTTGAACAGGTTGAACGACTCGAGTTTGTAGATGACCAACGGGTCTTTCTGCTCGTAGGAGGCGTTCTGCACCGATTCCTTCAGGTCGTCGAGTTCGCGGAGGTGCTCCTTCCAAGCGTTGTCGATGAGGCCGAGGGTGATGCTCTTCTCGATGCAGAGGTTCACCTCGCGGGCACCGTTCTCCACGGCTTTCTTCAGGTTGACAATGACGTTCATGCCACGCTTACCATCGGTGATCGGGATGGCGATGTTCTCGAAGTGGGTCTGGTTCTCGTACACGTTCTTGATGACGGGCAGGGTCTTCTCGCCGATGATGCGGGCCTTTTCGCGGTAATGCTCAAGGGCGGTGTCGAACAGCTTGTCGGCCAAATCCTTGACCTTGCTTCTGTCGAACTCCTCCTCGTCGAATGGCGGCTCGATACCCATAGTGGAGAGCAGGTCCATCTTGAAGCCTTCGAAGTCTTTGGCGTCTTGGTATTCGTCAATGAGTTTCTCGCCGAAGTCGTACATCATGTTGTTGAGGTCGATGGAGAGACGTTCTCCAAAGAGGGCGTGACGACGTTTCTTGTAGATGACCTCGCGTTGGGCATTCATCACGTCGTCGTATTCGAGCAAGTGCTTACGTACGCCGAAGTGGTTCTCCTCGACTTTCTTCTGGGCCTTCTCGATCTGCTTGGTGATCATTGGGTGTTGGATGACCTCGCCTTCCTGCAAGCCCATGCGGTCCATGATGCCCGCGATACGCTCGGAGCCGAACATACGCATCAGGTTGTCCTCTAACGAGACGTAGAACTGTGAGCTACCCGGGTCGCCTTGACGGCCGGAACGACCACGCAACTGACGGTCCACACGGCGCGACTCGTGGCGCTCGGTGCCGATGATGGCCAGACCCCCCGCTTCCTTCACGCCAGGGCCGAGCTTGATATCGGTACCACGACCAGCCATGTTGGTGGCGATGGTCACGGTGCCCGCCTGACCGGCTTCCTTGACGATCTGTGCTTCCTTGAAGTGTAGTTTGGCGTTCAACACGTTGTGCGGGATGCCCTTGCGCGTCAGCATGCGGCTGAGCAACTCAGAGACCTCCACTGAGGTGGTACCCACCAGCACGGGACGGCCTTCCTTGACCAAGGCTTGTATCTCGTCGATGACGGCGTTGTATTTCTCACGCTTGGTCTTGTAGATCATGTCCTCCTGGTCGATACGGGCGATGGGGCGGTTGGTCGGGATGACGACCACGTCGAGTTTGTAGATGTCCCAGAACTCGCCCGCTTCTGTCTCAGCGGTACCGGTCATACCGGCCAGCTTGTGGTACATACGGAAGTAGTTCTGCAGGGTGATGGTGGCGTAGGTCTGCGTGGCAGCTTCCACCTTCACGTTTTCCTTGGCCTCCACGGCTTGGTGCAGTCCGTCGCTCCAACGGCGGCCTTCCATGATACGGCCCGTCTGCTCGTCGACGATCTTGACCTTGTTGTCGATGATGACGTAGTCGACATCCTTCTCAAACAAGGTGTAGGCCTTAAGCAGTTGTTGCACGGTGTGCAGACGCTCCGACTTCTCGGCGAAGTTACGCATCAGTTCTGCCTTGCGCAGCACCTTCTCGTCGTTGCTGAGGCCTGAGTGCTCCAGCTCGGCGACTTCGCTACCCACATCGGGAATGATGAAGAACGAAGGATCGTTGTAGGCTAAAGCCAGTTGCTCGCAGCCTTTGTCGGTAAGGACGACGGTATTCAGTTTCTCGTCGATGACGAAGTACAGCTCGTCGTCGATGATGTGCATGTTTTCGTTACGGTTCTGCATGTAGAAGCCCTCGGTCTTCTGCATCAACGACTTCATGCCTTCCTCGCTGAGGAACTTGATGAGGGCGTTGTTCTTGGGCAGACCGCGGTAGGCGCGGAAGAGCTGGTCGGCGCCGTGTTTCTTCTCGTCCTCTGTGGCGTTGGGGTCGGAGAGGATCTTCTTAGCCTCGGCCAAGATCGAGGTCACATAACGCTTCTGAGCTTCATACAGCTTCACGACATCGGGCTTCAGCTGATCAAATTCCTGCTGGTCACCGCGCGGCGTGGGACCGCTGATGATCAAAGGTGTACGGGCATCGTCGATCAACACGGAGTCGACCTCGTCGACGATGGCGTAGTGATGCTTGCGTTGGACCAACTCGTCGGGGTTGCCTGTCATGTTGTCACGCAGATAGTCGAAACCGAACTCGTTGTTGGTGCCGTAGGTGATGTCGCACATGTAGGCGCGGCGACGTGCGGCCGAGTTGGGCTCGTGCTTGTCGATGCAGTCGACGGTGAGGCCCAGGAACTCATACATCGCGCCCATCCACTCGGAGTCACGTTTGGCCAGGTAGTCGTTCACGGTAACCACATGCACGCCCTTGCCTGCCAAAGCGTTAAGGTAGACAGGCAACGTGGCCACGAGGGTCTTACCTTCACCAGTGGCCATCTCAGCGATCTTGCCTTGATGCAGCACGATACCACCGATGATCTGGCAGTCGTAGTGTACCATGTCCCAAGTGACCATATTGCCGCCGGCCATCCAGCTATTCTTGTAGTAGGCGTTGTTGCCTTCGATGGTGACGTGCTCATATTTGGCGGCCAGCTCGCGGTCGAGGTCGGTGGCTTCCACCACCACGGTCTCATGCTCGCAGAAGTATTTGGCTGCGGCCTTCACCACGGAGAACGCCTCGGGCAGGATGTCGTTCAGTGCCTCTTCGATGTGGTCGAGTTCTTGTTTCTCGAGTTTGTCGATTTGGTTGTAGAGCTTCTCCTTCTCGTCGGGGTCCATGTCGGGGTTAGCCTCGGCCTTGGCTTTCAGCTCGGCGATCTCGGCCACCTCGGCAGCGGTCTTGTTCTTGATGTATTCCTTGAATTCTTGTGTCTTATGCCTCAAGCTGTCGATATCGAGTTTCACGATTTGCTCATAAGCCTTGAGGGTCTTTTCGAGTATGGGCTGCAGGGCCTTGTTGTCGCGTGAGGCCTTGTCGCCGAAGAGTTTCTTTAGAAATCCCATTTATTTTTAATTGATAGTTGAAAATTGATAATTGACAATTAGATGGTTGCCCTTGGGCAAATTTCGTGCAAAGGTAGGGAATTTTGGTGAATGGTCGGAAAAAAGCGACAAAAAGTCAGAAAAACAGCCGTTTTAGGCTCTACGAGGCAAACCATTCAAATTGCTATTCAAAATTTCTAATTTTATGCAATAAATACGCTGTACTGCATAAAAAAGTACATTTTTTGTGCAATAGGAATTAAAAATTGCATTGGCAAATGCATTTTGCTTTATACCTAGGACTATCAGAAAGACGAGGTTGTTGCTTGTTTGTGGGTGTATTATGTAGTTTATTTGTAGTTTATTTTATTACATGATTTTTGATTTGGTTAGTAAACTCACAGATTATGACTATTTTTGCAAAAAAACTTAGTAACTTATGATAGAAGCGCATTTTGAAAATATTCGTAATCTGATTAGAAGCAATATAAGGTCGACCCAATCGGATATCAAGATTGCTGTAGCCTGGTTTACACAAAAAGAGTTATTTGCAGAAGTGTTGGAATCCTTGAATCGAGGAGTACATGTATCTATGATTATCATCAAAGATTTCATCAATTGCGGCATGTATGGCCTTCCTTTACAGCGATTTGTTGATAGCGGAGGAAAACTGCATTTTGTATCAGACCGCAGCTGGACGATGCACAACAAGTTCTGCTTGTTTGACGGCAGTCTTGTGATTACTGGATCTTACAATTGGACCTACTCGGCTGAAACAAGAAATGCCGAGAATGTGATTCTTACGGATGATAGTTCTGTCTGCCATGACTACAACGACTATTTTACCAGGCTTTGGGATAGCTCCCAAGAAGAATTGCAAGTGCCATTGATTGAGGTAAGTTCAGAGGATGTGATTAAAAATTTCTCCACGATCTATGATGAGATTGACGCAATGGTAAAGAATGAAATAATTCCAACTAACCATGCACTTGAAGTATTGAGAACGGCAAAATCAAATGTGTCTGCTAAAATAGCTACTATTGGAAGACCAATTATGCCTTCATTGACCCCAGTATATTTTGAGGGTGAACCATTAAAGCCAGGTGTAAGTGTATTATTAAAAACTTTGTCGATGCCCTATGCGAATGGAAAAGAATGGATATTTGCCAAGCAAGGAGAAAAATTGCCAAGATATAGTAACGCAAGTTTATGTAATGCGGAAGATATTAGTGATAATAGTGAAAATGCGGTAATAAGTTGTGAAATGAAAAAATACTACGAGGAAAACAATGGTTACTTTACTATTGAAACTAATTTGAGCACAATAGAAATACTAGAATTTGACAAATTGCCTTGTTTGCCAAAAGGCAAGGTGCGTTTCAAAGGCCATGTAGAAATCTCAAAAAGCGGGCTAGTATCAATTTCCATTTACTGCCATAACACAAAAGAAACAAAAAAAGAAGAAATCCAGCTTGTTGAAGGCGAAGATTTTATAATTGGAAAATAAAGTATTTCCCTGAACTATAATTATATCTCAGGCACAATCATCTCCCCCTCATTCCGCACAAAATCCCGCTGATAGAACATGCAATAATAAACGGGCAAATAAGTAATCCCGTTTTTCACAGAGACTTCTCGCTCGTTGCTCAGCACCACGGCCTTTTGGATGTGGTAGTCAGGCGTATTCATGAAATTGTTCAAAGCACTGTGGACGGTGTAATCCTTGCCCGACTTCACTTCGATAGGTAACACGGTCAAGTGCTCGTAGTCGTCAATCAGATAGTCCACTTCGCCCTTCTGCTTGTTGTCATAATAATGTAAAGTAAAGCCGTGGGCATGGAGTTCCTGCGCCACTACCGTTTCATACACCGTGCCAAGGTTGATGCTCCTGTCGTCTTGCAACACGGCGTTGATATTGAGACCATACAGAAGGTTCGTCAGCAGGCCCACGTCATTCATATAAAGTTTGAGCAGGTTCTTGCTTTCTGATTCCGCCAAAGGAAACCTAGGATTACTGATGGCTTGCACACCGAGGGCAATTCCTGAATTGGTCAAGTACTCAAACTCGTTGGCGTAGTCGCTGAACTGCTTGTGGCTAGCGGTATCCTCGATGCGCTTCACGACAATCCGCTTTTTCTTGTTTTCCATGATGGATGGAATCATGTCGTAAATCTTCCTTATCAGCAGCTTCTTTTCCGTGTCGTATTGCGAGGCATCGATTCTATAAAGCTCATGGATATCACGATGCACCTTTCTGACATGAGCCATGTTCCTGTTTTCCAGAAACTTGTTGATAGCATCGGGCATACCACCAACAAGAAGATAGACCTTGAATTGCTGTAACATGTAGTTGTGCAACGATTCGTTGAGCGACACCCCTGCAAGGAACTTTTCCCTCACGCCGTCGATGGTTTCTTGTCCGCAACCCATGGCCAGCAAAAACTCTTCGAAGTCGAGAGGATACATCTCCTCGATTTCGATACTCCCAATGGGCACCGATGCAGTTTCCGACAGAGCCACGCCTAATTGTGAGCCACTGGCCACGTAGGTATAACGTCCCTCTTGGTTCAGGAACTTCAGCATCGTCATCAAATGAGGATAGCTCTGAATTTCGTCCAAAAAGACCAAAGTGTTTTCCTTGGTGCCAAGACGATTTCCTGCAATGGCACCCAGCTGCATGTAAAAGTCACTGGTGCTTTTCACTGCAGCAAACACGCCCAAACTTTCCTTATCCTCCTTAAGGTTGATTTCAACGTAGTTCTTGAACATCCTTTTGCCGACATATCGGATGAGATATGACTTGCCAATCTGTCGGGCACCATTCACCAAAAGAATCTTGTTTGGCTCCTGTTGAAAAAACTTTTCAATGCGCTTTTCGAACTTTCTATACAGCATAAATTATCAATTTTGCTGCAAAGATATATAAATCAATTTATTCCCACAAGAAAAAGGGACTTTTTCCATAAATTATTGTCAAAAAAGGGGACTTTTTCCGAAAATTTTAGCATAAAAAAGGGACTTTTTCCATTATTTTATGGGTCAAAAAAGGGACTTTTTCCGGTTTTTTTTGAAAGCTTATTTGCCGTACATTTTCCTCACACGCTCCTCCAAATACCTCTCTGGCGACGGTGCCGGCGCCAAGCCGATTTTGTTGCCTCTGGTGATGAGGATGTACTCGGGGAAGGTGCGGACGTTGTAAGCCTCCAAAAGGAGGATGTTGTTGCCGAGGTCGAGGAGGGGCCAGTCCTGGCGCTTCTCCTCAAACTGTTGCTTGAAGAACGCCATTTTGTCGTGGGTGGCGATGGTGATGATCTGCACCGTGTCCTGCCATTGGTTGTGCAGCGCTCTCAACTCAGTGAACTGATGCTCGCTGACGGGCGACATGCCGTCGACGAACTGCAACAGCACCAAACGTTCGTTGTAATCCGAGAGGCTCACGTCGTTCCCGTCGCGGTCTTTGAGGGTGAACTCGGGCGCAGTGGTGCCTGGCGCAAGGCGGTTGAGGCTCTCAAAGAAGTCGCCGATGATGGTCTTGTGTTCAGGGTATTTCGTCTGGCTTTTGAGATAGCTTAGATGGTCCTTGGCGAGACGGCTGGTGCCGCGGTCGCCAAAGCAGAGCTTCTGCAGGTTGTAGATGGTGACCAATTCGGCAAGTTGCGGGTTGTTCGCCATCAAAGGATCGGTGGCCAGGTAGGTTTTGAAGGGCGTTGGCCCTTCCATGAAGGCGTCGTTGAGCAGGTGGCTGTCGTAGGCAGCACTATTGAAATAGCTGTCAAACAGTTCCTTGAACAGGTCCATATAGGCACTTTGGGTGTAGAGTACAGGCTGGCCGTCGTAGTATTCTTTAATGATCCTCTTGCCGCCGTCGGCGCTGATGCCCAATTTGATGGCTGCGATTTTGTAACGGTTGTGGTTCCTCACATAGTCCGAATGGATGTCGGGCACCTCGCGGCTGATGGCGTTCTGGATGGAGTCGATGTAGCGCACCTGCCGCCCACGATAGATCTGGTTGAAATGATCGATCATGTAGCTGTTGATGATCTCCTCGGAATAGATGACCTGACGGTAGATGCCTTGGTCGGTGGCGCGCTTCACACGAATGGTAGGCATCTCTTTCTCGAAATACGACACGTTGTCCTGCGTCTCAGGCACGATAATCTCGATGTCGTAGGTGGCGTCGGGCGTGAGGATGAGGTCGACAAACTCCAAACCGATATAGATGCGGGCGGGTAGGATCTGCTTCACGTTGCCCTCGAGGATGAAATGGCCTTGGGCGTCTGTCTGGCCTTGGTCGACGAGGATGCCCGTTTCGTTGACGAGGTCTTCATAGGTGAAGAGCCTGATCAATGCGTTGGTCTTGTTGCTTCTTCCGGTTATGGTCACGGTCTGGGCACTTGCCGTGAGGAAAAGCAAAGATATGAGTAGAGTGATGAGGTTTCGTTTCATGCCTTGAAAACGAAAATGGGGCGGAATTATTGCTTTTCGGGCAATTTCACCTCGACAGGCAGGAACTTGGAGGTGTCGCCGCCGTTCTTGTAGATGTCGCGGACGACGCTCGACGACACGCCCACCAGCTCGCTCTCGGTGAGGAGGAAGATGGTCTCCAGTTCGGGGTGCAGGCGCTTGTTGGCATGGCCAATCATGTTCTCGTACTCGAAGTCGCTGCCGCAACGCAGGCCGCGGATGATGGTGTTGGCACCCACCTTCTTGCAGAAGTCGGCGGTGAGGCCTTCGTAGCTCTCCACCTTCACGTTCGGGTAGTCGGCGAAGACGGCCTCGCACCACTTGATGCGGTCTTGCAGGTCAAAGGTGGACCGTTTTTCCATGTTGATGCCGACGGCGACATAGATCTCGTCGAACATGGGGAGGGCGCGAAGAACGATGGAACGATGACCCAAGGTGATGGGGTCGAAGGAACCGGGGAATACGGCTATTCTTTTCATTTCAGTTGGTTTGAAATCGGCTGCAAAAGTATTATTTTGTCGCGATTTGGCATAAATCTTTTCCGAGAATTTCACTTATCGAGCGGAAGGTGTTCTTCAAGAAGGATTCAACCCCTTCATTCCCAATCAGTTTTATCTCGGTGATGCCTTCCTCGCATTGGGGCTTGGGTCGGACGGCCTCATCGGTGGTCATCAAATACCAATAGGTGCGTTTCAAGCGCCACTCCTCGCGCTCAAGATAGCAATGCCAAGTGGATGGCAACTCTCTGATGATGTGCAATTTGCCGATACCCGTCTCTTCCTCCACTTCGCGCAAGGCCGCCGCTTCGGGAGTCTCGCCACGCTCGATGTGGCCTTTGGGCAGGTCGGGGATGTCGTGGCGGACGATGCTGACGAATCGGCCGTCATCCACGACGATGCCACCTGCGGCAGGGGCCCAACGGAAGGTCTCTTTCAAGGCTGCGGCCACGGCATTTTCGCCTACCTCGTGGATGAACGTGTCGCCCGGATCGCGGTCTTCAAGCCATTCGGGCAAAAAATCACACAGGAGGTCGGCTTCGTATCTTTCAGATTCTTGGAGCGTTGCGTCGAATTTCAAAGAATTACCCTCGATTTTTGGGAAAACCAGTGTTTTGTTTTCGTGAAAAATCTTGTACATTTGTAGCGCGTTTTGAAAATGTTTTCGGACGCAAAGATAGGAATTTAGTTGATATGTTGGGCTGTCATAAGGTTGTTGAGCTTGTCGAAGTACCGTGGCAGCCGCCCCTAGTGAGGAAATCAAAATAGAACAACCATGAAATACGAAGACTCAGCATTGACATTGGCCCAGCATCTGCTGCGTATCAAGGCCGTGAAACTCAGCCCCAAGGCCCCGTTCACTTGGGCGTCGGGACTGAAAAGCCCCATCTATTGCGACAACCGCGTCACGCTATCCTATCCTGCAGTGCGAACCTACATCCGCCAGCAGTTTGTGGAGAAACTGATGCAGACTTTCGGCAAGCCTGATGTCATCGCAGGCGTGGCCACGGGTGGCATCGCCCAAGGCGCTTTGGTGGCCCAGGAGCTGGGTCTGCCCTTCGTATATGTGCGCTCCGAAAAGAAATCGCACGGCATGCAGAACCAGATTGAGGGTGTCATCAATGCGGGACAGTCGGTGGTGGTCATCGAAGACTTGGTCTCCACGGGCAAGTCGAGTCTCCTGGCCGTCGATGCCTTGCGCGAGGCAGGTGCCGAGGTGAAAGGAATGCTGGCCATCTTCACCTATCAGATGGATCTCGCCAAGAAGAATTTCGTGGAGAAAGGTTGCGAGCTGGTCACTTTGTCGAACTACGAGACGCTGATCCAAAAGGCTGTGGAAGAGAAATACGTCACCGAAGAGGACGTACAGTCGCTGAAGGAATGGCGCAAGGACCAGCAGGCCTGGAGCGACCAATGGAATGCCTAAATCAGGAACTTGATTTCCTTGATATCAAAGCAATAGGTTTTGTCTGTCTCGTCTATGAGCTGTAACCGCCCGAACGAGTCGATACCTATCATCAAAAGCCGTAAGACTTTTCCGTCCACTTCATAATCCGCCCAAACGCGGTAGCGGAACAGTCGTTGTATATACTCCTGCTCAATAATGGACGGGTCGGATTTCAGTTGCCCTACCTTTATTAATATACGCTCAATGATTCGCTCCAACATCGGCTGCAAATCGTATTCCTTGCCCGTGATTTGTTGCAGCGAGATGGGGTGCGTCGGCCAATTTTGAAACTGCATCTGGTTGACATTCAGTCCGATGCCGATGATGGAAACATCCATTATGTCGGCTTTTATCGTGCTGTTGATGAGGATACCGGCGAGTTTGTGGTTTTCGTAATAGAGGTCATTCGGCCATTTGATGTGGAGCTTTTCATCTGGCATCAAAGCGTCCAAGGACTGGACCAACCCTACGGCCACGGCCTCCGACAGCAGGAACTGCCGTTCAGCGGGCAAAAAACTCACGTCTACGGCCAAAGAGAAAGTGAGGTTCTTCCCAACCTCACTTTCCCAGCCGTTGCTTCCCATGCCTTTGCCTGCCGTTTGCTCGTCGGTGCTGACCACCCAATTGCGGATGTCGCACTCCATCTGCTGGCGTTGCAGGTAGGCGTTGGTGGAGTCAATCTGCTCTAAATGAATGTATTTGAGCATTATTCCACAACGATTCTATGAGTCTCGCCACCGACTTTGACGGCATAGATGCCCGTGCCGAAGCGTCTCATGTCGACTTGCATTGCGCCATCGCAAAGGCCTTCGAAGACGCGCTGTCCAGCCATGTTATAGATGGTGACGGCTTGCTCGCCTTTGCTGACGATGTTCAGCGTTCCGCTAGTCGGGTTGGGGTAGATGCTGGCGCTGGCAATATTTTCCTCTACGTCGGCGGTCGCCTCGTAGGAGAACTCGTTGCTCTCGCTGTCGCCGAAAGTGTTACCCGAGAATAGCGTGGTGCCGCCGGCTTTCAAGCCGTAGACGCCGCCGTCGAGGCCGTCGCCGCCCGCATCGAAGATGGTGAAGTCGAAGCAGCCGTCGACCGTGATCTCAAGGGTCTCGGTGTACATGTGGTTGGCTTCTTCGTAAGGGCCGCCTTCTAGTACGACTTCGCCCGTCGTGAGGTTGGTGATTCTCCAGGTGGTCTCCTCCGGGTTGTTGTCGGTGCGGATGCTGAGTTTCAGCACCTTTCCGACGGTCTCGGGCGAGCCTTTGAACTCGATGTTGGCGAGGTCGTTGTTGGGTGCTTCGTCGTTGCCACCGTTGACGCTCTTGATTCTCACCTCCAAGGTGTTCTCGGCTTCGACGGGGAAGCTGATGAAGCCCAAATCGACCGTCTCCGATTGGAACGTTGTCAGGTTACCGCTCCAGTCAAAGGTCTTCATTGTCTCGCCATTGACCAACACTTCCAATTCAGCAGAGGTCAAGGCGTTGCTGCCGTTGTTGGTCAGCAAGACGGTAGGCTCAGCTTCGCCGGAGCAATTGGTGCTCTTCACGTTGCCGACATTGCTCAAAGCGGCCTCGTTGGCATAGAAAGGCACGACGCTTTCGCTCGACAGGCAGGCCTGATACACTTCTTTCGTGTTGAAGTTCTGCAGCCATGCGATGGCGTCCAACTGGTCGTTGTTATACACATTGGCCAGCTCCCAAGTGAAAGAGTAGGCAAAGTAGGAGCCCGCTTCCACCTCGCCAATGGAGATGCCGGAGGCCGATGGCAGGAGTTTCTTCATCACGTTGTAGAAGTCGCGTTCGCCATTGGTGCCCGGAGCTGAGTTGTAGTGGATCTCTCGCTCGATGACGCCGACATAGAGCTTCACGTTGCCGGGTACGGCTTCGGAGGCGCGGCCCATCACATGGACGGTGATGGTGTTGGCGGCCTCGTCCACTTCGTAGGCTAGGCACATCTCAAAGGGTGAGGTGACGGTCAGCCACTGGTTGACCGTGTTTTGGCTGAGTCCGCTAGGCATGCCTGAAAAGCGTGTGCCGTCGACAACGGTATGCGGCACCGAGTTGATGCTGTAAACGCCACGGCGGGCATTGTTGTCGGTAGGGTTGTGGACATACATCGGGTCGTTCTCGCCAGGCCAGTTCATGTGGTACTTGATGGCGGCGATGCGGCCAGGGTTGTTGTTGATGAGGGCATCCAAAGCCGGGTTTTGGGAGGCGCACGGTCCACAGCTGGCATTGGTGAAGCACTCGAAAAGCAGGACGCGCTCGTTTTGCGCGTTGAGTTGTAGAGAGACGAGCATCAGCAAGGATGCCAAAATGATGGTAAATCTTTTCATTCGTGTATGAATTTTGGTGTTTTTCTGCACAAAAGTAGGCATTTTTCAAAAAATGGCAATGTTTTTGTTGCAGGATTGAAAAAAGATTTGCATCTTTGCAGAGTAAATGAAGTCGATAACAATTAAACGCTTTTTAATATGAAAAAATCTATCTTTACTTTTGTTTTCAT
>Ga0310690_10001153_pt1 | contig 48950 bp, 44 predicted proteins | sample AusTroGonzalo_MG_2_FD_207661 | JGI IMG/M metagenome (GOLD analysis project Ga0310690, IMG submission 207661) | Bovine rumen microbial communities from tropical cattle in Woodstock, Queensland, Australia - Gonzalo_04 (v2) (version 2) | ecosystem: Host-associated > Mammals > Digestive system >... | reverse complement strand
TGCTGGGTCAGGCTTTCGCCCATTGCCCAATATTCCCCACTGCTGCCTCCCGTAGGAGTCTGGGCCGTGTCTCAGTCCCAATGTGGCCGATCAACCTCTCAGTTCGGCTACCGATCGATGTCTTGGTAGGCCGTTACCCCACCAACTAACTAATCGGACGCGAGTCCATCCTCAAGCGAATAAATCCTTTGATCGGAAGATCATGCGGTCCTCCGATATTATGCGGTATTAGCACCGATTTCTCGGTGTTATTCCCCACTCAAGGGCAGGTTACTCACGTGTTACTCACCCGTCCGCCGCTAAGTTAAAAGTGAAGCAAGCTTCTCTCATAACTCCGCTCGACTTGCATGTGTTAGGCACGCCGCCAGCGTTCATCCTGAGCCAGGATCAAACTCTCAATAAAAATCTTGAGAGCCTTTTGGCTCTTTGTTTACTTGTTTTTCAACTCTATGAATTGAACTATTGGCTCGTATAAAAAGTAGTAATTACTTTCTGCTCTTCTATTCAATTTTCAAGGTCCGTCGCGTGTCGCTCTCGCGAAGCGCTTGATTATATTATCACCTCACCTGATGTGTGTCAAGCACATTTTTACTTTTTTCTCGTGAATTTTTTGATGTATTGCTGAGGTAAGAAACCGGCAACCGAAATGTCACATTTTCAAGGCAGTTTTCAGATTGCTTTTATATAGGAATAAATAAAGTAAGGCCCCGTGTGGATCGAATCACAGTGGGGGCCTTCTTTTCTCTTTATCAAATCTTTATCTTCGATTGACTCAGGATTAACTTTTTCCCGATAAGATGAAACCATCAAAACAAAGTTTCTATCTGCACAGGAGGATCGGTCATGATCTACAATAAACTACTCAAATTCACATTCGCAGTCTTTGCTATCTGCCTCATTATAGCTGCCGTCGCCTTTAACGTCGAACAGGTGCTGATCTCCGGGATCTTTTTCGCCATCGCTCTGGTTTGCGCCTTCATAATGGTATTTTTCAACAAGCTGGTCACCCAGAGCAATGCCAGGAGCAAGGGACATTCCTGATCTTTAGAAACGGCCTCCGCCGCCTCCGCTGTGGCCGCCACCGCCGCCGCCACCGCCGCCGCCGCTACTGCTGCTGCTCGTATAGCTTCTGGTCGTCTTTCTCAGGAAAACGTCCGTCTGTTCAATCACTTTACTCTTCTTCTTCGCTTTATATTCCGAAGATGCCGGCACCGGATCAAGATGGTTCTTCATGGTGCTTATGGCGGTAACGATCAGGGCAAGGATCAGAGGAAGACCGATACTGCAGCCGTAGATCATCATCAGGCCGGAAGAATGGTAATCATACTCATCCAAACTTCTGATGATATTACGGATCGCCAGCGCATACTCCTGCTCTTTCAGGACCGACTTCTGCTTGATGAACAGCATCGAGCAGTCGCTGTCGGAAACACTGTAATAGGCACTGCCGTAAGTATAAAGCCAGAAGAACCGCATCCCGTCCCTATCTACAGTCAGGTCGATGTAGATACATATTCCGGAATTATCTTTCATGCTGGATGAAATACAGTTGTCGCTGTAAAACTTTGCCGCATATTTCTTGCAGTCCGAGTCGGATGTACCATACGGATTATTTCTTGTCGTAGCGATCACCACATTAATGTCATTTTCTTTCTGAAGATCCTCTGCCATCTCCTTCAGCTGCTCGAGCTCCGCTTCAGAAAAGACATCCGCATCATCGATCACGACTGTCTTCTTTGGCGGCACGATATTCATGAAAACATACAGCGCGATCGATCCGATGACCAGCACGATCAAACCGATCAGAACCGCTCCAGAAACCGCATTCAGTTCTCCCCAGAAACTCTTTTTCGCCGTAGTGATCGCGTTTTGAACTTTATTCTCATTTTGATTATTCTGTCCGTTCGTACTCATCCTACAAAACCTCCCAGAATAAAACCGATAATGATCCTTGCGATCACCGCCAGAATGGCAAGTACCGAGCAAAAGAGCACCAGTCTCTTGATCCAGCTGACCGGAGCCACGCCGGCTACTTCTCCTGTCTGTCCGTTCATGCAGAAATAGTAATCCTTGCCGCTGTATTTATAATGCAGGAACCATACCGGCAGCATCGCATACAGCATTTCCGGCTCATAGATGACCGAATCATCCGATGTGACCTTGAAGGATTTATTGTATTGCTTGACTGTCGGAGATATCTCCTGTGTAATATATTTCTTCACACGATCGATCAGTCTCGGTTTCAGATCGTCTCCGCTCAGATCGTATCTCTCGGCAAAGAATCCCTGCATATAGACAGGATCAAACTTCTTCATATCCTTATATCTGAAAGGCTCGATGGCCTCCATCAGCTCGTCATCGATCCTTGTTGCACCATCAAGCGGGATCTTATTCCAGGCAAGATTGCTCTTCCTTCCCACCTGATAATAGGATGTCGTAACAGTGGTGGTATTTCCAACGGTAACAGAGTGCTCGGAAACACCTTCTCCGGCAATATCCACGGAGCTCTCCACGTTATACAGCCAGAACGGAACATAAAGCCCCGTCAGTTTCTCGATATTTTTCTTGCTGACAAAGTCGATCGGTGTCCAGCGTCCGCCCTTACACCACTTGAAAAACTTGTTTACGGCCTCGTCTTTTCCGTACTCGAACGGAATGATATAGTCCGGTGAAAACTCGTCTGTTAATCTCTGGTTGATCAGTGCAGGAGATCCGCAAAAAGCACAGAACGTCGCGCTTGTGTTCTTATCCGCAACCACGCTGGCACCGCAGGCGTTGCAGACAAATACCTGTCCGTCATCACCCAGCGCTTTCCGAATCTTCGTTTTTGCTTTCTCCGACCGTATCCGCTCCCCGGCGTTTGTGTCCGCATCCGTCTCGGGAAGGATCGTATTTTTTAATTCACTCGGGTTAAAAGTACTCATGCAGTAATCACAGTACATTACCTGCCTGTCTGCATCGAATACCAGATTTCCCGAACAGTTCGGGCACTTAATCGAGTCGGCCATATTCTCTCTCCCAGAAAGTTATCTTATGCCATTGTACCATTTTTATTCTTGTGTTGCGATATTCGGAAGATATGCTAAACTTGGAAAAAATGATCTTTCCGAAAGGAGACACGCCTCTCGTCCGTTATGTTTGATGCGATCCAAGAATTAGACTTCCGAATACTGGACTGGATACAGCTTCATCTTTCCTGTCCCGTCCTGGACCCGGTCATGGTCATCTTTACATATCTGGGGGGAGCCATCACCTGGATCATTCTTTTTGCCATTCTCCTGATTCTCCGAAAGACAAGAAAAGACGCTCTTGTTTCCGGATGCGGAGTTCTCAGCGGTCTTCTCGTTGCCAATGTCATTCTGAAAAACGTTGTCAGGAGAGCCCGTCCCTGCTGGATCCGGCCGGAGATCACGCTCCTTATCGATAACCCGAAGGACTATTCTTTCCCCTCCGGTCACACCATGGCAGCCACGATTTTTACCGTCATCATGATCCGGAAACATCCTAAACTTGCTTTCATACTTGTTCCTTACACCTTTCTGATCATGTTCTCACGCCTGTATCTATACGTGCATTTCCCGAGCGATGTGCTTTTCTCTTTAGCTGTCGGAATCATACTCGGGCTTCTTACCTGCTTTGTCGAAGGCCGGCTGAAGCATCAGCATAGTCTTCGCCATTCTTAACATTTCCGTACCGTCTTCTCCACACTCTGTTAACACTTTGTTCATATTTTGGGAATAATTCCATAAAACTTATTTCTTAAAATATAAACAGAGTATGTTCTGTGTCAATTTGGGGAGGAAAAATGTATGAAAAGGATCAGTAAAAACAGGCGGGGTTTCACTCTGGTAGAAATGGTTATCGTAATCGCGCTCATCATCATTCTGGCATTGGTAATTTTCTATAATGTCGTCGATTATATGAATGCTGCCAAGGGTGCAACGAAGAAGCTTTCGGAGCACAATTCGGCAATCGGAGAAGGAACGAGCGACATCTCTGCCAATCTGTAATTCCAAATCAGGCAAACAAGAAGGACTGTCCCGAGGGACAGTCCTTTATTTTTGCTCATTTTCCGTTTGACGATGGCAGAGATTATTGTACCTGAAAGCCGGCCGGTCAGATCGATGACCGGATCCGCCCTGCAAGATCAAATGCCGCCTCAAACGGCGACTTGCCATCCTCGATCATCTGCCTGAGTTCATCACTGATCAGCTCATCGATCGTGTCATCCTTACTAAAGCGGGTGCTGATGCTCCCGATAAAGCTCATAAAACTATCAATATCTGAAGCCGTCCAGTTATACGGTACTCCTTCAGAATTGGAATATCCTTCAAAATCGTAACTTGCCGTCGGATCTTCGCCGATCTTCTTCGTCAGAAATCTCTTCAATATTCCGGAACTGACCGGAATACCGGAGCTGTTTTCTCCGTAAATGTCGCTGGTCCACGTGCAGAGACGGGATTGTTCTGTGTCAGAAAGCATGAAACGGATAAATTCCCATGCCAGCTCCTTATTATTCGAATAAGAAGCGATACCGAAAGATATGTCTGCTCTTGCAATATAGCTTGAACCGTTCGAAGACGGGTAGCCGGTAAGGTCGTATGCTCCCCGTGACGGAAGCAGATATTTCCAGAGAGAATTGACCGTATACGGCATGACCACGTTATCGTCAAAAACCATCGTCGAACTGAGTGCATATTTACTCTCTGAAAAATCGTATGTTTCGGATTCCGGGAAATTATACGGTGAATCAGCCACTCTCTCGAGGATCATTAGGATCTGGGCGATATCATCCTGTGTCATATCGAGCTCTCCCGTCGAATAATTGACATTGTTGATCAGGAGGTTATTGGTGATCGTCCGGAAAGGATCCGTCGTAAATCCCGATATCATAAAGAAGGAATCGTCATCATTTTCCGATGCTGCCTGTGCTAATGAGGAAATGGTATAATCATCGGCATATTCTTCAAACATCGCAGGATCCCAGAGCAGTCCGTTTGCCATGAAAGTGACCGGGATCTGATACAGTTTTCCATCCATTTCAAAAGCAGTAAACAGGTTATTGAAATACTTTGATCTGTCGATTCCGTGAATACTGTCGATGTACGGATTCAGATCCGTCAGCACACGATTCCTGTCAAATGAACCGTAATCGGAAAGCCCGCAGATAATATCCGGACCGGATCCCGAAAGCATCTGTGAGTATAGTGTCTCAACAGCCTTCTCCCGCTCTGCTCCACTGCTCCAGGCATTGACCGTGTAATTCGAATAATCGGTCACTTTGATCCATATATCGTGAGTATGATCCGAGTTAAATCTTGCGATGGCACTGCTGACATCACCATCGGAAAAGTCTACGCCACCAAGCCAGATCTCTGTCTGATCAGCATGCGGATTCGAGTCCGCTTCGAAAATATGTATCAGGACCGTACTCTGGCCATCATCCGTCTTTACTGTTGAACATACCAGAAGTTCTGCCGATGTATCACCGTAATCGTTTGTCTTATCCGTACCGGAAGATTTCTCCGTATTCTCCTCTTCGATAGCCGCCGGAGCGATGTTATTGAGTCTCTGCAGCACCTTGATCGGCTGGGATAATTTGCCGTCACGCAAAACCTTCACGTCACCGTTGATCAGAAGAGCCCGGTCAATATCCGTCTGATTCCAGTCGATCATCTGACTGAACTCGCCGTCTTTAAGGCTCAGTTTTCCAAGAACGTTTTTCGTCATGGCATAAAGCCCGGAACTGGACTGGAACACCTTCATCTTAAACAGATTATCCGCATTGGTCTCCACACCGCAGGAATCAGAGGTAAGTGCATTGAACTCAAAGAGAGCGCTCTTCATCTCCCCGTCATCATCATAATAGAGGGTCTCGATATAATAGCTGTTTCCCTCCTTAGACAGCCCGATACACTGACCGCTGGACACGGTGTCGAAATAGAATGCTGTTTCCGGGGTTCCATCCGCTCTGAATTGATGCACTGCCGTATACGTCGTCACAAGGAGTTTTCCGTCCTGAGTGAAAAGTGCACCTGTCAGATCATATTCACCATCTTGCAGCAGATAATGATTCGGTTTATCTTCCAATAGTGATCCTGAACGGTCATAGATCTGATAAGACAGATAGTTATCGCCGTTCTCAGTATCATAGGAAACGTAAAGACGGATTATATTTCCGTCCGCATTATTCTGGAAATAGGAATTGCCCTGTCCCTGCGGAGCTGAATCAATAAAAATGACGCCCTGAAGATTCCCGTCCAGATCATAGATAGAATAGTACTCTCTGCTGTACTGGGAAGCGCTGATCTCTCTGATCACTCCGGGTTCTACCGATGCTCCTTCTCTTTCAGGATCAGCTTCAGGATCAGCCGCAGACTCAAATCTGGACGTCTCGTGGACAAGCAGAACATTATCAAGGAACTGCGTATCCAGGATCGTCCGGTTTATTCTTACGTCCTCCTGAGAACTCTTCACATAAGGAGCTTCCAAGTCTAATATCGTATGATTATAGAAAACATCGCCGGCGCGCTTGATCGTACTGCTCTCTGCCGGATCAGCGGAGGAGATATCGACCGTACGGTTCGTCGGAGAAGAAGAGGCCTGCTCCATGCTTCTCCTGCTACGTTCATAGGCACAGCCATAAGACGGAAGCGCCAGCGCCGCTGCCGAAAGAAAACCCAATATACACTTTATCGTCTTATGCTTCTTCATTCATTGTCCTAACGTAGATCAAATCTATTTTCTTATAACCAGCATTGTAAAGCATAAATGATACGAAAAAGTGACAGAAATGAAATTGTATTGTATAATCATGGCGTCGGCAACCTTTTGCCCGCTCAAACGCCCGTTTTGCAGGTATCGCGGTATGAACCTGACAGTGGTGCGAGACGGCAGGAAAGTCCGGCACGTAATTGTATCCCGTTTCGGGAATAATAACAAAGGAGGGTTTGATTATGAAAAAGCAAACTCAGAAAACAAAAGCCATCGCATTGATGGGTATATTAAGCGCCCTGCTCCTGATCATGGCATTCACGCCTCTCGGATATCTTAAAGTCGGCGCAATCTCCATTTCACTGTTAATGATTCCTGTTGCACTGGGTGCCATCGCACTTGGTCCGGTTGCCGGCGCGCTCCTCGGAACACTTTTCGGCATCACCAGTTTTGTCCAGTGCTTCGGTGCAGATGCATTCGGAACATTCCTTATGGAACTGAATCCATTCTTCACCTTCGTCATTTGTATCGTAGCCCGTGCTCTGGCAGGTTTCCTGGCCGGTCTCGTCGCCAAGATCTTCCAGAACAAGTCGATCCAGATGATGTCCGGTAACAAAAAAGGTGTCCTCGCAAATGTCGGCTATGCTGTAACCGGTCTTTGCGCCGCGCTCTTTAATACACTTCTCTTTATGGGTTCACTGATCCTCTTCTTCTGGCACAACACCAAGTTTCTCGAAACAATGGAAAGCTGGGGCATCACAACGGCAAACCTTGGCAAGTTCCTCGCTGCTTTTGTCGGCGTTAACGCCATCGTGGAGGCGATCGCAGGATGCCTCATCACCGCAGCGATCGGATTTGCACTTTATAAGGCAAGACTGATCCCGTTCATCGGACCCGTATTCCGTAAAGAAAACAAGGACTCTAAGAAAGAAGCCTAAAGCGCAGAATAGGAGTTCCCCATGGTACTCGCATTTGATATAGGTAATACCCATATGTTTCTCGGGGGATTTTCCGGAAGAAAGATCCTGTTTACCGAGCTGATCTCCACGAACCGTACGGCAACGGATCTGGAATATGCCACGTTGATCCGTGCTGCTCTGGCCTGTCATGAATTAAGCGAGAACGTCATTGACGGAGCGATCATCTCTTCGGTGGTACCGACCGTAACCGCGACGATCAAGACCACCATAGAGCGTTTCTTCAAGATCACTCCGATCATAGTCGGTCCGGGCGTCAAGAGCGGATTGAAGATCCGCATTGATAATCCTGCCCAGCTCGGATCGGATCTCGTTGTCTGTGCCGTGGCCGGTATTAAGGAATATCCGGTTCCGCAGATCAGCATCTATATGGGAACGGCCACCACCATTTCCCTGATCGACAAGAACAAGACTTTTCTCGGCACATCGATCAGTGCCGGTATGGGCGTCTCTTCCGAGGCGCTCTCAGACCGTACTTCCCAGCTTCCCTCCATCGCCATGGAGACACCGAAGAAAGTTGTCGGCAGCAATACGGTAGACAGTATGAAGAGCGGACTGGTGTTTTATCATGCTTCCGCCATCGACGGCATGATCGAGCGCATTGAAGAAGAATACGGTGAAACCTGCACCATCGTGGCAACAGGAAGATATGCACCGCGGATCCTTCCGCACTGTAAGCATAAGATCATCCACGATCCGGATCTGATCCTGAAGGGACTCATGGAGATCTACCTTAAGAATAAAGATGACCAATAAAGCACATCTGTGCTTTTCCTAAGCCAAAGCGGCACCCCGAAAACTACGTTTTTTCGGGGTGCTTTTTTCTAAAATTCCTGTTATACTCATTAAGGCGTGTTTTTTACGTGTAGTTTTTGTAGTAATTGTAGAAGGAGTCTTGAATATGCCTATTACAGAGTATCTTGAAAGAAATGCAGATATGTACGGCGACGAGGTCGCACTGGTGGAATTGAATCCGGAACAGCAGGAGACCGGCCGTATCACCTGGAAAGAATATGAACTGATCCAGCCTACGAAGACCCAGGCTTACCGCCGTCAGATCACATGGAAGGTCTTCGATGAGAAGGCAAACCGTCTTGCCAATATGCTTCTTTCCCGAGGCATCAAGAAAGGAAACAAGATCGGCATCCTCATGATGAACTGTCTGGAATGGCTTCCGATCTATTTCGGTATCCTTAAGACCGGCGCCCTGGCAGTACCGCTGAATTTCCGTTATACATCCGATGAGATCCTTTACTGCTCCAATCTGGCCGAACTGGACATCCTGTTCTTCGGTCCCGAGTTTGTCAGCCGTATTGAGAATATCGAGCCGGCTCTGCACAAGAACCGCGCGCTCATCTTCGTTGGCGAACAGTGCCCGTCTTTCGCAGAAGACTACCGCCTGATCACCGGCGATTATTCCAGCACAAGACCGAATATCGACATCACGGACGATGATTTTGGTGCAATCTATTTCAGTTCCGGTACGACCGGTTTCCCGAAAGCGATCCTGCACCGTCACAGAAGCCTGATGCATGCCGCCGCAGTGGAGCAGAAGCATCACTCTACGTCGCGTGAGGACTGCTTCCTTTGCATCCCGCCGCTCTATCACACCGGCGCCAAGATGCACTGGATGGGTTCACTCGTAGCCGGTTCCCGTGCTGTGCTTCTTCGTGGAACCAAGCCGAAATACATTCTTGATGCAGTTTCTACCGAACACTGCACCATCGTATGGCTTCTGGTACCGTGGGCGCAGGATATCCTGGATGCCCTGGACCGTGGCGATGTGAAGCTTTCTGATTATCAGCTCGATCAGTGGAGACTGATGCATATCGGCGCCCAGCCGGTTCCGAAGTCCCTGATCAGAAGATGGCTGGACTACTTCCCGAAGCATCAGTACGACACAAACTACGGTCTTTCCGAATCCATCGGACCGGGCTGCGTGCATCTCGGCGTCGAGAACGTAAACAAAGTCGGTGCCATCGGTATCCCCGGATACGGTTGGGAGTGTAAGATCATCGATGAGAACGGCAATATCGTAAAGCAGGGCGAAGTTGGCGAACTCTGTGTAAAGGGTAACGGCGTCATGGAGTGCTATTACAACAATCCGGAAGCCACAGCTGAGGTCTTAAAGGACGGCTGGCTCCTGACCGGTGATATGGGACGTCAGGACGAAGATGGTTTCATCTATCTCGTTGACAGAAAGAAAGACGTCATTATCTCCGGTGGTGAGAACCTCTACCCTGTCGAGATCGAAGACTTCATCATGAAGAACGACAAGATCAAGGACGTTGCTGTAATCGGTCTTCCGGACAAGCGTCAGGGCGAGATCGCCGGTGCCATCATCGAGGTAAAAGAAGGCATGTCCATGACCGAGGAAGAAGTAAACGACTTCTGCCTGCAGCTGCCACGTTATAAGAGACCGAGAAAGATCATCTTTGCACCGGTACTGCGAAATGCTACCGGCAAGATCGAAAAACCGAAACTTCGTAAGATGTATGGTGAAGAATATCTGGTTGCTTACGAGAATCAGGACTAAGAGAAAGTGCTTTTCACGCACGAGATCCTTTAGAAAAAGAAAACCTGAACTTCATGATTGAGGTTCAGGTTTTTTGTTCTTCTTCAAATAACGGTTCTGCCTGAAATATCCGATGACCACAATGATAATGGCCAGGAAGAGGCAGCAATAGAACGAGATGCCGCGGCTGAAGAGCTCAAGATTGGCAGGGCTGGCCACATCCGCGATACCGGTCAGGCCGTTGATCAGCAGATAATCCGCGACACCCATGCCGCCCGGGATCGGCAGGCTGTAGACGCCCACCAGCACCATGGCCTGGACACTGATCACCCTCGGAAGATTGTCAAAAGAACCTCCGAAGGAAAGATAAACGAGCACTGTCGTGCTAAGAAGCGAGATCCGCTGCAGGAAGTTATAGAGAAATGCCTTCAGCATCTTGAGCTGTTCGTTGGTCACGATCCCGGCACAGGCCTTGTACTGGGTGATCATCTTATCCACTTTCTTCAGGTGTGTCTCCTTCTTACGGATGATGCGGAGTTTGGCGCCAAGGGAAATGCACCCGATCGCGAGGCGCTTGACCCATTGTTCTTTTCGAAGGACCATGACGAAAAGCACAGAAAGGCCGACCAGAAAAATACCACCCAGGATGATAAACACCTTAGCCAGAGGATCAAATCCGAAAAATACCGACGGGCACAGAAAGAAGCCGATCACGCCGATCAGGACGAGGGATACTGTATAGAGAAATACATTTGTCACCAGAATCACGGCGGATTGTGCCACGGTGATCCCGTCCCGGCTCATGAAAAAAGCACTGGCAGGCTGTCCGCCGGAAGCCGATGGCGTAATGGCGGAAAAATAGATATCCGCAGCGGAATAAAGAAGTCCACGGCTTCGGATCTTCGGACCTTCATCTTTGTCGGTAATGGCACGTACAAGCACATCGAGAGCTAAGCCTTCGAAAAGGATATTACAGAACATGCCGAGACACGCTGCGATCAGCCATCCGACTTTCGCATTTTTTAATGTGTCCTTTAGTAGTTGTAACGAGTAGCTCCCACTATGCGATATAACTGCCCATATACTGAGCACCATAAGTACAAGGAAAAGAAGCATCCATGGGATTTTCTTCTTGAACATGGTTTCTCCGATCAGTTTGTATAGTTGTCAAAATATCCCTGTACCAATACTACCGGGGTTCCCTTGTCGCCGGAACCGGATGTCAGATCACAAAGTGATCCGATCAGGTCCGTCAGCTGACGGGGCGTCGTACCTTCACTTGCCATCTTGCCGACGAGATTTGCGTCTTTTGCCTTAATGCTGTCGGAGATCGCCTTCTTCAATTCATCTCCGGAAAGACCTGCAAACTCATTATCCGCAAGATACTTCAGTTTTAACTCATTCGGTGTGCCGATCAATCCGTCTGTAAAAGCCGGAGAAACGACCGGATCAGCCAATTCCCAGATCTTACCCTGCGGATCTTTGAAGGCTCCGTCGCCATATACCATAACTTCGACGTGCTTTCCCGTACGTTCCAGGATATCCTTCTGTACCTTCAGGACAAGGTCCTTACACTCTCTCGGGAAAAGCTTGACCTGATCTTCCGTAGCTTTATTGGAACCCAGAAGACCGTATCTCTCATTGCATCCGCTTCCGTTGACCGGCGCATTCATGATCTCATCCAGACCAAAGACACGCTCCGCACCGGCGGCAAGAAGTATACGCTTGGTTCTGGCACGTGTGTGGATATCGCAGTTGATCACGTTTTTCGTATAATCAAGGATCGCCTTGGCCTGATTGGCAAAGATGATCTCCACTTCACAGCCTGCTTCACGGATCAGTTCACCATAGTAGGCAACATAGTCCACACCGGTGAACTCATGCTTGTTCTCACCGAAAAGCTCTCTGTATTTCTCCAGGGAGAGCACATCGCTATACGGATTCACACCGGCTGCATCGATCTTGTCGAGGCTGACCAGACAGTTTCCGACTTCATCGGAAGGATAGGAAAGCATCAGGACGATCTTCTTACATCCCTTTGCGATACCGCGCAGGCAGATCGCAAAACGGTTACGGGAAAGGATCGGGAAGATCACACCAACCGTATCCCCACCGAGTTTGGCTCTTACATCATCTGCAATGTCCTGTACGGAACAGTAGTTGCCCTGTGAACGGGCTACAATGGATTCTGTCATGGCAATGACATCTCTGTCGCGGAGCGAAAAACCCTCCGCCTCTGCCGCTTCAATCACGGAATCAGTAACGATCTTCGCAAGATCGTCTCCCTGCCTGATGATCGGACATCTGATACCTCTCGAAACTGTTCCTACTCTACGCTCTGTCATAAACATGACCTCCTGAAATAACGTGGCTTTGATTTGTGCTCATAATGATCAAAGCCTAACAGATTTATTATATTATTCTTTTGTTGTACGGACAATGTCACACACCGTAAATTCAGCCTTTATTTCCGCCGTTTTCCCCGCCCGTGTATCCATTCTTCTCCCCTGACCTGCGCTTTATATGTTATAATTTCCAACAGAAAAGCATGTGAATGCACAGAAACTGCGCGGTATGGCAGTCAGGGGAGCAATGGGTGTAGACAGAACTGTCAAACTAAACGAAGGCGGAGCAGTTTCCGATCGCAGAAAAGATCGGATCCTGTATCCTGTTATGCTGTTTGGTCTCCTATTTATCCTGAGTTTTCTCCTTTCCCCTTATTCTCCGATGTACCGATATCTTTATGATCCGGATGCCATCTGCTATCGGACCATGGCCCGTGGTCTTCTGGAAGGCAAAGTACCCTACCGGGATCTGTTCGATCACAAAGGTCCTCTTGTCTACTATATTTTCTCCCTTGGTTATCTGATTTCGGGAGTTGCAGACTGGGGTGCATGGATCGTCATCTGGCTTTTTAATTCCTTTGCCTATTTTTTCTGTTACCGGACCATGCGTGTTTTCCGTAATGCAGATCATTCGTTTCTTGCCACTCTTTTGGTCATTTTCATCTCCGGTTTTTCCCTTTACGATATATTTGCCACAATGTCCAAGCCGGACAACCTGGTATTGCTACCGCTTTTTCTTTCTGTTTTCCTTTTCGTTAAGGAGACCTTTGTCGGAGAAGGAAAAGCATTCCAATGTATCCGCCGGCGGTCCATGTTTCTCATTGGTCTTCTTTGCGGAACCGTGTTCATGATCAAACTCAATGTGTGCCTCTTTTATCTGGCTTTCATCGGATGCTATCTGCTCTGGCTCCTGATCAGAAAAAACATAAAAGAATTCTTCGCCTCCACCGGGCTCTTTCTCAGCGGGATCGTGACCGCTTGTCTTCCAGTCCTGCTTTCCCTTCTTTTACTCGGAAATCTGAAAGAATTTTACGAAACATATATTGTTTTCAACATCCGGTACGCTTCCGTTACCGACAGCGTTTTCTATCTTTCGAAAACCGTCATCAGCAACCAGGTGAAGAACAGTCTTTCCATCTTTCTTCTTCTCACCGTTCTGGCATTGTTCCGTGACATCCGGAAAAAGCAACTGAATGCCACGCGTGTCATCCTTTTATCGCTTTCCGCATTCGTCATGATTTTTCTGACCGCGTCCTATGTATTCGGTTACTTCTATATCGTGTTCGCACCTTTCTATCTCTACGGCACGGACTTTCTTTCCGATGTCATTCTGAAAAAGATGAAGACCGCAAAGATGAAGGTATTGGTTCCGATCCTGATCAGTATCCTGCTTGCTGTCCTGGTCGGACTTCAGACCATGCTTTCTCCGTTCGTTCCCCGTGAAAAGACAGATGCAGAGAAAAAGATCGAAGAATATGCCTCTTTGGTTCCTGATGCCCGTGTGCTCTATCTGGAAGATCTATGCGAGCCGATGTACAGCAGCTATCTGCCGGTCATTCCGGATTTCCGTGCTTTTTACACGCCACCGGTAAAAAATTCGGATCTTTTTGCCGAGCAGGTAGCCTTGATCAGGGCGCAAAAGACCGAGGTCGTTGTGTTCTCCCTTTCTTCGGATAACGAACGGAATGATTCGATCCGAAATCTTCTGGAAACCAGCGGCTACGAAGAATACCAGACCTACGATGACGGAGGCGGGTACATTTATTACAGCATGTATGTGCTGAAGAGATGAATTACTCGACGGTCACACTCTTGGCGAGATTTCTCGGCTTATCCACATCGAGACCCTTGGAAACACTGATATAGTATCCCAAAAGCTGAAGCGGAATGATCGCCAGGCTTCCTGCGAAGTGCTCATCGATCTTCGGAACATATACGGAGAAGTTCACATTATCTTCCACATCGTATTTCCCGTAAGAAGTCACGCCCATCAGGTATGCTCCACGGCTCTTGCATTCCAGCATATTGCTCAATGTCTTCTCGTACAGGTCGCTCTGAGTCAGTACACCGATGACCAGCGTTCCATCTTCAACCAGCGAAATCGTTCCGTGCTTGAGTTCACCGGCAGCGTAGCTCTCGGAATGGATGTAACTGATCTCTTTCATTTTCAGAGAGCCTTCCAGGCAGATGGAATAATCTATGCCACGGCCGATAAAGAAGATATCGTGGGCATTGGCGTACTTCGCAGCAAACCACTGGATACGCTCTTTGTCCTCGAGTGTCTTGCTCATCTTCTCCGGCAGGGACAGGAGCTCGTCGATCAATATCTCATAGTTTTCAAGGTCCGCCGTAATGCGTGCAAACTCCAGAGCCAGCATGAACGTGCAGACCAGTTGGCAGCTGTATGCTTTTGTAGTCGCAACAGAAATCTCCGGACCGGCCACAGTGTACATGACGTGATCCGCTTCTCTCGCGATAGAGCTTCCTACCACGTTGACGATCGCCAGTGTGGTCATTCCCTTATCCTTCGACATACGAAGCGCGGCCAGGGAATCTGCGGTCTCACCGGACTGAGAGATCACGATGACCAGTGCTTTCGGATCCATCTTGGCTTTACTGTAACGGAACTCGGATGCCAGCTCAACGCTGATCGGAATATCACAGAAATCCTCGAAAACGTATTTCGCTTCCATGCCGACATGCCATGCAGAACCGCAGGCCACGATATAGATCCTGGAAAAATCCTTGATCTTATCTACAAAATCACCGAGTTCAGAAAGATCGATCTTCTTCGTTTCGTCTTTGATCTGGATGTACTTATGAAGTGTATCGTCCACGGCCTTCGGCTGTTCGTGGATCTCCTTCATCATGAAGTGTTCGAAACCGCCCTTCTGAGCAGCCTCGGCATCCCAGTCGATCTTGGTCAGTTCTTTTGAAACCGTATCACCATCGAGGTTATAGAAAGTTACTTCGCCCTCGGAAAGCTCAGCCATCTCAAGATTACCGACATAGTAGACGTTTCTTGTATAGCTCAGGATCGCCGGAACATCGGAAGCCAGGAAAGACTCTTTCTCGTTGACACCGATGATCATCGGAGAATCCTTACGGGCAACATAGATCTTCCCCGGAATATCCTTGAACATGACCGCCAGAGCATATGATCCGCGGACACGGACGATCGTCTTGGCAATCGCGTCGATCGGACCGTTCTGGTATTTCTTGTAATAGTAATCCACCAGTTTGATCAGTACTTCCGTATCTGTCTGGGAATAGAAATGGTAGTCGTGGCGTTCGAGCTTGGCTTTAAGTTCCTGGAAGTTTTCGATGATGCCGTTATGGACACCCACTACTTCAGACTCCACAATGCCGGAACCGGCCAGGATATCGTTACCGGAAACATGCGGGTGCGCATTCAGCTGGCTTGGCGCCCCGTGGGTCGCCCAACGGGTATGGCCGATACCACATGTTCCATGGATCGCCCGCCCTTCGTCTGTTCTCTCAATGAGGTTCTTGATCTTGCCCAAAGTCTTGATCACTTCGGCATTCTTTTCGCCATCACGAACAGCAATACCTGCCGAGTCATAACCACGGTATTCCAGACGTGTCAGACCCTCGATCAGTATCGGTGCCGCCTGTTTCGGTCCTACATAACCAACGATTCCACACATAAGCGTTTCTCCTTATTTTCTCAGGATGATGCTGTCTCTTTCTGCACCTACTGATACGTAGGTAACTTTGCAACCGATCTCTTTCTCGATAAACTCTACATATTTTTTCGCGTTCTCAGGGAGTGCTTCCCAGGTCTTGATCCCGGAAATATCGCTCTGCCAGCCGTCGAAGTACTCGATCACAGGCTTCGCATCCTTAAGTGCGGTCGGGAACGGGAATTCGTCTGTCAGTTCACCGTTTACTTCATACTTCACGCAAACCGGGATCTTATCGAGGTAGCTCAGTACATCCAGCTTTGTGATGGCGATCTCCGTCGCGGCCTGTACTTCCACACCGTATCTTGTTGCAACAATATCCATAGCACCGACACGTCTCGGTCTTCCGGTCTTGGCGCCGTATTCCGCACCTGCTTCACGAAGCTTATCCGCTTCCGGTCCGAACATTTCCGATACAAAAGGACCTTCTCCGACGCAGGTGGAGTATGCCTTTACCACGCCGATGACATCGTCGATCTTCGCACCCGGGAATCCGGAGCCGATCGGAGCATACGCAGCAGAAGTATTGGAAGAAGTCGTATACGGGTGGATACCATAATCCAGGTCACGAAGAGAACCGAGCTGTGCCTCGAACATGATCTTCTTTCCTTCCTTTGAAGCCTTCTTCAGGTAAGCGCCGGTGTTGCAGACATAAGGACGGATCTTCTCTCCATACTCTTCGATCCACTTTTCCAGCATCTCTTCTGTATAGGGAGCCGCACCGTAGACCTTCGTCAAAGTCAGGTTTTTCCATTCCATCAGATCCTTCAGGTGGGAACGGAGTTCCTCTGGATAATTCAGTTCACCGGCCAGGATCGTTTTCTTCTGGTATTTATCAGAGTAGAACGGAGCAATACCCTGCTTCGTCGAACCAAACTTCTTATCCGCCAGACGCTGTTCCTCGAGTTCGTCGAGGTCTCTGTGCCACGGCAGAAGCAGGGAGGCACGATCGCTGATCTTGAGATTCTCCGGAGAGATCTTCACGCCTTTCTCTTCCACCTGAGCCATCTCGTTAAGAAGATTCTGCGGGTCAACAGCCACACCGTTACCCAGGATATTTACAATACCATCACGGAGAATACCGGACGGGAGAAGATGCAGTGCAAATTTGCCTTTATCGTTGATGACGGTATGACCGGCATTTCCGCCGCCCTGATAACGCACCACGATATCGTAGTTCTCTGTCAGAAGGTCGACCATACGGCCCTTTCCTTCATCGCCCCAATTGATTCCGACTACTGCACAATTCGACATAAGATCTCCTCCTTGATTTCTTTTCAATCTGTGTCTATCTGCATGTTACGGGGCATTGCTCATCGGCAGGCGCCCCTTTCTTGATCCACTGTCATTATATACGCTTGCCGACGAATAATAAAATACATATAATATGGGTGTTACCATACGAAAAAGATATAGTTCTTTTTGAACATGCAGGAAGGAGGAATCCTCATGAATCTGCGATCTCTTCAGTATTTTGTCGCCGTTGCCGAGGAACTGAACATCTCCCGGGCCGCGAAGCGTCTGAATATGAGCCAGCCGCCGCTTTCCAATCAGATCAAATCCCTGGAATACGAACTCAATACCGTGCTCTTCGTCCGGGGCAAGAGACAGCTGGAACTGACAGAGTCCGGACGGCTCCTATACCGCCGCGCCAAAGAAATATTAAGCCTCACAGACAAAGCCGAATCGGAGATCCTTTCCATGAGCCAGGGCATCTCGGGTACGATCTCTCTCGGGCTGGTGGAAGGTATGGCGCCGGATATCGCCGCTGAGTGGCTGGCATCCTTCAACCGCCAGTATCCTCTTGTCCGTTTCCGCATTTTCGACGGAAACAACGATGATCTCGTCGAGAAGATGCGAAGCGGCATCATCAGTCTTGCCGTCATCACTGCCCCCTGCAACCAGTCTCTTCTGAACAGTTTCTCCGTGGGGAAAGAACAGATCGCGGCCTATATGAGAAAGGGTCATCCTCTCGCCCGCTCCGGGAAAGATACGGTCAGCATCTCCGACCTGATCGGTGAGCCCCTGATCGTTTCCAGCAGCCGAACCATGATCGACACCGTTTACAAGTGGTTCCGGAATGAAAAGGCAGAGCCCAATATCGTTTGCGAGATGAACAGTTATCTGGATGCCGCCGCACTGGCTGGCCGTGGAATGGGTATCAGCATCTTCCCGAAAACCGCCTACATTCCGAACAATTCCATTGTTTCAAAAGAACTGTCCGGCAAGGACAAGCTAATAGAATACCTCTTCGTTTGGCGGAAGGGACATCCGCTTCCTACCGTCGAAGAGGCATTTATTGACTATGTCAAGAATGCGGTTTCAGGAAACTGAAGCATCCTTCTCCTCTTCTTTGAAATCCTCCCAGGTCCGCTCATCTTCCTGATAACCCGAAGAAGATTTGATCTTCACGACCATCTTGATGATCAGTCCGGATAACAGGATCAAGGCGATCACGGCCCATCCGAAGAGAATATTTGCTTTCAGGGAATACCCGTCTTTCGAGCCATAGATTCCGCCGGCGCGGAACAGGCTTACCAGATTCCAGACGAAGAGACCGGACAGAACGACCGGAGAGATGATTTTAATGGACGGCAGGAACCACCATCCCGGCATTTTGAACGACTTGGTATTTCTATTGACCTGCTCAAGGATACGGCTGGTTTTGAAAAACCATCCCGCAACTACCATCTCCAGAACACCCGTGATGAGGAGCGTATAGCTGTTGATGAAATAATCCACGATATCGAGAACTGCCAGACCTGCCCCGGTTATATAGATCAGGCTGATCACACCTTCGATGATGCAGATCGTAAGTGTCGTGCGTTTCTTGTTCAGATGGAACTTATCCGAAAGCGCGGTAGAGATGCCTTCGATAATGGAGAACAGGGAATCAATTGCCAGCGTGATCAGGCAGAAATAGAATACAAAAGCGAAGATCATGTTGACCGTGCCGTTACCGGAGAGTTTTACGATGGCCTGCGGATAAATGATGAAGGCGGTCGCAATGCCGGATGCAGAAATGTTATCCAGCATTCCTACACCTGCCATTGTCGTAAACATAACGATTCCCGCCAGTACGCTGACAAGCATATCCGAGAACGCAATAATGACCGTATCGGCTGCGATGTTGGAGTCTTTGTTCAGGAACGAGCCATAGGCAAACATGATCGCCATCGAAGTGGACAGCGAATAGAAAACCTGACCGATGGCATCGATCCATAGATTCGAATTGGAAAGCGCGCTCCAATCCGGAATGAAAAACTTCTTTACGCCGTCCAGGGCATGTGGAAGCATGAAGCCACGGACCGCCATAACAAGAAGACAAATGACCGGGAGTGTAACCGTAAACTTGACGACCTTTCCAACAGAGGTCGTGCCATTTCGGATACAGATATAGCACAGCGCCCAAGCCAGAAGCAGGCAGCCCAGTACCGGGAAAGAAAGTGTCGTGAATCCGGAAGTCGTACCTGTTGTCTTGATGGTCTTCATCCAAAGTGAACCGGCTGCTTCCGTGTCCCCTGTCATTCCGGAGAACTTGAAGCTCATGAAGAACATGAGGATGACCCAGGCAAACACAGCTGCATAGTAGATCGAGATACCAATACCGTTAGACACGGCCAGCCAGCCGACACCCTCTGCTTTTTTATTCAGTGCACGCATGGAACCCGGAGCACCCTGACGGGTATATCGGGCGATAGAGATCTCCATCATAAGAAGAGGAAGACCGATCACCAGCATAGCAAGAAGATAGACAAACAGGAACGCTCCTCCGCCATACTTTGACGCCAGTCCCGGAAATCTCCAGGCATTTCCCAAGCCGACTGCCGAACCGATTGCAGCCAGAATAAACGTCGATCTGGACGACCACTTCTCACGCATGAACACACACCCCCTGTGCATACTGTTATAACAATGCTGACGTTGTATATTATACCAGTAAAGCAGACGGGCGTGCGGGAATTTCAAAATGAATCAGTTATTTATCGACTGTATGATCGTATCCACATGCCGTTCCAGATACGGGTCACTGTCAGATACCAGTTCGTGCTCCTTGAGTAATTTCACTACTTCTTCCGCGATCCGTTCCGATGCAAGAACTACCGGATCCGAAAGATTCAGATACTTCGCGCTGTATGTTTTTCCTTCCCAGACATTTGCGTCGGCACGGGCTTCGGATAATTCCGTGATCCGGCGGGAGAAAAGTCCTCTCTGGTCCAATTCGGAAAGTTTTCTGTATGTCCACTTGTAGTATGGCGGATACTTTCTTTTCAGAAGAAAAAACAGCTGCATGGCCGCTTCCAGTCCGTGAAGCCGGCAGAGCTCTGCGGTGACATGGTCGCCCCGGGACATGCATCTTGCATAGTTGACCTGAAGAGCCGCGGAAAACTTATGCAGTTCTTCCACGATCCTTTCCTTCCAGATCCGGTCAGGATAATAAGCAAGAAGAATTTTCCGAAACGCTGTAAAAGCACCAAGGTCATCCCGGAACACTTCTCCGTTCACAGCCGTGGCCAGGCAGGAATGATCCATCTCCCGCCAGTTTTTCTCCGTGATCTGTCCATGCTCTGTATCGCAATCCGTCCCGAGGATCTTGGAATAGAAATCATGGATCGTCATGACACCTCTTCTCTCCCGAAGTCTTCTTGTAAGATTATTTCCGGGCTGGTTATCGATCAGCTCATCGTAAGTTTCGCGAAGTTTCTGACCAAACAGTTTCATATCCTCATCTGTAAGCCAAAGACAGACACCTGTCCCGAAATCATGATCTCTGGACATAAAATCATCGTAGCCGAAGCAGTCCGATCCTTCACCGGAAAGACCCACGGCGATCCTGCTTTCATATTCCGGGAAATCCGTGCGGATCATTTTTGCAACATGATTCTCATAGAAGCGCCGGCTGTTATCGATCTGTGATTCCATTCTCTCTCCTCTTTTGCTATATGATCCTACCGGTGAAAGGTCACTCAGCCGGCATCATCCCGCCCCACTCGACAAGTGTAAAGCCCTTTCTTTCCACGCCCGAAGGCATCTCGAGTGCCGAACCTTCCGGGATCTCCATCTCTTGATCCAGAGGCCGGAATACCATAAACACACGGATCTCCGTATCCGGAGCCGGTGATACATCCAGTTTTGCCCACCTCGCATATTCTTCATTCGGGAAACTGATCAGATTATAAGGCGATGACTGAAGTTTCGGCAGCCAGTATGAGATAAAGTCATCGATCTCACTGTCATTCAGACCCGATGCCGCCAGATACGTTTCCAGGAATCCTGCCGTATCTTCCGAAGCAACACACGCCGCTTTCCGGAACAGATCCGTATCGGCTGTCATCTTTCCTTCCCAGAAAAGATAATCATAGTACCGGCTGCTGTTCTTGTCGAAAAGCCGTCCGTCCGGGTAAGCGGTCACATCCCAGCCTGTCCCGTATTCCGGATAAGTACAGGTCAGTCTTCCTATAAAATCCAGTCCGACATGCACATCTGTCTTTTCTTCCGGATAAAGGTAGATGACCGGTTTTTCCGCAGTCGTTTCAGGTATGATCTTCGGCAGTTCGTATACCACTTTGAATTCGATCATAGAATCCACGGTATCGTCATCCCTGACCAGTACGATCGTGTACGTTCCGATGCTGATGTCATCGGGAAGCGTGAACGAAAAGTCATATCCGACCCAATCTGCCAATTCTCCATTTGAATCATAGACCCTTCCGCCCGAAACCTCTCCGGATCTACTCAGTACTGCCTCATCCTTACTCCATGCATACTCCTCATTTGACTTAAAAATGTACATGGTCAGTATCGATTTTTGAAGATTCAGTTCAGCGCTGGCAACCCGCTCCGCAAGGTCTTTTCTTAAACTGCAGTTGAATAATACCGTGTCGCCTTTTCGCGCCTGGTATACCCCTTCGTATCTGCACTCAAGCATCATATCCTCCACCCACGGATCGGAAAGGCCCTTCGGATACATCATGCCACATGCAAAACGGGTATTTTTATCGGGATTTCCATAAAAGTCTTTCTTCTTCGATTTCTTCAAGGCGGAACAGGAAGACATCATTAACGAAACAACCATCGTCATTGCAATAATCAATTTGAAAGAATGCTTTCTTTTCATCTGATCACCTCCGCTAAAGAATATTACTGATGCGTGCAGGCAAGTGCCGGCCGATAATGCTCTCTTTACCCATTATATCAGTTTCCAAATGCGAATCTTACAGATGATATTACGGAAAACAGGATATATCTGCCCTCACGTCTGCTATACTGAAACCGTAAGCTGAAATGAAAGACCGGTCACCGGGCAAAAATCGAAAGGCTAAGGCAGAACATGGATAACGTAAGGATCTGTCCTGTTTGCAAAACGAAAATGGAATATGACGATTTGACTGACCGCTTTGTCTGTGGGATATGCGGCGGATCCGAGAGCGCGCCGAAAGGAGCCGAAACACCTCTCGAGGATCCCGTTGAAATCCTTCGTTCCTACGCGGAATCTTTTCAGTGCAAAAGTGTGAGCGAAGTGCTTACGCAGGCGGAAACCGTGAAGACCGAACTATATCTGACACAGATCAGTTCACACCCGGCTCTAACTGCTCTTTCCAAAGCTATTCCGGGAAGCAGTCTCCCCCATAACATTGCCGATTACTGTGAGACGGCAAAGGAGCTTTTCGCGACGGAAGAAAGGATCAGGAAAGCCGAAAAGGAAATTAAAAAGGCAGAAGCTTTCGCCCGCGGATGGAACATCAATGACAGAAGCAATGGCGAAAAAATAAACTGGGACGTATTGCTTGCCGTTTTGGCGGCTCCTATGGTACGCCTTCTGAAGATCGTTTTAAGAAACTCCCTATATTTCCATGTCGACAAGCAGACCCTGAACAGTTTATTCCATGCGTTTCTTCTTCTGGATGCTCTTGTAATCGTATATCTGATCATATCGAAGATCGTAAAACGCATTAAGATAAGAACGGATGATCCGGTCCGAAGAAGCAAGTCGGTTATGAAGGATCTGCTGGAAAAGCTCTATAAAATCCAAGAGAAGAAGGAAAAGATCCTTCGCGAGATCCAGAGTGAAGAGACGAAGATCAACGAAAAATACAAAAAATGATCTGGCAGGAAGAAGTGATCTGTATGCACGGACGCTCCCGTCTCTCCTGACATGACTCAATTCATCCCATATGTTTGGGCAAACAAAAAAGACCGGAGCATTTCTGCTCCGGTCTTCTTTTGATTTTCGTGTTATTCCGCTTCAGAATTACTTCTGCTCAGCGATTGCAGCCTGTGCCGCAGCAAGTCTTGCGATTGGTACACGGAACGGCGAGCAGGATACATAATCCAGGCCGATCTTGTGGCAGAACTCTACGGACGTCGGATCACCACCGTGCTCACCGCAGATACCGATGTGCAGGTTCGGGTTCACCGGCTTACCGAGGTCGATCGCCATCTTCATGAGCTTACCGACACCGTTCTGGTCGAGACGTGCGAACGGGTCAGACTCGAAGATCTTGGACTCGTAGTAAGCCTCGAGGAACTTACCGGCATCGTCACGGGAGAAGCCGAATGTCATCTGTGTCAGGTCGTTAGTACCGAAGCAGAAGAATGCAGCTTCCTTAGCGATCTCGTCAGCTGTAAGAGCAGCACGCGGGATCTCGATCATGGTACCAACTTCGTACTTGAGGTCAGAACCTGCAGAAGCGATCTCTGCATCAGCTGTCTCAACAACTACGTTCTTAACAACCTTGAGCTCCTTGATGTCGCCGATAAGCGGGATCATGATCTCCGGCTCGATGCTCCAATCCGGATGATTCTTCTTCACGTTCAGAGCAGCACGGATAACTGCCTTGGTCTGCATTCTGGCGATTTCCGGATAGGTAACAGCCAGACGGCATCCACGGTGACCCATCATCGGGTTAAACTCGTGGAGGGAATCGATCATAGCCTTGATGGCCTCGACAGACTTGCCCTTCTTGTCAGCGAGTTTCTTGATGTCTGCTTCTTCTGTAGGTACGAACTCGTGGAGCGGCGGATCCAGGAAACGGATGGTTACCGGATAACCCTCGAGAGCCTCATAGAGAGCCTCGAAGTCAGACTGCTGCATCGGCAGGATCTTCTCGAGAGCTTCTTCTCTCTCTTCCACTGTCTCGGAGCAGATCATCTCACGGAAAGCATCGATTCTTCCGTCACCGAAGAACATGTGCTCTGTACGGCAGAGGCCGATACCTTCAGCACCGAGCTCACGAGCCTTCTTTGCATCCTTCGGAGTATCTGCATTTGTTCTAACCTTGAGTCTTCTGTACTTGTCAGCCCAAGCCATGATGCGGCCGAACTCACCTGCGATGGTAGCATCTACTGTCGGGATGATACCGTCATAGATCTTACCTGTGGAACCATCGATGGAGATCTCATCACCCTCGTGGTATTCCTTACCGGCCAGTGTGAACTTCTTGTTTGCTTCGTCCATGTTGATGTCGGAGCAGCCGGATACACAGCAGGTACCCATACCACGTGCAACTACAGCAGCGTGGGATGTCATACCACCACGTACGGTGAGGATACCCTGAGAAGCCTTCATGCCTTCGATATCTTCCGGAGAGGTCTCGAGACGAACGAGAACGACTTTCTTGCCTTCTGCCTTCCAAGCCTTTGCATCTTCAGCAGTGAAAACGATTCTTCCGCATGCAGCACCCGGGGAAGCACCCAGAGCCTGAGCGATCGGTGTAGCGTCCTTCAGTGCTTTTGCATCGAACTGCGGGTGAAGGAGTGTATCAAGGTTACGAGGATCGATCATGGCAACTGCCTCAGCCTCGGATCTCATGCCCTCGTCAACGAGGTCGCAGGCGATCTTGAGAGCAGCCTGAGCGGTTCTCTTACCATTTCTTGTCTGGAGCATATAGAGCTTACCATGTTCAACTGTGAACTCCATATCCTGCATATCGCGGTAGTGCTTCTCGAGAATGGAGCAAACCTCTGTGAACTGAGCGAATGCTTCCGGGAACTTCTCCTGCATCTCAGCGATCTTCATAGGAGTACGTACACCAGCTACAACGTCCTCGCCCTGAGCGTTTGTCAGGAACTCACCGAAGAGGCCCTTGTTACCGGTTGCCGGGTCACGTGTGAAAGCAACACCGGTACCGCAATCGTCACCCATGTTACCGAAAGCCATGGACTGTACGTTAACGGCTGTACCCCAGGAATACGGGATATCGTTATCACGACGGTAAACGTTAGCACGCGGGTTGTCCCAGGAACGGAATACGGCCTTGATGGCACCCATGAGCTGTTCCTTCGGGTCAGTCGGGAAGTCAGAACCGATCTTCGCCTTGTACTCAGCCTTGAACTGGTTAGCCAGTTCCTTGAGGTCGTCAGCACTGAGCTCTACGTCCTGCTTTACGCCCTTCTCAGCCTTCATCTTATCGATGAGTTCTTCGAAGTACTTCTTACCAACTTCCATAACAACATCGGAATACATCTGGATGAATCTTCTGTAGCAGTCCCAAGCCCAACGCGGGTTATTGGATTTCTCTGCGATAACATTTACAACTTCCTCATTCAGACCGAGGTTAAGGATGGTATCCATCATACCCGGCATGGAAGCTCTCGCACCGGAACGGACAGAAACGAGAAGCGGGTTCTCGAGGTCACCGAACTTCTTGCCGGTAATCTCCTCCATCTTTCCGATATATTCCAGGATCTGTGCGAAGATCTCGTCGTTGATCTGACGTCCATCTTCATAATACTTGGTACAAGCCTCAGTAGTGATCGTAAATCCCTGAGGAACAGGAAGTCCCAGGTTGGTCATCTCTGCAAGGTTTGCGCCCTTACCGCCGAGGAGCTCACGCATATTGCCGTTGCCCTCAGAAAACAAATAAACATATTTAGTCATTGTTTAGCCCGCCTTTCATTATTTCTGTAGCTTCTAGTTACTTTATTTTCAAAGTCCTTCGTCAAAAGAACTCAAAAATCGAATTTGCCTTCGAAGAATTCACCGAGTTTGTCGATCGGGAAACGGATGTTGCCCGGCTCGTACTCGACATTCTTCATGGAGTCACGTTCACGGATCGTGACACAGTTATCGTTCTCGGAATCAAAATCGTATACGACACAATACGGAGTACCGATCTCATCCTGTCTTCTGTAGCGCTTACCGATGGACTGTCTGTCATCGAACTCACACATATACTTCTTGGAAAGCTCTGTGAAGATCGGCTCGGCCTTCTCGGAAAGTTTCGCGGAAAGCGGCAGGATACCGATCTTGATTGGTGCCAGGAACGGATGGAAATGCATAACTGTACGTACATCCTCTTTGTCGCCGTCAACGATCTTCTCCTCGTCGTATGCGGAGCAGAGAAATGCGAGGGTTACACGGTCAGCACCGAGAGATGGCTCGATAACGTACGGAATGTATTTCTCGTTCTTCGCCGGATCAAAGTAGGAAAGATCCTGCTTACTGAACTCCATGTGCTGCTTGAGATCGTAGTCAGTACGATCTGCAACGCCCCAGAGCTCGCCCCATTCGCCCTCTTCTTTGAAGGGGAACCAGAACTCGAAGTCTGTTGTTGCATTGGAATAGAAAGCCAGTTCCTTCGGATCGTGATCTCTTGTTCTGAGTTCATCTTCCTTAAGACCGAGACCGGTGAGCCACTTGTAGCAGTACTCTTTCCAGTACTTGAACCACTCGAGGTCAGTGCCCGGCTCGCAGAAGAACTCAAGCTCCATCTGCTCGAACTCACGTGTTCTGAAGATGAAGTTACCCGGTGTGATCTCATTTCGGAAGCTCTTACCGATCTGACAGATACCAAACGGGATCTTTTTTCTGGCAGATCTCTGTACATTCAGGAAGTTTACGAAGATACCCTGAGCTGTCTCCGGACGAAGATATACTTCGTTCTTACTCTCTTCGGTAACACCCATAAAGGTCTTGAACATCAGGTTGAATTTTCTTACATCGGTAAAGTTATGACCGCCGCATGTCGGGCACGGAATATTCTTTTCCTTGATATAAGCAACGAGTTCCTCGTCGTTCATACCTTCGACGACCACATCTGTGATGCCATTCTCGGCGTTATAATCTTCGACCAGTTTATCTGCACGGGCACGGGCTTTGCACTGCTTGCAGTCGATGAGCGGATCAGAGAAACCGCCAACGTGACCGGAAGCGACCCATACCTGCGGGTTCATGAGGATCGCGCAGTCAACGCCTACGTTATAAGGGCTCTCCTGTACGAACTTCTTCCACCATGCAGCTTTTACATTGTTCTTGAGCTGGACACCCAGAGGACCGAAGTCCCATGCGTTCGCCAGACCACCGTAGATATCGGAACCCGGATATACGAAACCTCTTGTCTTCGCGAGGGCTACGATCTTTTCCATAGACTTCTTAGCAGGCATCAGGATTCCTCCTCTTCACTTGAGTCATCATCATAATCATCATCGGAAGATTCAGAAGGAGAACCGGCGGCAAATTCTTCTGCGCTGAGTTCCTCGATCAGGTTCTCGGTAATGGAAGGAGCTTCCACTTCTTCTTCACTTTCCTGCTCAACAGGAGCCATCTCCAAGCCTTCTTCATTCTGTGCTTCCATAGCCTGCTCTGCATCCATGCGGGCCTGGTTCTCAGCAGCTTCCTTGGCAAGACGGCGTGCCTCTTCGATCTCCGGACGAAGCGGAACATACGGAGTATGGATACCTTCTACTCCTACCACTTTATCTGCGGCAACTTCTTTGCAAGCCAGTGTCACGTAACTCGGTGTCGGATCATCCACCATCGGCTGTCCGCCGTCCACAAGCTGACGGGCACGCTTGGCAACAAGCATGCAGAGCGAGAAGCGGCATTCTGCCTTTGGCAACAATTCTTCAACTGACGGATCAACTAACATTTTTACATTCCTCCCTTTTTATTGCCTCATTCTACTAATCTTTATTGTGCAAGCAGTGTTTCCACTGCGTCGCTGCTTCGTTTGAAGCGGCAGTTCTCCGCTTTCATGATGGAGGCGATCTCCTGTGCCGCCTGCTCTACCTCATGGTTGGTTACCACATAGTCGAACTTCACGGCTTTCTCGATCTCTCCCTTGGCCTGAGCCATTCTCTTCTCGATCAGATCTTCGGTCTCCGTTCCCCGTCCTGAGAGCCGGGTCCTCAGTTCCTCCATCGAAGGAGGAAGAAGGAAGATCGTCACGGTATCATCAAATTTCTCTTTCAATGCCAAGCTTCCCGGAACCGTCAGATCCAGAAGTACATTCCTTCCTTCTCCTGACATTTTCAGAAGTGGCGTTAATGGTGTGCCGTAGTAGTTTCCCACATACTGATCGTATTCGATGATCTCGCCCTTACTGATCAGCTCCTCGAATTCTTCCTTCGTGCGGAAGTAGTATTCTACTCCGTCCTGCTCGGAACCGCGGGGCGGTCTGGATGTAACCGAGACCGAGTGTGCGCAGTCAGGAAACATTTCCCGGAGTTTCTCGATCACTGTTCCCTTCCCGACTCCGGAAGGTCCTGATATCGATATGATCAAACCATTACTCATTTTTATCACCATCCGCATTCTTCAGAAGTCCGGATATTTCCTCGCAGGGCAGTGCCGACAGGATCACATGCTCGCTATCCATCACCAGGACGGACTTACTCTTCTTTCCCGAAGAACAGTCAACCAGCGCGCCGCGGTCTCTTGCATCCTGCACCAGTCTTCTGATCGGTGCCGACTCGGAGCCGGCCACGCAAACCAGCCGTTCCGAACTGACCATATTTCCAAAGCCGATATCGATAAACGCCATACGTTCCGTCCCTTCTTACGCCAGATTCTGGATCTGTTCACGTATCTTTTCCAGTTCCGTCTTCATGTCAAGAACGTAGTTCGTTATCGTTATATCGTTGGCTTTCGAGCCGATGGTGTTCACTTCCCGGTTCATCTCCTGAAGGATGAAATCCAGTCTCTTTCCGATGCTGCCCTTCGCAGCGAGAGTCTCACGAAGCTGGCCGATGTGGCTGGTCAGACGTGTCAATTCTTCATCGATGGCACACTTGTCGGCAAAAACAGCAACTTCTGCTTCTCTTCTTGCCTCATCGTAGACAAGATCCGCCTTCTCATCGAGGAGTTCCTCGATCCTGGCCATCAGGCGTTCTCTGTATTCCTTCGGAACGAGCGGTGCACGAAGCATCACGGCAGCATGGAGTTCCTCAAAGTGAGATGCTTTCTCCAGAAGATCCTCTACCAGTTTGCCACCCTCTACCGTGCGCATGCGAAGAATATCTTCAATGGCTGTATCTACCACAGGCAAAAGCTCTGCACCGGCTTCTTCCGGCGTCAGGCTCGTGGCACGCGCCAGAAGCACATCCGGGAAACGGGCGATCTGATACGCATCCGTTTCATCGTTTCTTCCCGTAAGTTCTGCGATCTTTCCGATTGCTTCGGAATAAGCCTTGGCCAGACCGGCATTCATCTCTACAGTCTGGTTACCGTCTCCCACATCCTCGATCGTAACAAAAACATCGATCTTTCCGCGCAGGAGTTTGTCGGAGATCCGTTCGCGGATCTTGTTTTCAAGCACAATATAGCCTCTCGGGATTCGGATCTGCACATCGCAGAATCTGTTATTCACTGATTTGATCTCTACTACGTAGCGACGCGTCGTATATGTGGCCTCGCCACGGCCATATCCCGTCATGCTATATGCCATGAATGATCTCCATTTCAAAGTAATTCGCGAAGCCCTGAACTGCTGTAAACAGGGCATTTTTAGCGTAAATAAGATTATATAACATGCCGGGAAAAAGCGCAAGTCTCAAAATCGGTTCAAGCCTTAGAGCCGCAGACGTTACAAGATTTTTTCACCTCGTCATTTTCCGCATTTTCCGACGTTTCCGGCACGGCTTTCCCGTGTTTTAGGTCCGGAAGATCAGACAAGCACCGGGTCAAATTGAATATAATCTGCCGCTATCAGCTTATACTCCACGCCGTTTCTCACACCTTCGAAAGCACGCTGATGCCCTCGGCCGTGAAGATGTCCGTACAGGCAAAGATCCACGCCGTATTTTTCAAGGAGATCTGTAAATCCGTTTGACCGTTCCGGGTCGTAGATCGGCGGATAGTGGATCATGACCACTTTACGGACAGGAGCAGAAGCCCCGGCGTTGTTTGCATCCTCCGGATCGCAAAAAGCCTGAAAGGCTTTCTGCGAATCGATCAGGGATCTTTCCAGCCTGCCAACCTCGCGCAGATAGATCTTCTCATCTGCTTCCTTACTTTCCGGATTTTCCGGCAGAAGCCATCCGCGCGCACCGGAGATCAATGTATTCTCTATGAAAAAGCCGTTATTCTTCAGAAGTCTTATCGAGGTAATACAATTTGCACGAAAAAAATCTTCGACCTTCTTATTCGTTCCCCACCAAAGGTCATGGTTACCTTTACTGAATATCTTTTTCCCGGGAAGCGCGTCAACAAAACGAATATCTGCCAGCGCCTCATCCGAAGACAGCCCCCAGGAAATATCACCCGGAACAAGGACCGTGTCTTCCTCACCGACTTTCTCCCGCCAGTTTTTTTCGATCCGTTCCACGTAGTTCTGCCATCCCGGACCAAATACATCCATGGGCTTATCTGTAGAAAGAGACAGATGCAGGTCAGCAATTGCGAATATACTCATTGTCTCTCCTTATCCCACATAATAGTAACACCAGAAAATAAACAGGTAGAAGACCGCCAGCATTCCCGGTCTGGCCCAAAGAAGTTCACGGCTGATCTTCGCGGGCTCATGCGATTTCTCGTAGCTGACCATCTCCTCATCCGCATGCCGGAGCATGTATATAGCAATGTAGATCACCACAGCTGCAAAAGCCGTCGAAACAAAATTGACCAGTGTGTTTCTCTGGCTTCCCATCATGTAATAGATATTGCCGACACCACTGTAGAAGTGATTTCCCATAAAAGGCAGGAGTCCGAAATTGGCATCTTCCAGTGCAGGAACACGGTCCTGCGTATAGACGACAATATAGAGAATATTCAGTACCCAGCTCAGATACATCAGGATATCTGTCTTCTTAAAGAAAGGTATCAGGATCGAAAGGAATACCGCATACGGGAAGACCCACTGAGGATTACTAAGGACAAATGCCATGAAAAGCGTGTACGGAACAAGCCCACAGAGACTGACGTACATTAACATGGAAGGTTTGTTGTGTCCCTCGATCTTTTTGGAGAATACATAGATGCAGAACAGAATGTAGAGTGCTGCCACGATGTATACCGCGTAACGCTCTGCGCCGACCGATGCCGCCGTAAAACGTTCCATAAACTTGTATTCCATACTTGCCGCAGTACTCATGGCCTGGTAGCCGGCGCTTCTTCCATAAGTGAGATAGAACACGCCCGGAATAGATGCGCAGACTGCACCACAAAGAATGATATCCTTGATCTTCTTTCTCGACAGGAGCACCAGCGGAATGAATACCAGAAGCGGGAAAAATTTGAATGCAACAGCCAGCGACATCACCAGCGAGAAAAGGATATATTTTTTTCTCGCATAGAGCCGGAGCGCAAACAGCATGATGATCACATAAACGATATCGACCTGTCCGTATCCCACGGTTCCGTAAAGAGTAATGGAACTAGTCAGATACAGGATCGCCACGCGGTCAGAAAATCGTTTATCCACACCGAAATCCATCACGACCTTCTTAAGGAGTTTCACACTGTAAAGAACGAGCGCCGTAATCACGAGCTGGAAATAAACCATAAGAAGCGGACTGTTTATGGAAGAGATGGCCATGAACGGTGCGGTAATGATGGCACTGAAAATAAACAGCAGGATATTGTAGTTATAAATATCCTTGGCGATATTTCCGCTCGCCCGTGCACTTTCATATGCCCAGTCGTAGAACCGGTGAAACTGGCCTTCCTTTATGGAATCGACCACCTTATATCCGCCCTTGATGATCATGTGCAGGTCAAAATCCGTAGACACGAGCACGGCAGAAACAAACAGCAGAGCAAACAGCAGGATCTTCTCGATCTGCTGGATCGAATCAAAATAGAAATCGATACTCTTGCTCTGGATCGTATAGATCATCACAAGAGCAAGAAGTGCAAAAAACATATAGAAAAGAGCAAACTGGGCTTTTCCCGGTGCCCCGTCGACGGTTCCCCAAAGGCTGGCCACCAGGCCACCCTCCTGTGCCCGGCCGTTTACCACATTTTGGCCATATGCAGTGATCGTAGTGTCTGTCATCAGATAGATATCGTCAGGTGTGGCATTCTCAACATGGATACGCATCTTATACTCCGCACCCTCTTCCACACGAACGAAGCGGTTACTGCCGAAGTGATTCCACCCGGTCTCGAAAATAAGCTGATCCAGTTTTGCTGATAATATGATCTCACCCTGCGGATCCAGAATATCGACACATACCGTGGCGCCGCCCTGCTCTCTTTCTTTTCCGACTCCCAGTTCAATTCCGGAAAAGCGTGTATAAGGCATATTGAAAGACTGTTCAACCACTGCGCCGTTATAAAGATAGATCTTCTCGTTATAGCTGGTAGAAAGATTTTTCACATTGGAAAACACCGACATTTTCGGTGCAATCGTCACAAGGAAAAGATAAAGAATGAAAAAAACAGCAGTCCAGGCACCGGTGATTATGTAAGCCTTCTTCTTATTCTGCATATAGTCCCTCACTTACTCCCATATACCAAGGTCCGTTCCGGCTTTATACTTTTCCCCGGATACGGATCCCCAGAAGACGGAACATCGTCTTGAAATAGCTCCAAATAAACGGCAGAAGTCTTCTCTTGGATTCCCCGAAAGTTCTCTTCACAAATTTGATCGGTACTTCTCCGATACGAAAATTTTTTCTGGAAAGAAGTTTCAGTTTCAGCAGCACTTCTTCCAAAACGTCATAGTTGACGCTCTTCAATTCAAACTTCTTTAGTTCCTCTGTCCGGTAGAAACGGAAATTCGTGGAAAGATCCTTCGCTTTTACCCCCGTTACGATCCGGAAGACCGTGTTCAGGATGCGGCTCATGATCTGGGAACTCTTGGCATCGCAGGTAGATCCGCCTTTCACGTAACGGGAACCGATCACCACATTATATCCCTGCGAAAACAACTCGTACATTGGTGTGATATATTCCGGCCTGTGGGATCCGTCACTGTCCAGGACAAGCATCTTATCCATGGATGCCGTCTCGATCCCCTTCCTGTACGCTCCTCCGAATCCGGGAAGTTCCTGGTTCACATAAATGGCGCCCAATTCCTTGCACACACCTTCCGTGTTGTCCATCGGAACCTTGGTATCCACCACGATGATCTCATACTTTTCCCCGGTTTTCTGCAGGCGCTCAATAACCTGCGGCAGTAATATCCGCAAATTCTCTTCTTCTTTATATGCCAGTAATACCGCGCTGATTCCCTCTTGCATCCTATTTCTCTTTTCAAACCTGATAAAGATGATGATACCATATTACGGCATCTTATTCTACATTGTGGAAGTGCGCATACACCGCCTCCGCATCTTTCTTCGAGATACGTTCCGCTTTCTGCAGTTCCTCCACACTTGCCTTTTCCATCGCCTTCATGGATCCGAAATACTTCATGAGACTCTTTCTCTTGGCTTCACCGATCCCCGGTATCGTCTCCAGTTTGTAGGTGAGATTTCTTTTCTGACTGAGTTTTCTCTGATAAGTGATCGCAAACCGGTGCACTTCATTCTGAACAGCCGTAATCAGACGGAAAAGCGCCATCGCATCTTCATCCTGCCTGGCCTCACTTTCCAGATCCACTTCCACACCATCCCGGTTCACCAGTCCGTGCGTGCGATGCCGCCTGTCTTTCACCATGCCTGCGAGCTGTACCTTCTTCTCTATCCCCAGCTCCTTCAGCACCTCGTAGATCGCATTGACCTGTCCGATCCCGCCATCCGCCAGGATCAGATCCGGCATTTTCCCGAACTTCTCATCGTCCATATGGGCAAAACGTCTCGAAAGCACCTCTCTCATAGACGCATAGTCATCCTGCCCCTCCACGGTCTTGATCTTAAACAGACGGTACGCCTGCTTATCCGGCCGGCCGTCCGAAAACACCACCATGCCACCGCACCGGTCATCGTTTCCGAGATTACTGATATCGTACGATTCGATCCTTCCAGGTATATCCCGGAGTCCGAGTTTTTCCGTAAGACGGCGAAGTGCCGTATCGATCCCCGCGTTAGAATTTCCCACCCGCAGGATCCTTCTTCTTAATGCCTCTTTCGCATTGGCATCTGCCATCTCAAGGAGACGCATCCCGTCACCTCTCTGCGGCACATGAAGCGTTACCTTATGCCCCGCCATCTCCGAGATCGCCTCTTCAATGGCATCGTGATCTTCCAGTTCGACAGAAGTCAGGATCTCCTTCGGAATCTCCGCCGCCGTCGGATAATACTGCATCAGAAAGGCTTCGATCAACGCATCGGAATGCTCCCCCTCATCCTTAAGGAAATAGGTGGAAGATCCGATGATACGCCCTCCACGAAGCTCAAGTTTCCGGAAACAGATCTCCCCCGCATCCCGGCAGAATCCGATCGCATCCCGGTCGGAAACACGCGGGAACGAAACATTCTGTCCTTCCATCACCGCACGCAATGCCGCAAGACGATCCCGGTATACCGCTGCTTTTTCAAAATCCAGATCCTCGGAAGCCCGGTTCATTTTCTCTTCCAGATCCCGGAGTATTCCATCGTACTTACCTTCGAAGAAGTGACAGATATCCTCCATTACCTTCCTGTATTCGGAAGCCGGCACATCTCCACGGCAGGGCCCCACACACCGCCCGATATGGTAATTCAGGCAGGCACGCTCTTTCCCGATATCACGGGGCAGGACCTTCCGGCAGGTCTTCGTGGGAAAGATATCCCGAAGGGCAGAAAGCGCGCGGAACAGATCCCCGCCCAGGAAAGGACCGTAATACTTCGCCCCGACCATGTTCTTATCAGGACGGAACACTTTCATGATACGAGGATACTCCTCCTGCATCGTGATACAAACGTATGGAAATCCCTTGTCATCACGAAGAAGGATATTGTAATGCGGCTGGTACCGCTTAATGAGATTACACTCGAGAAGAAGGGCCTCCAGTTCCGAACCCACCACGACATATTCGAAGTCCGCAACATGAGAGATCATGGCGAGCACTTTCGCGTTTCCCTGCGGATTCTTACCGAAATAACTGCGGAGACGGTTTCGGAGATTTTTCGCTTTTCCCACATAAATGACAGAATCCGAGGCGTCCTTCATCAGGTACACTCCCGGATCCGTAGGTACTATATCTAATCTGGCGTCAAATGTCGGTGTGCCGTCGCCGATCATTGGATCTTCGGATTATTCAGATATCCGACCAATGTCTCGATCGCTGCATCCTGATCTTCGCCGTCTGCGATGATCTCGATCTGCGCATCATTCTCGATGCCGAGGCTCATCACACCAAGAAGGCTCTTCGCATTGGCTCTTCTGCCACTTCTGGTCAGATAGATGCTGCTCTTAAATGCAGAAGCCTTCTGGATAAGGATCGCAACCGCTTTCATCTGGAGCGCTTCTTCGCACTGAAAAGTAACTGTCTGGGAAACCATGTTTTTTCCTCCTTGAGGTCTTTCTATGTTCTGATCGTGCTTGTCCCGTAAGACACCACAAACTTCGCCTTTTAATTCTTAAGCAAAGTATATTTTCACTTATCTTCAATGTCAATGATTTGAAAGACAAGCATTTTTAATTTCGTGTTTTTGCGTGAAATTCCAAACGATTGCACTTCATTTCTGTTCATTCTGTCAAATGGAAAGAGAAAAGAGGATCGCGTCATCGATCGGCTTCTCGTAATAGTCTCTCCTTCGCCCGACTTCTGTAAATCCCATAGCCCGGTAAAGGTGCAGAGCCGCCTCGTTTTCCGATCGCACCTCAAGGTGCAAAGTGGTGATCTTCTTCTTTTTGCAGAAGCTCTTGATGTCCTCGATCAGTTCTCTTCCGACACCCTGTCTTCTGTACTTTACCGCCACCGCCAGTATCGCTATCTCCGCTTCATCCAGCACATACTGCAGGGCATAGTATCCCACCAGTTCTCCGCTTTCTTTTTCCTTCGCCGTCACCAGCGTCCGCACGGTCTCATCCGACGCAAACGTCCACAACGAATCCACACTCCAAGGGTCCGGAAAAGACACCTGTTCGATTGCTGCGATCTTCTCCAGATCTTCCTGTTCCGCTTTACCAAAAACCAGTTCCATATCGCACTACCCCGCTTGATCCTATGTTCCCGAAAACCATCACTTCTCTTCATCCATTGTACTATAATACCGGATCGGAATGTTCTCCACCTGTTTTCCCTGTTCTCCCGCCATCCGTTCCGCCTGCGTTTTCGCACGATACACCGGCATCATTTTTACTGCGGCAAAAGCACTGGCCAATATCGTTCTCGGAGATGTCCGGTCTTCCTTCCCGGACTGATCATGAACCACTTTCTCCGCAATCTGTTCCGCAATAAAAGCCACATCCTCCGAACGGATATCCTCGTGATCCGGAACATATTCCACACCCTCCGGAAGTTCTTCCGCACTCAGGACTTTGGCTCCGTTTCCAATCAAGAGTATCTTCTTTTCCGGAAGTTTCTCGTCCCGCCATTTCCGGCACGCATCCAGGATCACATCCACGTCATCCGCACATTCCGGCACGACCTCTTCATCGTGATAGAAACCGCCGGCCCAGGCGCGGTGATTCCTGCAGTCGATCATGGGAACAATGAGAGCCTCTTCCTCCTTTAGCGGATAGGCCATCGCCCGAAGAGACGACACCGGGACAGCACCGATCGTCAGCGCCATCGCCATGGTCTTTACGGCACTCACGCCGATCCTTATTCCGGTAAAAGAACCGGGCCCCACCGTACAGGCCAGAGCATCCAGTTGTTCGTATTTTATGCTGTTTTCTTCCATAAGGTCATGCACCATCGGCATGAACGTCTGGGAATGCGTCAATCCGTTATTGATAAACTTCGCACCTATACACTTACCCTCATCGGCAAGCGCACAGGAACATGCGCGGTTTGAAGTATCACAAGCCAATATCTTCAACACTCATTCCCCCTTCTTCCATCCTTTCCCTGACCTTCTCCATATAAGGAAGATCTTTCTCATGAAAAGAGATCGTGATCTCCCGGATATCACCGGTACCTTCGATCTTCATACGGATACGGTCATCCGGAAGCGCATCCTCGATGACTTTTCCCCACTCGATCACACATACCCCGCCACGATCGAAATACTCATCCAGTCCTGCATCGTAGAAATCATCACTGTTTCCCAGACGATAGGTATCGAAGTGAAACAGTCTCGGCGTACCGGTCTTATCATTATATTCGTTCACGATGGTAAACGTCGGACTCGTCACCCGGCAGGAAAGACCCATTCCACGTGCAAAGCCTCTGGTAAAAGCCGTCTTTCCGGCTCCCAGATCGCCATCCAGAGTCAGTATCTCTCCCGATGGCACACTACTTCCCATCGCTTCACCCAGCGCTTCCGTCATCTCGACAGATGTACTTCTTACGCGCCATGTCTTCATCTTCCATCTCCCATCACTTTCTGTTATCCACGACCACACGGCCGTCACCGATCACCATTATGACATCACTTTCCAGATCGAACGGTGAACCGGAAAGAACAGCCAGATCCGCTGCTTTCCCCTCGGAAATGGTGCCGTACCGCTCAGAAACACCCAGGATCTCCGCCGCCTTGACCGTAATAGACTGAAGCGCCGCCTGTTCGGAAAGTCCGCCCTTCTTCGCCAGCGCGGCCGAAAGCGGCAGGTACTGTTCCGGCACACAAGGATGGTCCGTCATGATCGCTACCGGAAGTCCTTCTCCGGCCAGTACACCCGCTGTCGCGAGCGTCAGATGTGAAAGCTCCGGCTTACTTCTGTCGCCGATGATCGGTCCGACGATCACGCCCAGGAGTTTTCCTCCGTGTGGCTTATCCACATCCGTAAAGATACCCAGGCCACGGTTCTCCGAACGGCCCGCATCATATTCTTCTTTCAGGATATCCGCGATCAGATGTCCCTCTGTACAGTGATCAAGTGTATATTTCAAATTAAACTCATTCGCAATACGCACGGCCGTAAGGATATCATCCTGACGGTGAGCATGCACTTTCAAGGGCTTTTCTCCCTTAATGACAGGGAGCATCGCCTCCAGTTCCATATCTTTCTCGAAGATATCCGGACGCTCCGGCTTGTCGTCCGCATCCTTCTTCTGTGCACTGTTATACTCAGCCCACTTCTCCTCGGACTGTTTTTTCTTCTCGTAATACTCGATGGCTTCGATCAGGACACCTCGAAGAAGCGCCGCACTGCCCATGCGTGTCTGCGGAGCTTTATTCTCCTTGCCGTAACACATCTTCGGATTTTCGCCCAGCGCCGCTTTCATCGCCACATACGGATCGACCAGCGCGCGGTCCAGGGAACGCGCATAAGTCTTCATCAGAGCAAACTGTCCGCCCACCACATTGGCACTTCCGGGGCCGGCCGCGACCATCGTCACACCGGCATTCTTCGCTTCCTCAAAACACACATCGGCATAATGGATGCCATCGATGGCCCGAAGATCCGGAGAGATCGGCGAGACGATCTCGTTTCCGTCCGAACCCTCATCGTTGAGACTGTCATCGAAAAGACCCAAATGGGAATGGGCGTCGATAAATCCCGGATACACTCTTGCGCCCTTGGCATCAAGGCTCTGCATCGTCTCAGCAGGCTCGTCATTCTCCGCATAATCCCTGCGGATAAAAAGATCCGGATTCTCGTCTCCGAACTTCTCCATCCAAGCCTGCCATCCGTCACCGGATCCGACTTCCAGGATCTTCTTTCTGTCAAAGATCACGTAGCCGTTCCTGATCGGTTCCGGAGATTCCATGGTATATATTTCTGCATTATAAATGATCATATACTCCTCTTTCCCGCAAAAGCCTGCGGAGCAGTTCTTGTCACGTTACCTATTGTGCCAAAAAGAGGCGGAAAATACAATGATGCGGCGCCACAGATGCACAAGGATCTCACCCGAAAAGCTCTGAAACCCTGCACTGCTTCTTTCCACGAAAAAAGAACTGCCCCGTAGGACAGTTCTCTGTTTTCGTTGTTTCTCCGTCCGAAGACGATAAACCGAAGATGACCTTCGATTAACGCTTACTGAACTGGGAAGCCTTACGGGCTTTCTTGAGACCCGGCTTCTTTCTTTCCTTCATACGTGCATCACGTGTGAGGAAACCGGCCTTCTTCAGGATTGCCTTATATGCTTCTTCATCTGCCTGAACCAGAGCACGGGAGATACCGTGACGGATCGCACCGGCCTGACCGGAAATACCGCCGCCGATAGCCTTGCAGATGATGTCGAACTTGCCTTCTGTAGCAGTTGCTACGAGCGGCTGACGAACGATGAGCTTCAGTGTATCCAGACCAAAGTATTCGTCCATATCCTTATCGTTGATCGTGATCTTACCTGTGCCAGGAAGAAGACGTACGCATGCTACAGCGTTCTTACGACGACCTGTGCCATAGAAGTAAACTTTAGTAGCTTTCTTAGCCATGTAACTTATTCCTCCCTATATTATGCTTCGAAGTTCAGAACTTCCGGCTTCTGTGCAGCATGCTCATGCTCAGCACCTGCATAAACCTTCAGCTTCTTAAACATCTGACGTCCGAGAGCGTTCTTCGGGAGCATACCCTTTACTGCCAACTCGAAAGCCTTCTCCGGCTTCGTATCCATAAGCTTTCTGTAAGCTGTCTCCTTGAGACCGCCGGCATAGCCTGTGTGATAACGGTACATCTTCTTATCCAGCTTGTTACCTGTAAGAACGAGCTTGGAAGCGTTGATGACGATTACATAGTCTCCTGTATCGATGAAAGGTGTGTATGTCGGCTTATTCTTGCCGCGCAGAACGAGTGCCACTTCAGTTGCCAGACGACCGAGTGTCTTGCCGGAAGCGTCAACTACGTACCATTTTCTCTCGATATTTGATGGTGTAGCAACAAATGTCTTCATAATGGACTTCTTCCTCCTAAAATAGTTCACATGAACAAATCACGTAGTAAGCCCTTTTCGGGCGCTTCACTATAATATATGCGCAGGGAGGTATTGTCAACACTTTTTCTCGAAAAATCTCGAAGATTTTCCAAAATTCATCGATTTTCGCCGTTTTTCTCTTCTGTTTGCATTCCATTCTATCACATTTAACATGAATAAGTGCTCCCATCGCCGGTCGTCCCGCGCCAGAAGCACTTGTCCTTTTATGATTTCAGCGGATTCATGATCCCGTACTCACTGCACACATCCGAGATCAGTCCGTTCTCCGTTTCGCCGAGGATAAACACGATACGCAGCAGCTTGTCTTTGTACTGGTACATAGCACCGCCCTGACCATCCGTCCTCCTTATAGAGTAGCGGTACCCGTCCTTCTTCCCGGAACGGCTGACTTCGTAAAGGATCTGCGCGTTTCCATCCGTATCGGTTTCTTCTTTGAAAAATGCCTCTGCCTCGTCTTCCGACGCAAAAGTCAAAAGTTCGACTGAGACATAATCCATACTCGTCTCGTTGCGATATTTTCCATACTCCAGATTAATCGCCTGGCTGACTTTATAAGGACTTCTCACCAGCGTGATCGTATATTCGAAGATCTCTTGCGCTTCATGTCCCTCACAGTACAGATAGTTGCAATAGCCCTTTTTCAAGACATCTTCCGGGATATCCTTTTCCCTGTCTTCTTCATACTCACTGTACGATCCGAATTTCACCGCACCGTGTTTCTGGAAGATCGCTTCCATTGAATCGTATGTAAAGTCCTTGGCTTTCTTTCCACAGCCTGCAGTTGCCAGCATCATGCAAACTGCAAGAGAGATCCCTACTGCCCCGTTAAAAATCTTCCTTATGCCCATTTTCAGAACTTCCTTTCACCTGTTTGTATATTTAACAAACCAAAAGTGAAAACGTTACAAATATATGAAAAAAGACAGGATCAGATTTCTTTCTCCATCAGGAAATCATCGCAGACAAAACCTTCACCGATATCGGTCTTCTTCTCTTCGATGATGCGGTACCCTTTACGCAAATATACACGAATAGAATTATAGTTATGCCGGTTCACAAAAAGGCGCACCTTTTTGAATCCCTTCTCCTTTGCCACCTCTTCCGCTTTGTCGAAAAGGATGTTGCTGCGGCGCTGACCGCGGAAAGGTTTCATAAGATACAGTTTCGAAAGCAGAAGTGCATCTTCTTCGGCCACCAGACCTATATACCCGATCGGAGTATCGCCCAAAATCAGCAGATAGTATTCGTAGCCGTTCTTCTCAATGGCTTCATCGATGGCTGGCATGCTCTGGTATTTCTGTACCATATAGTTGACCTGTTCCTGCGAGATGATGCTCGGGAACCATTCGTTCCAGATGATCTCCGCCAGGGACGCCACAGCCATTTTTCTCGTCGGTGAATTGACCGGCAGGATCTTGACCGTCGAAAGCTTTTCAATGATTTCCGGGATCTCGGATAGTTTTTTCACAACCACGTCCGCCGCAGAAACATTCTGTCCGCCGCTGGTCGGATTGTCATAACCTACGGTATACATACCTGCCATGCGTCCTGCCTGCACACCTGCCGTGGAGTCCTCCACCACCAGGCAGCGCTCCGGATCGATATCCAGGCGGGTCGCCGCCAGAAGGAAAATGTCCGGCATGGGCTTTCCATGTTCAACTTCAAAACCATTGGCGAACACTTCGACATACTGCCACAGATTCAGGTGGTCAAATACCGCTTCCACAAAGTCCTGACGTGACGAGGAAGCCACCGCGATCTTGATACCTTTCTCATGGCAGTAATTCAGGACTTCCGTGAGTCCTTCAGAACGCACCAGTCCGGAATCCTTAAGTCCTGTCACGTTCTTCTTCCACTGCAGTTCAACAAGATCCTCCACTGAAGCCGGGATATCATATTTCGCTTTCATGGCTCTCCACAGATCTTCCGACGTTCTGCCCACATACGGACGGATCGCTTCATAGGCACCCTTGGCACCATAGCTTTCCAGGATCGATGTCGTGGTCATGTCATGGTACGGCTCACTATCGAGGAGCACGCCATCCATATCGAAAATCACTGCAGAAATCATATTCTTCTCCCGTTACTCGTTCATCATGTCGATGCCGGTCTCAATATTCGGATAATCTCCGGTGAAGCATGCATCGCAGAAAGAATGATCAGTATCACCGATGAGCTGTCCGAGAGAATCCACTTCCAGATAGCCGAGGGAATCCGCACCGAGGATCTCGCAGATCTCCGGGATCGTATGCTGGCAGGCAATCAGAAGATCCTTGCTGGGTACATCCGTGCCGTAATAGCAGGGGGATACGAACGGCGGTGAACTGATACGCACATGCACCTCGGTCGCACCGGCTTCCCGAAGCATCCGAACGATATTCGCCATCGTCGTACCACGTACGATCGAGTCATCGATCAGGACAACACGCTTGCCCCTGACTGCCTCCGCCACCGGATTCAACTTGATCCGGACCGCTTCCTGACGCTGATCCTGCGCCGGCTTAATAAATGTTCTTCCGATATAAGTATTCTTCATGAATCCGCGTACGACCGGTATCCCTGCTTCTTCGCCAAAACCACTTGCCGCATCCAGTCCGGATTCCGGAACGCCGATCACGACATCTGCTTCCACCGGGTGCTGGCGGCAAAGAAGTCTTCCTGCCTGAAGCCTTGCCTCGTACACGCTCTTGCCATCGATCCGGCTGTCCGGTCTGGCAAAGTAAATATATTCAAATATACACATCTTGCAGATGCCGCGGCAGTGCGTCCTGATCGACCGCATACCGTCATCGTCACAGACAATGATCTCTCCCGGCTCCACATCTCTTTCGTATTTTGCCCCGACCGCATCAAGGGCACAGGTCTCTGAAGCAAACACATAGGAATTGCCGATCCGTCCCATACAAAGTGGCTTGAATCCGTACGGATCTCTGGCCGCGATCAGTTTTTTCGGGCTCATGACCAGAAGCGCATACCCGCCCTGGATACGCTCCATCGCCTTCTCCACCGCCTCTTCGACCGAGTGCGTCTTCGTGCGCTCTTTGGCAACCAGATAAGCGACGATCTCCGAGTCGACAGTCGTCTGGAAGAAAGCACCTTCTTCCTCGAGTTCGCGACGGAGTGTGATCGCATTCGTCAGATTCCCGTTATGGGCAAGTGACAGCGTTCCTTTAACATACTGGGTAACAAGCGGCTGGGTATTCTTCAGAACACTTGCGCCGGTCGTGGAATAACGGACATGACCGATGGCGATCGTACCTTCCAGTTTATCGATCACATCGTGGGTAAAGACTTCGGAAACCAGTCCCATATTCTTATGGCAACGGATCCATCCGTCATTATTGATAGCGATGCCGCAGCTCTCCTGACCCCTGTGCTGCAAAGCAAAAAGACCGTAATAGACCAGCGGGGCGATCCTCAAATTCTCCCGATCGTAAACACCGAAAACACCGCATTCTTCATGGCGGGAACCTATCACGCGACATCACCTGCTTTCTTTTTCGAGAACATTTTATTTTATGAGCCTTTTTCCTGTCAATGCGATATACTGATAAGAAATGAACGCAAAGGAACTAATTTTTCGTGGAAAAGCACTTATTCCCGTCTTTGGATCACTGCCTTCTCTGTCCGCGTGCCTGTGGTGCCGACAGAAATCACGGGCGGACCGGCTTTTGTAAAATGACGTCCGAGATCCGTATAGCGCGGGTCGGTCTTCATATGTGGGAAGAACCGTGCATTTCCGGAACACAAGGTTCCGGCACCATCTTCTTTACCGGGTGCAATCTCGGATGCGTTTTCTGTCAGAATCAGAAGATCAGCACCGCTTCCCTTCCCGGGACGACTTATTCCATAGAGGAACTCGCTTCCGCCATGCTGGATCTGCAGACCCGCGGCGCCCATAACATCAATCTGGTCAGCGGCACCCATTATGCGCCGCTGATCGTTGAGGCCGTGCGTCAGGCACGTGACCTGGGGCTTTCGGTCCCGATACTTTATAACTGCGGCGGCTATGAATCTGTAGATACGATTCGCATGCTTGAGGGAACGATCGATATCTACCTGCCTGATATGAAGTTCTTTTCCAGTGAGATCAGTACCCGTTATTCACGTACACCGGATTACTTTGAAAAAGCCAAAGAGGCCATCGCCGAGATGGTCCGGCAACAGCCCGTACAAGTCTTCGATACCGACGGGATCATGCAAAAAGGTGTCATTGTCCGTCATCTTATGCTTCCAGGGCTGCTTTTCGATACGAAGCATGTACTTGATCACCTATCTGAAACGTACGGCAATCAGATCACCGTCAGCCTGATGAACCAGTACACGCCAATGCCGGGTGTACCGGACGAGCTTTCAAGGCCTCTATCTTCCGAACACTATAGAGCTATGGTCGACCATCTGTCGATCCTGGGACAGGAAAATGCTTTCACCCAGGAGGGCGGCACCGTCAGTGAAAGCTTTATTCCCGAATTCCATTAACTTTGCTATACTGATAAATAGCGCGATGTTGTGCTATAGATCTGCCAGAAAGGAACATATCCGATTATGAATGATGAGATCGTGAAGGATGCTCCGCTCAATTTTCATGATGAATACGATGATTCGACGCCGACCATCTACCAGCAGCCGGTCAGGCAGTTTTCCCGAAGGGTACTTGCCGGCGCGGAAGAAGACGTCGATTATGTTCCTGACACGAGCATGCGTATTCTGTATAACAACAAGTTAAGAAGTTATGCACCGCACAAGCATAGTGCTCTGGAGATCTGTATTCCGATTGAGAACGAGTACAAGTACATCATCAATTCCAAATCCTACACGATCGCTCCCGGGGATATCTTCTTTATTCCGCCGGACACGATCCATGAGATCGAATGTGAGAATGAAGGCTGCCGTTTCATCTATCTGTTTAACATCAGTTTTCTTTCCCATCTTTATGAGTATCACCTTCTTGCCGAGTTCCTGAAGGAACCGCACGTGATCAATACGACGACATATCCGAATCTTTATGGTCAGATCTATTCATCCTTCATGGCCATCAATGACCAGTACTTCATGTATGAAAATATGGTTTTGGAGATGTCGATCTACTCACGTCTTCTGAAGATCTTCAGCCTGATTGCTTCGACGAGTTCCCAGTTCAACCCGATCCGCGCGGAGGAATCGAAGAAAAAAGGCAAGTACGACAAGTTTAAAACCCTGATCAATCACATCAACTCCCATTTCATGGACGAGATTTCGCTGGAATGGGCAGCGGGCTATGTCGGTTTTTCAAAATTTCACTTTGCCCGTCTGTTTAAAGAATATACCGACGTTACGTTCTACGATTATCTTTTGCACCGCCGGATGCAGGCAGCAAAAGTTCTTCTCGCCGATACTTCAAAGACAGTCACCGAGATCGCTTTCCAGTCCGGCTTCAATAACCTGACAAGCTTCACAAGAAGTTTCAAGAACGCAACCGGCCTGACTCCATCCCAGTACCGTCTCAACAAAGCTTTTTCTATCCCGAAAGCAACCGACGAAGACGACGAGGAAGAAGAGGAAAAAGCTTCTGAAGAATAACCGGTATTTTTTACTCGTAAATAATTAAGAGACCGCTTCATTTCTGAAACGGTCTCTTTTGTTTTTGTGGTTCTGATCAGCTCTTGAATGATCTTAAGATAAAGTTTGTATTTCGGGGATCAACCCTTAACACTACCAAGAGCGATACCGCTTACGATGTACTTGGACAGGAGCAGGTAGATAATGATCAGCGGCAATGCCGTAATGGAAAGGCCGAGATAGATACAACCAAACTCTGTCTTATAAATATCACCGTTCAGCAAGCTAACCATGAGTGGCATTGTGTAGTTCTTCTGCTTGTTGAAAAGGATCAACGGGAGGAAGAAGCTGTTCCAGGAACCTACGAAAGAGAAGATTGCCTGTGTCGCCATAGCCGGCTTCATGATCGGAAGTACGATCGTGTTGAATGTACGGAACTCGCTTGCACCATCGATACGTGCAGACTCTACGATCTCCAGGGAAAGTGCACCTTCCAGGTACTGCTTCATGAAGAATACTGTCATCGGAGCAGCCATTGCCGGGAGAATGAGTACCAGCTTGTTATCGGTGAGATGGAGCTGGTAGCATGTACGATAGAAACCGATCATGGTAACGGTACCAGGAAGCATCATGATACCCATGATCATAGCGAAGAACGCATTCTTCAATTTCCATTCATATGCATAGATCGCATAAGCTGTTAAGCTCGAGAAATATATGGTAAGAATGGTTGTACAGGAAGAAATGATGAAAGAATTCTTAAGACCTGTCATGGCGTCGAATGTCTTAAGTTTCTTCAGGATGTTGATGTTTCTCGTCAGGTTTTTACCAGGAATCAGAGAAACAGCGTTACTCATGATCTGTGTAGATGATCTTGTTGAGTTGATCAGCATACAGATAAAAGGCCAAAGGCTCAATACTGCCAGAATAATGCATACAACATAAATAATCGTCAAGAAAATGATGGAATCTTTTTTCTTGGAACCCAAAGCTGCATCTGGTTTTTTAGAGCGCATAACTTCGTCATTAGTTGCCATTTTTTACGCTCCCTTCTGTGCAAGCTTTGCACTCTTCAATTGTTCTTTCTTCAGCTTCTTCAGCTTCGCTGCATCCTTATCTCTCATCAGGTAGAACAACAAGGAAGAACATGCAACGATGATGATAAACAGAAGAATACTTGCTGCCGCAGCTCTATTATACTTATATGGCTTCTTCATAGCCGTATTGTAAATATAGATTGCGATCGTGGTAGACGCTCTGTCAGGTCCACCGGTTGCGAACAGCTGCGGGATATCGAACATCGACAGACCACCGATCAAGCTCGTAACCAATGTGAACAGCATGATAGGACGTACACTCGGGAGAGTGATGTTCCAGAATTTACGCCATCTGGTTGCACCGTCGATTTCAGCAGCTTCGAAGATCTCAGGATTGATACCGATAACGGCAGCAATCAATGTGATCATTGTGGAACCGTACCACTGCCAGCACTGAATAAATTCAATGATCGCTCTGGTCGCGGTTTTACTCAAAGCAAAGTTGAATGGCTTCTTGAGAATATGGAGGTTCTTGAGAAGGTCATTCACAGGACCCTGCGGATAGCCGAACAATGTTTTGAACAGGATAGCGATCGTAGCCGCTGTGATGATATTCGGCAGATAGAATACAACTTTAAAGAATCCCTGTCCTCTTACCTTTACGCGGTTATCTGTAAACCATGCGGAAAGGAGGAGAGCCAGACCCAGCTGCGGGATGAAGTTTACTATCCAGATTCTTGCTGTAGTAATCAGTGACTCTAAGAAATAACTCATCGCACCGGAACTTCTCTTCTTGAAAAGATACTTAAAGTTCGCAAGTGGATCTTTAAGAATCTCAAGTTTCGGCGGGATCGCGCCTTCTTGGTTGGTAAATCCGAGAATAAGCGTATAGCAGATCGGATAAAGTGTAAAAACTAGGAAAGTAAGAAAAAAGGGAATAGCAAACAGGTAACCGTATTTTGAATAACTAACGAGCTTTTTTTTGCCCAAATTAAACACCACCGTTCACTCATTTAGATAATAAGAAACGAGGCGGCGAAATATCTTTCGTCCGCCTCGAATCTTTTATTTCTAGGTAATTAATCCAAGGATTTTACTCAGATTAGCCAACTTCGATATCGATAGCCTCAGCAGCATCGTTGAACTTAGCGTGGAGTTCATCCTTTGTGATCTTGCCATGAGCATAGGAGTTGCAGAGATCCTGCCATGTGCCGTTCAGGTCAGCATCGTACAAGCTCTTGCACTTGGAAGAAGCGTAGCTTGTAGCGTCTACGAAGATCTGGAACGGGTTCTGACCGCCGAGGAATTCCATGGATCCGTCAGAAGCCTTCATAACAACGCCAGAGGATACTGTATCCTTAGCAGCTGTGAGACCTTCGATTGTGTTGTTAGCCCAACCATACTGGAGACCTTCCTTAGTTGTATCAAGTGTAACCCACTCGATGAACTTAGAAACGAATTCCTTCTTGTCAGCATCAGCAACAGCCAGCTTAGAAGCGAGGAGCCAAGAACCGCCCCACCAGAAACCTACCGGCGGAACACATACAGCGTAGTCACCTACGTTGATCTTGTCTTCCTGGCACTTAGAAGCCAGTACGTAGTTGATCAGCCATGCAGGTCCGAACCAACCGAATACCTTAGCTTCGCCAGCGTCGATCATGTCAGAATACCAAGCCTCACCCCAAGAAGATGTATCGTTGGTGTACTCACCATCGATGAGCTTCTTAGCGATTTCGATGTACTCTTCTCTAGCCGGGTCGATGTTCAGCTTGCCATCAACAACCCACGGTGTCTGGGAAGCCTTCTCAGAAACGTTCCAAACGTCGCTCAGACCGGAAACCATCTTGTATCCCTTAGCCTTCAGAGCTTCGCAAGCCTCGAAGAACTTGTCCCACTTCTGTGTACCAGCGCCGATAGCCTCTTCAACAGTCTTCTGATCGTCAGAACCGAATACGTCCTTAGCGATAGATCTTCTGTAGATGAAAGCACCACCTGTGCACTGATAGCAGAGAGCCTTCAGTTCGCCGTCCTTGGAACCAAGGTCAA
>Ga0310690_10001152_pt1 | contig 48966 bp, 31 predicted proteins | sample AusTroGonzalo_MG_2_FD_207661 | JGI IMG/M metagenome (GOLD analysis project Ga0310690, IMG submission 207661) | Bovine rumen microbial communities from tropical cattle in Woodstock, Queensland, Australia - Gonzalo_04 (v2) (version 2) | ecosystem: Host-associated > Mammals > Digestive system >... | reverse complement strand
ATGAGTACCACCTCCTCATTGATGGTTACCTTCGGATTATCCTTGGCAATCTCGAGATTTGTCTTACTCGTTTCCACCATCTTCAGATATTCTCTCCTTAAACCCTCGTCACTCTGAGAGTAGGCTTCAATGATTTCTTGTGCTATATCCTCGGGTACGAGTTCGATGACCCATTCAGAACCTGCCATCGTTGTGCCAGAGTAAGTAGGATACCAGAGAGTCAGGTTGCCGCCAGTACCAGCACCGCTGCCATGTCCCGCCTGATGAATGTATCCATATTCACCTGTAGCTATATCTGACGGTTTAATATCGACATAGGTGTTTTCACCTATTGTGGCTACCACTTCCAAATCAAAACGAGTTGTGCTTTCCTCGCTCAAGGTGACGGGGGCGACTTTATTGAAGCGGGCATCTGTTGACACACTGACGATGTCCCAAGTTCCCTGTTCGGTCTTTGTCAGCTTCCACAAAGCATGGCAGTTTGTGTCCAAATTCTCGAGGGTACCCCATTTGCCATTAATGGTACCGTCGTCAGCGATATCTACGTACATATACTTCAGCTTACCGTCGTTGTAGTTCATGCCCGTACGGAAGCGATAGTAGCCGTTGATAATCGTAAATGTAATCTGTGATGCCAGTACGGCCTCATAGGCGTTTTTCAAATTGTCATACAATGCTTGATACTCTTCGAGCGTACCTGTCCAGGTCGGGTCGTCAACTTTGGATACACACTCAGAATAGGCTGCATTGAAAGCTGCCACCTCTGCAACGCCATAGCAGCCCATGTCTTCACCTCCAATGAAAGCATCGGGTCTGCCTTCGGTATAGGGCCTATATGCCGATATCAAGGTATAGATGTCATCGATGATAACATCTATGGGATTACGCTTGGTCAGTGTTACTTGAAAATTGGAGGTATGTGCAAAGATGGGGTTGCCATTTTCTGCAGCCTGACCAATGGTCAGGGTCACATATTGTTGCTCCTGGTTCAAATCAAAGCTGATATGGCTGGGTTCTGCGGCTCCCCAAGCACATGCTATAGCCTCACTTTCCTCGTTATCGAACCATACGCGTACACCGTTTGCAGCATAATTAGGATGCTTGCCTGGGACGAAGTCAAGACTTACATTCGTAATGTAATAGCCTCTGCTGGGGTAGATGCGATAGTCTTCAGAAACGGTACTTTCTACGGCACTATAGATACCGAGGTTCATGTTATCATAGAAATACATATTATTGTTATGGCCGCCAGATCTATTCCAGTGCTGGATGCGCACACCTGGGGTAATTTCAGTGTCTGAATAGTTGTTAGTTGCATATTCGTTAGCATACGCGGGACTACCAGAAGCCGTCCAGTCACCTGTTTTCTTGTTGATGTTCAATGTGACGGTCTCTTGGGCCATTAGCTGTGTTACACCGCCTAAGGCGAGTAACAGGGATAAAATGAAGTAGAACTTTTTCATAATAAATAAAATTAATTGTGGATAAATCGCGTACTTTGTGCTATTGAGCGTTCAAATATAGGGTTTTTCAACCACGTGCCGTCCTCACTACCTGTTAAAACCCGACAGGTTTAATTTTTTTTAACTACTTGTCGTGTATATTTACCACCCTATCTACAAGAAAGGGGCTGTGTCCGCGACACAGCCCCACTATTGGGAGAGTGATGGTGATGGATTATTTCACGGTCACCTTTGTACCGTTTAGGATGTATATGCCACGACCCAGCGTGCGGAGCGTGCTGAGGTTCGCCTTGCGGCTAATGAGGCGGCCGTCGATGGTGTAGAGTTCACCGGTCTTAGCCACATTGGATAGCGCAGTAGCGATACCGTCCTCGCCTTCGATGATAAAGGACACGGAGGCGCTCAGATTAAACTTCTCGCCATCCTCCAGTGCAATGTATGCACTGTTTCCACCCACAGCAACATCAGCTTTCTTGGTGACTGCCAGCTTGTTCCCGTCAGCCACGATGACACCAGTACCCACGGTCTGGGCATAATAGGTACCCTTCAAGAGAGCGGATGTCTGGGCGGGCGTTGCCACGAACTGGTAGTTGTGCTGGAAGGTGATGGGCTCGGGATTCTCCTCGGTATTGTATTGTGCTGTTTTATCTTTACCGTTGATGAGGATGAACGGACGACCTGCATTCACGGCACCGTTGATGGGAACAAGGGTAATCTTGATGCCTTCACCTGTTGTCTCAACATCTGTAACACCATAGATGTCCTTCACGCTGGTCGTGATGTCTGTGGCGAAGCAGTAAGCATCCATTTCACCGGTCCTCAGTCCGATATTGAAGGTGGTAGGATTGTAGTCTGCTTTCACATCTTCAACCTCCTCAATGAAGAGGGCGCTACGCGTACCCGGCTCTGACACATTCCAGGTGACGAGCGTGTTACCACTAACCTGAGCATGGAGATAGCTCTCCGCTTCGCCCATGAGGTTCTTGGCAGCGATGGCATTCAGACCATAGCCGATAGCACGGACATTGAAGAGGGAGGGATGTACGCTCAGCGTGACGGCGCCCGAGGTGCCAGCAGCCTTCAGGAACATGCCCGTAGCGCGGTTCTGCAGGACGTAGGCGGTATCTCCGACAGCCACGAAGCGGAACTGTGACATCGCAGGATCCTCGATATCTTCCTCATTGGCGAAATAGACATTGTGGCCCAGCATGACAGTACCTGTAGGTGCTTCGTGTACTTCACGGCCCAGTTCGTCATATTCGAACTCGGTGATAGCAGCGAACTTGTCCCAGAGGTTTTCTGTTTTGATTCTACTTGGATCCGTGTCTTCTGTAATAGCCTTATTATCCAAATCAAGACCCGTACCAGCGACAAGACCCCAACCGTATTGCACGAACATCTCTTTGGACGGGAACTGGATGCGATACCACTTACCTGTTTCAATGCCCTTGGCAGCAGCAGGAATGGCCGCAGCCTTTTCGCGCAACTGAGCGATATAAGCATCGCTTTCTGCTGCAGTGTACTTACCGGCAGCGTCGTAAGCTGTGGCTGCATCGATGACGGCCTGGAGTGCATCACCCGTACTCTTGTCTGCCCAATAGCCGGGATTCACTTTCTCACCTTCTGCCACGACAATCATATCGGGGATATTCTTGACAGAATCCACGACAGCGCGCAGCTCTGCGGGATCTACAAATACCTTCATGAAGGCTTCATAGCGTTCAAGCAGCGCTTGATAAGTTGCAAGGTCAAGGTCTTCGTCTTCAATGCTGGCCTGTTCCTTCAGCAGGTTCTCGAGGTTGACGGCCACTTGGCCCATCTGAATGTATTGTGAGCTGGGGTTATCTTGCAGATAGTAAAGCTGTAGCTCGCCTAAGTGCCAGAAACCATTGCCGCTGTTGGTGGCATCAGCATAGAAACGGATGTACTGCATCTCCTGTGTGTCGAACTCTCCAATGGCGGTAAGCACATTTTGTGTGTTGGCCGTTGTTTCGAAGGTTGTCAGCTGTGTCCATGAATCTTTTCCGGCATTCGGGTCGTTGCTGCCATAGATGCCCCATTGGGTAACATAGTCATTATTGTGGGGGCTGCCACCACTGCAACGGCGTGCAAAGGAGAAGGTGACGAGCTCATGGGTGGGCTCGTTGAGCGCAACCTGCAGATAATGGGTACCCGGTTCTACATTTCCACCTCCCCAATAGGAGTGCCAGAAGGTGTTGGGGTCATTATCGATAAGCACACCATCGCTCAGGTTCCCACCGTCTGTATCACCCAGGTCATTCTGGCTGTAGGGTGAGCTGAACTGGTTGGCGGCGGTGATGAGTTTTATAGTCTTCACATCCTTTGCAATCTCAACAGCAGTGGTTGCATCTTCTTTCAACTCTTTGTATTGAGCAACCAGCACGTCATGATCCTTGATGGGAGCGTAAGCATCAATGATAGCCTTTGCATCAGCGTCGGATACGAGGTCAAAGACCCATTCTGATCCTCCACAATTTCCAGCAGCGTAGGAGGTTGACCAGCCGACGATGTTACCGCTGATACCTGTGCCACCGCCGTGGCCGCCTTGGTGGAGATAGAAGTAGCCGCCAGCTGCCTGTGTGGAAACACGGATATTGACAATGCAGCCTAACCCTTCTTTGTAGCCAACCAAATCAAAGGCCATCAGGTTCTCAGTGTCTTTAGACATCGTTTCATCTTTGCTCGTTGCAATATTGTTGAAACGGGCATCGGTCGCCATATTCATCACATCGTAGTAGCCGTCCTTATTGGTGATTTTCCAGAGTGAGGGACAGTCGGTCGCCAGCTCTTCGGGGGTGTTCCATCGAGCATAGATGTTTCCGTTTTCAAGGATACTATACATGTACTTGTCCACCTGCATCTCTTTGGGCTCGTTCTGTTCTGTCTCTGGATTGTAAACATCTACGGTGTTTGTATATTTCAATGCACCGCGGATGCGGTAATAACCATCGGGAAGCGTGAAGGGTATTTGCGAAGCAACAACAGCTTCATAGGCATTCTTCAGGTTCTCGGTCAGCGTTAAGGCCTGTTCTAAAGTGATGGTGACAGTAGGATCATCAATAATACGTGCTGCAGTCATAGCGGCCTCAAAAGCTGCAACGGCTTCGGCGCTGTATTGTCCGGGTGCAGTACCTATGGGGAATGTAGCGTGAGGAAAACTCCCGCCCTCATCGATAGTCATATATTTGCTGTTGTATTCCCGATATAAATCTTCCAAGGCTTTCATAGCCATATCATACTCGTTCACGGTGGTCCATTTCACCTCATGAATACTCCAGACACTATTGCCGTCAGCTACGGTTTTCGGACCTGTGCCCCAGGTAACAATACCATTACCTGTGCCGTTGTTGTCGAAGAGACCTAAGTGGTCATCGTTGACATGTAGGGCGAAATGGCCTACGGACTCCGCCTCAATACTATAGACGAAGAAGGTGCCGGCATCGTAGATGCTAGTGTAGGTGGTGAAGGTGGCACTATTCTCTTTCTTCGAGGGGGGGGAGAGATAGCGCCCTGTTCCGAATTGGATGTAATAGGTACCTGCCGTTTCTTCATTCGGAATAAAGCGGACGAGGTACTTGGCATTGTCTGCGGCAGCGTGGCCGTCGCCAAGGACGTTGTTGAAGTCTATTTTTAGGACTTGTTCTCCTTCGCCCATGTCAGTCATGAGACCGCCTTTATCGTTTTGTTCACCAGGAGTCTGGCCTGTGGTGAGGAGGGGATAGCTTCCAGCTGCTTGACCATTGCCGCGTCCTTGGTACACAAAATACCAGGTGTTGGTTTGGAAAGATGCTACGGCTCCAGTAATCTGAATGGTCTTCGTGTCGAAGTCGAAGGCATCGTCCTGTGCGAAGACCGGGGTGAAGAACCCTAGCAGCATCGCAAATAATAGGTAGATTTTCTTCATAATAAGTTGAGTTTGGTATGAGTGATTTGTTGAACTTTCAAGCCACACAAAGTGGTTTTAACTGCACAAAAATAGGTGCTTCGTATGACATACGAAGCACCTATAAGGCTTTATTTGCTTAAATTTATATTATTTTAACAATCGTGGGTGTATAAAAAGTTATTCTAAGGACTCCAGTAAGGTTATCATGCGGTCACCGAGGGCACTCTTACGCTCGATGTGGGCTTGTGTCTCCATGACGAAGGGATTGGTCTCAAAATCACCGCGAACCTGCTCGAAGTCAGCCTCTGCGGTGCGTTGGCTGGCGCCGTCGAACCCAAAGCCCGTACGGGCAGAGAGGGAGAACTCCTTCTTGGCGTCGGCATAGAGCATATTGTCGAGGGTGACGACACTCTCCTTCCAGCGGCGGATGATGTCAATCAAATTTTCGATGGTGATGCGGTCGGGGTAGAGACCATAGTATTCGAGCATCTTTTCGTAGGCCCATGTCCATTCGTATTTATAATAGTTCTCGTGCATTTTCTGCAGGGCCTCGCAGAAGGTCTGGTCATCAGGTATGTGACCGGCCTCGACATCGTCCAGCAGTGCTATGACGAGTTCCTTGGGAGCGATGAGACCGGCCAGATCTACCCATGCACCACGGCCTTCGGTACGAGTAGGTTTCAAACCCTCGAGGACGCTCTCCGCTGAGGAGCAGTCGGTGCGTTCAAGGTGTGAGATGAGGGAGTTACCCAAGAACTTCTCGATGGCGATGCGATAGAGCTGCTGGCCGCGGCGCAGGGAGTGGTTGCTCATCTTGGCGCTCTGGTAGGCATAGACATCGCTGGTGGGGCCGCAGAGCTCTTCCAGCTCCTCGAGGACGTGGAGCCCGCGGAACATCTTATCGATGGTGTAGGGTGAGAGCAGGTTGAAGTTTACCTGGTCCATGCGGCCTTCAGTATAGCGCTTGTCTCGCTTCGGCCATTTCTGGGCATCGCGGACGGTGCCTACGGAGCGGAGGTTGACACCCGGAGCAATCCACGTCTCGCCGTTCTTCTCTATCAAATAGGAGAAGGGCAGGTCGCTGGTGTCCGAGTGGCTGCTGTGGCGGCCCATCACGAGCGAGAAGGCGCCGATGCGGGCAGGCCACAGGATGTAGGAGTCGGAGGATGTCTTGGCACCGCGTTCCATAGCGCCCTGATGGATGGGGCCCAACTTGTACATGTGGTTACTCTGGTTGGAGCCGCTGCCGGCATTCATAAATGAGAACATACTGGCGATGAGGAGCGTGCTTTTGTGGTGGGTGACGGTGAAGGGGCCGGCGAAGATGGCGCAGGCCTCGCCGTTCTCCTCCTGACAGTTGCAGAAGAAGAGCGAGTCGCTGGCGGAGTAGCCGTGGCCGAGCATACAGGCCTGGCCTACATAACAACGCGTGAGCGTAGTGCAATCCTCGATGCTGGAGCCATCTTGCACGATGAAATCATCGGCAATGACGCCGTAGCCCACATGGATGGGGGCTTCCTGTCGGCTGTTGAGGGTGCCGTTCTTGAGGCGCCCGGCACCTTCGACCTTCGCGTATGCGCCCACGTACATATTTTTAATGTAACCAGTATCTACGATGGTGACATGCTCGGCGATAGTGCCGCGTGTGCTCGTGCACTCGGCAGTGCGCTGGGCGGCATAGCTCTTGAGCTTTTCGATGAGCTTGGGACGATGGCGGTAGAAGGTTTCCAAATAGGCTTCATGAGCTGTCAGGTGATCGTGGATGGTCACCTCGCGGCCGCCTGTCTCGTTCAGCACGGCCACCTCCACACCGTTGCCGAAGCTAGTGGGGCCGTCGCAGAGGATGATATCGACATTTTCGATGAAGCAGTCGTTGGCGATATCGTAGTTAGCGATGTAGTTCTTGATGTTTTCGATGCAGCAGTCGTCGCCGATAGTGACGTTGTGCAGCGTGGCATGGAAGATGCCCGTGTGCTTGTGGATGCCGCCGGGCATATCGAAGCTTTTCGAGAAATGGCCGATACGGATGTCACCCGAGAAACGGGTGTGGCGGATATACCTCAGGCTCTGCTCGTCGCTAATCTGCACGCGCGACCAGTCTTGAGAACTGCAAGCTTGTGTTTCCAAGAGTTCTATTTCAGCGGTTGTCAGTGTTCGCATAGTGTGTTCTTTAAGAATTACAAGTGCAAAAGTACAGAAAAATACATATTTTAATGGCAGATTGACAAAAAAACTTTACTTTTGCAGGCATTTTTATCATAAATCAATTCCACAAAGGATATATGACTGCTCTTCCATTGTCAAAATGTCAACTTGTGCGCAGACCGTGGATATGGTTGCTGCGTGTGCGCCACCGCAAAGGCTACGGCGTACATTCGCCGTCGGCTTACGCCTTTCTGCGTGGAGTGGTGTATGAGAGCAGTGCCTACTATGCCTACACTGGCTTGGACCGCCTGCATCCTTGGTGGCAACGTTGGCTACATCTCTACCCCGTGCGCTGTCGGCGGCTGCTCTTTCGTCTTGCTAACTACGTACATCCGGGAATTATTTGTATGCTGGGTGAACGACCGATAGAGGAGGCTTACATGACGGCGGCCGTGCCTTCGGCAACCGTCGTTCACGAAATGCCGACGGCGCCCTGTGAACTATGCTTCGTGGCTCGTGAGGCCTTGTCGCAACTGACTCTCCCCTTGTCGCCAATGGCGGGGGGCGGAATGCTCATCGTGGAGGGCATTCATACTGATGCGGCTGCACTTGATCGCTGGCGCGACATCCAACAGGACCCTCAGGTGGTCATCACCTACGACCTTTACACCTACGGCCTTGTCTTCTTTGATTCCACGAAACATCCGCAGCATTATATCGTCAATTTCTGACTTGCTTAAAGGCCCAAAAACAAATTATTTCGCGATAGTCATGAAAAAAAGTTCAATATCTTGACACGTTTTTCATAATTCCTTTGTATCTTCGCGCCCGATTTGGGAAAATGGACGATGAAAATCTCTCAACCTTCATCCCTCAACTTTAAACTCTCAACTATCAACTATACATGTACTGGACACTTGAATTAGCCTCAAAACTGGAAGATGCTCCCTGGCCAGCGACCAAGGAAGAGCTCATAGACTATGCCGTTCGCAGCGGCGCACCCATGGAAGTCATCGAGAACCTGGAGGAGATTGAGGACGAGGGTGACATCTATGAGAATATCGAGGATGTATGGCCTGACTACCCCACCAAGGAGGACTTCCTTTTCAACGAAGACGAATATTAACGATGGATTTCCTGGAACTTGTCAAGAGCAGGTACAGCTGTAGGAGCTATCAGCCTGCACCTATCGAAGCCGAAAAGCTTGACTACATCATGGAGTGTGTCCGCTTCGCGCCCTCTGCCGTGAACCGTCAGCCGTGGAGATTCCGTGTAATTACGGATGCTGATGCGCTGAAGACGCTTTGTCAGTGTTACCGTCGTGACTGGCTGGCCACAGCACCTGCCGTCATCATTGCTTCTGTGTTGCATGATGAGGAATGGGTGCGTTTCGATGGCAAGCACCACGGAGACATCGACGTTGCCATAGCTGTGGAGCATTTGTGTTTGGCGGCTGCAGAGCAGGGGCTTGGCACTTGCTGGGTCTGCAATTTCGATGCACCGCTATGCCACTCCCTCTTCTCTCTTCCTGATAACGAGGATCCCGTAGCACTCGTTCCTATCGGATATCCTGCGGATATGCCGAAAGAGAAGACGCGCAAGACACGGGAACAAATATCTTAGTGAAAGTAAGACAGCGGGCTGCATCGAATGATGCAGCCCGCTGTGTGTTTCTTATTCTTCTTCGTAATGTTGGAAGAGGAAGTCATTGTAGGGGTATTTCTGGACGTGGAGTTCACGGACCCGGGCATAGAGGGTTTGCTTGAGCTCGTCGATGTTGGTGCGTTGGGCGGCACTGATGAAGAGACAGTCGCGGCCGAGCTTGGCCATCCAAGTCTTCATGAGGTCGGACAACGACAGGTTTTCGCGCGTGGCGGGGGTGAGATCATCGGCGTCCTTGGGCGTGAAGGTGTAAGCGTCGATCTTGTTGAAGATAATCATGGAGGGCTTGTCGGCGCAGCCGAGGTCGGCGAGTGTCTTCTCCACCACTTTAATCTGTTCTTCAAAGTCGGGGTGGGAAATATCCACTACGTGAACGAGGAGGTCAGCTTCGCGCACTTCATCAAGGGTGCTCTTGAAGCTCTCGATAAGGTCTGTGGGCAGCTTGCGGATGAAGCCTACGGTGTCGGAGAGCAGGAAAGGCAGGTTGTCGATGATGACCTTGCGCACGGTGGTGTCGAGGGTGGCAAAGAGCTTATTCTCTGCGAAGACCTCACTCTTGGAGAGGAGGTTCATGAGGGTACTCTTGCCCACATTGGTATATCCCACGAGAGCCACACGAATCATGCGTCCGCGGTTGCCGCGTTGTGTGCTTTTCTGGCGGTCGATGTCGGCGAGGCGCTGCTTGAGGAGACTCATGCGGTTGAGGATGATACGACGGTCCATCTCCAACTGTGTCTCACCTGGTCCGCGCAAGCCCACACTACCCTTGCCTCCTCCGCTTCCGGAGCCGCCTCCCTGACGCTCAAGGTGCGTCCAAAGGCGCTGCAGGCGGGGTAGCATATAGCGATACTGCGCCAGTTCCACCTGTGTCTTGGCATTGGCGGTCTGGGCGCGCATGGCGAAGATATCGAGGATGAGGCTGGTGCGGTCGAGAATCTTCACCTTCAGGGCCTGCTCGATATTGCGAAGCTGCTTGGCGCTGAGCTCATCGTCGAAGATGACCATTCCGATTTCGCGCTCGGCATCCTCTTCGGCCTGAATATAAGCACGGATTTCATCGAGCTTGCCGGAACCTACGTAGGTGACACTGGAGGGGCCGCCGACGCGCTGTGTGAAGCGCTTGACGGTGACGGCCCCCGCTGTGGTGGCGAGAAACTCCAGCTCGTCAAGATATTCGTTGGTCTTGCGCTCATCCTGATCGGGGGTTATCAGGCCCACGAGGATGGCGGTCTCAGCTTGCGCCTCAGTGATGACGAACTCTTTCATTTATAAGTGAAGAGTGAAAGAATGAAAAATGAAAAATAGGAGTTACCTTCTCTTGCACCATGGAAATATTTATTTTTCACTTTTCACTTTTTCATTTTTCATTTAACTTGAATGACAAGGTACTTGCTGGCACTCCAGAACTTGCTGGGGTCGGTAATCTTCAGGATGTACTGGCCTTTGGAGTCCTTGACAAGGTTATAGCTGCCGCTGGGGTGACTGGTGAGGATCTCTGCGCTCTTACTGTAGAGCTTTATCTCCTTGTCAATGCGGATGTCAATCTTCGTGAAGTAGTCTTTGTTGAAGTCGCCACTGCGAAGGACATCCCCCTTTTGCAGGATCTTTTGTTCCTTCAGCTCGGCCTTGGTGCCGAATACGAACCATGCGGAGTGCAGGTCTTTGTCCTGTGCCTGAATGGTCTCCTGCTTCTGCTCGTTGTCGGCGGTGAGGGCGCTGACATTCTCGTTGAGTGTGCTGATGCGCTCGCTCTGCTCAACTAGCAGGATGTCTTTCTCTGCCAACGTGGCCTCAAGTTCCTGTATGCGCTGGTTTTGTGCTTCCAGTTGCTTGTTGAGATTCTCGATGGTTTTGGTGAGTTTTTCCACATTCACGGTGGTGCTCTTCAGCTTCTCGCGCAGCTGGGCAATCTTGTCGCGGTTCTCCTTCATGGTCTGCTGGATGAACAGCATGTTCTCGCGGATGACCTCGCGTGAAGAGGCTGCCTCGGGGTTGCCGTTGGCTACCGTGATGCGCCCTTCGGCTTCGTTGATGAGGCGGAAGCCTTCTTGTACTTCGTTGATGGAACCCATAATCTCGTTGAGCTCCATATCTTTCTCGTCAATCACTTGCATGAGTGAGTCGCGCTCGTGTTGTGCGCGTTCCTGTGCTTTCTTAGCATCGTCACAAGCCATCAGTGCAAACAAGCACAGAGGCAAAAGAAACAATTTTTTCATAATCAAATTATTTAACGATTCTCTATTTCGATAATATACTCATTATTCATTAATCAATGGCGCAATACCATCGTATCCTCCTACGATAAGTACAAACTCGCCACGTGGCTCATGTTCGGTGAAATGGGCTAAAATCTCGCTTAGCGTGCCTCGGATGATTTCCTCGTGCACCTTGGAGATTTCGCGGCAAGCGGCAGCGGGACGGCCGGCACCGAAGACCTCCACGAACTGTGTCAGCGCCTTCACCACCCGGTGCGGTGATTCGTAGAACACGATGGTACGTGGTTCTGTGGCCAACTGTGTGAGGCGCGTCTGCCTCCCTTTCTTCTGGGGCAGAAAGCCCTCGAAACAGAATTTGTCGCAGGGGAGCCCCGAGGCCACTAATGCCGGTACAAAGGCTGTGGCGCCTGGCAGGCAGCTCACCTCCACACCTGCCCGTGCAGCCTCACGTGCCACGAGAAAGCCCGGGTCGCTGATGCCTGGAGTGCCGGCATCGCTCACGATAGCTATATTCTCGCCCGCCTGCAACCGCTCCACGACGCGCGCCACCGTCTGGTGTTCGTTGAACTTATGGTAGGAGAGCATTGGGCGGTGTATGTCGAAGTGCTTCAGCAGCTGACCGCTTGTACGTGTGTCCTCTGCCAGAATCAAATCGGCTTCCTTCAGGATGCGGAGGGCCCGCATCGTGATGTCCTCCAGATTGCCTACGGGTGTGGGTACGATATATAACACGGGGCAAAGGTAGAGCTTTTTTGTCGTTTGTGGTTTACAATTTATGATTTATTTGCGTTTCTTCTCGTTTTTAGGCTGATTTCTTTGGCCATCCGACAATAAAAAGCTAATTTTGACCCCAAATTTTGATTCATAATGACCCATTCCAAGGATTATACAGGCGAGATGGTGCGTCAGGGACGCATTGAAGTCGTCTGCGGTTCAATGTTCTCCGGCAAGACCGAGGAACTCATCCGCCGCATGAAACGTGCCAAGTTCGCCAAACAGAAGGTGGAGATTTTCAAGCCTGCCATCGACGTGCGCTATAGCGAGGAGGATGTGGTAAGCCATCAAGGCAATGCCATACCTTCAACCCCTGTGGAGAGCGCTGCCAGCATCTTGCTCATGGGCTCGGACTGCGATGTCTTGGGTATTGATGAGGCTCAGTTCTTTGACGAGCAGATTGTAGATGTCTGCAACGAATTGGCAGAGCGTGGCATCCGCGTCATCGTGGCAGGTCTGGATCTCGACTTCAAGGGTCAGCCCTTCGGCCCGATGCCCCAGCTCTGCGCCATTGCCGACGATGTCACAAAGGTACACGCAATCTGTGTCCGCTGTGGAGCCCTGGCCTACGTCAGCCATCGCATCGTGGCAGGTGAGAAGCAGGTGATGCTGGGCGAGACACACGAATATGAGCCTCTCTGCCGGCAGTGCTATGCGGAGGCGATTAAACGATAAACGTCAAACGAAACATCATGTTTAAGCAACCCATCACTTTTGATCGTTTCATTCGCGGTGCGCTCATCGTACTGCTGCTTGTCGGCGTTGGTCTCCTTGTCAACCGCTTGAGTAGTGTCCTGCTACCTTTCTTTATTGCCTGGTTGCTGGCCTATCTCATCTTCCCACTGGTGTGTTTCCTACAATACCGCTGCCGCCTGCGCTTCCGCACTCTCAGCATACTTGTAGCCTTCATCATTGTGTTGGCGGTCATCACGGGAATCATGTTGCTGATCATCCCTCCTATTGTGAAAGAGTTTTCCAAGGTGGGCGGGCTCTTCTCACAGTATGCCGATCGCTTCCTGGGCGGCACAGGCCTCATCCCTTATATCCAGCAGTTCCTCGACCAGTACGGCTCTCAATACCAGAAATCGCTCCCTGACTTGTTGCAGGAGAGCAGTCTCGTCGATGCCGTGCAGTCGTTGCTCATACAGTTGTGGGGTGCCATCTATCAGACCGTTGATTTCGCCATCGGCTTGGTGGGTTCCCTTATCGTGCTCCTTTATATGTTCTTCATTCTGCAGGACTACGAGCTCATCACCAGCGGTTGGATTCAAATGCTGCCCAAGGGTAGCCGTCAGTTTGCTGCACAGTTGACCGAAGATGTGGAGAAAGGCATGAACAGCTATTTCCGTGGACAGGGCTTGGTGGCTTTCTGTGTGGGAATACTCTTCTCCATTGGTTTCGTCATCGTGGACTTCCCCTTGGCTGTAGGTCTCGGCATGTTCATGGGCTTACTCAACTTAGTGCCCTATTTGCAGACGTTGGGCTTTGTGCCTATGATCCTGCTGGCGCTGTTGGAGGCAGCCGACACGGGGCAGAACTTCTGGTGGATACTTCTGCCTGCTGTCATTGTTGTGGCTGTGGTGCAGTTGTTACAAGACACCGTCTTGGTGCCCAAGATTATGGGCTCCGCGATGGGCTTGAACCCCGCTGTCATCCTGTTGTCACTGTCCGTGTGGGGCTCCTTGTTGGGGTTCATCGGTCTCATCATCGCCCTGCCGCTGACGACACTCCTCATCTCCTATTACAAACGTTTTGTGCTGGAGGAATCCGGTGCTAATCCATAAGTTCATGTTAGGCAAACTCTATCATACTCCTGATGAATCTATGCGCCAGCCTCAGTCTCCCTCTTTGACGGGAGGAGCCGGGAGTGGAGCTGGTTTCAGCTTCGAAGTGTTGCCTCCTTTGAAAGGTACGGGCACAGAGACGCTGTTCAAGACCATCGAGACGCTGGCACCATTCAATCCTCGTCATATCAACATCACCACGCATCGTGCAGAGTATGTGTATCACGAGGTGGAGGGCGGTCTGGTGCAGCGGCAGCGCATCCGTCGCCGCCCTGGCACTATTGCCATCGCCGCCGCCATTCAGCAGCGGTGGGGCATCCCTGTGATACCGCATATCGTCTGTTCCGGCTCTACGAAGGAGGATATCGAGTATGCCCTGTTGGATCTTCAGTTCCTCGGCATCAAGGACCTCTTCCTGTTGCGTGGCGACAAGGCCAAGGAGGAATCTATGTACACCCCTACGCCTGGGGGCTATACCCATGCCCTCGAACTCATCGAGCAGGTGAACCGCTTCAATGACGGCTTCTTCGCCGACGGTACCCTCATGAAAGTCAAGGGGCAGCCGTTCGAATTCGGCGTGGCCTGCTACCCCGAGAAGCACGAGGAGGCTCCCAACCTTGAGAGCGACATTCGCGTGCTCTTGGAAAAACAGCGTGCAGGTGCCAAGGTGGCTATCACGCAGCTGTTCTACGACAACGAGAAATTCTACACCTTCGTGGCACGCGCCCGTGCTGCAGGTGTCACTATTCCCCTCATCCCGGGTCTGAAGCCGCTGGCCAAGCTCTCGCAGCTCGCCACAGTCCCCAAAACGTTCCGTTGTGACCTTCCTTTCGCCCTCTCCGAGGAGCTGCGCCGTTGCAAGACCGATGACGATGTGAAGCAGGTGGGCATCGAATGGGGCATCAAGCAGTGCCGCGACCTCATTGCTCACGGCATTCCAAGTCTCCACTTCTACACCCTCAGTGCCTTAGATAGCATTCGACAGATTGCAGAGGAAATCTATGGCAAGTGAATGTTCATACAGAAAAACTTTTGCATGATTTTGTCACGCGGATTTGGCAAAAGTGCAAAGGAAAGATAAAAGTGGGGGCGCGGGATTGATTTTTTGCGGTTTTCTTTTCGTCAGGTCAAAAGAAAAAGCTACTTTTGCAACGCTGTAGGCTGGACTATGTCCAGACCTCTCTGAACATTAAACACTAAACTATTAACTTTAATACTTTTACGCCCATGGCAAAGTTTGACAGCTCCGTTCTGGAGCAGTATGGAATCAAAGGTTCAACCGTGATTGCCTACAACCCCTCTTACGAGACACTGTTCGAAGAGGAAACAAAAGCTGGTTTGGAAGGTTTCGAGGTTGGTCAGCAGACCGAACTCGGTGCCGTTAACGTGATGACCGGTATCTACACTGGCCGCTCACCTAAGGACAAGTACATCGTTGACGATGCCCAGAGCCACGACAAAGTGTGGTGGACCACCGAGGGCTACAAGAACGATAACCACCCCATGAGCGAAGAGGTGTGGGCTAAGGTCAAGGAGATCGCCCTGAAGGAGCTCTCCGGCAAGAACCTCTACGTGGTGGATGCTTTCTGCGGTGCCAACGAGGCTACCCGTCTGTCTGTCCGCTTCGTCGTTGAGGTCGCTTGGCAGGCTCACTTCGTGAAGAATATGTTCATCCAGCCCACCGAGGCTGAGCTCGCTAACTTCAAGCCCAACTTCGTCATCTACAACGCCTCCAAGGCTAAGGTGGAGAACTACAAGGAGCTCGGCCTCAACAGCGAGACTTGTGTAGCCTTCAACACCACCAGCCGCGAGCAGGTCATCATCAACACCTGGTACGGTGGTGAGATGAAAAAGGGTATGTTCTCCATGCAGAACTACTACCTGCCCCTCCAGGGTATCGCTTCTATGCACTGCTCGGCCAACACCGATATGCAGGGTAAGAACACCGCTATCTTCTTCGGCCTCTCCGGCACCGGTAAGACCACCCTCTCCACCGACCCGAAGCGTCTGCTCATCGGCGACGACGAGCACGGCTGGGACGACGAGGGCGTGTTCAACCTCGAAGGCGGCTGCTACGCTAAGGTCATCAACCTCAGCAAGGAGAACGAGCCCGACATCTACGGCGCTATCAAGCGCGACGCTCTCCTCGAGAACGTCACCGTAGCTGCCGACGGCAAGATCGACTTCGCCGACAAGAGCGTGACCGAGAACACCCGCGTCAGCTACCCCATCGAGCACATCGAGAAGATCGTGAAGAAGGTCAACGGCAAGAGTGCAGGTCCCGAGGCTAAGAACGTCATCTTCCTCAGCGCCGACGCATTCGGCGTGCTGCCTCCCGTGAGCATCCTCACCCCCGAGCAGACGAAGTACTACTTCCTCAGCGGCTTCACCGCTAAGCTCGCCGGCACAGAGCGCGGCATCACCGAGCCCACGCCCACCTTCAGCGCTTGCTTCGGCCAGGCCTTCCTGGAGCTGCATCCCACGAAGTATGCTGAGGAGCTCGTGAAGAAGATGGAGAAGAGCGGTGCCAAGGCTTATCTGGTCAACACTGGCTGGAACGGCACAGGCAAGCGCATCAGCATCCCCGACACCCGCGGTATCATCGATGCTATCCTCGACGGCAGCATCCTGAAGGCTCCCACCAAGAAGATTCCTTACTTCGACTTCGAGGTGCCCACCGAGCTGCCCAACGTGAATCCCGCCATCCTCGATCCTCGCGACACCTACGCTGAGGCCAGCATCTGGGAGGAGAAGGCTAAGGATCTCGCTGCTCGCTTCATCAAGAACTTCGGCAAGTACACCACCAACGAAGCCGGTAAGGCTCTTGTGGCTGCTGGTCCCCAGCTCTAACACTTCTACAAACCTGTATATGCAGCCCCGCAGTTTCGATTGCGGGGTTGCTTCTTCGAGAACAGACAGTAATGGAAATCAAACGTATTCAAGCTGCCGAAGCCGCAGCAATGATTGAGAACGGCCATACGCTGGGCCTCTCGGGCTTCACACCTGCCGGCGTACCCAAGTGCGTCACCGCTGAAGTGGCCAAGAAGGCGCATGCCGAACATGAAGCCGGCCGCCCCTTCAAGGTGAACATCCTCACTGGTGCCTCCACAGGTCAGAGTTGCGATGGTATGCTGGCCAACGAGCAGGCCATCGGTCTGCGCGCCCCCTACACCACAAACCCCGACTTCCGCAAGCATGTGAACCTCAACGAGATCAGCTATACCGACCTCAACCTCAGCAATATGGCTACCCAGATGCGCCAGGGTTATCTTCCCTGTCCTGACTGGGGAATCATCGAGGCTTGCGATGTAGAGATTCACGGTTCGAAGGCACATATCTTCCTCACCGCCGCCGGTGGCATCAGCCCCACAGTGTGCCGTATGGCCAAGCGTGGCATCTTCGTGGAGCTCAACGCCTTCCACAGCCCCAAGAGCAAGGGCCTGCATGATGTCTATGAGATCGAGTATCACCCCTACCGCACACCCATCAACATCACAAAGCCCAGCGACCGCATCGGTAAACCTTACGTAGAGGTAGATGCCGACCGCATCATGGGTATCATTGAGTGTAACATCCCCGATGAGGCACGTGCTTTCAAAGATCCCGATCCCATCACGACGAAGATTGGTCAGAACGTGGCTGACTTCCTCGTTCAGAATATGCGCGAGGGTAAGATTCCTCCCACCTTCCTGAACCTGCAGTCGGGTGTCGGCAGTGGTGCCAACGCCGTGCTGGGTGCTTTAGGTCACAGCACAGAGGTGCCCAACTTCAACATCTACACCGAGGTCATCCAGGATGCTCCTATCCAGCTGATGCGCGAGGGCCGCGTGCTCAGCGCCAGTGCCTGCTCGCTCACCGTCACGAACGAGTGCCTGACGGGTATCTATGACGATATGGACTTCTTCAAGGACAAGCTGGTGCTGCGTCCCTCCGAGATCTCCAACAACCCCGAGGTCATCGCCCGCATCGGCGTCTGCTCGCTGAACACTGCCATCGAGGCTGACATCTACGGCCACGTGAACAGCACGAAGATCTGCGGCACAAAGATGATGAACGGCATCGGCGGCTCGGCGGACTTCACGTGCAACAGCTACCTGAGCATCTTCACCTGCGGCTCCACCACCAAGGGCGGCGCTATCTCCAGCATCGTGCCTTTCGCCAGCCACATCGACCACACCAGCCACTTCGTGGATGCTGTCATCACCGAGTACGGCGTGGCAGACCTGCGTGGCAAGTGCGCGATGGAGAAGGCCGAGGAGCTCATCAAGGTGGCTCATCCCGACTACCAGCCCATGCTGCGCGACTACCTCAAGTATGCCGAGAAGTTCAGCGGCCACACACATCACTGCCTCAGCGCAGCCTTTGCCATGCACGACACGTTCCTGCGCAAGGGTGATATGCGCCTGACAGACCTGGCTGAGTATATCAAATAAACTGCGAGCTATCGGCTTAGGTAAACAACCACCGTAACAACCGCCCTAACCACGTGTAGCGAATGCCCCAGTCGGTTAGGGCGGTTTTCATTGCGGCCTCCACTTGTGGGTCGGTAAGGGGCTCTGCGTGCGTGACGGCGATGGCGCCATCGTAGGGGACACGATCGTATTCGTAATGTTGAATCCAATGCGTAGGAATCGGGAAACCATGATAATGTGTGCCGGCATCCAGACCTATATTACGAACCAGTGTCCTCGAAGGATAGAGACACAAGCCCTGTGCTCTGTGGATGGCGATGCCCCAGCAGATGTCCCAAGGAATGGGTTGGCGGTCGAGGTGTTTCAGGCAGGGAAATACGCCGCCATATTCCAAGGCATCCAGATCCTTCTGCGCAAAACCCTCCAAAGCCTCCGCACGTGTTTGATAGTGACGGAAGTGCATTTGCCAGCGGTCACGCCATGTGCCCCATCCCCAACCGGCCATGAAAGGCGAGAAATAGAAGCCCCTCTCTAACTCCCCCCGTGGGGGGAAGGACTCCTTATCATTAGGTAGTAATAACGATGACATCTGCTTGGCGGCTCTCCCCCCCACGGGGGGAGCGGGGAGCGGGACCTCTATTCGCGTAAATCCGCTGACGTGCATCACGCGTTGGTCGTCGCGATAGAGGCGGAAAGCATCGTTCATGAACTGCAGAAAGTGAGGGCTGGTGACGATGTCATCCTCCAAGACGATGATGGTGTCATGGTGCTCTAAGACTTGTGCGATGCCTTCGATGATGTTACGCTCCAGATAGTAGTTCACGGGGCGCTCCACAATGGTCATACATAATAAGGAATGCGCGCGCGCGACTTCCTCCTCTACCTCATGGAGCATGGCGCGTACTTCGCGCACAGCCTTCCACGAAGTCTCGTCCTTACCACCGTCGGAGAAGACGTACAGCTCGGTCTGGGGCGCGAGGGTATTGGCCAACAGGGCTTGGAGCGTCCGGCGGGTGTTGTCGGCGCGATTATAGACGAAAAGGGCAACGGGACTAACGTCCGAACAACCACTTCTTGAGGAACGGACTGATGCGGAGGACATGACTGGTGAGAATGCAAAAACCTATGATGAGGAAGGCGAGGAGAATGGCGGAAGTGCCTTCGAGGACGAAGTTACGAGGATGCGCCTTGAACCACACGCCGACGTCGGGGAGTTTAGGGATGAAGAAATAATGGATGAGGTAGATATCGAGTGTGCGGACACCAATATATTGGAGTGTGGAGCCTAAGCGCGTGTCTTTCGTGAACCACGATGCATAGTAGCGAAAGAAAGCCACAATCATGATTACGAATGCGTACATCGACAGGGTACGTGGAAGGTTGGCCCACTGCAATCGCAGGATGTGCCATTTTAAGTAGTCTCCGGCACCTAGAAAGGCGATCACCACCACCAGCGGAAAGAACCATTTGCTATCCAAGAGCCGTTGCACCTGCCCCCAGTAGCGGTGCACGAGATTGCCGAGGAGGAAGAAATGGAAGTAACGTGCTAGCTCCGTGACACTCGTCATCTTCCAAAAGTCATCCTTGAACCACGAGAACCACGATGGCATATACAAGGTGGCGTAGGCGAAAAGGGCTAAGGCCCAGAGAATGAATAATGAACAATGAATAATGAATGATGAGCGTTGCGCACTAGCTTTCTTTGTCAGGAACGAAGTGAAGCCGCAGACGGCATAGTATATGAGGAACATTTCCAGGAGCACGAGCGTGAACCAGTAGCCACCCTTTGTAGGACTGGCCCAGGCTTCTCCCATCTTATCCCAGAAGACCTTGGCGGTGAGAGCTATGTAGGCGGTCATGAACACTACAGTGGGTACTATCTGTACGCGTAGTTTCTTTGCTATCAACTGTCCTGTGTCGTATAGATTCCATGAGAACGAGGCTTTATATGCCAGAAAACCGCTGATGAAGAAGAATAAGGGCATGCGGAAGAGCAGGCACAGCGACATGAACATCGAGTACTTAGTATCTGTGGCGAAACCGAAACCGTAGATATGGTTTGTGACCACCATCAGCATCGTGAAACCGCGCAGAGCGTCAAGCCATTCGAGACGTTGCTTCATATAAACTACTTAATGGATTAAAAGGATGAATCCTGTTTAGGAATATCATCGATAGTGAGGGTTGAAAGATGGGCGTGAATAGCGTTGAGGTCGGGCAGACGTTGCCAGTCACCGAACTTCTCGCGCAGATAGGCCTCGCAGTTGGCAGGCGAGGGTAGGTCATATCCCTCGAACGATACAGTCTTAAGCGGGAACATATAGCTGTTGCGACGAATGTCGTCGTATGGGATGCCGAAGGAATAGCGGATGAGACGTGTCGGAAAGAGGCGGGAAAGTGCACGGAGGAAAGGGAAGATGATGCGGGCATTGAAGTCATAGATGCGTCGTACGCGGCGACGTGCTTCCGCATCGGTTAGGTCCTTGCGTTTCAGCACCTTGTAGCATAGTCCTAGGGTGCGGCACGATACCCATCTGAGGGCCTGTGGGATGCGTTCCATGGGGAAGATATCGATATAGATGCCTTGCATATCAAAGATGCGGTCATAGGCATTGGTTTCTTCAAGGTGACTGTGGCGGTCGCGCAGCTTGGCGTAGGCATAGAAGTAGCCGCCGTCTGTCTCAGGTGTCTGCAGCTGTAGCCATTCGGGTAGTTCGTGCGGTAGGATATCCATGAGGCGCAGGTAGTCGTCGCGTAGCAGTTCCACATCGAGGTCGTCATCCCATGGAATGTAGCCGCCATGACGCACGGCACCAAGCAGTGTGCCCGAACAAATCCAGTAGTGGATGTTGTGGCGGCGGCAGATGGTGTCGAGGGCAAGCACCATCTCTGTCATGCGGTGTTGCTGGCGGCGGAGAAGTGAGCCCTCGGGGTTAAAGCGTTTGCGCAAAGCTTCTTGATCTAACATATTCAGGTTTGTTATTGTATAAGAGCGCATTTGTCATGTGCAAAGGAGATCCACAGATCCGTTCCCTTCGCGCTGAAGAATCGTGATAGGGACGTTGCCGAGGCAGGCCGCAATGGGCGAGAAGGTAGAACCTGCAGAGCCGTAGATATGTTGCGTGCGGCTGAGGGCGATCATCTCCACAAGGGCTTCACGGATACCGTTGGTGCTATTGCGGGATGCTTGGATTGGCGAAGTGATGAGGCGATTACCGTAGCGCTTGCGGAGGGTGGCTTTTGTGCTCTCGTCGTCGGTGGCGAGGTAAATGGAGAGAAAAGGCTCCTCCTCTAACTCTTGATCAATAGCTGTGATGAATAGTTCGAGGGGGCTCTCGTCAATGGCTTGCTGATGGTCGGTGCGACGAATATGGATACCGATGGAATGGGAGGAAAAAGCAGCTGTGCGCTCATCGATGAGTTCTTGAACCTCAGGTGTAGGACGGAAGAGGGAGCGTAGGTCCTCGGGTGACCAGGGGTAGAAATCGCGGTATGCGGTCATGAGGGTGCCACCTTGTCTGAACCAGGCTACATAATCGAAACCATTCTGATTTAGATGCCATATCTGTGGAGCAAGGATGATATGGCGGAAACAGAGACGTTGCAAGAGGCGGGACAGATGCAGATTCTGCCATGTTGGGCGAGCGAAGAGGAGACGCTCGTAGCCGCAGGCATCGCGCAACTCAAGCCGTCCGCCTTTGTCAGCGTACGGTAGAAAGAGGTCGTCGAAGCGGCAATGCATACCCCACTGCGGGAGCCACAGCACACGGCATGTATTCCCTGTCTGGCGCATCATCGCATAGGCTGAGGCCGCCACTCGCATCCGGTTCCCCAACCCCCCCTCAAGAATAATCGTCATCATTTGAGCATTAGTTTTGGGACAAAGTAACAAAGTTTTTGTGGAATGGCCAAAGATTTCAAGTGCAAAGATAGGACTAAGTCAAGTAAAAAACTAAAAAACTCGCAAAAACTTTAAACATTAAACTTTAAACATTAAACTTTTCCGTACCTTTGCACCCGCAAATCGTAAATCACTAAAAATCACAAATCGAAAAGATGAACTTCGTTGAAGAACTTACATGGCGTGGCATGATTCATCAGATGATGCCGGGTACCGAAGAACTCCTCCAGAAAGAACAAGTGACGGCCTATGTGGGCATCGACCCCACCGCCGACAGTCTCCATATCGGTCACCTCTGTGGCGTGATGATGCTGCGCCATCTGCAGCGTTGCGGCCATAAGCCCATCGCCCTCCTGGGCGGTGCCACAGGTATGATTGGTGACCCCAGCGGCAAGAGCCAGGAGCGTAACCTGCTGGACGAGGCAACCCTGCGCCACAATGTTGCTTGTATCCGCGAGCAGCTGTCGCGCTTCCTTGATTTTGATAGCGATTCCCCCAATGCCGCCGAACTCGTCAACAACTACGACTGGATGAAGGACTTCACCTTCCTCAACTTCGCCCGCGACATTGGTAAGTGCATCACTGTCAACTACATGATGGCCAAGGACAGCGTCAAGCGTCGCCTGAACGGCGAGTTCCAGGAGGGCATGTCGTTCACCGAATTTACCTACCAACTGCTGCAAGGTTATGACTTCCTGCATCTCTACGAGACCAAGGGCTGCAAGTTGCAGATGGGCGGTAGCGACCAATGGGGTAATATCACCACCGGCACAGAGCTCATCCGCCGCAAACTGGGCGCTGAGAACGATGCCTACGCCCTCACCTGCCCGCTCATCACCAAGAGCGACGGTAAGAAGTTCGGCAAGACCGAGCAGGGCAACATCTGGCTCGACCGCAACCGCACCACGCCCTATGTCTTCTACCAGTTCTGGCTCAATGTGGGCGACGAGGAGGCTGAGCGCTATATCAAAATCTTCACGTCGTTGGACAAGGAGACCATCGACGCCCTCATCGCCGAGCACCGTCAGGATCCGGGTCGCCGCGTGCTGCAGAAGCGTCTGGCCGAGGAGGTCACTATCCTCGTACACGGTCGCGAGGACTACGAGCTGGCCCTCGAAGCCTCTAACATCCTCTTCGGTAAGGCCACAAAGGAGAGCTTGGTGAAGCTCGACGAGCAGACCCTCCTCGATGTCTTCAGCGGCGTACCCCATTTCACCATCAGCCGCAGCCTCCTCGAAGGCGAGGGTATCAAGGCCGTAGAGCTCATGGCCACCGAGACGCAGTGCTTCCCCAGTAAGGGAGAGATGCGTAAGATGGCACAGGGCGGCGGCGTAAGCCTCAACAAGGAGAAGCTTGCACAATTTGATCAGCCAGTCACCACCGCCGACCTCATCGACGGTCGCTATCTGCTCGTTCAGAAAGGCAAGAAAAACTATTATCTGTTGATTGCAGAGTAGGACTCGCCCCCGACCCCTCCCCCCTGCCCCCGGCCTCACCCCCGACCCCTCTCCGAAAGGCGAGGGGAGTTTTGAAGGCGAGGGGAGTTTTGAAGGCGAGGGGAATGATTACCAAACAAGAAGAGATATTAACATTAACACAGAAAAAGCATTCCAATGAACAACATAACATTTGATAAGCTATTCCTCGTTACAATCTTCTTTTTGCTTCAGGTAACTCCCTCGCTGTATGCTCAAGAAATTCCTCCCCTCCTTGAAAGGGAGGGGTCGGGGGTGAGTCTGCTCTTAGGTGCTATGTCCCCTTCGCAGAAGGTGAATCAGCTCACGGGTAAGACACTCTTTGCGATGGCCGACGACGAGGTGCTGGGCATCCCCGGCTGGCTGATGTCCGACGGCCCGCATGGCGTGCATCGTGAGGGCTACACCTCTTTCCCCACCGGCATCGCGATGGCCGCACTTTGGGACCGCGACCTGCTCCTGCGTCTCGGTCATGCGATGGGCGAGGAGTTCTGGGCAGCCGGACAACACGTGGCCCTCGCACCCTGCATCGACCTCTGTCTGGATCCGCGTGGCGGACGCACCGCCGAGAGCGCGGGCGAGGACCCTTATATGAGCGGTCAAATCGGCAAATATATCGTCCGCGGCATCCAAACGATGCCTGTGATGGCTTGCCTCAAGCATTTCGAGATTGAGGGTAAGCAAGCCTACCGCAAGACCTGCGATGAAATCATCGCCGAGCGCGACCTCATGGGCTTCTTCGGCACCAACTTCCGCACAGCGCTGCAGGAAGGTGTGCCTTTGAGCCTGATGTCCAGCTACAACCTCGTCAACGGCGTGCAGGCTGCCGCCAACCGTCACCTCCTCACCGACATTCTGCGTCTGCGCTGGGGCTATCCCTTCACCGTCATCTCCGACTGGGGAGGTGTCAAGGACGGTCCCGCCTCGCTCATCGGGGGCACAGATATCTGCATGGGCTCCACACATTACCAGAAGCTCCCTGCAGCCTTGGAGGCTGGTCTTATCACAGAGCAGAACCTTGACACCGCCGCCACACGCGTCTTGCTCACAAAATACGCTATGGGCCTCATGCATTGGCAACCAGTCTGTGCAGAACCGACCGCTCTTGTAGATAATGCTGAGCACCGTGCCCTCTGCCGTGAGGCCGCTGCCAAAGCTGTTGTCCTCTTGCGCAACCAAGGCAACCTGCTGCCCCTCAGCGCCGCTGCGCCCCTCAACATCGCCGTCATCGGTCCCAATGCCGCTGCCGAGAACCTCAACTGCTTCGGCAGCAGCGAGACACAGCCTGCCTATGCCGTCAGCCTCCTCGCTGGCATCCGCGCCGTAGTGCCTGAAGCCACCTTTGTGCAGGGCTGCGCCATCAGCGGCGATGATACCTCCGGCTTTGCCGAGGCCGAAGCGGCAGCGCGTGCTGCCGACATCGTCATCTTCGCCGGAGGTCTCGACAAGACGCTCGAAGGCGAGAGCATCATCGGCGTGCAGGTGCAGGACCGCACCACCACCGCCCTCCCTGCCATCCAGCAGCAGCTCATCAGCCGGCTCTATGCCGCCAATCCGCGTTTGGTCGTGGTGCTGCAGAGCGGTGGCATCGTGTCGCTGGCCGACTGCATCGCTGACATCCCCGCCCTCGTCTATTCCTTCTATAGCGGTCAGGAAGCCGGTAACGGCATAGCCGACGTGCTCTTCGGCGCTGTCAACCCCGCAGGACGTTTGCCCATGACGATGCCCGTCAGTGATGAGCAGCTGCCCGAATGGAATGACACCTACTTCACCGATGACTGGGGCGGCGGCTATCGCTGGTTCCAGCGCAAGAACCTCACGCCGCAGTTCCCCTTCGGCTATGGCCTCAGCTACACTACGTTCCAATATCGCAACATCTCCGTTGAGCGCCATGAGGACGAGGACACCTCCAATGCCGAACTCGGCATCACCGTCAGCGCCGACATCACCAACATCGGCGACCGCGACGGCGAAGAAGTGGCACAGCTCTATGTTGGGCCGCGCAACCCAGCTGACTGGCAACCGCTGCGCCAGCTGCGCGGCTTCGAGCGCATAATGATTCCAGCAGGGCAGACGCGCCGTGTACAATTCCATCTCACCACCGAAGACTTCTATGAATGGAATCTCGAAAGTGAAGCTTATGAGGTGCCCGCCACCACCGTCACGCTCAGCGTCGGCGGTTCGTCAGCTGACCTCCCCCTCTCCACCACCTTCGACCTGCGCCTCTTCCAACAGGCCCCCGACCTGCGCGTCACGGAGCTCTTCACCTACCCCCGTTTTCCACGAGTGGGCGATGAAGTCACCTTCTACGCTTACGTCAAAAACCAAGGCACAGCAACCGCCGACCAGTGGGCCGTCATCGTCGGCACCCCCGACGAACCCCAGACCGCCCTTGGCGTCAGCTTCGACCAACCCTCCACTCTCAACTCTCAACTGTCAACTGTCAACTCCCTCTCCCCCGGTCAGGGCACGCTTCTGTTTTGCACACTCGGCATCTGGACACCCACGGCAGCGGGCGACTACGACCTCACCGTCACCCCCATGCTGAAGGACAATACCTACCAATCTTATAAACCCCTCCACCATTCCCTCCATGTCTATACCGATGGTGATGCTTTAGCCGATGGCATAGAAGAAGTGAAGGATCTCACCTCCGTCTCCTCTCCCATGGATGAAGAGAGTATTTACGACCTAAGCGGGCGTAAACAGAGCAAATACCAACGCGGCGTGAACATTGTCCGCACCGCTGATGGTACTATCCGCAAAGTGCTGGTACAATAAAAGATTTTTAAATTCCCGAATAAAAACTATGCCCAACAACAACGAACAACAGAAACAAGGCCAAGTTCAGGTGAATATGACGCCCGAGGTAGAAAAAGGCGTTTATTCCAACTTGACCATTATGGGTTTCACGCCTACCGAGTTCATCATGGACTTTGTGTTCCACCACCCCGGTATGCCGCGTGCCAATGTGCAGAGCCGCGTGGTGATGTCGCCAGTGCAGGCCAAGCGCCTTATGCGTCTGCTGGAGCAGAATATGGCCAACTACGAGAAAACCAACGGTACCATCGCCCTTCCTGAAGATTCTAAGCCACAAGGCCCCATCTCCCCATTCAAGATCAACTAGAATCAATAGGACAGGTAGAGGTAGTTGGTTTGTGCGGGGTACTCAGCCGCGAGCGTATCGATTTGGTTCACGGTGGGCACAATACCGAGTTCCTTGCGCCAGGCCCGCACGGTGAGTCCGGCATTCTCCATGGAGCTGTTCCGGCCCAGACCCAGGGCACGGGCTATCTGGAAGTCGGAGAAGCCATAGACCTTGGCCGCACGGAGGAGGCTGACGAACTCGGGCGTCTCCAGGTATTCTATCAGTTCCAGGGGCTCCATGACCTCGGCCATGTCAGCCAGCTGTGAGAACTCCTTCAGTTGGTCGTTGATGGTCACGATGTGCTTGAGCTTCTGCAGGAACCAGCGGTCTATCCTCGTCAGCTTGTGGATCTGCTCCACGGTATATCCTACCAGCATGGCCTGGGCGATGACGAAGATGCGCGTGTCTGTGGCGTGTTGAAGAGACCCGGGGATGTCGGTCACGTGCTGTGCTTTGTTATCCACGAAGCCGTGCATTCCCTGGCCAATCATACGGAGGCCTTTCTGGATGGACTCCTCGAAGGTACGTCCTACGGCCATCACCTCGCCCACGCTCTTCATGCTGGAACCCAGCTCGTGGTTCACGCCGTGGAACTTAGAGAGGTCCCAACGTGGTATCTTGCAGACGACATAGTCGAGGGCGGGCTCGAAGAAGGCGCTGGTGGTCTTCGTGACGGAGTTCTTCAGGTCGAAGAGGCCGTAGCCGAGACCCAGCTTCGCGGCCACGAAGGCGAGCGGGTAGCCTGTGGCCTTGCTGGCCAGTGCCGACGAACGCGACAGGCGGGCGTTGACCTCGATGACGCGGTAGTCTTCGGAGTTGGGGTCGAGAGCGTACTGCACATTGCACTCGCCCACGATGCCGATATGACGGATGATCTTGATGGCGAGGGCACGCAGCTTGTGGTATTCGGCATTCGTCAGCGTCTGCGAGGGAGCCACCACGATGCTCTCGCCGGTGTGGATGCCGAGGGGGTCGAAGTTCTCCATATTGCAGACGGTGATGCAGTTGTCGAAGCGGTCGCGCACGACCTCGTACTCGATTTCCTTCCAGCCTTTCAGCGACTTCTCCACGAGGACCTGCGACGAGAAGGAGAAGGCTTCCTCGGCCTGCTTCAACAGCTCCTCGTCGTTATCACAGAAGCCGCTGCCGAGGCCGCCGAGGGCATAGGCAGCACGCAGGATAACGGGGAAGCCCAACTCGTGGGCGGCTTTCTGCACGGCTTCCACCGTCTCGCAGGCTTCGCTCTTGATGGTCTTGACGTCGATCTCGTCGAGTTTCTTCACGAAGAGGTCGCGGTCCTCGGTGTCGATGATGGCCTGCACGGGGGTGCCCAGCACCTTCACGCCGTATTTCTCTAAGACTCCTCTCTTATATAGCTCCACGCCGCAGTTCAAAGCCGTCTGTCCGCCGAAGCTGAGGAGGATGCCGTCGGGGCGTTCCTTCTCGATGACGCGCTCCACGAACTCGGGCGTCACGGGTTGGAAATAGACGGTGTCGGCCACATCCTTGGAGGTCTGCACCGTAGCGATATTCGGATTGATGAGGATGCTCCGCACCCCTTCCTCCTTGAGTGCCTTCAGCGCCTGTGCGCCGCTGTAGTCAAACTCTCCCGCCTGCCCAATCTTCAGGGCGCCGGAACCGAGGAGTAAAACGGAAGACCCACCCCCCGCCCCTCCCGTAATGGAGGGGAGCGGCTGCGCGCAGTTTTCGAACGGAGTGAGGCTCTCCCCCTGACGGGGGAGCGGGGAGAGGGTCTTTACAAACTCATCAAACATCCATTCTGTATCGGTCGGACCTGAGCAGGCTTCGGGATGGAACTGGGCAGAGAACCAAGGATAGGTCTTGTGACGGATGCCTTCGTTGGAGCCGTCGTTCATGTTCACGAACAGGGGTTCCCAGTCGGCAGGCAGCGTGTCGGCATCGACGGCATAGCCGTGGTTCTGCGAGGTGATGAAGCAGCGGTTGGTGCCCACCTGACGCACAGGCTGGTTGTGGCTGCGATGGCCGTATTTCAGTTTGTAGGTCTTGGCACCGGCTGCACGCGCCAGCAGCTGGTTGCCGAGGCAGATGCCCATGAGGGGTTTGACTCTCCCCCCGCCCTCCCTATTAGGGAGGGAGCGGTTACCTTTAGCGGCCTCGTTGTTCAGGAAGGTGCGGATATGCTCTACCGTCTTGGTGCATTGCTCGGGGTCGCCAGGACCGTTGGCCAGGAAGAGGCCGTCGAAGTCGAGCTGGTTGAAGTCGTAGTCCCAGGGCACACGAATCACCTCCACGCCACGACGCAGCAGGCAGCGGATGATGTTGGCCTTCACGCCGCAATCGACGAGCAGTACCTTCTTTAGTTGAGAGTTGAGAGTTCTTGAAGGGTCAAGCGAGCAAGCTCGAGCGGAGAGTTGAGAGTTTTCTGGTTTGTAGGTGATGACTTCTCTGCAGCTTACCTGCTCCACCCAATTGATGGAGCCGTAATCACTCCCCTCGCCTTCAAAACTCCCCTCGCCTTCAAAACTCCCCTCGCCTTCAAAACTCCCCTCGCCTTTCGGAGAGGGGTCGGGGGTGAGGCTTATTCGTCCCATCATCACGCCGTGTTCCCTCAGCACCTGTGTCAAGCGACGTGTGTCGATGCCAGTGATGCCGGGGATATGTTCGCGCTTCAGCCATTCGCCCAGGCTCTCCTTCGCATTCCAGTGGCTGTACTCCTCGCTGTAGTCTGCCACAACAACCGCCTTCGGATGAATCCTGTCGCTCTCCATGAATTCTGGTAAAAAAGACCCCTCTAAATTGTCCGTCCTCAGCATAGGAGATATGCTTCGGTCGCTCTGGGCTGATTGACATTCAGTCAATCCGCTATTTCCTTCGCTACCCCGTGAGGGGAGACTTTCGTTCCCATTTGCCATCTCTGCGCCAGCCTCTCCCCTCCCTAACGGGAGGGGTTCGGGGGTGGGTCTGCCGGTCTCGGGTACCCCATAATTTCCTATCATCGGATATGTAAATGTCAGGATCTGTCCTGCGTAGCTGGGGTCTGTCAGGCTCTCGGGGTAGCCCGTCATGGCTGTGTTAAACACTACTTCGCCCACGGTGTCGGCCTCATAGCCGAAGCTCTTACCTTGGAACACCGTTCCATCTTCCAATATCAATCTTGCGTCCTTCATAATAAGGCTTTCAATATGCTTGTTCGTGTACCCCTTTCACGGCACGTCCGCTGGGGTCGTTCATGTTCTTGAATGCGGCATCCCATTCCAGTGCGATGGCGGTGGAGCAGGCCACGCTGGCCTCCTGGTTCACGCTGCGCGCTGCGCTGTCGCTGGGGAAGTGCTCAGCGAAGATGCTGCGGTAGTAGTACTCCTCCTTGTTCAGCGGCGGGTTGATGGGGAAACGCTCGGCGGCGTGAGCCATCTGCTCGTCGGTGACAGCCTCAGCGGTAATCTTCTTGAGTGTGTCAATCCAGCTGTAGCCTACGCCGTCGCTGAACTGCTCCTTCTGTCGCCATGCGATTTCCTCGGGCAACATATCGGCAAAGGCCTCGCGGACAATGCGTTTCTCGATCTCGAAGCCGGCTTTGCCGTCCTTCTGCGCACCACACATCTTCGCCTCCGGATTGGTGCGCATGGCCACATCCAGGAACTCCTTGTCAAGGAAGGGCACGCGGCCCTCCACGCCCCATGCCGACAGACTCTTGTTGGCACGGAGACAGTCGTAGTAGTGCAGTTTGGAGAGCTTGCGCACGGTCTCCTCGTGGAAAGCTTTAGCGCTGGGGGCCTTGTGGAAGTAGAGGTAACCGCCGAAGATCTCGTCGGCACCCTCGCCCGAGAGCACCATCTTGATGCCCATCGACTTGATGACGCGTGCCAGCAGGTACATCGGCGTAGAGGCGCGCACGGTGGTCACGTCGTAGGTCTCGATGAAGTAGATGACATCGCGGATGGCATCCAGGCCCTCCTGTATCGTGTAGTTGATTTCATGGTGTACGGTGCCGATGTGCTTGGCCACGAGGCGCGCCTTCTCCAAGTCGGGCGCCCCCTTCAGCCCCACGGCGAAGCTGTGCAGGCGGGGCCAGTAGGCACGCGTCTGGCTGTCGTCCTCGATGCGGTGTTCGCTGAATTTCTCGGCGACGGCAGAGACCACGCTGCTGTCCAGACCGCCGCTGAGCAGTACGCCATAGGGCACATCGCTCATCAGCTGTCGCTTCACGGCTGCCGTCAGTGCATCGTGAATATCCTCCACGCTCGCCCCGTTGTCCTTGACCGCATCGTACTCAAACCAATCGCGCTGGTAATACCTCTGAAGCGAAAAACATTTTTCACTTTTCACTCCTTCACTCTTCACATTTGCAGTTTTGCTGTAGGCATAGTGTCCCGGCAGGAAGGGCTCGTAGCGCTCGCATTGTCCTTCGAGCGCCTTCAGTTCGCTGGCCACATACACCGTGCCGTCGCTGTCATATCCTATATATAAAGGTATCACGCCTATGGGATCGCGCGCGATGAGGAACGAGTCCCGCTCCTGGTCGTAAAGTGCAAAAGCGAAGATGCCGGAGAGGTTCTCCAGCAATTCCTCTATCGTCATCTTACCAGCGGCAACGTCTCTATACAGCGCCAGTATCACCTCGCAGTCGCTGCCCGTCTGGAAGTCGTAGTCCCCGGCATAGCGGCGCCGTATCTCCTGATGGTTGTAGATCTCGCCGTTCACGGCCAGCACGACCTTGCGGTCGGGCGAGAACAAGGGCTGTCCCCCACTCTCGGGGTCCACGATGCTCAGTCGCTCGTGCGCCAGGATGGCGCTGCCGCCGCAGTAGATACCGCTCCAGTCGGGACCGCGGTGACGAAGTTTCTGACTCATGCGCAATGCTTTCTGCCGCAATGCCGGCGTCTGTTGCTTGATGTTGAAGATAGATACGATTCCACACATAACGATATTGGATAATTTACAATTTTACAAATGACGGCACTTAATGTATCATATAGAAACTAATTTTGTGCAAAGTTATGACATTTTGTTACATTATAAGTTCGAATTGTTTAATTATAGAAAGTAATGTATGCGATTTATTGATATTTGTCAATCGTACTCATGGTTTAACAAGAAGCCCCGCTGCTCGAAAATAGAAGCAGCGGGGCTTGGTAATCTATCAATGGTTATCTGTCAACCATCATTCTGCCGCTTCCTTCGGCAGGGTCACGTTGAGCATGAAGGCACCGCAGAGGGCAGAGGCGAGGGTGCCGCAGAGGATGCCGAGCTTAGCCTCGTTGAGCATCTCGGCGGCTTCTGCGCCCATGTGAACGGGATAGCTCAGGGCTGCAATGAACATGGAGACCGTGAAGCCGATACCGCAGATCATGCAGACGCTGGCAAAGGACTTCCAGTTGGCACCGGCAGGCATCTGGCAAACCTTGAACTTGATGCTGAGCCATGAGAAGCTGAGGACACCCAGGAACTTACCGATGAGCAGGCCGAGGAAGACGCCGAGGGCGACACCGTGGAAGAGGCTAATGAGGGACAGCCCGGCGAAGTTCACGCCTGCATTGGCGAAGGCGAAGATGGGGATAACAGCATAGTTGATGGGCATCGCCAGCTGGTCCTCGATGTCCTGCAGCGGGGAGATGAGTTGGTCGGAAGCCTTCTCGATGCTGCGCAGGCTCTGGATCTCATCCTTGGAGAGCACCATGACCTGCTTGCGGTCTGCCTCTGTGACATCGACGTCGGGATAGGCATTGATGCCGTCGCGGATGGTCTCCAGATAGTAGCGGGTACCCTTGCTAAGGCTTGCGGGGATGCAGAAGGCGAGCACGACACCGGCGATGGTGGCGTGGATGCCGGAGTTCAGCACCAGATACCAAAGGATGAGGCCGAATGTCAGGTAGAACGTCTTGACGCGGATGCCGCGCTTGTTGCCAATGAGCAGGATGGCGACGACGGCTGCGGCGGCAACCAGATAAGGCCAAGCGAGGCCATTGCTGTAGAACAGGGCGATGACGATGATGCCGCCAAGGTCATCGGCTACGGCCAATGCTGCCAGGAAAATCTTCAGCCCCACGGGCACACGCTTGCCAAACATACTGAGCACGCCCAGCGAGAAGGCAATATCTGTAGCCATAGGAATGGCACAGCCGCGCTCCATAAGCGGGTTCCCCATACAAACGCAGAAGAACACTATAACGGGCACCAGCATACCACCACAGGCTCCTATGACGGGCAACATCGCTTTCTGCTTGCTGCTCAGCTCTCCACATAGTATCTCACGCTTGATCTCAAGACCCACGCTGAGGAAGAAGTAGAACATCAGGAAGTCATTAATAAAGTCTATCAATGAGAGGGCATGACCGCCGTGACTGAAGACATTGAAGTTGCCGATGCTCAGCGAAACGGTCTTCTCCCACAGCGCTGCGTAGGTGTCGCGCGTGGCAGGGAGGTTGGCAAAAATAAGCGCCAGCACGGTGGCTCCAATGAGCAGGAAGCTGGCATTAACATAGCGGCGGATGAGGCCGCCAAGAGATGTGTCTTGAATTGAATCAGCCATATCAAGTTAAAAATTAAAAGTTTTATTTTGTGGGTGCAAAGGTACAGCTTTTTCTAATAAGGTGTTCACCAGTAACATAAAAAAGCGAGAAAAGCGTCACTTTTCTCGCTTTTAACGTAAGACGTGTAGGAAAATATCACTGTTCTGCGATGAAACGGGCCATTTCGTCCTTCAGTGCATAGGCGCTCTTGAAGAGGGCGAGCTGGTTTTTCACGCGGTCGAGGTTGTGCTCGGGATACTTGCACTTCCAGTACTTGTCGCCCGAGATGTAATCCCACAGGAAACGCACGGCCTGCATATAGGGGAAGAGGGTAGCAGCATAAGGAAGCATCTCTATCTCCAACGGTGTCAGGAAGCTCTTGGCAGAGCGCAGGTAGCCACGCGTGAAGGCCTTGAAGATCTCCATGTTGAAGCCCACCTTCGACAGATCGGGGTCGTCCTCAGCGGTGAAATTAGCAGCGGTGCGCAGGAAGTCGCCATAGTCGGAGAAGATAAAGTTGGGCATCACGGTGTCAAGGTCGATAACGCAGAGCACCTTGTCATTCTTGTCGAACATCATGTTGTTAACCTTCGTGTCGCAGTGACAGATGCGCTTGGGCAACTTGCCCTCGCGACCTAAGCGCTCGGCGGCGGTCATCTCATCGGCATAGCCCATGAGCTCGTCGATGATGGGCTGCACGCTGGCTACGCGACCTGCGGGGTCGACGGCAATCACCTCCTTCAGCTGTTGGAGGCGGAACTCCATGTTATGGAAGTCCTTGATGGTCTCGCCAAGCGGCACGGGGATGTCGGCCAGCATGGCCTGGAAGTCGCCGAAAGCCTCGCCGGCGGCCTCGCTGGATTCGGGGTTCACAGCCTGCTTCGTGATGGCATCGTTGATGAATACCATCAGGCGCCAGGGTTCACCATCGACAACGGTGTAGAGCTTACCGGGGTTGTTCTTCAAGGGTACGAAGGTGAGGACCTTGCGGTCGATGTCACTTTCGCCGCGTGCTGCCAGCTTCTGGCGGATGTGACCCGTGACGGCACGGATGTTGTTCATCAACATCTCCACATCCGGGAAGACATTGGTGTTCACGCGCTGCAGCACGTAGTTCGGTGCCTCGGTCTGAGCAGTTTTCACAAGGAGCGTGTCATTGATGAGGCCCTCGCCGAGGGGCTTGATTTCTGCGACCACGCCACTGGTGGCGAACTGGTCAACGATGGAAAGAAGTTTTTCGTTCATAATTAGGAGACCCACCCCCGACCCCTCCCGTAATGGAGGGGAGCTGCTAGCGCTTGGAGGTTTATAGGGTCATTGTTAAGGGTTAAGTGGTTAAGGATTATTTATTTTGTTTTTTCTTGTCAATGTATTATTTCATTCCGCAGGCTCTCCCCTCCATCACGGGAGGGGTTGGGGGGGGGGTCTTTATGGACTGGTGATGAGGGTGCCGTCAGCGGCCTGGCCATTGGCATCGACGGTGATAGACGTCGCTTTGCTGCCAGTATAGAAAGAGATGGTCGCTACGCCACTATCATCAAGCTGGAGATCCGGGTTCCAGTAGAGTGTACGCCGATTGTCCTTCGGCGCCGTAGCATCAGGGGCCAGTTGATAGTTAGGATGGTAGAAGTCATCAGCCTCGTTGAAGCCCTGCAGGATATAACGGCGGTCCCGATAGGTGACACGCATACCTTGATCAACAAATCGACGCAAATCGACGGTCACGGTGGGTTGGTTGTCCTGACTGAATGCGCTCAAACCCTCGCGGCGTGGTGAATAGTCGGTATAGAGGTAGATCTTATCAAGATTATAGAGCTTATTGTAAGCCTCAATGGCCGTTGGTGAATGGTAGAAAGAGCTGTTCAGTGTGTTGTAACGAGGCTCTATATTGTAAGCACGCTCCATATTCATATCACCGATGTAGGTGCGGGCGATATCATTAATGAAATGCGTGTGTCCCTGATACCAAGCTACGCACAAACCAGCATCTGCAGCTTCATTGAATGCCTGATAGGCATCTATGACAAAGGCGGGTTTGGAGGCATCGAAACGTCGAAGTCCACGACGGCGTTTCCCTTGCACGGTGACAGCCTGCATCATCGTGGCATTGTCTGCCACGAAGTCTAAGTTCTGCACGACACCTATTGGCGCGGGAGCCTGCTGCGTCTGATAGAAAGTGTAAGGCTTGACGAAACGAGGATAGGGGAAACTCAGACGTACGTAGTATTCCGGATACGCTTCTTCATCCATCGATATCCATAAAGGGGCTTGCCCGTGTTTCCACTTAGTGGTATCGGAAGCGGCAAGGAAGAAAACGCAATAACCATGGAAATAAGGAATCTGCAGGCGGAATCGTCCGTTCTGTGTATCAACATCGCCTATGAGGCTTTCGCTGCCTTCCTGTGCGAACTCCGCATGGACACGCACCTCACGCTTGAGATGTCCTTCATCCTCGAAATAGCGGCTGGAGGCCAAAACGCCATTAGCCTTGTACTGTCCCTGACGGATGAGGTCCTGTTTGGAGGCTGCCACGACTTGTTCAAACGTCTCGCTGTTATCGATGGCACCAGGCTCATCACCCTGTTCTGTATCCTCGAAGTTATCTCCCGGAGTCTCCTCCATAAATCGTTGGTGGTCAGCCAAGTCTTGGTCTCGGAATATATCTTCTTTTTGTTGGGCGACATATTTGTGCACAACACCCGAGAGGAAGGGGGTCTGCGTTTCGGCAGGATGACTGAGCATGAAAGCGCCGGGAGTAGCCATCGTGTGCCAGTCGAAGCGGCGCCATCCCTGTGTCATCATGAGCAGGTCGAGGGCTGTCTGATGTTCCTCGTCATCAGACTCGAAGAAATAGCCAGGATCAGGCACAAAGCCCTTAATCTCAGAAGCGAGCAGCATCTCGGTCAGGATGTTGCCGCTGTCGTAAGTGTAGTCTTGTGTAGCGGCATCGCGGACGGCCAGGGAGAGCCTCACCCCTGACCCCTCTCCCGTGGGCGAGGGGGATTTTATGGAAGGAGCGGACACCTTTAACTCTGCGCGTTCAAAGGCCTCGTATTGATCCTTCAAGCCTTCAATGTTTAAGGTGGGCTGTGAGAGCTCGGGGTGGGTGACAAAGAAGAGGCGGTCGGCCCAAATGCGGCCATCAGCATCGAAGACGGTAACTTGGTGAATGCCGGACGACAAAGAATCAAATCCGATATTCTTTTTTAAGGTTCCGTCCTTCATCTCCTCAAAGAGGATTGTTTTACCTTCATGCATAATGGTAAGCCCCAATTCTTTCTGGGCGGGTTCGCCTTGTGCTGAAGCACTGATGGACCATTCTTCACCTTGGCGCTCCACGTGGAGTGTCACACCATCCATGGGCATACGCTTGATCGTCGCCTTGGCAATCCTCCCGTCTGTGGCTGTGAAGACCGCATCGTATTTCTCACCACCACGGGGCGTAAAGCACAGGACACCACGTCCTCTGTTGACCACTGGAGCCTGACAGACCTCCACACCATCTTTATCGAGCAGCTGCATGGTGCCTTCTATCCACGCACCTTGATCATCGGCAACCTCGAACGCCATATGGCATTCCAAGCCACCCACCAATCGGCCACCTTCAGGATAGAAACTGATGAGCACTTCTTTTCCATCATGTTCCTCTTTATAGTTTCGTCTCAACGGACGCGTTGTCATATCATGGAAAAACTCACCTGGCTGCTGGGGCTTATCATAGACAGGGAAAACACGGGAGTAGAGTTTGTCATAGTCGCGATAGTATTCGCGAGCCATCGCTTTGTTAAAGAACCACTGCTCTGCATACTTCGTGTGCGGATGTTGCATCTGGCCCCAATTGAGCTGCCAACGCGTGTAAGCACGCAGCTCATAGTAACCACCATAGAGCGTGTCTGCCAGCACAAAATTCCCATTGCCATGTCCCTTCTTCATTTCTATGAGTTGCCGCTCTACAAGGAAACCGTCCTGATTGAAGAGCTCCACATAGAGCACACGGCTGATGTTCGAAGGGATGTCCTTGTCGGTACGTCGGGTGTAAGCGGCAAACCAAATGGTGTCGCCCAGGAAATAGCAGGTGTTATCCAGTTGCACGAAGACCTTTTCCTGCGGAATACTCTTACCGAAACGGGAGAGCCGATTGGCCCAGCCCTCAATCGTAGTAGGCGACGAAGCGGTCTGCGCGGCCAGAAACAGAGAGACACACAGACCCAATAGAAGGAAAAATGTACGTGTACGATATGCCATTAGCATCATTTGCACATGTTTTATTGGGCAAAGATAGTGATTTTTAGAAACGCGTGTCATAGTTTACACGTTTTTTTCGTCTTTTTTTAATGTTTCCATCAAAATAATGCACTTATTGTGTGTAAACCGAACCTTTTTTCCTTATCTTTGTCCCCGAAAACCTACATTAATAAACATTCATCCATCAACTGTAAATTGTAAACCGTAAACTTTAAACCATAATTACAATGACACTGATTAAATCTATTTCCGGCATCCGTGGTACCATCGGAGGCCGTGCAGGTGACACCCTGAATCCCCTGGACATTGTGAAGTTCGTTTCGGCTTATGCCACCCTTATCCGTAAGACTGACAAAATCGGCACCAACAAGATTGTCGTGGGTCGCGACGCCCGCATCTCCGGTGAGATGGTGAAGAACGTCGTCTGCGGCACACTCATGGGTATGGGCTTCGATGTCGTGAATATCGGACTGGCCACCACACCGACAACGGAGTTGGCCGTGACGATGGAGAAGGCTTGTGGCGGTATCATCCTCACCGCTTCACACAACCCCCGTCAGTGGAACGCCCTGAAGCTGCTGAACAGCGACGGCGAGTTTCTGAATGCTGCCGAAGGTGCTGAAGTGCTGCGCATCGCCGCTGCCGAGGACTTCGAGTATGCCGATGTCGATCATCTCGGCAAGTACCGCGAGGATGACAGCTACGACCAGAAGCACATCGACCTGGTGAAAGACCTTGCACTCGTGGATGTCGAGGCCATCAAGGCCCGCAAGTTCCGCGTGGCTCTCGACACCGTGAACAGCGTTGGCGGCATCATCCTACCCAAACTGCTGGAACAGTTGGGCGTGGAGACCGTCACCTGTCTCTATGGCGAACCTACGGGTGACTTCCAGCACAACCCCGAACCGCTGGAGAAGAACCTCGGCGACATCAAGGCATTGATGCAGAAGGGCGGCTACGACATCGCTTTCGTGGTAGATCCCGATGTCGATCGTCTGGCACTGTTCTGCGAGGACGGCACCATGTACGGCGAGGAATACACGCTCGTCACCGTGGCTGACTACATCCTGCAGCACACGCCCGGTAACACCGTCTCGAACCTCTCTTCGACACGTGCCCTGCGCGACGTCACCCGCAAGTACGGTTGTGAGTACAACGCTGCTGCCGTGGGTGAGGTGAACGTAGTCACGAAGATGAAGGCCACCAACGCCGTCATCGGCGGCGAAGGCAACGGCGGCGTCATCTACCCCGCTGCACACTATGGCCGCGACGCCCTCGTCGGCATCGCGCTCATCCTGACCTACCTGGCCAAGAAGGGCATGAAGACCAGCGAGCTGCGCGCCACCTATCCTCCTTATTGCATCGCCAAGAACCGCATCGACCTCACGCCCGACACCAACGTGGATGCCATCCTCGCCAAGGTGAAGGAGCTCTACAAGAACGAGGAGGTGAACGACATCGACGGCGTGAAGATCGACTTCCCCGACAAGTGGGTCCACCTGCGCAAGTCTAACACTGAGCCCATCATCCGCGTCTATTCCGAGGCTGCTACCATGGAGGCTGCCGACGAGATAGGTAAGCAGATCATGGATGTTGTATATTCAATGGTCAAGTAATTTGAAAAAGTTGTTTGTCATCCCTGCTTCGTTAGCCGCGTTGGCGGCTAATGCGCAGGAAGCCCGCCCCAACATCGTCTATATCATGACGGATGACCACACGGCACAAATGATGTCGTGTTACGACACCCGTTATGTGGAGACACCCAACCTCGACCGCATCGCAAGGGACGGCGTGCGCTTCACGCACAGCTACGTGGCCAACTCGTTGAGCGGCCCCAGCCGTGCCTGCATGATAACCGGTAAGCATTCCCATAAGAACGGTTTCACCAACAACGAGCACGGCATCTTCGACGGCTCACAGCAGACGATGCCCAAGCTCCTGCAGGCGGCGGGCTACGAGACCTGTCTCATCGGCAAATGGCACCTCGTGAGCACGCCCACAGGTTTCAACCACTGGGAAATTCTGCCGGCACAGGGCGACTACTACAACCCAACCTTCATCCACATGGACGGCACACGCTCTGCCGACAGTGGCTATGTCACTCGCATCATCACGGACAAGGCCATCGAGTGGATGGAGAATAGAAGACCCACCCCCAACCCCTCCCGTCAGGGAGGGGAGGAGGCTGGCGCGCAGCTTTCGAGCAATAGCGAGGCTCTCCCCCTTATGGGGGAGCGGGGAGAGGGTCTTCGTCCCTTTGCCCTCTTCGTGCATCACAAAGCCTGTCACCGTGCTTGGCTCCCCGCGCTGGAGGACCTGCGCCTCTATGAGGACAAGACCTTTGCCCTGCCGCCAGAGTTCCATGACGATTACGCCACGCGCGAAGCCGCAGGAAAGACGGAGATGGAGATCGGTAAGGACATGGACATCGTCTATGACACCAAGATGTTCGTCAGCCCCAAGGAGACACCTCGCACACGCCTGTCCGACTCCTATCAGAATATGATCGGACGCCTATCGCCTGCCGAGCGCGAGCAGTACGATGCGTTCTATGTTCCCCTCTCGCGTGCGTTCTACGAGAAGTGGGGCACCGACTATAACTTCCTGCCGCATCAGGCACAGAGCAGTGTCGAGGGCAGTCGCGATGCCGAGCTCCTGGAATGGAAGTACCAGCGTTATATGCGCGACTATGCTAAGGTCGTCCACGCCCTCGATCAGGAAGTGGGACGCCTGCTCGACTATCTCGAGAAGGCAGGGCTACTGGATAACACGCTCGTGGTCTATACCTCTGATCAAGGCTTCTATATGGGCGAGCACGGCTGGTTTGACAAACGCTTCATGTATGAGGAGTCGCTCTCCACGCCGCTGGTGATGCGACTGCCGAAGGGCTGCGAACGACGCGGGATTATCGATGAAATGGTGCAAAATATAGACTATGCACCCACCTTCCTCGACCTCGCCGGTGCACCCATCCCCGAGGACATACAGGGCGTGTCGCTGCTGCCTCTGCTGAAGGGCAAGGCTGCTACCGCCGCTGACAAGCAGGCCATCAAGAACTGGCGCGATGCCATCTACTACCACTATTACGAGTACCCCGCCGAGCATAACGTGCGACGCCACTACGGCATCCGCACCGACCGCTACAAGCTCATGCATTTCTATGGTCACGACGTGAACAAATGGGAGCTCTTCGACCTACAGAACGACCCGCATGAGATGCACAATCTCTATGGTCAGCCTGGAATGGAAAAATTGCAGGAACAGTTGCACCGTCGCCTCGAAGATTTGCAGATTCAGTACGATGACCCGCAGCGATAACTGCATTTAACGCCTCTTATGTCACAAAAAGAGGCGTTTTTCTTTGCAGGCTCACCAAAAAAACATACTTTTGCGGCATCTTTTCTAAATTCTAACAATTAATACATTACTTTTTATGTGGTTATTAGATTCATCTATCGGAAGAAAAGTAGTCATGTCAGTGACGGGCTTGGCACTCATCCTCTTCCTGACGTTTCATGCCTGCATGAACGTCGTAGCGCTCTTCAGCGCTGAGGGCTACAACATGATTTGTGAGTTCCTTGGCGCGAACTGGTACGCCGTCGTCGCCACCCTCGGTCTGGCTGCACTGATGGTGCTGCACTTCGTCTTCGCCTTCTGGCTCACCATCCAGAACAAGAAGGCCCGCGGCGCTGACAGCTACGCTATCACCGACAAGCCTGAGAAGGTGGAATGGGCTAGCCAGAACATGCTGGTGCTCGGCATCATCGTCTGCCTGGGGCTCTGCCTGCACCTCTGGCACTTCTGGTACAACATGATGTGGGCTGAGCTCAGCGATCCCACGGCGGCACTGGCTGCCATTCCCAGCCCTGCTGACGGCTATGCCTGGATTGTATGGACATTCCACGATCAGCCCGGTGCTCCCATCTACTCACTGCTGTATCTCGTGTGGTTCTGCGCCATCTGGTTCCACATCAACCACGGTTTCTGGAGCGCTATCCAGACCATCGGTTGGAGTGGCAAGATCTGGTTGCAGCGCTGGCAGTGCATCGGTTTCATCTGGTCAACTATCGTTGTCCTGATGTTTGCCGTGGTAGTTGTTAAGTTCGCCATTTGGGGTTAACATTTCATCAATTTTAAAATCGTTATCATTATGGCTACTGAAAAGGTAACAAAGAAAATAGAAAGCCGGATTCCCGAGGGACCGGTAGCTGAGAAATGGACCAACTACAAGGCACATCAGCGCTTGGTGAACCCGAAGAACAAACTGAAGCTCGACGTCATCGTCGTGGGTACGGGTCTGGCCGGTGCCAGCGCCGCTGCCTCGCTCGGTGAGATGGGCTTCAACGTCCTCAACTTCTGCATCCAGGATAGCCCCCGTCGTGCACACTCCATCGCTGCACAGGGCGGTATCAACGCAGCCAAGAACTACCAGAACGACGGCGACAGCGTCTATCGCCTGTTCTACGACACCGTGAAGGGCGGCGACTACCGCGCTCGCGAAGCTAACGTCTATCGTCTGGCTGAGGTCAGCAATAACATCATCGACCAGTGCGTGGCACAGGGCGTTCCCTTCGCCCGTGAATATGGCGGCATGTTGGCCAACCGCTCCTTCGGCGGTGCGCAGGTCAGCCGTACCTTCTACGCCAAGGGTCAGACGGGTCAGCAGCTGCTGCTCGGCGCCTACAGCTCCCTCTCCGCACAGGTGCAGGCCGGTAAGGTGAAGCTCTTCACCCGCTACGAGATGGAAGACGTGGTCATCGTCGATGGCCGTGCTCGCGGTATCATCGCCAAGAACCTCGTGACCGGTAAGCTGGAGCGCTTCAGCGCCAACGCTGTCGTCATCGCCACTGGCGGTTACGGCAACGCTTACTTCCTCTCCACCAACGCCATGGGTTGCAACTGCACAGCTGCTATCCAATGCTACCGCAAGGGTGCTTACATGGCTAATCCCGCCTACGTGCAGATTCACCCCACCTGTATCCCCGTTCACGGCGACAAGCAGTCCAAGCTGACGCTGATGTCCGAGTCCCTGCGTAACGACGGCCGCATCTGGGTTCCCAAGAAACTCGAGGATGCCAAGAAGTTGCAGGAAGGCACACTGCAGGGTTGGGAGATTCCCGAAGAGGACCGCGACTACTATCTGGAGCGTCGCTATCCCGCCTTCGGTAACCTCGTGCCGCGTGACGTGGCCAGCCGTGCTGCCAAGGAGCGTTGCGACAAGGGCTTCGGCGTGAACAACACAGGTCTTGCCGTGTTCCTCGACTTCTCCGAGTCCATCAACCGCCTCGGCCTCGACGCCATGAAGCAGCGCTATGGCAACCTCTTCGACATGTATGAGGAGATCACCGACGTCTATCCCGGCGACCTCGCCAACGAGATCAACGGCGTGAAGTACTACAAGCCCATGATGATCTACCCCGCCATCCACTACACGATGGGCGGCGTGTGGGTTGACTACGAGCTGCAGACCTCCATCCCCGGCCTCTTCGCTATCGGCGAGTGCAATTTCTCCGACCACGGCGCTAACCGCCTCGGTGCTTCCGCTCTGATGCAGGGCTTGGCTGACGGTTACTTCGTCCTCCCCTACACCATCCAGAACTACCTCGCCGACCAGGCTATCTGGCCGCGCATCTCCACCGACCTGCCTGAGTTCGCAGCTGCTGAGAAGGCTGTTGACGACGAGCTCTCACGCCTCCTGAACATCAAGGGCAAGCGCTCCGTCGATAGCATCCACAAGGAACTCGGCCACATCATGTGGGAGTATGTCGGCATGGGTCGCACCGCTGAGGGCCTGCAGGAAGGCATCAAGAAGATGAAGGAGCTCCAGAAGGAGTTCGACACCAACCTCTTCGTGCCCGGCAGCAAGGAAGGCCTCAACGTGGAACTCGACAAGGCTATCCACCTCCGCGACTTCTTCACGATGGGCGAGCTCGTAGCTCACGATGCCCTCTCACGTAACGAGAGCTGCGGCGGTCACTTCCGCGAGGAATACCAGACGGAGGAAGGCGAAGCCAAGCGCGACGACAAGAACTACTTCTATGTTGGTTGCTGGGAGTATCAGGGTGCCGACAAAGACCCCGAACTCATCAAGGAGCCGCTGGAGTATGAGGCAATCAAGGTACAAACCCGTAACTACAAGAACTAAACATCATGGCTAAGAATATTTCCGTTACTATCAAGTTCTGGAAACAGAACGGCCCGAAGGAGAAGGGCCACTTCGACACGCACGAGTTGAAGAACATTCCCGATGACACCTCCTTCCTCGAAGCCCTCGACATCATGAACGAGGAGCTCATCGAAGCTGGCAAGGAGCCCTTCGTCTTCGACCACGACTGCCGCGAAGGTATCTGCGGCATGTGCTCGCTCTACATCAACGGCACGCCTCACGGCAAGACCGAGCGCGGTGCCACCACCTGCCAGCTCTATATGCGTAAGTTCAACGATGGCGACACCATCACCGTGGAGCCTTGGCGCTCTGCCGGCTTCCCCGTCATCAAGGACTGCATGGTCGATCGCTCCGCCTTCGACAAGATCATCCAAGCCGGTGGCTACACCACCATCCGCACAGGTCAGGCTCAGGATGCCAACGCCATCCTCATCCCCAAGCAGGATGCTGACGAGGCCATGGACTGCGCCAGCTGCATCGGCTGCGGTGCCTGCGTAGCAGCTTGTAAGAACGGCTCTGCCATGCTCTTCGTCTCCAGCAAGGTCTCCCAGCTCGCTCTCCTGCCCCAGGGCCGTCCCGAGGCTGCCAAGCGCGCCAAGGCCATGGTGGCTAAGATGGACGAACTCGGCTTCGGTAACTGCACCAACACCCGCGCCTGCGAGGCTGTTTGCCCGAAGAACGAGACCATCGCCAACATCGCACGCCTGAACCGCGAGTTCATCTGCGCGAAGCTGGCCGATTAAACCACACATAGACTTCAAAAAGCGAATCGCCGTGGCCATTAGCTCACGGCGATTCTTGTTGCTATCATGATGCGGCATCTTCAGCAAAACACGATGCCATGTATTCCTCATACCATGCCCATGTGGCGGTTGTTACATGGTCATCTATTTATCATTCCATCACGATGGAACGATTATTCCATCATGATGGAATGATGATTCTATCATGATGGAATAATGAATACATCGTGTGGTGGTTACCTCAGCACCACCTTCTTTCCGTCCACGATATAGATGCCTTTGGGCAACGTACCGTTAGGCATCGTAGCATTGGACGATGTGCGATATGCGATCTTCTGGTCTGCGAGGTTATAGACGCTCCCCTCGACCACGGGAGAGCCGCACACGACAAGGCACATTTGCATCCCGTTCAACTTAGCGGCTATTCCCCGCCTCCGCCGAGGGCGATGTAGAGGGCGATGAGTGACTGTGCTGCGTTGTACATATTCATGGCTTCGTTGAGCTGGGCGGAGAGCAGGCTCTCTTGGGCGGTGAGCACTTCGAGATAGCTGGCCTTGCCGTTATCCATCAGCTCGTGGGTGCCGGTGTAGGCATCGTGGAGCGTAGCCACCTGACGGTGGTAGAACTCATGCTTCTCGGCTGTAGCCTGGTAGTCGGCAAGAGCTTCATTAACCTGATTACCGGCATCGATGACGGTCTGGACATACTTGTTCTGCAAGTCCTGCTGTTTCAGCTTCGCAATCTTGAGGCCTGCTCTCAGCTTGCCGCGTGAGAAGATGGGCTGCATGAGCTGGCCCATGATATTGAGCAGCAGCTTGCCGGGGTCAATGATCGCACCGCCGCCGTTGTTCGTCCAGCCTATGGTACCCGAGAGGGTGAGTGAGGGGAAGAAAGCGGCACGCGCGGTCTGTGTGTTGTAGTAGGCTTCCTCCATCATGTGGTCGGCCAGACGGATGTCGGGACGGTTGCGGAGCATCTCGGCAGAGAAGCCGTCGCGGGCGATGGCGGTACTAATGGCATGGGCTCCCCATGTGCTGCGTGCGATATGCTGCGGTGGAATGGCCAGCAGTTTGCAGAGTGAGTTCTCCGTGCTGCGGATGCTGCGGCGCGTATCGACGATCTGCGTCTTCACGTTCAACCACGACGACTCCATCTGGTTCACGGCTGTGGAGTAAGCCTTACCGTTCTCCCACAGTGACTTCTGCGTCTCTAAGGAAGCGTTCCAGAGGCTGTCGGTCTGTATGAGGATTTCCAGCTGGCGATCCAGGACCTGCAGCATGCTGTAGTGCTGTGCTACGGCGCTGACGAGGTTGGAGCGAACGGCCTCCTCGCTGCACTGTGCCTGCAGGTGCACGGCCTTTGCCGCGCGTTTCTTATTGGTGATGGTACCGAACAGCTCCACATCCCAACTCATCTGCAGCGGCAGGCTGTAAGTCTTGCTGACGGGGCTGAGGTCGAAGCTCGACAGCGAGCCCTGGGGGGCAAAGCTGAACGAGGGGAGGTAGCCGAGGCGGGCAGCCTTCAGCGATGCCTCGCTCTGTTCTACGGCGATGCGGGCTGAGGCGAGGTTGGTATTGCTGGCCAGTGCCTGCTCTACGAGCTGCTGCAGCAACGGGTCGGTGAAGAACTGGCGCCAGCTGACCATATTCGCAGCAGTACTGGACTCCGTGACGCCCATGACGCCAGCGGGAATCTCCGCTTTCGACTCGTACTTCTTATAGATGCCGCAGCTCGTGAGCGCGAGGCTCACGGCTACAGCGAGGAAAAGACTTCTATATTTCATTTTTCGTTTAACGTTTATCGTTTAACGTTTAAGGGGTTCAAGAGTTCAATTCATCATTCGTCATTCTTCACTCTTCACTTCCACCGTGTTGCCCTGGAACCGCTCATGCAGCTTCTGGAAGACGATGAAGAAGGCGGGAACCACGAAGAGCAGGGCGATGGTACCGACGGTCATACCGCCAATGACGCCCAGTGCGAGGGCACGGTTACCATTGGCACCGGCACCGCCCTCGATGACGAGCGGAATCATACCGATAATCATGGTGAGTACCGTCATCAGGATCGGACGCAGACGCTCCTTGCAAGCCTCGAAGGCTGCATCGACTATGCTCATGCCCTGGGCGCGGCGCTCGCTGGCGAACTCAGTAATAAGGATGGCAGTCTTCGCCAACAGACCAATCAACATGATGACACCCGTCTGTAGGTAGATGTTATTGTCCATGCCGGGAATGCCCTGCGTATAACCCAGGTACGCAAACACGAAGGCACCCATCAGTCCGAAGGGCACACTCAGCAGTACGGCCATCGGCGTGAACCACGAGTTGTAGAGCGAAGCCAGGATGAGGTAAATCAGGATGGCGCAGATGACATAGATGAGTGCTGTAGCATTAGAACCGGCTGTCTCCTCTACCTCGCGCGACATAGCGCTATACTCGTACGTGGCGGTTTTGGGCATCTCCTCCTTGAACACCTCGGCAATGACCTTGTGAACATCGCCTTCGGTGTAACCGCTACCGGGCTTCACGATGCAGGTGATGCTCTGGAAGAGGTTGAAATGCTCGATATTGGACGGACCGACAATCTGCTTCAGGCTGACAAACTCTGCAATAGGAGCCATCTTGCCACCTTTCACCTGCATAAAGATGTTCTGCAGCGACTGCGGGTCGAGGCGATACTCGGGTGACGAAGCAGCCATGATGCGGTAAACCTTACCAAACTGGTTGAAGTTACCGATATAAGCACCGCCGCAGAAGGCACCCAGCGTGTTGAGCACATCTGCCGGCGACACACCGGCGCGGTCGCACTGGGCGGCATCCACGTCAACCTGATATTTCGGGAAACGCTCAGAATACGTTGACATAGCAGTTGCTACTTCCGGGCGTTCAGACAGTTTGGCCAGGAAGTGCTGAGTATTCTTTGCAAACTCCGACAGGTTACCGTCTGTGGGGTCTTCTACCATAAGCATGATGTCGTTACTGGTTCCATAGCCTGGAATCTGCGGCATCTCAAACGGAATCACTCGCATATTCTTGATGTCCTGACAATCATAATAGAAACGTGCGGCGACGAGACCAAGCAGGTGGTTCATACCAGGACGGTCATCCCAGTTCTTGAGGCGTACCACCATCGTGCCGTAGTTGGAACCGGCACCCGAGATCATTCCATAACCACAGACCAAAGCGAAACTCTCCAGTTCGGGAATCTTCTTCACCTTGGCCTCAACGGCTTTCGCCATTTCACGGGTCTGCTTCAGTGTGGAGCCTTCCGGAGCTTGTAGCTCAACCAAGAACACACCCTGGTCCTCCTGAGGAACGAGACCTGAAGGCAGACTCTTCATGAAGAACACCAACAGCACGCCGGCAACAGCCAACAAGATCCATGCGATGACGGGGCGCTTGATGAACTTCTGGACAGCCTTGCTGTATTTATTATAGATGGCATTGTAGCTCACCTCGTAAGCCTTCTTGGTGTAGAAGGTCAGACCTTTGCCTTCCTTTTTGCCTTCCGTAGCGCGCATCATGATGGCGCAGAGGGCGGGACAGAGCGTGAGGGCGGATACACACGACAGACCGACAGAAGAGGCAATCGTCACACCGAACTGGGTGAAGAACGTACCGGAGGTACCGGGCATGAAGGTCACGGGGATGAATACAGCCATGAAGACCAACGTACATGATACCACGGCCACCGACACCTCGCTCATGGCCTGACGGGTAGCCTCGCGGGCATCGCTGATGCCGTTCTCCATCTTCGCCATCACGGCCTCGACCACCACGATGGCGTCGTCCACCACCGTACCGATGGCCAGCACCAGTGCAAACAGCGTCAGGATGTTGAGCGAGAAGCCTGCCAGCGACACGATGGCAAAGGTACCCAGCAGCGACACGATAATCGAAATCGAGGGAATGATGGTGGCTTTGATGTTCTGCAGGAAGAAGAACACCACGAGGACCACGAGGATGATGGCGATGATGAGCGTCTCGACCACGTTGTGGATGGCAGCGAACAGGAAGTCGTCACTGGTCATCAAGGTCACGAACTCCAGTCCGGCCGGCATCGATCCCTTCATATCCTCAAACGTCTTGTTGATGCGGGCATTCACCTCGGTGGCGTTGGCACCTGGAGCCGCAAACACCATGCAGAGAGCACCCGGCTTATCCTGGATATTCGATGTGAAGTTGTAACTCATAGCACCAATCTTCACCTCAGCCACATCGCTCAGATGCAGCATACCGCCGCCACTGGTGCGCAATACGATATTATTAAACTCCTCGATGGTCTTCAGCGTACCCTTGTACTGCATAGAGTACTGGTAGGAGTTCTCCGACTGCTCGCCCAGGGAACCCACACCGGCCACGAAACTCTGTCCGCCGATGGCTGCAAAAATTTCATTGGGTGTCAGCCCGTACTGTGCCATTACATCGGGCTTCA
>Ga0310690_10001151_pt1 | contig 48984 bp, 28 predicted proteins | sample AusTroGonzalo_MG_2_FD_207661 | JGI IMG/M metagenome (GOLD analysis project Ga0310690, IMG submission 207661) | Bovine rumen microbial communities from tropical cattle in Woodstock, Queensland, Australia - Gonzalo_04 (v2) (version 2) | ecosystem: Host-associated > Mammals > Digestive system >... | reverse complement strand
GCTCTGCGTCGAAGGTTGTTGCACCGAATGCGTCGCATCGAAGATAACAGGACATCCGAAACGGCGCATCTCCACCAGCGAAGTCATATCCACCACCAACCGGCCGTACCCGAATGAACTGCCCCTCTCCGTCAGCCATATTCTACCCTCTTTCGCCGCACCGGGCGCCACTTGTTCGATCTTCTCTATCGCTCCACCCAAGTCCCAAGGCGCCATGAACTGCCCTTTCTTGACGTTCACCGTCCTTCCTGTCGCCGCAGCTGCCTGCAGCAAGTCCGTCTGTCGGCTCAGGAAAGCAGGGATCTGCAGCACGTCTGCCACTTCCGCTACCGGCGCACACTGATAACTCTCATGCACATCCGTCACGATCGGCAACCCGAACTGCGTCTTCACCTCTTCCAGGATCCGCAGACCCTCGTCCATGCCTACTCCGCGCGCAGAAGCCGACGTACGGTTCGCTTTATCGAACGACGACTTGAAATAGAGCGTGATACCCAACTCATAGCAAAGACGATTCAGCGTCTCTGCCGTCTGCATCACAACTTCCCTATTTTCAATGGCGCACGGCCCTGCAATCAAGAACATACCCCTAATCCACTAACCACTAACCACTAACCGTTCTTCCGCTCTGCTTCGTTACGTTGAGCTAAAGCGGAGTCATCAACGCTGCGATATCCGCGTGACCACTGTACTTTCAGCTTGCCTTCGCCGCCTTTCTCGTTACCCGGCAGCCAACTCTGCGCAAAGAAGAACATCGGCTCTTTCGGCAGACGGTTCGGCATACGGAGCACCTCCATGTCGTTCACGTACCAAATCAACTCATTCTTCGTCCAACGGAACGAATAGACATAGTACATCGAACGCAGCATACCCGTCAGGTCAGCCATCTTCGTCTTCTCGCCGTTCACCATACCCATTTGGTGTACCTTGCCGTTATAATGATACAGCGCGATCATCGGGCTACCAGGCTTACCGGTCGTCAATCCGAAGAAATGGTGCCCTGCGCCCTGGCAACGCACTTTAGCGGAGAATAAACCGCCTTCCTGCATAAACGCAGCCTTGCTGTTCATCACATCCGACGTATAGTCAAACACATGCTCCACGAAGCCTCTCTTCTCGTCCCACGCTACCGCCTTATGGCTCTCCGCACGCGTCTCGATGTCCATACGACCGTCCACAAAGAACGTATTCTTGCCGTTCATATACGCCTGCAGCTCACTCGTACGCGAATGACCGTCTTTCATCGCCGGATTAGGATAACCGAAGCCCGGCTTCCAGTTGGCACCCGACTCCATATGGTCCTCAAACGACGGACGGAACAACTCGGCCCAGTCGATACGCTCCTCGCGCTGCGCAAAATAGAACTTGATATCGTCCGAATTGGCTAACTGCAAGTACCGCTGCTCGGTCTTGTACTCCTCCGAGTGCTGCCAACGCTTCGCATCAGCCCAAAAAGCATTGTTTTTCTGGAACTCTTCCTTGTTGATCTCTTCCTCCAAAGCCGTCAACTGACGCAACTCCTGCGAGTTCTGAACCTGCAGGTAGTTCTTGAAATACGACGAGTCGTTCATCCAGCGGTAACGCATCATCGTACCCGACTTAACGCACTCCTTCAGACTCTTGATCTTCTGGAACTCATCCGTGTCGCGGAATGCCAAGAACGCCTGGAACTCCTCGTCCTTCAGCGCCTCGCGGTAACGACGGATACTGCGCGATGTCGCCAGACGCTCGTACGACGCCATCTTACGACCCTCATCCGTATCCTTGTACTTACGGTTCACTAACACCTGCTTGCGTTCTTTGAAATCACTACTCTCAACAACTTTTTTCAGCTGCTGATACTCCGCCAACTCAGGCGATTTCTCAATCTCACGCCAACGTTTAACGCGAGCTTGTAATTCACTGACTGTCTTCTCGTACGTATCCGTCGAGAGCATTTTGCCTGTCAATCTGGCCGTAAATAGATTCATATACTGTGTAATTTAACGTTTTTATGTAATAAAAACCATTTTAACTCTTTAACCCTTTAACGAGCTCGCAGAGCTCCTCTATTGAGTTTACGAAAACCGGCTTATAACTCTGTTGCTCCGGTATGAACTGCAACTTTTGCATCAACTCGATCTGTTGTTTGAGCGGCTCGTAGAACCCTTTGTAGTTCACCACAAACGTCGGCTTGTGATGCTCGCCTATGATCGCACTGCTCGTCGCGTCCATCATCTCGTCCAGCGTTCCGTAACTGCCCGGCAGGCATACGATCGCATCGGCCTCGTCACGCATCCGCTGTTTCCGCTCCGACATATTGTCCGTCTCTATCAGGTAGTCGCAGTTACTCGCCAGCCTTCCGGACGCTTTGATGCGCAAAGGAATGACACCCACCACATGTGCTCCGGCATTCTTCGCGGCATCACTCACCCTACTCATCAACCCGCCTGTCGCACCGCCGTACACCAAGGTATGTCCCTGCTCCCCGATCCATGTACCCAACTTATCGCCTAATGCCAGGTACTCCTCCGGTATAGCATCCTTCGCCGAACAATAAACCGCTATTCTCATAAACCTTGGCTATTGGCTATTGGCTATTAGCTAAAAGCTAACGGCTAACAGCTAAAGTTAATTAAGCATCAATATTAGCGTACGTGGCGTTTTCTTCGATAAATTCACGTCTCGGCGCAACATCGTCACCCATCAGCATAGCTATGATTCGATCGGCCTCAGCGGCATTCTCTATCGTCACCTGCTTGAGCATACGGCGCGCCGGATCCATCGTCGTCTCCCACAACTGCTCATCGCTCATCTCACCCAGACCTTTATACCGCTGCGTCTTGATCGATTTCTCGTCACCCGCGCCGTAGGTCTGGATGAACGCCATCCGCTGCTGGTCATTCCAGCAGTACTCGCTGTAGTTACCCTTCGAGCACTTGTACAGCGGAGCGCACGCGATATAGAGGTGCCCCTGCTCGATCACTTCTTTCATGTGACGGAAGAAAAGCGTCATGATCAGCGTTGCAATATGCGCACCATCGACATCGGCATCGGCCATGATGATCACCTTATGGTAGCGAATCTTACTCAGGTTAAGCGCCTTCGGGTCCTCTTCCGTACCGAACGTAATACCCAGCGCCGTGAATATATTGCGCACCTCTTCGGATTCGAACACTTTGTGCTCCATCGCTTTCTCGACGTTCAGAATCTTACCGCGCAGCGGCAGAATCGCCTGATGAATACGGTCACGACCCGTCTTGGCTGTACCGCCTGCCGAGTCTCCCTCCACGAGGAACAACTCGCACTCACTCGCATCCTTGCTCACGCAGTCAGCCAACTTACCCGGCAGACCACCGCCGCTCAGCGGACTCTTTCGCAGCACGCTCTGACGCGCATTACGCGCCGCTATACGTGCTTGAGCAGCCAGTATCACCTTCTCAACGATCTTCTTCGCATCGTCCGGATGTTCCTCCAGGTAGTTCTGCAGCGCCTCGGCTACGGCACTCGATACCATACCGGCAACCTCCGAGTTACCGAGCTTGGTCTTCGTCTGACCCTCAAACTGCGGCTCAGCTACCTTGACAGAGATCACAGCCGTCAAGCCCTCACGGAAATCATTCGGGTCGATGGTCGAGTTACCCTCTTTGTCTTTGAGCTTCGCCTTCTCCAGCATCTTGCTCTCCTCCGCGTATTTTTTCATCACACGCGTCAGCGCAGCGCGGAAACCGGCTACGTGGGTACCACCCTCAATCGTATTGATATTATTCACGTACGAGTGTACGTTCTCATTGAAATCGGTGTTGTATATCATTGCCACCTCAACCGGCGTACCGTATTTCTCGGTATTGAGGTGAATAACCTCGGAAATCAGCGGCGTACGTGTGCCGTCGATATAACGAACGAACTCACTCAGACCCTTCTCCGAGTAGAACTCCTCTTTCTTGCACTCAACGATTCGTTCATTCGTTAATTCATTAACTCGTTCAACCTTAACTCTTTTGTCTTTCAGCACGATCTTAATGCCTGCGTTCAGGAATGCCAACTCGCGCATGCGGTTCGCCAAAATCTCCCAATGGTAAACGGTCTCGGTGAAGATCGTATCGTCCGGCCAGAACTGCACGAACGTACCCGTCTTGCGTTGCTCCCAGTTACCGATTGCCTCTGCCTCACTGATTGTATGCACCGGCGCCAGCGGTTTACCCTTCGCATAATCCTGACAGTGAATCTGTCCGTCGCGGTAAACCTCTACGTGCATCCGTGTACTCAACGCATTCACGCAGCTTACACCAACACCGTGTAAACCTCCGGACACTTTATAGCTATCCTTATTGAACTTACCTCCGGCATGCAGCACAGTCATTACAACCTCCAGAGCCGACTTATGCTCCTTCGGGTGCATATCCACAGGAATACCACGACCGTTATCCTGAACGGTAATCGAATTGTCCTCATTGATGTGTACCGCGATCTCGTTACAGAATCCCGCTAATGCCTCATCAATCGAGTTGTCCACTACTTCATAAACAAGATGGTGCAGACCCTTCAGCGATATATCGCCGATATACATCGCAGGCCGCTTACGCACCGCCTCTAATCCTTCGAGCACTTGAATACTCGATCCGTCATACTTCTCTTTTTCTTCCATTGTATAGTGTATATTATATATTCTATATGTACGTGCGCAAGCGCATTATACACGCGCGCATGTAAAATCGGCTGCAAAGATACAAAAAAAATCCCACATACGCAAGAGTATGGGGATTTTTTTTCAAATTATTTTACTTTTTTCGCTATTTGACGCAATTTCCGGTTACATTGTAAACCTTTCCGTCGCGGATAATATACAACTGACCCTCATGGAGCAACTTCTGAATGCCGACTTCTGATGTCTGAATGCTCTCTATTCCTTGTTCGGCCGGTTTGAAGTGCGCTACATAGGTTACACTCGAAGCGGTGAACTCGTACGGGTTATCCTTGATTAGCACAGATTCATCGTCTTTGTTAGACCAGAAGTCAAACTCAAAGCCTTCTGCCGGAATAGCTTCAATCTTCACTGGCGTTCCTTGCAGTACCGACAACTCCGTCGCACTGCCGTTAACGGTCACAGTACCCATATCCTTGCTATCCTTGTCAATCTCCAGAGTAATCGTTACTTTGCGGTCACGACGCTGAAGCGCTCTTACGTAGCCTTGAGTACCTTTCTTCAGCCCAAGATCGGCTGTGATATAGCTCTTCGCTGTCTTCACATCAATCTTACGAATATAGTCTTTGGCACCCCAGTACAACTCACCGGATAAATGGTCAAACGCCATCGATTGCGGAGTTGTACCTACCGTCGGGCCATTCACAGTACCGTCACCGCCACCTACAGGCTTCAATGTTACCTCTTGGTTCTTCGTGTCTTCTTTCGTTACCGTGTACAACTTGTTATCCTTCGACAGCACGTACTTCAAGCCGTTCGCGTCAATGGCGATACTCGTCACATATACCTTCACTTTCGGATCACCAGTGTAGCATATACCCAGGGTGTCGGCCTTCTTGCCTCCCTCATTCAAGCGGAATAACTTCTCGCCGCCTGTTACAAAATAGAAACGGCTGTCTTTGAAACTATAGGCCATATCGGTTACCGATCCCGAATAATTACAGATTACCGTCGCCTTGTCGTAATTGTTTACATCCTTGTCTTTCGTGATGCCGCTGAAGCTGAAGCGTTTGAATTCACCGCTCTCAGCGATATAATAGTTACTTCCGTTGCAATCTCCGGCTTCGATAGACGATGCGTTAGTGGTACTATTAACCAAATTTGCTCCGTAATCACGGCTCTTATAAGACATAAATACGTCATTGCAGATACCATACCATGTTACGTTCGATGCCGGCTGTGCGTAGAACAGAGCCTGAACAACATCCGTGCTTCCGGTCTTCGTGAAAGCCGCTGTGTCTTTCCACCATTCCGCCTTCTTCGTCTCGTCACCCCAATTAGTATCTTCCGGTTTAATCCAGCGACCGATAACAAAGCCCTTTGCCGGCTTAGCGGTGACTGTAAGTTTTGTGCCGTTCTCGAACCAACCTACTTCCGAGAAACTCTCACCCGTCTTGTCCGTCTTACGGTACTGGAATGTACCTGTTCCTTCTTCGTACGGCTCGCCCATAATGATCGGCTCTGACGTAAAGGTCACTGTTGCCAAATCAGCGCCGCCTTCACCCTGCGTCATCTTATGATTAGTAGGATCGAAGTACGCTTCGCTATCCGTCGGCTTCGTGCAGTATTTCCAGGTAATGGAAGATACGTTGTTGCTGACTTTTGAACTTCCTGTAACCTTCATGTTGCTACCGCGAATAACCACTTTGTCGTTATCTTCTACTTTTTCTGCCGCAAAACCGTACGTACCTTGAATATCTGCCTCTGCCGATACACCTTCAAACGTCAGTATCGAACCCTTGGTCAAATATGCGCCTTCCCCTGAACCTTTCAGCGTCAACTGCTTCGTACCATGTACCTTCACATCCGCCTTCACCAAACGCAGTGCATGCGCACTGGAGGTCGCTGTAATAGTGGAATTGCCGCCCTCCAGACTGATCGTCAACTTCGTGGTCTGGCCCTCTTCGCCGATAAGGATAGCATCGCCGGAGGAGGTGGACATCGACAAACCTCTCAATTGAAGTACATTCGCCTCCGGATTGTAAACAATACTTCCTGCTGTGATAACTCCCGAAAGTTCACTGCTGGTCATAGTCAGACGCGCGCTGTGAAGCTGCTTGCCGCCTACCCAAATAGGATATGCCTTCACTCCGTCTGCCCACGCGAACTCGGCTGTCAAAGTAGTGTCTTGCGTCACCGCAACAGTACGCGGATTCTGCGTATTGCCGTCATTCCATTTCACAAACTTACAGCCCGCAAACGGATAGGCATGGAAAACGGCCTTGGTACCTCGATAGTAGTATGCTTGCGATAACTCTTTTGCCTCTCTGTTGCCGATGGCTACATAACCTGATGGTTCTTGCGTTTCCTTAACTTTTGCCACGAGTTTAGCATATTTCGATACCCAGTGGAGCAAACCGCTGAAGTTCTTGTCAACACCCGCGCCGACTGCCTTCACTTCTTTGGTCTCCAGATTCAACTCATAGAAAAGCGATTTGGTGCCGGAATAGGTCATCCAGACCAATTTACCGGTCTCCCAATCCATAGATAGAGATTGCTTCGAATAATCAGTCTGATATGTTACCTTCGTATCAATAAGCGGTGTCATGGTAGCGGTCGTACTGGCACCACCTTCATAACCATCGACGCGATATAACCACGCATTCGCGTCTGATTTCCCTTTGGCAATCACATACATCACGTCGTCGTAATCAATAACCATACCTACAATAGGATTCGTCTTGGTAGCAGGACTCGGCAAAAGGGCTCTATTATATACATTAGAAACATTAGACAAGATAAAACGATACTTCGAATCTGTTGTCGTATAACCCGCAATATAGAATTGACCACTATACACATGTAGTCCCATTGCGGTAATAGGGACTATTTTATCCGTATTAGCAAATTTTCCAGACGGTGTACCAAATGACTTGCTCTCAAGGTCATAGTCCACTTCATATAATTGCACTTTGTCACTGGCTGGCTCATCCGTGTATAAAATGGTTTGCTTGGTCTCATTTTTACAATTATACACGATGGCATTCGTTACCTTCGTCACTCCGGTAGGCATATCACACACCTCTGCAGGACTCTGATAAGTCTGATTCAACTCATACATTTTTCCTGTGGTCTGAGTCACATACCACTTCTGACCCACAGCCTCTGCCTTTGCTGTGAATACTACGCAGCACAACGCTGCAAATAATGTAAATAATTTTTTCATAACTCTAAAATTTTAGTTAATTTATATTTGACATATTAAGTCTGTATTCTGTACTCCGTATTCTGTACTATTTTGCGGATTTTTAAAATCCGCCGCAAATTTACAACTTTTTTTTGACATATGCAAATATTTTTAAAAAATATTTCGATTAAAAAAATATTTTTGGTATTTTTGGCTAATTATTGGTTCGCCTGTGACTTTATCTATGTTTATTTACTTACCATCAAAAAACAACCCTGCCGGTTTTGGCAGGGTCATTTTTTTGCATCAGAGCACTCTCTTGTTGGACAATCCGGCCCCGGGCACAGGGGGCGCAACGCGCGTCGGTGCACTGTTTACAGTCGGACCTTCCGGAGAGCCCGGCATTGCGATAGGATCCATTAAGGCATCTGCCGGAACTATCATCGCCTCTACTTTCGGCTGTATGTACTGATACTTTTTCATAATAATATTCTCCTTTCAATGTTATTTTACCATTTTACCCGTTACGTCATACATCTGTCCTCCTCTAAGGATGAAGATAGTATTGTCAATGACAACTTTCTGTATGTCTGTACTCTGTACTCTGTATTCTGTACTCTCAAGATCAGTACTGATCTGCGGCGCTTTCTTCACAAGCAGCAATCCGTACCCTTCGGTAGTACCCTTGTCGAGCGTGAGCGTGCAATCGTTCATACTGAGGTTCCAGATGATCATACCGTTCTTCGTCAAGTAGATGTCAGCCTCAGCCGTTGCCGGAGCACTGATCGCGTACTCACCTGCAGCCGGAGCATTGATCTCTATCGGATACGAAGCCTTGTCGTTCACAAGCGGGAAGTCCGCTGCACAAAGTTGCTTTCCATATGCGCTAATGGTCATTTGCGCATTCTTCGCGTTACCGATAGACAGCTTCGTTACATCGCGTCCCGCCTCATAAGTGGTCGTTGCGTCCTCGCGAGCAGTGAAGAAGAGATTATCCTCTATCTTGCCTGTCTCTGCGTTCCTCAGTTTGGCTTCGAAGATCGTCTTCTCAATCGCCTCAGGTTCACGAGCCGGAGCTAAAGCGATGATACCTTCGCCTTCAAGGCCTCCTTTCTTAATCTCAATCGAGCTTGCTGCATTTGTTTGGAGCATAAATGCCGTACCTACCATGAGATTTGTCTTGTCTGCCTCACGCGCCTTGAAGCTATTGTTTTCGTGATCCAAGAACTGCATGTACTGATATGCGTCCATATGCGATACGCGCAAGTTCGGGTTTCCTACACCATTCCAACCGGCATTATCACCTTCATTAGACTTTTCCAGCGGTACCATACTACTTGCCACAATCGATGCTCCTGCCACTTTCTTGAAGCGGAGTGTCTTGTAGTCAGAGTCGCCTACTGCAATGATATAGAGCACTCCCGGCTGCATAATGCCGCGGAATTTCTTCCATGCGTACTCACCTGCCGCAAACTTATTCTCGTAGAACGACATGATGGCATAGCCTGCTTCGTTCTGCAACTTCGTGTCGCCGTAATAAACGCCATTCAAAGCATCTACTTGGAACGGAACAGAGAATGCGTACCAACCGTACGAAGCTTGAGCCTCTTGCGACAACTCAATCTCAATCCATACATCGCCGGTAGCTGTAATAGAGCTTGGCTCCAACTCACCGCTCTTACCGCCTTTATCCTCTTGCTCCGAACTAATCGTTCCCAGCGATGTCTTGATGATTAAGTTATTGAGCGTCAAAGCCTCCGATCCACTTACCTTACCTCCGGCATCAACAATCAGGTCAGCATTCGCAACAATTTCACTTGCCGGCATAGTTTCACCTTCTTCCACAATAAACGTATATTGTCTCGGGATAATTGTTACCAGACGAACGGACTGTCCGCGACGACGCTCACGAGCCCAAATAGTCGGGGCCTTCCATTCATCGTTATGCCATCCCGGAAGAATAGCCGTAGATACCTGTGTTGCACTCTTCACGGTATTCAACCAATAATAGCCCAACCAGTTTACATTATCTACCCAATCGTAGCCGCTCGACAACGGGTTGTTCAGCGTTGATTCGGCTGTACCGCTCCAGGTGTTACCATAATAACCGGCGCGGGTACCTCCAAGCGGAAGGAATACAGCTCCTGCTTCCTCCATCTCTGCCCATTCATCAAACGTGAAGGTGTTCTTCTTGTAGTTTACTTTATCGTCCAAATTGTAGAATTCATATACCATCTCGCTTGCGCAAGCGGGTGCAGCCCAATCATCCGGGAAGATAGCCAAACCATTCAGGCTATCCGAACTCAACGCCACCATCGTCCACAACTTCTTATCGTCTTTGGTACGGCTCAGGATATAGTTCCACTCCGCTTCGCTCAGCGTGCTCCATTCTGTGTCTCCACCATCGAACAGATGACCCCAATCTACGAAATCACCGGTAAAGTCTTCATCTTTGTACTTCCACTGCTTTCCATAGTCTGAACTCTCGCAGCTCCAACCGAACATGTCGATTGAGCCCTGATAGGTTGCATCACCGAAGCGGAGGTTGAGGTCACCCAATACTTCGTATTGTTTCTCGGCGGTGTACCATTCATTCGATTCGTAGTTATATTGCAGGTTTCCGCGTGCGAACACTGCTGTATCACCCTTCGCATTAATGGTGAACTTACCACCAATCGGAGCAATCTTAACAGCAGGTACATTCGCCGGATACTGGATCATCAACTGCTCGGTCTCGAAGATGTAAGTGAACAGATAGTCTCCGGTCTTGTCAACGTTGATCGTCATGTTTTCTCCTCCTTCTACCTGCACAACTTCGATAGAGTTGTTACTACGGGTGAACGCTTCGCCGTTTCCGTACCATTTGTCGTTGGCGCTCTTTAACTTAAACTCATAGTTTCCAGCCTCCAACGAAAGAGTAATTAACGATTTGTCATTCTCACCACCCATCGTAAGCGGAGTAACTGTGCTCCAATCCCAAGAACCATTGATGCTCAGGTTTTGGATGTTCAACTCCTCAACCAACGTGGTATCAATCCAAATCGCTTTCGTGTACGGATTGAAGTGAATAATGATATCATATTCACCGCTTTGCGTTATCTCGTAAGAGAAATTCTCATCCGGCCAGCTGCCGTTTTCATAATCTCTATCCTTAATCACCTTGATCTCCAACCAACTTGCAGGAAGTGTTGCAGGCTGTCCGCCGTGATTCCACAGGTAGGTACCGTCCTCCTGTTTGGTCATATCCGTGTATTTGTACGGATGGGTTGCTTCCCAACCTAAGTCGAAGAGAGCCAACGTGTTACCTGCTACGGTATAAACAGTTACATCCTTGTTGATCATCTCTGCCCAGATAGTATCGTTAGCGGGATCAAGCACAAGGTTGATGGTGTCGTAGGCAGTAACCACTTTCTCCTTCGTACCTTCCTTGTATTTGATGTTTGCGTACGCTTTCCATTGAGCACCCTCATCATCGGTCATGATATTGTAATTGATACCCATACCGCCGTAAACTACATTCGCCAAACGGTATTTGCCACCCTCAGCAGGAGTCATTGCCTGCCAAGCCCAATCACCACCGTTCCATTTATTCTTGAGATAGTAATCCAATGTGCATTGCGCTGCAAGGTTCACTATGATCGGCTTGCTTGCGTCTTCTTCGTGCTCGGTCCTATCCAATCCGGTCGGTACGTAACAAGCCGCAGCTGCTACATTCGGTATATCAGTAGTCTGCATGGCACCACCGTCCGTAAACAGCACGCTGGCACCTACCGGTACATCATACTCATACCATCCATTGGTTGCTGAAACCTCATCACCGGGCCATGCTGCCGATTGATCATCGCCGCCTAACCATGCGTACGCATAAACATGCTCCCAAGTCTTCGGTGCATAGAATTTCACCTTGGCTGTCGTCAGTGCTGATACCGTTACTGTAAACTCATCCGATGCACCGAGATAGTCAGCTGTCTCAGCTATAGTAGCGCGCACTACAGCAGTTCCTTCAGCCACGCCGGTTATCTTACCATTTGCAATACTGATATAATCATCACCTGAAACAATTGTATATACCGGAGTTGCGTGATTGGCTATATTGGTGGTATATTGAATAGTCTTTGTCTTTCCGGCATATACATTCATATCAGTTACAGATACTGTTCCTGTCGCTTTGGTTGTTTCTGCACCAAGGCATATCTCTTGTGTCGTAGGATAATAGGTAATCGTGATATCCTGCGTGTGGTCAATACTGAATCCCACATTTCCAATACCTACGGTCTGCGCTATACTTGCGCAACCTTCTTTTAAATGATCATTACCACCGATACTCCATGCCCAAGTTCCGTTGCTAATCTTAAAGGCGTATTCTCCTTGAGGAACATCTTCAAATACGATTACATTATTAGCGTCTAATGGAACATGGGTATCCCAATCGCTATTACCGCCTACCAGAGATTTATATCCTGCGATATAGTAACTCATTGTGCAGTCGCCGTCAGCAGTGACAGTTACTTTCTTGGGATCTGAGTTATAGTCAATAGCAGTGGAGTTATAGCATACATCTGCTTGTACATTGGTAATATCATTCGTCTGCATTCCGGCATTGTCGTGGAAAAGTAAGTTACCACCTTTGCGGATATTATATACATACCATTCTGCCTCTTTCGCGCTTGTAATCTCATCGCCCGGCCAAGGAGCAGTAAGAGAACCTCCTTCATCCCAAGCATATACATATACATGATCCCAAGGATTATTTACATCCCTCGGGGCGAAGAATTTTACTTTCGCTGTCTCATAGGCATTAACCGTGATCTTGTTGGTACCCATATGATAGGCAATAATCACATCCTTTGGAGTATCAGTAGTGGTGAATTTTAAGTTGGTTTCACCATCTTTGGCAAGAGTTACATTAGAGTTGGTTCCGTCTCTCTGGTCGTATCCGACACTCCAGTCCCACGAACCATCAGTAACCTTAATGATGTACGATCCCGCACTAATATTATGGAATATCTTCCGATTTTCAGAATCCATTTGGATTGCATCAGAACTCCAACTAATACCCGGGAGTCCGCTTCCTGCCAAGTAGTACGGCCCCTTTGCAGCATTGACAAAATTATCGGAAGGGTTGTACGTAATAGTAAGAGTGTATGAACCGGCAGTTGCAATATTGATTACATAGTCGCTACCCGGCCAAGAAGTTCCCCATGTATTGTCTTTTACCACCTTGAATTTAGTTTCTCCTTGGGGAAGAGATAGGTTTTCTTTGGTTAACTTGTAAATGCCGTTGACAAGTTCCATCTTGTAGCCTTCGGCATTCGTACTCCACCCGTTCATCGTTCCAGCAACATAATAATCTGCCTTCACCATCGTCATACTGCCGAAAAGAAGGAGGGCAGTACATAGAGTAAGAAATTTTTTCATGACATAAAATTTTATTGTTAATATTGAGTGAATTATCGTTTTATTTTCCGCACCCCTCATCTACCTCTTTCTCTATTTTCAGCGTATCAATAACTGAAATGAGATAGTCTATAGCATCTAATAATGGAGCAAGGTCATTCTTTATGACCGAAAACACATATAACTCATTAATATCAAAGTATCCATGAGCAATGTGGTTTCTCATACCCATAACCTCTCTCCATGGTATCTCCGGACGCTGGTTAAGAAATTCCATGCCCAATCGTTTCTCCACTTTCTTAACCTCCTCACCAATTACCTCAATCATCATAGCGTTGCCGGCAAGTTTCTGCATTCCATATGTGGAAGAAAGCCACTCATCAGTGCTTTTCACTCCTTCATTCCATTCTTGAAGCATCAAGATAGCTCGCTTAATATTGAGCAGCGTTTCTTGGGCCAAACGCATATTTTCAGAATATTCTAACGCCATCTCTTTTTACTTCATTAAGGAAGAACGGAGTAAGATTACGATGACTAACAATCATATCCACATGTTTGCCTGTAATCTGCTCCAAATAAGCGTTTGCACCGCCGACACCACGAAGAGTAACCGGCATCTCCACAAATACATCAACATCACTATCCTCACGCTGCTCACCGCGTGCTACAGAGCCAAAGAGCGACATAGATTTCATACCAAAACGCTCACGCAAAATAGGCGCGTGTTGCTTCAAGGTTGCTATGTATTCCTGTGTCGTCTTCATTGTCAGATACTTTTTCGGCTGCAAAGATACGAAAATATTTTTATATATACAAATAAATTTGTATTTTTTTTGTATTTTTTGTCCAAAAGGGCCCAAAAGGATCAAAAAAATAATGAAGATGACGCTATGACGCTATTGAGGAGATGATACTTTGATACTTTGATACTTTGGTGAGACTTTGTAAATGATTGATAGATAGACGATTAGAAGCAAAAGTCTCACAGTCTCACAGTCTCACAGCAAAAATTTAAAACCGTCAAAGCGTCAATAGCGTCACGGAATTTTGTAAAGGTGATTGGTGATTGTTTATTGGTTATTGGTTATTGGTGATTGTTGGGGTGACGTCAGGTAGTCGTTAGGTAGATGGTAGGACTAAAGTCTAGGATTACCAGGTAAATAGCAGGTAGTTAATAGGTAGTTGGAAGGTTAGGGGTTAGGGGTTAGGGGTTAGAGGTTAGGGGAAAAACAACCCTGCCGGGATTGGCAGGGTCGTTATTTGCATTAGAGCACCCTCTTGGTGGGCAGATCTGCTCCCGGTACAGGAGGCGCAACACGCGTCGGGGCCTGTCCTGGCTCTACTCCCGAACCCGAATCCAGCAACATCAGGGTCCAATCCGGACTAACGGTCATCGCCTCTACTTTCGGCTGTATGTATTGATTCTTTTCCATAATCGTATCTTTAAAATTTTCATGACATTAAGCTGCCTTTAACAAATCAAGCACAGAATATATACGAGTCATATGCTCAAACGAAAAATACTGGTCGTCCAGAATCATCCATTCATTACGTCGTTTAACCGACATCTGCTGGATATCCGGAAACATAGCCACAGGAACAATGATCTCGCGACCATCGGTTAAAGAAACGGAGAACTTACCTCTATGCGAAGTAAAATCCATATTCTTTATACCTATTTTCACATTTGGCATTTTGCACATAATCAATTCTCCTGTTTATTTTCCAATATTCTTAAGTTCGGTCTTCTCGCCACGGAAAGTCAATGTAATCTGATTGTTAATCAAATCCCAGTGCCTATCTATGGCATTTATGAGCATATTATTCTCTTTCGTGCTTAATTCCGACTCAGCTATTTCAATACATTTAGCGCCATTAGATTCTATCCAAATCTTAGCAACAGATCTACGATGACGTCCTCCTTTTTTGAATACATGAACATGTCTTCGGTTGTCATTCGCATCTATAGGCATCGTTACTAGAATGAATGTCTTTATAAACGCTAACTGTCCCATACTTTAGCTTTCGGTTGCAAAATTACAACTTTTTTTTCATTTACGCAAATTTTTCTTCAAAAAAATGTATTTTTTGTAGTTTTATGGTCTTCTGGTCATCTGGTCTACTGGTCTTCTAGAACCCGCGCTTGTCTTTCCGAGCTGCAGTCATCCGCTCTTTAACTCCTCCTTCCGCTAAGAAATCAGCTTCCATCTTCTGTAGTAGATTCATTAGCGCCTTATCGGCCTGATGGATTAGCGTCAAAGCCACATTGCAGATCGTCTCTTGGTCCCACAGCTCGTAGTACTTCGCGTAGTCCTCTACCTCCGCATGCGCCAAACAAAATTGTATCATCCCGTCGTAGCGCTCGTGCCCGCTTTTCCATAAGGTTAGCTTGTTAGACCGCAACTCATCCTCGTAGTCCTCACGCAACTCTTGCAGGCTTCCGCGAGCCACATTAACAAGGTGTAGTCCCGTGTCGAACGATGTCATCTTATCCTCTAAACCCTCAACGATGTTCTGTTTCCCAGAGCGTGCCGCTTGCTTCATTTGTCCGTACGTCCTGTCCGTAGGCTGGAGGTACTTCTCAATGTAGTACAGCGTCATGTCGTATAGTATCACGCTCTTCTTGTAGCAATACAAGTTGCGATACCCTCCCGGATGAATCAGAAATCCGCCTGGATTAAGAGTCTTCATACACGTCGCTTAAAATCGTAACATCAAGGTTCGCTTTCCAGTTGACCAGTTGACCAGTCGACCAGTAGGCCTCTTTCCAGCCTACCAGCCGACCGACCATTAGCCATTATCGTACCTCCTTGCCATCAACTCCGTACATCTTACCTTCACGCAGGATATATACGTGCTCGTCGATGATCACCTTCTGAGCACCACTAACCTCTAACCACTCACCACTAACCGTTTCAACGCCCGTTGAAACCTCCGGCGCTTTCTTAACGAGCAACAATCCGAATCCTTCGTTGTTACCCTTGTCGAGCGTCAGCGTGCACTCGTTCATACTGAGGTTCCAGATGATCATTCCGTTCTTCGTCAGGTAGATATCCGCGTCTGCCGTTGCCGGTGCACTGATTGCGTACTCTCCTGCCTCCGGAGCATACAGCGTCAAGTCATACGAAGCCTTGTCATTACTCATCGGAGCATCAACCATACAGAGCTTGTCGCCATAAGCATTACCGAAGATCTGTGCCACGTTCGGCGTGTTGGTCATCGTCATCTTCACGAGGTCTTTACCGATCTCATACTGGTTGAGTGCCTCTTCGCTTGCCGAGATATAGAGTTTGTCGATGTACTTCTCGTTTCCGAAGAATACCTTCATTCTCTCAACGCTCTTAGCCGGCATACGACGCGGAGCAAGACCTTGACTCGGAGCGGAAGTATTCATTACCAAGTTAACCGTTACGTTTACTTGGATAAAGAACGGAATACATGCGGACAATGCATCAGCATTATCGATATCCTCATATCCGTCACCCGTTGCATTCAGTACCTGTGCAACATATTGACTCGGTACATAACCGTCGAACATGTTCTGGTTACCGACACCGCACCAACCGAAGTCTGTCGATGCACCACTATAACCATTTCCACCATAATACGTCATCTCCATGCTATTTCCGGCAACATAACTACTACCTGCTTTTTTCATGAAGCGCAGTACCTTCGACTCGCCGTCAATAGTGATCAGGTAGAATGTTCCCGGCTGCAATGTACCACGATATTTCTTCCAGCCGTAATTACCGTTAGCGCGGATGTCACCATGGTAATCCATGATTGCGTAATTCACTTCGTTCTTTAGTTTATCACCTGTCTCAGCATCATAGATACCATTCAATGCATCTACCTCGAACGGAACGGTGAACGAATGCCAGTGATCCGGATTTGCACCGTCAGACAGTTCCATATCTACATATCCTTCCGGCGCCGCAATACTTCCGTTATCTCCATCTACAGTCACGTTCGTTGCCTTACCTGTGCTACCTAACTTCACAGAGATCGAGAACGAAGGAACGTTTACAGTGCTATTAACCGTCATCCTATCGTTAACACCGAGTTGTACACCTTCAGCCTGCAACGGAGCATTTACTTCTACGCTACCGGTAATGTTACCTAACGGCTTAGTACCCTCATTAACAACCAGTTTACTGCCTTCTGCTACGACAACGTCTGCGTATTCCTCCAACGTAGAGGCATCAGTATCATCGCTTACAGCAACTGTCTTACTGTAGAGAGCAATGTCTTGTTGATTTCCCGTATAGCAAGAGAAGAGACCGCTTTGTTTGTTATAACGCATTACATTATGCGTATAATTACCTTGTGCGGTAATAGTTGCCTTGCCGCCGGCTGTCAAACTAATCGTCCATGTAGCATTGCCATCTTCACCAACTTCTGGTCGTGATTTCAGATAGTTCTGCGAAGAACTTGCCGCATAGAGGTATTTCTTATCCGCAGCCTTGAATGCATATGTATTTTCGCCTACCTTTACCAGCGTAAATATCTCCGTTCCGTCATTGGCTACCAGTTTGCCTTCTTCCAAAGCACCTGCTACTTGAGCTCTATTATTGGTATTCTGTCCGCCCATCGCATTAATAGCCGTACCACTTGATACATACTCTGCGATGATCACCTTCATACCAGCAACCAGCGTGCTAGCCGAGGTCAGACGCTCCCAACCACCTGCCAAGCTTGCGTCCATCACTTTCAGCGTGTAGGATGCTTCACCGGCAAAATAGTAATCGGTTGCTTCGGATGTTGCTGTTACCGTTACTTCTCCAGCTACGCTCTTCAGCGTCAATGCACCTGTAGCCGGATCTACGGTTGCCACCTCATCATTGTTACCGCTGTACGTTACTGCCAAACCATGCGGGTTCGCCAATTCAGGAGCCTCAAACTCACGGCCTCTTGTGATAATATAAGAGGTGGTAGCATAAGCCAAATCTGCCGGCTGTTGGATGATACTCCATTGAGCAGTGAACGAAGCATCACCTGTTACATTGAAGTTCGAACCTGCTGCAAGCGTCTCGCCTTCGTTGTTCAACTTCCAACCTGCAAACTCCTTGCTATCCGGAGCCGTGAAGGTATTCGCTGCCAACTCATAATCACCAACCGGTACGTTCTCAACAACTACATCCTCGCCGGTGCCTTCACCTGCTGTGTAAGTAATCGTGTAAATCGATACCCATTGAGCGGTGAATGTAGCAGCTGCTGTTACGGTGAATTTCGAACCTGCCTCACGTGCATTCTCTTCGCCTGCCAATAACCAGCCTGCAAACATCTTGCCTTCCGGAGCCTCAAACGTATCAGCGGCTTTCAAACTAATGATAGAACCTTCTTCGATGCTCTCTACTATATCTTCACCAGTTGCTACACCCGCGTTATACGTTACATTGTACGAAGCGAACTCTGCCGGCGTCCATGTAATAGTGATATTGTCATAGTAAACTGCACCGCCAACTGGCTTGATACCGATAAATTTGTAATTATCATCATAAGTTTTACCGGTTTCAAATACCATCTCACCACCACCTGCGGCAATAGTACCGATCTTCTCACCCTTTACAGATGCATCGGAACTATACAAGTCTGCAGAAGACTCATATGCAGAACCTTTCACATAGATTTCCAAAGTTTTTGCATTGCCGGTATGTGCGGTAGCAGACAGACTCTTCAAATAACCAATAGCCGAAGTAGAAACAATACCACTCGGATTTGCATTCATCTGAATAGATCCTGCATTACCACCGGTACCCGTCGTGTTATAACCTGCATACTTGACACCAGAACCGAAGGTCTTGTCACTCCATTCAGCATAACTAGTCTTACCGATTAACGCAGCCGTCAGCACATCCTTATTCGGATCAATAACATGCAGTGTGTAAGAAGCCGTACCAACTGAATAGTCTTCATTCTCTACGCTGGTAGCGGTAATAACTGCCGTACCTTCTGCATTGATGGTGATTGCACCCGTATTCGCATCTACGGAAACGGCAGCATTATTACTGCTATATGTAACAGTTACACCCTCTGGTTTTGTCAAAGTAGGAGCAGTAAAGCTTCCGCCCAGATTTGCATTATACTCAGCCTGCGGGAAGGACATTACCGGAATAGTCTTGGCTGCTACGGTGATCGTAAAGGTCGTTTGTGCAGCAGTATAATTAGCTCCCTGTGCAATACGAGCCGTTACAGTCGTAGAACCTACAGCAACCGGAGTAACTTTATTGTCAGCAATAGTAGCTACGCTTTCATCCAATCCTTCGTAAATGATGGTTGCGTCAACATTCTTGGTAATGCTAAGTGCAGTCTCACTATCCGAAAGCTTCAAAGCAATATCATCAATCGACAACGTGGTTACTGTACCATTGATGTACTCTATAGCAATAGATTTGATGTAAGCCGCACTACCCGTATTGGTAAACGTGATAGCATTTGCCAAACCTGTCCATTCGCCCGAAGAGTATGACCCAACATTTGCAGAAATTGTACCCGTATTGGAAGCTCTGAAAGTAAAGGTAACTTTCTTAATCAGTTTTCCTTCTACTCCCGCAACCTGCAATGTGGTATTTTGATACAAACGGGCCTCTGTATTATTGCTATTATAAGCCGGTACATTCGAACCCGTCGCCTTATCCCAGGTCAGCGATATATTGGCATCAACAGCAATCGTAGCATAGTCACCCTCAAAGTTGGTGTTACTTGTAATACTATGTGCGCTTGCCCAAGTTGCTGCTACCCAAGAAGCATCCATTCCTGCAACCCATTGAGCTGTTACCGTCACGTCTGCTGCCGGCATCGAGAACGAATAAACACCTGCGGTCTCGGTTACTGCAACCGGGTTTTCAGACAATGTCTCTTTTACAGACCAGCCGTTGAACTTGTAACCGTCCTTGGTATAAGTGCCGGCAGGAATTTCCACATTAGCACCTTCCAATTGGTCATCCAATGTCGGAGTTACAGATGCACTACCGTCAGCCAAATCAAACGTTATAGTATAACGTGTCTGTTCCGGGATAACATGAACCGTGAATGTCGTCGATGCCTCCGTAAAGTTGATAGCACCGCTATTCTCCGTAGCCGCCATCGTAGCCGTTACTTCTACATCAGCGGTAGCGTCACCTTTTGCACGAAGTTTGGTGCCTTCTTCCACAACCTCCAATGCATCACTTTCGCAAGAGAATGTAATAGCGCCGTTGCTTCCGTTGCGGTTAACAGTCAAGTCAGCCTCAGCCAAATCAGCCATACCAACCTCGAACTCTGCTACATTTCCAACAGTCAGTGCACCTTCACGGAGTTGATATACAACCGTCGAACTAGTCAACTCGGCCTTATTGCCATTATAATTAACAATCGTGCCCCTCAGTACTACTTCGTCGCCTGCAGCAACATGATTATATGCACTAGTACTTGTCGTAAAGTATTTACCATTCCAAATAGTCAGTGCATTAGTTGCAGTACCATCATCAGAAATGGTATATGTACCACTAGAGTTAGGAGTGCTAGCTGCTTTACCGCTTACCCACATGTAATCTGTAGAAGAAGTCGTGCTCTGATATGCACTTGCTTCAATCAACTCGATTGCTTTAGCCACAGTGTGCGGAGCATCTTCATTGTCGAACACTTTATTAACAGTTACACTGTAACTTGTCGTTCTCGTCTCTCCACGAGTATAAGAAACAGTTACGTTTTGTACGCCTGCCTGTGTTTTGTCATAACCGGATACATAGGTTGCAGTAGCCTCAATCTGCGTATTGTCAGACAACGTAGCTACAATCTTCGGTTCAACAAAGTCATCACCAATGTAGTATACAACCTTTGTCTGGTAGTATTCATCATCAGCCTTCAACTCGATACTTGCCACAGTAGCACTACTTACCGTTACACCGAAGTTCTTCGAGGTCAGCGGAGTTCCTGCCAATTCAGCATAAACAGTCAGCGATGTCTCACCTTCCATCCATACCGTCTTGTCGCCGCAGTTGAACGTTGCGCCTACAACTGCCTCTCTATAACCATTAGTATATACATTATTTACGCTCAAACCAGCCAAGATTGCATCATCAAATGCTTGTCCATTCGTAAACGCGATCTCCGCCAGATCACCAACTATCTCATAGGAATCGTGTACGCGTGCGGCGTATTCGAGCATCCAGTTGCCCTCATTGAGGTTGCTGAATTGAGTACTCCATGTTCCTACAACCGTTACATTGTCACCCAAGTTAACATCACCTGCTGATTCAAAGTCTGCTTTATTGAGTTTCAAACCTTTGTAGCATGTCACTTGGTTGGTAGATGAACCATCAGCAGAGATGGTGTATGTCAGTTTGCCACTTGACAAAGCGCCTTTGCTGCTAATAATACCGCGAACAGCATATTCTTTGTTGTTCACTTTCGTCAACTCAGCGAACTCTGCGAAATCGTACGGCAGGTTGATGTTATATGCAGCCGAAGCAACTTCCGAGTTCTCAAAACCGCTCTTTACTGCGATAGCCTTAACTGTCTTGGTTCCGCGTTCGTTCAAAGTGAACGGCTCGCTGTACAAGTGCTGAGCATCAATCGTCGGCTCACTTCCATCCAACGAATAGTAAATAGCCGCCTCATTGGTTGCACTCAGCGTAATGGTCTGTGCTGCATAGTACGTACCTTCAGCCACATCGAATGTCGGAGCAGCTAACTGCTGCAGACAAGTAGTCGAATAGTTGCTATATCCACCTTCTACTGTTACAGTAATTTTAGTAAACTCGGCCGCGCCTGTATACGAAGCAGTTGTTCCAGAGATTGTAAATGTCTTGCTTGGAGTAGAACTTACACTCAAAATATTTGCGGATGCAGTAATGGACAAAGTACCTCCACTGTAAAAACGCCATGAATTATTGGAAGAATAATACTTACCGTTGTTTCCTCCACTTGTTGTTTTGAAGTTTACACCGTCTATAGTAAAATCAGTATATGCTGTTGAACTCACCCAACTATTAGCAGAAGCATATTCTCCTACATTTAATTCAACATCCACGCTTCCGGCTTTTGCATAAACAGCATACAGTGTTACACCGGTTGTATTCTCAAACGTGAACTCTGCGCCCTTTGCATAAGTCGGAGCAGTTGCACACTCAGCATCCGAATCCCAACCGACAAACGTCTTGCTGCAAGTAGCAGCCGTAGTCGGCAAGTTGAACGGAGTCAGGATAGCATAGTCACCACTCGAAGCGTGTGTTCCACTCGGATCAATAAGTGTCAGATGAGCGCTCGGCAGAGCGGTAGTTGTGAAGTCGCCTGCCAATACACCATTGCCGCTTGTGCAATAGTTAGTACCATCGCCAACACCCATTATGCTATAGTCGTACTGCGTTTCAGGAGCCAGATCTGCAAGAGCTTTTGTCAATGCGTTCAAATTGCCGCTGAAAATAGACTCGCTGTCCGAATGTCTAACCACACTTACGTCGTATGACGATGCATTGGCAGCCGCGTTCCAATTGATGCCCGCACTATTATAGGTAACAACAACTGCGCCATTCAATGTCGGAGCAACGAGATTGCTGCACGGATCATGCGCGAACGTAGCCGAAACCTCTACATCCTCAGCCGGCATTGTGAACGTGTTGGCGTTGACATCTTGATCATCACCGTTCACGCTCCAGGAATCCAGATGATAACCACCTGCCGGAGTAAAGGTCATCGTTACCGTTGCTCCCTCACAAGCCTGCGCCAAATCTGCACTGATAGAACCATGCTCGATACCATCAGCGATGGAAATATCATACTTCGTGCAGCAAGTCGTCATGTAGTCAGAAGCCGAACCTGCATAGTATTTATAGAACTTAGGAACAATCGGATTATTGTCCGTATTAGCGTATCCACGGAAATCCGCGTTATCATAGATAGAGAGATAGCGATCAGAGTACGTATCTTTTGTTAACAAATATCCATCCTCATCAAATTCAAACAATATACGATTGTAATCACCACCAGTTCCAATACGCATGTTGTTATTACTACCTGACGCAGCATTTGTGTTGCAATAGAGATAGTTAGCAGAACCATTGGGTGAGAACGAATAACCATCTGTTGCATTTCCCGAAACTTGCCATTTCAGATTGTCTGCAACTTCACTTGTAATCTTGCCATCAGCAATTGTTACTGCACTCGTAGCCGGAGCAGAACTTGTACCGTTGTTATTTGTCATGGCATACGTGTCACCCACAAAGACAAATACATCAGAAGATGTCAATTCTCCAATCGTTGTCTCCACCCAACCGGAAGCACCGCTGATTTTTGCAAATACAGCATAGTAAGTTACTGCTGCATCTACATCCGGCATGTCGCTTGCTTTAGTATAAACGGTCTTCCCATTTAGGTTCTCAGCTTTTCCTGTCCATGCCGCTGTTGCCCAACCGATGAAGGATGTACTTCCTCCTACGCCATCACAACTTTCCGGAGTTGCAGGGAATACCGGTTTCTCACCGCCATAAACATTGGTTTTGGTATCCTCGTTGCCATTTACATTCCATGTAACAGCATACTTCGTATCTTCTGTGAACGTTACATTGATGGTAGATGCAGTATTGGTCTCTTGCTCGTACGTAATAGTCCAAGTGCCATCATGATTGTCAACACCCGTTTCTCCGGTAGTTGCACTAACGGCACTTACATGATAGTGCTCATCCGCTGTCGGAGTAACAATTACATCAACGGCAGCATTACAAGTAAATTGTTCGCCTGTTTTATTCAACGCAAAACTACCATGATCAGGTTTCGCTCCTGCAGAAATATTCACAATCTTTTCACAACTCGGCGCCGAACAATCCGGTTCAGAGATGTAATAGGTTACAGAACCACCTGATTTCTTGTACAAACGTAAAACTCCCGAGTAACTACCACCTGTTGAGTAATAACGCCACGAACCGCTATTATAAACAGCAAGGTTACGAGTTCCACCATCTGAGCCTCTCAACAACATACCGTATGTGGCATCTACTGATGCTTTCCACACTATTTGCGTTGCAGTGGTTTGCACAGTTATTCCTTGTGCTGTATTTGATGAAACTAAGCGATAAGTATTGTTACCGGAAACATGGCTTATTGCAAAACCATCCGTATTATCTCCCGTAAATGTCCACTGCATCGCAGAAGTAACGGTATTCGTCAGTTTGTTATTTTCTTGCGTAATACCACTACCTACGGCAGGATTGCTGCCAGCAGTTGTTTCGCTTGGCAAATAATAACTATTGTCCCATGTGATCACATATGTGCCCGCTGTTACATCGTTTGCTGCAGAAACTAAATCCCAAGATTCAGGAGTTCCGTCCGTTCTAGTATAAACCGGATAGAGATTTATATTGGCAGTTGGAGTATATTCGCCAGCAGGAATAATAGTCGGCACAGGAGTTGTAATTTCCGATGAGCCACAATTGCTTGTGCTCCATCCTGCAAAGGTATAGCCCGTACAAGAACGAGAAGGAAGCGTTACGCTTGCACCAGCCGATGCCTGCGGTAAAGTAGATTCATCATCTTTCAGCGTTACCGTATATGTCGGCAGATCTTCAAACTCCACATCAATGGTAGAAGATCCACTGGAATTTGCTGCATATGTAACTGTCTTAGCGTTATTATTGATTGTTACATTTGCGGCAGCAATGCCACTCTGGGTAATGGCTTTGAATTGCTTACCACTTGGAATTGTAATATTAGAAACCGTAACAGTCAACGCATTACAGCATTCCAATGCCACACCTGTTGATTTATCAATATTAAACGTCGCTGTACCCTTGGAAAGAGTAACTTTATTGGAACAAGATGCTGCCGCGGACGCATAGTTAACGGTAATGGTATTAATCTTGCCGGTATTACTTGCTGTTAAAGTTACAGAAGTCGGTGATTTGTTTTCTCCAGCAGTCCAAGTTCCTGATGTGAACGTTCCATCTGATCCCGAGTACGAAAAATTATTGACTGCACTACCGGCTATAACAATCGAGGTTATTTTATAAGAATCTGAGACTGAAAATGCAAGAGAACCTCCGCTTTTATAAATACGCAAATCGAGTGTTCCGCTTGAATTGTACACGCGAGTAGCAGTACTACCATGTGTAACGGCCATACTCACTGGTGAAATGGCATAAGGACCCTCAAGACTCGTTCCTGCACCTGAGGCAGGTTTTGAAATTCCCAATGCGGAAATACCGGCATCTGTGTTAAATGTGTACACCACATTGTCCGCCCACACTTGCCCAACTCCGAATGTCAGAACAAGCACTAAAACGGAGAGTAGTTTTAGCAGGTTAACACGGCAACGAGACGGCAACGAGTCGATAACGACACGACAACGACCGCCAAGGTCGTTACTCTGTAACCCCCGGCTCTCCCTGCCAGATTTTGATAAAAAGTTTAATTTTCTCATAACCTTTAAGATTTTAAAGTTAATATTATTAGTTTTTGTTTTTATTAATCTATGTAAAGAGATGAATAGACCACATCGTGGACGTACACATATTGCTCATTCGTCTCTGGGTCCTTATATACCTTATAGCCAAACAAGAAGTCCTCACATATCAGCACAAGATATTTTCTCTGTTTCCATTCTTTCTTGTGACGCGCCTCGGCATTCCTAAACGGGAATTCTTGTAGAGTCTCCAACGCAGCATATAATCGATCTTTCTTATTCTCTACAGTTATCTCGTCTAACGTCGGATGAAGACGCAACGAGACTTTGTAAAAATTCTCGATTATATCGTGAACTCTATCATCAATAATTACGCGCATACTCGTGCATGGAAACGATTATAAATAACTTCTTCCAAACGTCTCTTCGACTCTTCGAGCGTAATGCCATGTTGCAGAGCCTCATTCATAGAACGCTCTTCTAACATATATTTTTTTGCTTGTGCTGCACTCATAATCTTTAAGATTTTAAAGTTAATATTGATTGATTTTGATTATGCTTATTTTCATCATGAAACACTTTCATCGCTCTCCGCACTACCGATGTAAAGGTCTCGTCGGGGATTCATCGGGGGCATGTCGTATCCTACACCACCTTATATATACTTTGTATATATCCCGTGAAGTTGAATACCCTTATATCGGCTACTCTTTGCAATGTTCGTCTACCTCTCTCTCCATAATCATAGTCTCCACATGTTCTATCAAAGCATCAATGGCTTCCATAAGCGGGAGGAGATCCTCTTTCAATATATTCTCAACATAACCCGCATCTAAATCAAAATAGCCGTGCGATATACGATTCCGCATACCTACTACCTTTTTCCATGGAATCTCCGGGCGAAGAATAAGAAACTTACCGTCTGTAAACTTTTCAATCTTGCTCACACCCTCTCCTATCACCTGGATCAACATGCAATTCCCCGCAAGGCGTTGCATTCCGAACTCCGACTTCATCAAGTCAGACACCGAATTGACATCCTTATTCCAATCATAAAGTTGCGTTCCGGCCGTACGAATCTGCCTCAGCATCTCCAGCAACAATTCCAAATCTTTAGAATATTCTGATTCCATCACGGTTTACTCTATTAATGAAAAACGGGGTTAGATTATTATGACGCCTTATCATATCAACGTGACAGCCAAGAACTTCTTCCAAATAATCGTTGGCTGCGCACGCATTATAATAGACAGGCGGTAAATCAACGAGCACATCTACGTCGCTACCCTCACGTTGCTGACCGCGGGCTACGGAGCCGAACAACATCATTGAAGTCATACCATAACGATCACGCAGCATAGGTGCATGCTGCTTGAGAATGTCAATGTATTCTTGCGTCGTTTTCATTACCTTTTTACCTTTGACGCTGCAAAGTTACAACTTTTTTTTGACATTTGCAAATATTTTTGCACTTATTTTTATTTTGTCACCAAATTCGCTGTTTTCCACCATTTTATTTATTTTGCATAATCGCATTTAGGAGCCTTTTTGGAACCATTTTTGACCATTTTTGACCACACACTCACACCAAAAACGGAGCCCTCAAGCTCCGTTTTCTAACCATCTTAACTCTTTAACCATTTAACCCTTTAACGTCCTGACGCGCGACGTTGTAACCATAACTCCAGAAATTTATCATACACCTGGTAAGTCCCCTTTTCGTGGGTAATAAGACCTTTATCTAATAAGGCTGGTACCGCAGACTTGACCGAACTCGCGGATAGCAATCCATGCCGCTTGATAAATTTGCCGGAGGTCAGATTCTGCGCCTTGCCGTCCTTTGCGATAGCCAGCAAAACCAACGATTGCTTCTCCGGTAATTGATACATCAAATCTTCATAGGTTGTAGCAGACGTAAGTATTATATATTGGATGGCATCATCTATCTGCTCCTCTGTACATGTCTCTTCGGCTGAGGTTCGAGCAAATAATTCATTCATTACCCGCTGCATATAATAGGTTACTCCTTCAAAGCGCTCATAGAGTGCGTGAGGCACTTCCGGTGATACATGTTTGCCTCGTTCCTCGAATAGCCGCACGCAGAATTCCGTGTATTTATCTTCCGGCAACAACGGCAAGTTATAAATCGCTACACTCTGATAAAAGGGACGAGCCGGAGAGGTGAACATCTGTCCCATCAAATGCCGCTGCGAGCCCGAGAAAATAAAATGTGTATTCGTACAGTACTGTACATGTGTGCGCAAAGTAGCTTCAATCAATTCGTCTCCATATTGAGTGATTTGTTGAAACTCATCAATAGCTACGATACAAGGCTTGTCGGCGTGTTCCAAATAGTAGAAAATCTCCTCCAGAGTGGTTGTAGGTGTAGCAATATCACCGATACTCATCATCCAAGACGGGTTTCCGAAAGCGTCATACCCGATGCCTTGCCGCACGGAAGCCAATACCGCGACAAATTTCTCCCATGCTTTACGCCCCATTGGTTTAAGCGTCTCCAAAATGCTCAGCCCCAAGCGATATACCAAATCGGCCACTGACTTTGTGGAATAGATGTCGATGATAAAAGTATAGTAGTTATCGGCAATAACCGGTTGCGCAAAACAGTGACGAATCAGATTCGTCTTCCCGTAACGACGAGGTGATATCAATGCCACATTATTGCCATTGACCAGCATACGCGTCAGATCGGCTGTTTCCTGTTCCCGATCGCAAAAATACGTTGCTCCTGCATACCCCGTTGTGATAAACGGATTAATCACTTTTTCCATATGCTTCGTAGCAATTTAACGGTTTAACAGTTTAACGGTTTAACGTGTTTCCACGAAATTCGCTGCAAAGGTACAACAAATTTTTGACATGTGCAAATATTTTTCCATTTTATGGAAATTATTTTATGGAAAAACACTAAAACGGAGCCCGCAAGCTCCGTTTTCTAACTATTTAACCTTTCGATGCAAACCCAAGGGCATCTACTCAACATAAGCCGGTGTACCAGATAGGCGTTTAAGCCAAACGGCAAAGAACAAATCGGAAACGGAGTATTGTTTCTCCCGCATTGTAATCCAATCATTGTCAAGCAGTACCCGGATAGCGGCCTGTATGGAACTGGCGCTACCAAGGCTATGCCGAGTAATGAAATCCATCCCTGTAACTTGTTGCGCAACTCCATCTATAGCAATTGCATACAAAACGGCCTTCTGCTTGGATGGAATACGAGACAAATTCTCTCGGTATGTATGCTCATTATCTGCAAGGATCTCATTCAGCGATTGATTGATGATATCAAGCGTGCATGTTTTCCCGACATGCGTAGCATTATACGCATAATGCAGCGTTTTCTGGATGCAAAACGTATTCCCCGCAAAGTAACGATATAGCGCCTCAAACGTAGGTCTTTCGATATGTTTGCCAAACTGCTCAAAAAGTCGTGTAGCAAACTCCGTATATCTATCAAGAGCGATTGGTTCGAGCGAAAGAGAAAGCGTAGAGTTGTAGAACGGTCGCTTAGGAGAGGAGAACATCTCCGCTAAGACATGCCGCTCTGAACCGGCATAGATGAAGCGAGTGTTGCGCAGATGCTGAATCTTGCCGCGTAGCAAGGCCTCAATGTTTTTTTCCGGATAACGCGCAATGCGTTGGAACTCATCGATGGCAATAACACATGGTTTGTCTGCGTGTTCCAAGCACTCCAATATCTCAGATAACGTATATTCCGGTGATGAGATATTGCCCAACTCCAAAGAATATATGGGCATACCGTTCAGCGGGTCGACACTGAATTTATGATTGATGGATTTGATGGTTTGTAGTAAAGAAACCATAACCTTTTGTCCTAAAGGCATCAGCCGTTCAAACACTTCTTTACCGAACTCATAGACGAACTCTTGAAAACTGGACGTATGGAGGATGTCAAAATAAAACGTATAGAAATTCTCCTTGATGGGAGATTGGTTAAAACAATGTGAGACAAGTGCCGTTTTTCCAAGACGCCGTTGTGACAAAAGCAGCATATCCGTACCTCGACCGGCAATCTCTTGCGTTAGACGGGCAGTCTCTTTCTCTCGGTCACAAAAGAACTCCGATGGGATGTCTCCCATAATCACAAAAGGGTTAAGATTGGTGTCCATAACTATACTTTTCATTAAAATCCGCTGCAAAGGTACAATAAATTTTTGAATTATGCAAATTAAATTATGCAATTTGTATAATTTATTTTAAATAATTGTATTTTGGGGTCATTTTGGGGGCATTTTTGGGCCATTTTTGACCACAAAACACCAAAAACGGAGCCAGCAAGCTCCGTTTTCTATTTCCGCATAATTCGCAGAAACCAATCTTCATCAGGATGATACCCGTAATACGTTTTACCATCTCCGCCCAGATTCCACGAGTCTGTTATCTCAATTTGACGGATAGGCAACATAGTTTCATCATTAGAAAGTAGAACGATTCGAGCTTTTCTTCTGAATCTTCGATGACTAACCTTTTTTCCTTTCTTTTGTGACTTACAGTGACACCATGTGCCAGCCGGAGTCCTCTTTTTACTTCTACTCATAATGTCTCAAATGTTGCGAGTCAGCTTCTTTACGCTGCTCTATTAAACATTATGAGACCGTAGAATTTTGTTTCAACTCCGCGTAAAATTTCTCAATATGAATCTTGAAATGAGGTATATCTTGCGTGATGGTCGCCCACAACATATCTTTGCTGATGTGAATATAGTCATGTACCAACACATTTCGCATAGCTACTATTGGTCGCCAATCAACCTCGGTATGCTTCTCCCGAAAGTCGTGCGTTAACATATTAGCAGCCTCGCCAATTATCTCTATCTGTTTCACCAAACCGTAATATAACAAACGATTATTTAGTAACTCCTCTTTCTGGTATGTCGCTAAACCATTCTCAATGACGCTTATGGCGTCTAAAATATGCTCCAGACGTTCTTTGTCTCTGCTATGCTCTCTCATAAATCAAGAATTTATCACGATTTGCGGACTCTTGAGCAAAGGGTAACAACTCATTGCTTTCTACCAAATCCACCTCCCTCTGGAGCAGTTCCTGGAGATCTAACTTCATCGTCACATATTGGAACAACCCCATCGGCTTGGATTTATCTAAGTCAACCAATATATCCACATCGCTATCTTCTGTCTCCTCACCACGCGAACAAGAGCCAAACAAATAGGCTCTATTCACCGGTTGCTTAGCAAAGAAATGCTGCATCCGCGGAATCATATTAGCTACTTCTGCACTCGGCATATTATGCTTCCCTTCTGCTTTTGCTTCAAATTTCGCTGCAAAGGTACAACAAAAAAATGACATACGCAAATTTGTATGCCATTTTTTTGTATTTTTAACGGTTTAACCCTTTAACGGCTTAACGGTTTAACGTCCTAACGCGCGCCTACGCGTGGCGCGCCAAATAAGGTACGCGCCCGCGAGGAGCAACAGCGGAATCAATCCGTCGCCAATCGGGAACGGGTTGGCAGGAGCCACCGGCTCTTCTTCGTCTTCGAATTCGTCGTCTTCACCAACCCTCCGAGGTCCGCCTCCCGGGCGGTAAGCCTGCTCATAAGTGCCGGGCGTACTGCCCGTCAAGACCGCACCCGTGGTGGCTGCCGACGGCAACGTCGAACCCGAACTAATCATCGTGGATGTCGAGTACATCTGCACTTGCGGCGGTTGAGCATACCGCTGAGCACGAACGCTCAGCACACTTATCATTGCTACTACGATCAATAAATATCTCAATGCTTTCATAATCTCTAAATCTTTAATTCATTAAACATTAATTCATTACACATCGAAATCATTTATTGATTTCCCGTACTTTCTTTCCCGTCGCGTCGTAAATCACGCCATTGTGCAGGATAAATACCTTGTCGTGGTACAGGAACTTAATCGGTTCAGAACCGTTAATGTCGCCGCCCACTATATCGATGTCGGTCGGAACGGGTCGTTCACCGAAGATAGCGTTGATGGCAAATCGTCCGCTGATCGTTCCGGCTTCTGCCTCGAACTGATAAGTCTCCTCCAGCAGGTTCGTTATCTTGTCGCCGTTCCCGTAGTCAATCAGGTAAATGCCTTCCAGTGCATCCACCGTACTGGAGCGCGTCAGCGAATAAGTGTACTCTCCGTCTGCCGGAATCTTAACCGTAACCGGAATCCACTGCTTTGCCAGCGTCTGGTTGATCGCCACATAAGCCATATCCATCTCGCCGTAACGCATGTAAGTCTTCACGGCATTGGCCTCGCCAAGCATCTTCGCCAAGTCAGCATTCGGCTCGTAAGCATCCGTGTAGTCCTCACCGATGATCAGACCCATCTGGTCTCTTCCTCCCTCGTGACTCAAGCGGATGTATGCCTCTTGTTCCGGAACGGTCTCATCGTTCGTCGTATAACGTGCCGGAGCCGAAGGAGCTGCAATCTTGCTTGCATTGAAAGTAACGTTCTGCGGAGTCAGATTGTTCGCCTGGATAAAGAATGCACTTGCCGGTTTCAGATTCGCGTCTGCGATAGGCACTTGGTCATAGTTCTTGAACTCCAAATCCGGTATCGTTGCGTAGCGTACTTCACCGCCGTTCTGGTACTCGATTGCTCCGGCTATACCGTCATCATTACCGTTAAATACGGACATGTACGGGTTACCGATGAAGTTCCAACCCATCGCATACCAATCAGCAGTACCCTTACCCCAACCGGTGACGCTCACTTGGTCTTTGTGCGTTCCGCTTATTTCACCGTGCTCGCCCAATGCCGTCCAACTGCTCGAAGGAATGGTCATCTGCATGCGCACAATTGAGAATGCCTTACCCGCCGGACGTTTAGCCGTCATCGCATAACCCTTACTCGGCTCCAGATTAGCCGGCATCATCGTTGGTTTCTCCGGATCTTTTTCGTTCCAATTGTATTCAACCCAGTTTGCATCCTGGTTCTGCTGCCCGTTTGTTGCACGAAGCGCGCCATCGTAGTAACGTATCTTCACGCCCGCACTTGCAGAACTATTGCTGTTCTTGTAGCTGATGCCTGTTGCTGTCGCCACTTTCCAAGGCACTGCAATCGGATAGTACTGGTCATAGTCAATGTACCAATCGGCATATACATTCGTCGTCGTCAGGTTAGCTCCGCTTTCGCCTTGTTTAATCCGCAACTGAGCCACGTCATATGCCTTCTCTCCGGCGCGCGTCCAACCGTAGCGCATTACCAGATTCGTTACATCCAGCGTTCCGCTTGTCACTTTGACGATTGCGCCAGGATAGATCTCCAGAGTCTTTATCTTTGCTGTATTGCTTGCAGCGCTGAACGAGTTACCATCCGCTTCAAGCGTCTTGCCCGGCAATACATGTACCTCCCAATCTTTCCAGTGAGCCTGTACATTGTCAATCTCGCCCATGACGCTGTTGCTTGCAATAATCCACGGAATCTCAACCATACTGGTGCTTACCACTTCGTTCTCGCCGTCCAGCCAATCGATGTACAGCAACTCGCCCTTATGTGTTGAGAAGTCGGTAGTAGTAAAGCTTACCGTGTAGTTATATTTGGAAGCAGCGTCCTTAACAGACGTACGCGTCTGACCGAACGAAGTAGCCACTTCCGCTGCACCGTTACCGATACGGGCTTGCGCACCTACAATTCCTTTGCTTGCTTGAGCATCTACATCCAAGATCACACTCTTTTGACCCCATTCCGTTACGGAAGCCGGATTATCTATCAACTTATGCTCTATCGGCAAGAAGTATATCTGACCGGAAGGATCTGTCGGACTTCCATAATATCCGATGTTGCCGCCACTCATACCTATCTTCTTCGACTCGTTGCCTGCATTGGACGGAATAGTCACGGAATAGTACCCGAAGTCCGTACTGCTCAACCACCAATCCTGGCAGTTGGTGCTTCCGGTCGATGACAGCCACATCTTATTAACATTATTGGTCGTCGATACTTGCAGGTGTCCGGTACCATTCGTCAAACGGATAGCGTATTTGTGCGCAGCCAAGTAGCGGTTTTCTCCTTGATAAACCGTAGTGATCGGAGCATAAGTCGCTTTAGTCGGAGTCTCGGTATTATCCACACTAATCTTAATACCCGCCACAGCTTTCGCTGCTTCTTGTGTAGCTTCCAACGTATTCGGCAAAGCGTACCACTCACCGCCGAACTTCGATGCTACAACAAACTCTTCCGGCAACGAACGACCGTAGATATCTTTCGTCACGGTCTTCAGCACATCGTCGTTATGTTTCATCACAATTTGCAACTTATAATGTTGCTTCAAGTTGTAATCCGAAGGTGTATAACTAATCGAATACGACAGATCGCATGTGTTCGATGCCGATACATCTATCTCGCTTCCGTCGGCTTCATCGTAGTTCGATGAGCCATCGTTACAGAGGCGGAACGGACTGCTGCCCTTCGCTACTTCTGCATCCGCATTATCTGCATCCAGATACTTGATCTCCAACTTGTTCACACCTGCCAAATCATCACTCTGAACGCGCAGCAGGTTGTTCGTCGTGGAAGTCGCATATACGGCAATTCCGTTAACAGTCGTCAGATGGATATCGCCCGTAATATCTATATCTGGCTCACACCATGCTTTATACACCGAACTATAACTAATCGCTTCCCATTTAGCATGGATAGTAGTGTTTGCGGTGATACCGACAGAGAAATCAAACTCATCGTCACCAATCTCGCCTCCGTCATCCTCGTACCATCCCAAGAACCTCCAATCCTCTACTACAGGATCTTCCGGCTCTGCGATGATAGTACCGCTCTCCACTTCCTGCGAACCCATCGTGCCGTGACCGTGCATATTGAATGTCACGGTATAAACACTCATAGACCACTTGGCAAACAACGTCGTCGGATTGTCAGTGCGGCTCCATTTGCCGTCCGTGATATAACCACTCACATTGTCCGCTGCGAAGTTACCATTCGACTCCAACACCTTTGTCGTTGTGCCGACCTCAGCATAGTAACCTACCAAGCGATAATCTCCAGCGCTGTTCGTGGCATCCGTTCTGCTTGTCAGTACAGTTGCATCATAGTTCACACTACCGGAACCATCTGTTCCCGTCACACCATTTCTGCTCAGCGTCAGATCGATCGTATTGGCTGTCCACTTGGCGTACAAAGTAATGCCGTTAGCATAAATCCAGTTCTTGCTGCCATCCGTAAAATCATCTACGTCCGCGTTCACATTTCCGTTTGCTGCAATGATCTGCTCTCCTTCACCGCCTATACCGGTGTAGTAACCGCCGAACGTGTAACCCGTCTTTGTCGGAACAGTTATTGCCGGCGTTCCGGTCAGGTTCGTCGAAGCATTATAAGTAACCTCTATACTCGTCGTACCGGCATCCGTCGCACTCTGGTTATTCAGCGAAACGGTATAGTTAGCCGGAGCCCATTGAGCATAGAACGTATGGTTGGCAGTAATACTGCTATAGGTGTCTCCGGCAGAATAAGCCGTTCCTGACGAAGCATTATCCAGCTTCCAACCAGTGAAGGTATAACCGGTTTTGGTAAAACCGGTAACTGCTTTAACGGTCACGCTTCCACCGGCATCCACCGCTTGCGCACCGACAGTTCCGCTACCACCATTGGGATCATAACTGATTGTATATTGCGCCAAGGTCGTGAAAGAGATAGCAGTACTATATCCGTATGTTGTTCCGTTATATGCAAATGCACGAATATAATAGGTAGTTTCTGGTGATAAGTCGGTGAACTCCTTCTCTCCAAAAGCAGTATTTAATCCCGGGTCCGACTGCGAATATTTCTTTTTCGCACCGGATGTATTAAATTCCACATCTGCTGATGTACCAAGCACAAATCCATACCGAGTTATAGCCGCGCCACCTTTGTTGGTTATTATACCTCCGGCTACCTTTACAGAAGTAGATTTAATAGTATTGGTTGCCAATACCTTCCCAGCCGTATTATGCGACAAGGTCGGAGGAATCGCATTAACCGTCACTTCGCAAGTAGCCTCGCTGGCACAATAATCACCGCTCTTTGCTACCGCATAAGTGATTGTCGCTGTTCCCGCACCAACTACGGTTACGGTTGCACTTGTCGCGTTACCACTAACTGTCGCAACAGAAGCATCACTTGTTCTCCACGTCACTGCACCACCGCCTGTGCGACCTGCTGTCAAACTAAACGTGCCGGAACCATAATTAACAGTTTTACTGGATAGAGGGGCTGTGGTAATAGGATCAGTACATGCTTCAGGATCAATAATTTGTATATCCGGAGCAGAAGTGTATGAACCGCTATAACTGTACACAGCGTACAAGGTGGGAGGAGTTGTATTATTTCCATTACTTCCGTATGTCTGCCCTGTGTAGTAATAGTCATTGCTACTTGGATAACTGCTACTGTTATACGTAGTTGGAGTCCACGCCGTTATAAACGTCGTCCCAAAATATGGGGCTTGATCATATGGGGGAAACTCAAATGACTCATCAATCGTTTTCCATTTCACATACGAGCTACTGCTCTTGTCCCAATAGTACAGATCACATGTAGCTCCCCATGCGCTCGCGCTCGTTCCTAATAAAATCAGTACTGCGCACAAATATTTAACTACGTTGTTCATAATCGTATTGTTTGCAATGATATTCGTCTTCATAATCTTCAAATCTTTAAACATTAAACATTATACTTTAAACATTAGAATGAATATCATTCTGCTTCTTCCGCCCAAACGGCGTAATAGTTAGTACCTGTTGCATATTTGCCCGTTGCACCTCCGCTTATCAACGTGTAGCCTGATTTCAACGAACCATCAGCATTGATCTCGTCTTCTGCTACCCATCCCATGAACTTATAGTGCGATTCCGAACAAACATCTTCACCCTTCGTCTCGCTGCTCAAACTCGGAACCGTACCGTAGTCACCACTCTTCTCCACCGTTGCGTTGTAGTGCATACGATCAATATAGTTATCTACCAACGCCGTGAACGTTACCGTTGTCGCTAACGTAGCATCCGTGTTCTGATCAAATGTCAGTGTGTATGCTGTAGCCGCGGTATATGGTACAAACGGCTCCGGAATAGCTGGCGAAACGGAAACACTTCCTCCGCTGAACCCTAATGCCGTACACTGGAATCCGTTCGCCGGAGTAACGGTTGCTGTAATCGTTGTTTCGCCTTCGCAGGTCTCCACTTTGTCGCCAACATCATAAGCATCGCCTCCGCTCTCGAACGTCACCGTTCCGCTTCCTGTCTTCGTCGGTGTACCAATCGTGATCTCCTTATCGCAACAAGTAACGCGGAACTCAGAGAAGGAACCCATAATCTTGTACAGTGTCGGAGCTGTACAACTACCATAGGATCCGAAACGATCGCTATTCCATCTTACATAATATCCGGTAGCATTAAGAATATCATTATATGCTATAGAAACAACTTCTGCGGCTGAAGTCTTCAATAAGTGGAATGGGTCACTGGCACCGCCTGCAGCGTCGGTAAGATAGTCTTGTGTAGCTACACTTTGGATAGCATATTTCGACGTGACGGAATTATATTTTGCCTTAAACATCAATCCTAAATCCGATGTGGATATAACCCCTTCGCTTGCAGAAACAGTAGTTAGACCATCTAGTCCTTCCATAATATCACTTCTCAGAGCTTTAGTGCTAGAGTTTCCAACAATCAAGTAGTAACCATCCCAGTCTGCTCCGCTCCAACCACTGGTATTGGAACTTGTCAACTCTGTAAAATCGTATGAAGTTGTTTTTGTTCCGTATGCTCTGACAGTTCCGAAATATAAGTTTCCGGTATTCGAGCCATATGAAATCTTAACATTCGTCGTGGTATTCGGCACTGTAACCACATAACCGTGTTCTTTTTTGGCAGTACCTTCAGAGAAATAGTCCGTTGTATAAGTACTACCACCATTCGTTGAATAATCTACAGTTACTAAAGGCGTTTGCGAGCCACGCATAAAGAAGGTAATTACACCGGCATTATAGTCACTGAAGTCCAATCCGGCTAACGTTATTACAGGATCCGTACTTATGGATGAATTCATATAACAATATACCCCATCAGTAGTCATCGCAACGTTAGATGTCATGGTAACCGAGTTCAATGTATTGCCATCCTTGTCTTTTGCTTTAATCGCAGTACTTGCCGCAATAGACTGTTTGTCCCATTTCGCAATTAGCGTATTCGGCATATCCGGGTCACCGCTTCCCTTTGCCCAAACGGCATGGTAAACAACATTCGCACCACTTACAACCGGAATATCCTCTGCATGGCGGTAAATAGTCTTACCTGCCACGCTGGGTATCGTCTTTGCCCAAATGTCGCCTTCTGCAATCCAGCCGTAGAACTTATTGCATTCGGTCTTGTCGCATGCATCCGTCACATCCGTCAACGTCGGCGGTGTTGGTCTCGTACCATCATACGTCTTCACGGCACCATAACCGTCAATAACTTCGGCATTGTTCATGAACGTAGCCGTGTGATATGTATCCTCGGTCATAACAGCAGAAACCGTCACCGCATAATCCGGCATCGTGAACGTCGCGCCATCACCGCTTCCGGTCAACGATATAGACTCTTTCGGGTTAGAACCGGTCTTATACACATCCCAAACAAGGTTCCAGTGATCATCCGGCGTGCAGTTCAACGTAATCGTCTTGTTGTAATTGACGTTCCTATTCGCACCTTCCTCAATAGCCAACTCACTGGCAGGAGTAGCCGTAATCGCTACATTAGCCGGTGCACTTACAGCCAAATTCGGCGTGTGGATACTCCAGTTAGCCGTAATCGTCTTATCGCCTGTCGAACCTTGAACAATCTGCGTAATAGCATCACCTCCGCAAGTCCAACGGTCGAATGTGTAACCCGTTCTTGTTCCCGGATCTGCCAGAGTAATGGTCGGCGTTTCGATGTTATACTCTGTCGGGTTGGTATTGCTTGCGCCCGACAGACCATCGTAAGTAATGGTATAAGGAATCGTATTCCACTTCGCGTAATAGGTCACATTCGCACTAATGGTACTCGACCAGTTGACAGGCGATGCCCAGGTACCGTTGTCCGTGTACCAACCGCCGAACGTATAACCGTTCTTGCTCGGATCGCTCGGTGCACTAACTGTTCCGCCATTATTCACATATTTGGCTGCCACATCGCTGCCTCCATTGACATTGAAGGTCACGCTACGCGGAAGGAAGGTGGCATCAGAACCATAAACAATCGCCGCACCGTCTTTCGAGTTCTTTCCGTACGCGCGGTAATAATAGGTAACACCCGTAGAGAAGCTTCCTGTCAATGTGCCGCTCCATGAAGTAGCAGTACCATCTGAACCTATTGCGGTCTTGTTGCCCGTCGGGTTAGCGCTGGTACCCCAAACGAAACCGTAATCCGCCCATGCGCAGACTGCACTACCGACATCACAGCCGGTGACGCTTACAGCAACGCTGCTCAGATTGAATGTTCCGCTTCCGTCTAATGTAGCAGTACCGATCGTCGGATTAACATCACAAGTCAACAAGTTACCATCTACGTCTATCACGATGTTTGCTGTCTGTTTAGCGCTACCGATGGTCAGTGTTCCTACGCCGGCAGCAACCGACCAAGTAAAGTCTGTACCTTGCGTCTGTGGCGTACCGCCGATGCTTACGCTTACCGATGTAGGCAGTTCGTAAGGTAGCGAAGCGGTGAACGTAGCAACTAAATTGCTGGAACCGCAAGCAGTAGTACCACCGCCCGTCTTCGTTACGTTCGAGCAACCGGAATAATCCACCGTATAAGCGTGAGCCTGATCATCTTCGATAGTCTGATCTTTGTCGCAATAGTCCTCATCAGCAGTAGCCATGATTTTGAAATCATAGTCCACACAAGGTGTCAAACCGGTAATCGTCACTTTGCGAGAGTCATTGCTTACACTCTTCGTATAAACGGTTTGTGAGCCATCCCATGTAGTATATGCACCGGCATCATGTGTCTTGTATTTGACGGTCCAACTGCTTACATGCCCAATATTATCCCAACTTACTACTGCCGTTGTCGGATTGCTCCAATTGACCTCACCATTAAGGTCATCCAAATGCGTACAACAACCGGTGATGTAGTTGGAAATAGATGTTCCTGCCGTTTTAACTTTAACAGATATATCATCCAAACGAGCGTTTTCATTCTGGGTAGCAGCAAATGTTAATGTGAATGTAGAAGCAGACCCAACTGTTACATCAAAACTTTGTGTAGCGGTAGTATTAGCTGTATTATCCCCGCTATAACCCGTACCAGAAGCAGAAACGGTTAGAGATTTGTTATTCTGTTTGTAGCTAACTGTTATTTCGGACGCGCCACCATTAGGAATGCCGGAAACAGTGAATGAACCTGTATTCTTTCCAACCAATAATTCCGGTTTAGTTCCTCCTGCATACAATTGTTGGTTTCCTCCGTATAGTCTGGTATCGGAACCTCCGTTCACACAAGCATAGGTCAAAGTAGCATCGCCATAGACAGTTGTTCCTGTATGGCTATTTGTAATATCGTCAGCGTCGGGAACATCACCGTCGCCCCAAGCACTAAAGTCTTCTTCCCATAAAACTGTATTGACTGCAGCCCCACCACTGCTCTGCGTCGCGAACACTGCTCTGTATGTCGTGTTCGTTGTCAGCGTCGTTGCGCCACCTACGGTAGTAAATAGATCGGCAGGAGCACTATGTCCGGTGCCTTCTAACTTACCATTGGCAGTCCATCCCATGAACTTGTTTGCACCGCAACTTGCAATCGCATCATCCGCCGGAGTATTCGGTAATGCAGTTATCGCGGTTCCATACTTCACTTCCGTGGTCGGCGAACCGCTCGCATTGCCATTACCCACTTTCCATGCAACCGTAATCGGTTTATAGAACTCTGCCACAACTGTTACATTGCCTGTCGGGTCGCCCAACGTCGTGGTGGCATTGGTCTCGCTGGCAGGAGTAGCATTCGTCACAACCCAGCGTTTGAACTTGTAATTAGACGTTTCATCGCTGGCTGTCAATGTACGCGTGCCGACTGTCCAAGTAGCACTCAAACCACTGCCGCTAATGGTTGTTCCGTCTGTATCTTTCATAGTCGGACCGGAAACGGAACGCACCACAACAGAACAAGTTGCAGTTACACCTCCCGAAACCGTTGAAGTAGCTGTAATAGTTGCTGTACCGGCTTTGAGGAACGATACAACACCTCCTGCCGTCACTTCCGCCACCGTTGCATCACTTGAACTCCATGTAACAGCCGGATTTGCTGCAGCCGGTGTCACATCCGTCACACTCAGCGTCACGGTACTCTCGCCTACATATTTCGTCAGCGAACTATTGTTCAGCGTCAATGACGTAACAGGAATGTATGACCATTGAGCATAAAGCGTTACATCGCCTGTCAGCGTGTAACTACCGGTATTTACATTCGAACCGCTATTATCAGCAGCCGTGTTCCAGTGGTCAAACTGCTTATACTGCGGTGCAGTAAACGAACTGGTCGCAACTGTTACCGTTCTGCTTCCCGAACTTGCTTCACAACAAACCGGAGTTGCAGGTAACGGACTCATATTGCCCTCACCACCGTTACAATTATATTGCAACTGCCAGAACGGTACGAAATGGCAAACAAAGTTATAATCGTCAATGTTATTATCCCAAATACGGAACTTACCTCGTGTTCCTGTCGATTCGCCGTCCAGATAAGTTGCCTTAAACGAACCGGACGTGCCGTTGCTGACTTTCATAGCAGTAACGGAACGCGTACGTGACAAACCACGACTGTCACTCGCTTCATTGTCCACACCGCTATACACATAACCGCTGGCTGTCTTCAAACCTACGTAGTAGTTCCATGTAGTATTGTTCGTTCCATCCAATGTTACAAGATCTGTCCACCATACATTTGCATCTCCCGGATCAACGGTAAATGCTTTGGTGTTCTCGGCTTGACTCCAATCGGCTCCACCCCAACGTAAGCCATAACCGTCAGGTTCGAATTTAACCCACAGGTTACTTCCTGCTTCTTTATTATTATCCCAAATATGTAATGTACCTGTCGCACCTTCTGCAAGACCGAGTGTTGCATTACTATGGGTAAAATGCATATTTGCAAGATAATCATTATTCGAATAGGACTGACTACTATTGTTTTCGCCTATCCAGAACATAGGCCAGTTGCTACTGCCATCCTTTCCGGGAACAGTAAATGCGAGAGTATATTCGTTACCCAATCCTCCATTACTAAATCCGCTTTGGATACCATTGTTACTAGAGTTGTACACACTGATACAATATCCCGAAGGCGCCGTAGATCTAATTGTCGCTACATTGGATGTTGCAGTTGCACTACTACAACCCGCAGCGGAATTAGTGACAATAACTCGGTAGTATTTCGTACCTTCCGTTGATATATCCGGAGTATAAGTAGCGGCGGTACCACCACTTAAGGCAGCAATATCATCCCAACTCGAATTATCCGTACTGACTTGCCACTGCTGTGTCAGAGTTGCCCCTGCCGCACTTGCCGTATAACTCAAAGCTGTTGCAACATCCGTCGTCAAGTAGTCCGTCTTGCTTACCGGATGACCATTTTCAGCAAACGCCGGAGTTACACAAGTGAAATAACCGGTAACAGTAGCATTTGCCGTACCCATCGTAAAGGTGGTCGGGTTCGTGGAAGTGGACGAAAGAGAAGCATTCGTGCCGCTTACTGCCCAATGGTCAAACGCATAACCGTTTGCTGGAGTTGCTTCTATAGAAGCCGTGCGTCCTTCCACGACAGATGAGCCGCTCGCTGGAGTAATAGTAGAAGAACCACCTCCGTCTTTAGTGATAGTCAAAGTATGAGCAGGGATGGTGAAAGTGTTGCCGGTTATTGCTGTCCAATCACTCTTATTGGACGCATCGCACACGCTGCGTACCCAACAATAATAGTTACCTGCCGCTAAACCGGACACATCCAAATTGACAGGACTACTCGTTTGATTACTTACTGTCGTATAACCTTCACCAGGTGTAGCACCCGGTGTATAACTATTAGAGGAATAGCAAATATCTACTTTCTCTGCACCGGATGTCCAACTGATTGGCATTTTCTGCGTAGCGCGGGCAAACGAACTAGCCGTTGCAGTCGGTGTGGCACAAGTCAGCATGTGGGTACCTGACCATGCTTCATCAACAGGACAATAACCGTCAGAAGGTGTCACAGTGATTTTTACTTTGTAAGTTCTCGCGTAATCAAGTCCGGTGAATGTTACACCCGTACTTGCTCTGTTGGCTACTGTACAGTCCAAGCCCTCACCACCAATAGGATCAGTATAACTATCTTCGTCCGAGTATAAATAAACGGTATATTTGGAGATATGACTTTCATCGCCCGTATTGGCAGGAGTATACCCCCAGTTCTTTACAGTCAAACTTGTTCCCGAGTTGCTCCAAGAAACCGACCCATTTATTTGACCAAGTGCAGTGCAACAATTCGGAACAGATTTATAGTAAGTGGTAGAACCGCCCTCAATACGTTTATATAAGTAACATTTTGCATTTGATCCCGAAGTAGAATAGGCTTTAAAGACACTTGTTGAACTTTCCGTTCCGACTCCTATATAGCGAGTGTTCGTTGCAACATTTAAAGTCATTGGATCTGATGTCTGGCATGTCCACAAATAACTATTTGTAGCAGGCGTGGAAGTAGAGAACTGAAGATTTGTACTAGAATTATACCCTACGTAGTAAGTACCATCAGGACTAATAATGTAATAATTGTTATTATTGCCATTCTTTGTTATGGTAAATTCATATGCAGTATATTCCGTAGTTCCTGGGGTTAAAGTCGTAATCTCGAGAGCACTTGCTGAAAATTGCGCACCAGTAGCAGTTGAAGTTCCATCAGAAATCAAATACTTTCCACTCCAATCACTTGGCGCAGAGGTTACTTTTGTATAACTGCTGAATCCACTTCCAGCTTCTGTCTTTGTGTAAACCGGATAAAGGTTTTCATTTCCTTCTGGTGTATAACTTCCTGCTGGAATCACTGTCGGAGCGGTAGCTGTCCACTCTGTTTGAGTCGCTACCCAACTCTTTGTCCAACCGGCAAACGTGTAGCCTTCACATCCTGCACGTGACGGAAGAGTGACTGCCGCTCCATACGAACCTTGTGTACGTGTATCACTATCGTCCATTAAAGTAACTGTATATAATGGACATGCGGATGTAACTTGAGTCAAGACATTGGTATAAGTTGTCCCTGAACTATTGGTGGCATAACCACGAATATTGTATGTTGTTCCACATGTCAAGCCTGTAATAGTCACTTCTTTATTGGCTGCAGTGGCTCCACAAGCTGTAGTGGTTACTTTGGTACAGTTGGTTCCGCCAACGGTCGGAGTGGCATTGGATGATGAATACACCAAACCATTCTCTGTTATATTACACCCACCTGTCGCACTGATTGGAACAGTCGCAGTGATACTATTTGTAGTTGCACTTACCGATGTTAAAGCACTTCCTACTGTCGGTGCAGAACAAACTGCTGCTGTATATGTGAGACTATAATCTGTTCCCGCCAAAGCTGATTTTGCCTTACAGTTGATTTTATATCCGGTTACACCAGCCACAGGAGTAAGTACCACATTACTTGACCAAGTGGCACTGCTGCTATTGGATGAATTGGCAAACTGGTTTGTTTGTGCTGAACTTGTTACCAAGGCTGTGCCACTACTATTTACTAGGGAAACGGTAAATGAGTTAGTTCCACCGTTTGTGATGCCCTTGACGCGGATTGTAATAGAGGCACTCGAAACAGCAGAAAAATCAACACCGGAAATGTTTGCGATGCTATTATTATATACAGCAAAGTCATTACTCTTGCCACCACTATAATACAAACCGCAATAAGTGGAACGCGGAGAACAGCTCCATCCTGTCACGGATGAACCTGCAAATGTATAAGAATCACTTACCGTAGTTCCCAACATCTGCCCAACACCAACGGTCAGAACGAGGACTAAAACGGTAACGAGTTTGAGCAGTGTGGAACGACAGTCGAACGACGGTCGAACGACGGTCAACCGACAGTCATAGCCAACGTCGTTACTCTGAAAGGCTGCTAACGAGCCTCGATTTTGTGATAAAAAGTTTAAATTTGTCATATTGTTTTGTATTTAGTTATTTCAGTATGTGTATTTTTGCGATCACCGGTCGAACTAACGACCGTTAATCATATAAACGCTCTTTGACGTATTGACATAATAAACAAGCGGCAACCCGCTGCTTGTTTGGATTACCGCTTGTAAAAGGTGTATTACAAAAGTATTACGCCTTAATGTTCCTTTGTAGCCAAAGAGGGAACACCGGATCAGCAAAGATAGTCTTTCCCTTCTCGGTATCAATCAGTTCTTTCTCAATAAGCGCAGTCTTTACACGCGCGATATTACTATACGACCCTAATTGATATTGCTCTCTTGTGCCCTCTTTCGCAAAGTCAGATTGTACGCCATTCAACATGGCATTCAAGAAGTTGAGTTGGTATGGCGTCAAGTGTTCTGTCTGCTGAATAAACAAAGCGCTGTTCTCATTGATAAGATCATCCAAACCTTGTTGCAGATTAGTTTCACTAACAACTTTATCTGAATTAAGCAATGTGAGCCATGCTAACTGTTGCACATACGAGGGATGCAGTTGAACCATTTGGCAAAGTTGATGAGCTATATCTTTCGGCAGTTTTTTGCCCCACGATTGGAAGCCTTGCTGCAAATAGGGCAACCAAGTCTCCTCCAGTATCGGCTCCAACGGGATAATATCACCAAACTTATAGAATGGATAACTGCTTTTGAGGAACATGTTCTGGAGCAAATGCTTCTTGCTACCAAACAGACAGTAGTTCACATGCTCCTGATGCTGCCAGACGCTTCGCATTCGTTTTTGAACGGTCAAACTATCCGAAAACTCACCTATCTGTTGGAACTCATCAATACAAATCATGAGATGAATATTCTTCTTCCTTGCGATGACTTCCGGCAACTGAAGTATCTCTTCCGGTTTATGCGTACGGGGAGTGATGCCCAGCGACACGGAGAACTCTTCCATCGAAGGAAGATGGTAGGAAACCTTCGGCGACAAACGAGTTAAGAACTCCGCGGCAGTATCAGCCCATTCCTCAAACTTCGAATTGGTCTGATGAAGTATTGCCTCTGCGAAATGATTGTAGAAGTCATACTCATCGCGGCAGAAATAAGCATCAATGTAAATCACTTTTATCTTATTGTTCTGCACTTCTGACATCGCTCGTTTGACCAATGAGGTCTTTCCCCATCGACGAGGAGCCATGAGGATGGTATTGATTCCATGCGAGAAATTTGCCAATAGACGTTTCTGCTCGCGTTCCCTACCAATAAAGTGGTTCTCACCAATCGCTTGACCAAAAACAAAAGGCTTTTGCAAATCATTTTGGGCTGTTTTCATAACTGCAAATTTTAGATGTTTTTCAAAAATCGCTGCAAAGGTACAACTTTTTTTTGATATATGCAAATAAATTTAACACAAAGTTGTGTGACACAAAGTTGTGTGACACAAAGTTGTATGTTTTTTGAACCATTTTGGGCTGTTTTTGACCAAATGCATTCAGCAACGTAGTCCCCGATAAAAAACTGCAAGTTTCGAAATCGGAGAGCGGAGGCACGAGTCGCCCCCTTTATTTAGCGGAGCGGTATAAACTTTTGCGACCTCGTTGCCGAACGCGAACGGTAATCCATTATGTCAAAGATCAATTATATTATATATCATCGGGCAAGCCCGGATGTACAAACGCGATACTGAAATAAACTAAAATAACATACAAAAATGAAAACATTTACTAATTTTTCATCATTCATGGAGTGCTGTTGCCACGGCATCACCTCCTACTTTGGTACGAGACAGTCCCGATCCGATTCCGTGTCGAGTCCGTGTCGTTGCCGTGTTTTGCCCATCCTCCTGCTATGCCTGACTCTCTTTGTCGGCATCGGAAATGCGTGGGCTACTTTAACTGCGGATAGCATTTCATCCGACCCAGTAACGACTCTTGTTAATGGAGGTAAATACGTTATTAGAGCCGGAACCTCGCAAAGCAAATATCTTGCGGCTAAAGATGGTACATGGGGCAGTTCTGTCGCTATTGGTTCTGCTTATGTTTTTACAATAACAGGAGATAAGGATGGGTTCTATGCCACATGTAAAGATGGAACGTTAACTCCCGCAACGAGTAACTTTTCTGCATATGGCTCTGCAACAAGTTCCAATCTCAAATTAAATAATTCAGGATACATTACCAATCTCTCAAGTACAAGTTACTATCTTCAAGCTAATAGTAGCAGTAGTTACAAGTTTAGATGGTATAGCTCAAATCAGACAAAAGCACGTATGTACCAAGTCGGAAATAATGTATTCTTTACACAACCCGGTTCTGGTTCAATAAGCGCGACATCGACCACATCAACGTTTAACAGCACTCTCAACTTAATGCCAGCAGTATATACAGGCAAGACCGTTACCCTTGTGGCTTCTCCACCGTCAGGATATGAGGTTGATGCATGGACTATCCAAAAGAAATCTGACAACTCCGATGTTACAGCTTCGGTTCTGGCTGGTTCAACGTTAACAATGCCTGCATATGATGTAAAGGTGAGTGTCACATGGAAATCTTCCAGTCCGGCATGTTCCAATGCCGTTGGTTTATCCAAAGGTTCTGCAACAAATGGTACTATTAACACAATCAGTAGTGCAAGTGTGGAAACATGCAGCGAAACTGCAAGTGACCGTCGCGTAACTATTACTATCACTCCCGCCGCTTGCTTTGACGCTCCTTCAACATTGGATTGGACAAAATCCAGCGGAACAGTATCTGCTTCCAAGCAAAGTGGTCCAACATCTAATGGAAACGGAACATATAGTTATGTTTACCAATTTGCGCAAAACGATAACGGCGCAGGAACATTCGGTGTAACATGTACAGCTAAAGCAGCAGGTAAAAGAGTAAATTTTGATGCAGGTCCCGGTGTTTCTGCATCAGCATCGGAAACAGAGACCTGTGATGGTTCGGGCATTACATTACCGGCTGTTAATGCAACTGGTGTCTGCAAAGGTTGGGGAACTTTTGTCGGTTGGGCAACTGAGGCTGTAAATGACTCCAATACAACTAGTGTTACGACGTATGCTGCAGGAAGCAATTATACACCTGCTACTGACAACATGACTTTGTATGCTGTTTATAGTAAGACAAAAGGAACGGCAGAATCATGGGATTTAATATCTGCAGAAAACAACGTAACAGCCGGCACATATGTAATTACTTGGAATAATAGCTACTATTTGCCAAGCGAAACAACCGCTGCAAGCAATCCCGCAGTAGGAAGCGGTATCACACAAAGTAATAGCAAACTTACTAATACAGTTACTACTGCAATGCAGTGGACATTTACTGGCGATAATACCAACGGCTTTACAATTAGTCATGTTTCTGGCAATAACACCTATAAACTATCCGCTACAGATGCAGCACAGGGTATATCTGTAACAACTGGTTCTACGGATAGAAAATGGAAAGCAAGTGTTGATAATTCATATGGTATGTTATTACATGGAGATGACGGTGGAAGTCGTTACTTAGCCGTGTATAATAGCGGTTCATGGCGCTATTACGCTACAGGTAATAATTACACCGGAACTTTGCGCTTGTACAAGAAATCCGGAGGTTCCACAACCTACTATTGTTCGGATCCAAATTGCTGTACTTCCCTTGGTCAAATAAATGGGTCCTTTTTTTGGACAACCCTTTTTGAGCCCGTGAGCCCTTATGTAGAGCCACCTGAGGCGCATTGTGATTAACACGTGGTTTTTACCTGGTTATCACGTATCCTGCCCCACCCTATATATACTTTGTATATATCCCGTGATTTTGAAATCCGTTAAATCTGTAAAATCTGTGGGATATATCAAAAATTAGCCCTTTTTTTAGTCTATTTCAGTATGTCAAAGATCAATTCCGCTATTGTTTATAGTGTCTAACGGTAACACTATTATTCATATTTTTTTGTATTTTTATATTATTATTCTTTATTACAAGAACTTAGGATAATCCATTAAGAAATCATGATACCCTTTCCGATAATAGATAATGTTTGGAAAAATTTCCCCATAACCTATAGAATTATTATTCAAGTCTGCAACTGCTTGTGGATTAATCGGAGTTTTAGCATGGGTTGATGGATTATAATTGACAATCCACGGTGCTTTAAACGTCTGGTTAATCTTCATAAGCATATTATGTTGATCGCTCATTTCATTAACTAAAGTAATAGGAGACTTTACCACGTCATAAAAATCAACAATATATGCTTTGTTAGCATCATCTC
>Ga0310690_10001148_pt1 | contig 49040 bp, 48 predicted proteins | sample AusTroGonzalo_MG_2_FD_207661 | JGI IMG/M metagenome (GOLD analysis project Ga0310690, IMG submission 207661) | Bovine rumen microbial communities from tropical cattle in Woodstock, Queensland, Australia - Gonzalo_04 (v2) (version 2) | ecosystem: Host-associated > Mammals > Digestive system >... | reverse complement strand
AAGAGTTTTTTAATTCCTCCTCGTTTGGCAAGCCCAGCACTTTATACTGGGCTACAAATTCGTCTGCTCTGTCTTTTAATTCCCGTATTGATAAATCTAGTATTTCCTGTTTGGAATATATTCTGTTGTCGTTTGAATGAGAATTTTTGTAATTTCTAAATCGCATTATGTTCTCCTTATTTTAACTAATTTTTAATATAATTTCCAAAATTAAATTGACAAACAAAGCCTATAAATGATAAAATATTAATGTATTTACTAATTGGAATAAAAAGTATGGACTATACACCACCGCAGACAATCTTTCCACAGCCAGTTATTGAATATGCTTACGAGCATACAGATAAGAATACAAGAAAAATATTATATCACGCAGCTGATGTAGATAATTGTCATATTTATGTTGTAAGATTTCTTGGGACATTTAATGAAAAATATAAAGGGAAAAGAGAATTTGTTGATGCACCAATGGCCATAATATACAATAATGGAGTCGTGCATCATGCGACAGGGGAAGAACTCTCAAAACTTTGGATATACGAGACTCCAAAATATTTTCCTACCTCCGAGGAGCAAATATACCGTTTCGATAATAAGGATTGAATTTTTTATCGTCAATCCTTAATAGTTGCGAATTGGCAGAAACTTCAACTGGTGGCGCAGTCCAACTATTAATATATGATTTTGCATCCTCTCCAACGTGAATTTCTCCTGTCTGAGGATCATAATATCTTAGCTCTCCATTTTCACACCTGTCTATAGTGACCACATGCCCTGATAATTTTCCATTTTCACCAATTGCATTTATTAAACTATCTTCAGGAGCATAATAGGAAAAAGCATATCTTTCACCCTCTTTTACTGTTTTGTCTAAATATTCATAACAATTTTCTTTATTTGCATCAATTTCATAGGGTTTACACTTATTTCTTGTTTTGGGATCGAGCCACAGACCAAAACCGTCATATGCCAATTCTTCTGCCATAGTACTTTCATTTCGATTTACTGCAGAAACATCATATCCCCTCCTGCGCATTTCAGCCGCTCCAACACAGCATTGACAATTGCTGCTATCTTGATTTTTATATTCAAAACTAGGATTAACTCCGCATTGAACCATTTCTTCAAACGTCATAGGTTCGCCACGTTTTACACCGGCAATCTCTTCCGGGTCTTTTCGCTCAATGGATTTTTGTTTTTCACGTTCACGATATTCTTTCTTGTATTCTTCGCTTTCTTTATACTTTTGTCTTTCGGTCAGGTCTTCTGAAGCATCCGTATTATCCATTTGAGAACTTTTAGCCGTATTGTTCGCATCAGAGTTACTCTCGCCCGGTTTGCTTCGCCAATGTGCTTTGACTTCCGTTCCGTCCTCACGTGTATACGCATCTACGTGCACTACATTTTCAGAACCGATCAATTCTTTTTCCTCAGGCAAGCCCAGCACTTTATACTGGGCTACAAATTCGTCTGCTCTGTCTTTTAATTCTCGTATTGATAAATCTAACACTTCCTGTTTGGAATATATTCTGTTGTCGTTTGAATGTGAATTTTTGTAATTTTTAAATCACATTAGGTTCTCCTTATTTGACTAATTCCTGAAAAATTTGGGCTAAGCCCGGATTTTCTGACTCTTTTTTATTTTCCGGCTCTTGTTCAGAGTTTTCTTCTGTAACAGTATTGCTTTCCTTTTCTTGTATTTTATCTTGTGCAACTCCTGAATTTTGCATAATATTTTGCATGAGTGCTTTAAATAATTCAGGGTTTATTTGCGAATAGGAATTTGCTAAAAATCTTTCCGGATTATCAACACCTTTTTGTTCAAAGTACCAGACAAAGATTTCTTCCAAGTTCAAAGGTATTAATTGCGAGAATTTTTCGACAGCAGAAACAAGCATATCAGCTTGTTCCGATTTAAGTAGTGTTTGAGAAGAGTCAGAATAAGTGTATTTATAATCTGCCTGACGAACAGAGTCATCAATTTCTATAAGTTCAGGTTGATTTTCTTTGTTTAAGAAAATTGTTTCCGTTCCCATTTTGAAATCGGCGCAAAGTTTTGCGACTTTCTCTACGCAGGGTAAAATATAGTCTTGATTGATTGTATCAACAAGCATAGAAAGCCTTGTCATTTGTCCCTGAGATTTTGTATTAATTTCTGTTGCTGTTTTTGGAGAAGTCGTTTCAACAGAACCTATCATATTCGGGAAAATTCCTGAAACTTCTGCCATTAAATCGTTAAGAAAAGAAATATCCTGTAGGAAGATTGCAGGGTTGAAATTCAACTGCTGGAACGCAGCCGTTGGAGTCAAATTATCACCGTATTCAATGATTTTACCCGGATAAAGTTCGATTTCATCATCATCAAAGAATCCTTCCGGTGCTAAAAGCGGTGGATTTTCATTCAGTGCTTGAAGATTACATGTGCGGTTCAGCAAGTCTTCCTGAAAATTAGCAAGTGAAAGAACACAATATAAGGGGCTTATTCCTCTTTTTGTAACAGGATCTGTAATAAATGCACCATAAGAAAATGGATTAATAAGTCTTTCATTTTTGCCGAATTCAACAAGAAATTTTCTTCCGACGACGACAGCTCTCCAGTTTTTTAAAACAGTTCCGTCCGGAAGTTTTAAATCTCCCCAGTGTTCCAGAACTTCTATGGTTGAGCCGTTTACAATATCACTATCGTTTTTATTGGAAGATTCTTTCGAAACGAGTGCATAAATTTGTTCTTTTTCTTCTTTTGTAAGGTTGTAATATTGATTATTTGCGATGTCTTCAGGAGTTTTATAACAGCGGTAAATTTTCGGGCAGTTATCCCAATTATCAACCTGAGAAGAATCAAAAACCAAATCAGCAGGATTTACAGGGTAAATATATGGGTTATCATAGATTTTCTTTGTATCTGTCCAAAAATTTTTACCGTTTTTTACAGCTTCAAGTATTTTGGGGAGTTTAAAAACATCTTCCGAGAACAGATTTTCAAAAAATGATATAGGCCTTCTGTATTCCTGATAAGACTTTTTCCATGCTGTAAATGAAATCAGTTCACCATATAAAAGTGCGTTGTCAATAACTTTATCACAAGTTTTCTGAAAATTCATTTTTTCCATAATATCGACAAGCATTGCTTTTTGCTTGTTGGATTTGTTATTGGAATCATGATTTTCTCCTGAAACATCGAACATACTGCTGACATTTGCGTAAGTGTTTCTCCAAATAAAAGCCTTGAGTGTCTGGTAAAACATATAAGTTTGGCACATTTTAACTTTGGCTTTCCATCTTTGGGTTTTATCTTTGACGGATTTAAAATCGTTTTTAAAAAAGATTTCGTTAGCCAAATCAGATGCCATTTTCAGATTGGAAGTTCTTTCTGAGTTAAGTTCTGCGAATGTATCTGAGATATGTTTGGCGAGTTGAACGGCCTGTTCTTTTTTAAGTGTAATTTCGGAATTGTCTTTTTCAATAATGTAATCAAATGTCATAATGTTTAATCCTTTCCGGGCTTTTGCCCTTGTTTGTATACAAATAATTTATCTTTTACACGTTTAAAACCTGAACGTAAAAGGCACAGAGCCGATGCACGATTTTGGGCTTCGGCATAAATATCGCAGTTAAACCAAGTTGTTGAAAGTTTTACGCATTCTATGTTTTCAGCTAAGTGTTTCCGTCCTGCATAAGCGTTCAAAAAAAGTTTGTCATTTTCTTTAAAGAAATAGATGGCGCCGATTAAAGCACCATCTTCACAAATAAAACAATAGAAAAGAGTGTTGTGAATAATGAAATTGAAACTGTTCGGGTCGCAAATTTTATCCTGATTTTTTTCATACATTTCTTTCAATTTATCTTTGTACAAATCAAACTCAGGATTTTGAGGAATAATAGCTTTTATCATAAGAATCCTTTTTTCAAATCTTGTTAGTAATGTTATATTGAATATGTGTTATTATTCCGAATTTAGTATCAGAAATATTATTGAAGAAATTTTATTCATACAGAACTTGCGTTAAAAACTTTTTTGTAAACGTATTTTACGCAAGACTACAGATTTTCAATTTGCTCTTTCACATATTTATTCTCGGGGGCAAGATTTTGAGCATATTGTGCAAATTCCTTTGCGGATTCATTTTCGCCTAAATACTCGTATGCATAAGAAATATACAAATAAACGGCATAGTCGCTTTTATCGTTATTTAAAACTTTTTTGAAGTAATTAATCGCATTTTTAAATTCACCGTTCAAATATGCCATATAGCCGTATCTCTTGTACACTTCTTCAACAGATTCGGTCGTATGATAATTACCTGCTTGTTTTGAAGGAGCTTTCATAATAATTATTGATTTTCTGTCTGATGATTTTTGGCACTTCAGTACAGAAGAATTGTAAATATTATATTTCCCTTGTTTTTCCCATTCTTCTAGCGGGAAATATTTTCTGTTATCGTCATAATTTTTAAGTCTGTGTTCAGCATTAGGATGAGTGCTGTGACGCTCCATTGAACCGTCATCAAGTGTATTCATAAATTCAAGATTTTCTCTTGCTTTGCTCAAATCGTAACCGGCTTTTGCAGCAAACTTAGCTCCTTCAACATCCGCAGCATATTCCATATTTTTAGATTCTATCATATATTTTTTGTATGCCACAGCCCATGCTAGTCCTGCATTTGCTATATAAGCTTGTCGCATTTTTTTTCTTATTTTTGCTTTTCTTGCACTGTGTCCCAAAATTCCGTGTCCCATTTCATGTCCTATAACCAGAGCTAAAGCATCATCATTTCCGCTAAAGGTATCATATAATCCGGTTAAAATCGTCACATTGTTAGTATTGCTGTTAAAAGCGTTAAAATCGGCATTTTTTTCGATAGATATTCGCCAATTAGTAAAATCCAAATTATTGGCACGTATTATTTTTTCGGCGATTCTGTAAACTTTATAAAAATCCTCGGAGTATGCTTGTGAATTGTAATTATCCGTCTTTCTTGAGTGCAAATTCTTCTCTATCTGCTTATATTCTTGTTCGTCTTTTGCAAGCTTTTCTTTGTATTTAAGGTCAGTAATTTCCTGGTAGTCCCCGAGTTTTAGTAATTTGGGATCTTTTATATTGTTGGCAGTAAAACTAACATCAGGTGCATAACTTTTGTTATATTTAGCAGAAACACCGTATTTTTGTGCGTGTTTAATTTCTTTGATATGCAGTTTTGCGTAATCTCTTGCATCAGAGCAGGTTTGAAACAATAAACAAAAAGCTATCAAAAAAAGTATTTTTTTCATATATTATCCTCAATACAACATATTAAGAATAACACCCAAACACACAAATTACAAGTTAGTATATGGGAAATATATTAAATACTTATAAGGTGTTACTTTTTCTATAATATCCGCTGACTTTCGCTCTGTTGCTTTTGTGTAATAAATTAGCTGTTCTGTTTCTATTTCGAAACATATTGTCTTTGATATTTTACATTTTCATTGTGAATGTATTGACTAAATCTTTTCTTCGCTTATGCCTTCAATAATATTTATGTCTGGTGAGGTGTCTTCATATTCTTCAACATCCAATCCAAGTGCAAGACGTTGTCCTTTTTGAATTTTGCCGATGGCTGATATTATAAAATCGAGCGTAGAAACAGCATTCTTCGGCATTTCCAGAAACTCAATATCTGCACTCGTAAGCTCTTTTGAAAATTTGTCTAGTATGAATTCTACGATAGATAGGGTTTTATCGTAAAATTCTATGTGTTTTTCATTCACACCATATTTTTTAGTTTTTATATCATCTTTCGTTTTTGTTTTTTTCATAAAAATTTCCTAAATGTTAAAAAAAGAAGGGGCTATGGAGATAAGTAGTGTGTAATCGAGAGAAAGGTGAAAAATGATAGCCCCTTTATATTGGATATGAGAAATTAAATCTGTTTAATCATTTCTTTATTACCGTAAAAATCGTACGCATATTGTCTTATGTGTTCTCTGCCGTCCAAAATAACAGTTTTATTTACGCCATACTTCCAGCCGAACGGTTTTGATTTAAATCTTCTGTAATTACATTCGTTAGCGGAATATAGAATTGAATCTTTATTTTCAAAAACTATGCTATTTGCCCTTATTCCAGAGTATGAATATTGTTCTACAGTATCGTCAAAACGAACAAGAAAAAGTTCTGCAACAGGTTTTCCGCAAATCGGGCAAAAACCTATTGAAAGTTTGCGCTCAGGGTAAATTTCTGTATCAGCCAAAAAGTACACTTCATCTGCCTTAAACTTGCAGCAATGATTCATTTAATCCTCCCGTCAGTAATAAAACATATCAAAGTTAACCTGTATTTCAGGTCAATCGGACAATATAATTCCCTGTACCCGGGGTTGATTTCTCCTACGCAATTTTTAAAATTTTGTTTTGAAATCAGGTACAAAATCATAATAACCCATTTTTTTAAATTTTACATTGTTTTGTAACAACTTTTTTACATCTAAACCTGGAATCTAGTATTTATAAATCTTTTGAGGTAAAATTGAGGCTGAAATAAGGAGATGGATTATGCGCGCTGTTGTTTTTGATGACGGATTAAAATTTGATAAAAACCACACAAAACCCTTGCCACAAAAGGGCGAAGCCCTGATTAAGGTACAACTTGCAGGGATTTGTAATACAGATTACGAAATAACAAAAGGGTATATGGGTTATAAAGGAATTTTAGGACATGAATTTGTCGGCACTGTTGAAGAAGTAAATGGGGTAAGTGAATCGGATAAATCATGGATTGGCAAGAGGGTTGTAGCAGAGATTAGCTGGGGTTGTAATGAACCTGATTGTGAATGGTGTGCAAAGAAAAACTATAGACACTGTCCGAATCGTCATACTATTGGAATTTGGAAAAAAGACGGATGTTTTGCGGATTATATTACACTTCCTACAAATATTTTGTTTGAAGTTCCTGATAATGTATCTGATGAACAAGCTGTTTTTGTTGAACCATTAGCAGCAGCGTGCGAAATTACTGAACAATTACATATTGAACCGACTCAAAAGGTAGTAGTGCTTGGTGACGGGAAACTCGGTCTTACAACTGCATTAGCTTTAAATGCTTTCAATTTAGATGTATTATTGGTCGGAAAACATCAAAACAAGCTTGATATTGCTAAAAAACAAGGCGTTAAAACAGCTTTGCTTGATTCTTTTTCTCAGGAGAAAAAATATGATGTTGTTGTTGAAGCGACAGGGACAGCTTCCGGTTTTGAAACATCAATTGCACTAACAAAGCCGAGAGGGGTTTTGGTGCTTAAAAGTACGGTTGCTACCGGAAAGGAATTAAACCTTGCTCCGATTGTTATTGATGAAATTACTGTTTTGGGTTCAAGATGCGGTCAATTCCCGCCGGCATTAAGGTTATTAAAAAATAACAGAATTGATTTTAAACCTTTCATTTCGGGAATTTATAATATAGAAGATGCAATTAATGCTTTTGAAGCAAACAAACAAAAAGATACATTAAAAATATTAATCAGAATGGACTAAGTAGAAATGAACATTCTTATTATCGGAAAACCGTTTGATGATATTGTATGTTTGGTAAAAGCTTCAAAATATACCGAAAAAATTTATACTGCTTTAAACAAGGGAGATACTGAATTTCCGAACATTGAGTACCGGAATTTTGATGAACTTATACAGAAATCAATTGCTCTTAAAATTGATATAGCAATCAATCTGGAAAAAGATTTAATTCAGAAAGGTATTGCGGAAGCCTTTGAACAAAGTAAAATAAATCTGATTTCTGTTAATCAGAAGTGGTTTAATCTTGAGCAATCCAGGTTAAGTGCAAAAAAGCTGCTTAATCATTACAAAATTAATATTCCGAAAATTATTCAAATTCCGCTAACTTTTCCAGTAAAATTAAAAACTGATTTACCGGGTACGGAATATAGAATTAATTCCATGAACGAACTTGTATCGCAAATGGAAAAATTTAAAAATCAAACAATTTTTTTTGAGGAATATATTGAAGGCAAACCATTGGAACTTTATGCTCTATGGGACAAAGAAAATATAAAGTATTTTTATGATACCAAAACTATGACAGAAGTTCAGATTGACCGCTTGGATTTGCTAAAAACAAAGCTGAATTTCATGTTTTCTGACGAAAAAGCAGATTTTACAGGGATTTTTGCTATTAATTTGATATGGTACAAAAATGACTGGTATGTTGACGGCTTTGATATGGGTGCGTTTTTGCCCAAAGAACTTTGTAAAACGGAAGATTTTATTTATGTTCTTAATTCCGTAATTTATCAAAAACTCAATGAAATCTAATCGTTATTATACGGAACATAAGCATAGGCGTTGAAATCAATAGAACCAAATATTAGTTTTATGAAAGAATCGTTATAGGTTTTTATGTTAACAAAATTAACTTCTTCTTCACCATAATCATCTTCCGTTTCAGTGGCTTCTAGCTTGGCTTTCAAATAATGTGCTTGATATAGTGACAAATATATCTTGTTATTTTCTTTATCTCTCTCTCCAAGAACATTATAATAGCCCTTTTCTAGCAATTTGCCGTCAATAATCAGGTTGACAGGTATGTTGACCAGCAAATCTTCAGCAACCGGTTTTACTGATTCCAACTCCGGAATAACTTTATCAGGATTCAATTCGTCGTGAAGGCTTGTTCCTCCGCCGCTAATTTTTTTTGCTCTTTTCTTTTTTTGTTTAGCTTCTTTTTGTTTTGTTTTTGCCTGCAGAGCATCCATCACTTGTTCAAACTCTTTATTAGTGATAGTTTTTTGACCATCCCATGCATTGTCTATTCCTGCAAAATCATCAAAATCATCCGCTAGGCATGCAGGCGCAATAATGCAAAACAAAAAAACTATTAACAAATTAAAAACTTTTTTCATAATAATAGTTTAACTTTTTTTGAGCAAAAGTCTAGTTCTTTTTATCAAGTATAAAGTTTTCGTTTCTTGAATATAGCCATAAAATTCCCATTAAAGAAACATAGAAAAGAAGTTCAAATCCTTCTTCAAATATAAAATTGTCATTAGTTGCTCTTTCTGCGATTGCGCCCATAAACATAGCGATTCCGGCAAAAATAATATTCCAAACCGGAAGTTTGGTGTGTTTAACCATTTCCCATGTATCAAGATAGAATTTCTTTTTCAAGAATATTAGAGATACGATAGCAATCCACAACCCATATAAAAAGTGTGCAACTTTTCCGAGCCAGGGCCATGGTAATGCTCTCCAGCTGTAATACTTATGGTATTCTCCCGGAATAGGGAAAAACAAGGTTCTTCCGCAATTCACTTCTCTTATCAGTAATAAAGAAATTACTAAAATCAAAAAATGAAAGAATGGTTTATTAACTTTTGAAGTTGCACAAATATATACCATAAAAAACAGAACCGCAATCTGTATATTTTCAAGAACACAGTTTTCATAACCCCAGGACTGAGGCATATACATAAGCGACGGAATTATTGCCAGTCCAACTGCTAAGGCAATCCAGGTTACACCATAGAATTTAAAATCAAGATGATTTTTCATAAAGTCGCATAATTTATTACACATAATCTCTTCTCCCAAGTACTCTAATTCCGAATTTAAAATATCATACATAGAACTATTTTTCAAACAAGTATTTGTAATTTGAAACAGATAGCCTTCGACATTGCAATTTGGATAAGGCGGGAGTAATATTAAGAGAATGATTAGAGATGATAATTTTAAAAAATATCTTGATAACGGAAATCGTGTCAAAATTATATGCGGAGCGGGTAATAAGGATTTGGTCGGTATTACTAATTTGTGTGCATTATATTCTGCTGCAGGAGTTTGTTTATTTGATGTTAATGCATCGAAAGAAGCTGTAAAGGCTGCAAAAAAGGGATTTGAATATTCAGGAAAAGATAAAGATTGTTTTCTTTGCGTATCCGTCGGAACAAAAAATGATCCGCATTTTACAAAATACAAAATAAACAGTAGATGTACTAATTGCGGTAAATGTGCAAATTTGTGCGCCCAAAGTGCTGTTTCCAAAAGTGGTGCAATGTTAATAATAAACGCAGATAAATGTATCGGTTGCGGGATTTGTGCAAGCGAATGTGAGTATAACGCTATAGATAGTTATTCGGTTGCAACAGAATTTGAGCGAGTGATTCCGCCTTTAATAGAATTAGGAATTAATTGCCTTGAATACCATATTATATCAGACAGTTTTCAGAATATTATGACCGGATTTGAGCAAATTACAAAATTATGGGACGGCCCGATAAGTATTTGTCTTGACCGTTCAGAATTTGGAAATATTAAAATTAAAAATATTCTTACAGAGATGAAAAATAACTGTAATAATTTGTTTATTGTACAGGCCGATGGTTCTCCCATGACCGGAGGAAATGAGGATTATAAAAGTACATTACAGGCTGTAGCTATGGCGGAAATAATAGAAAAATATAATATTACACCCTATATTTTTATGTCAGGCGGTACAAACTCGAAAACAAAAGAACTTGCAGATTTATGTAAGATAAATTATACCGGGCTTGCTTTCGGCTCTTATGCCAGAAAAATTGTTAAACAATATATTGATGATGAAAATCTTTTAAAAAATCCAAAATTATTTGAAGAAGCTTTAAAAAAAGCACAAACTTTTATAGATATGTTATAGTTATAATATCAAAACAGGAGCGTATTTTGTGTCAGGTTTGAAAAATTACGGAATTATACTTGCTGCCGGGAGCGGAGTCAGATACGGAACTGACATGCCAAAACAATTTGTCAAAATTGCAGGCAAAACAATTTTGGAACATACTGTTGAAATTTTTGAAAAATCAAAAATGATAGACCAAATAATAGTTGTTATTACTCCCGAATATAAGGAAAAGGCAAATGATATTTTAAACAAAAACGATTATAAAAAAATATTTAAAGTTATATCCGGAGGGAAAACCAGAAAAGAGAGTTCTTATATAGGTATTAGTGCCATAAATGATGATGAAGCAAACGTAATAATTCATGATTGCGCAAGGCCCTTCCTTACCGAAAGAATTATAAATGATTGTATTTCTGCATTACAAAAATATGATGCTGTTGATGTTGCAATACCTTCGGCGGATACTATAATAAAGACAAATTCAAGTACAATAGTTGATATTCCTGAGAGAGCTAATTTGAAACGCGGACAAACTCCGCAGTGTTTCAAGCTTTCTGTTATAAAAAAGGCACACAACCTTGCGAAAGATGATGATAATTTTACGGATGATTGTGGATTAATTATTAAATACAATCTTGGTGAAGTTTATGTTGTTGAAGGTGATATTGAAAACATTAAAATAACTTATCCGGTTGATATTTATATGGCTGACAGGTTATTTCAGCTGAGAACAAATGTTTCACCTTCCAGTACAGATTTGAACGAAATAAATGGCAAGGTAATGGTAATTTTTGGCGGAACAGGAGGTATTGGGCAATGTACTGCTAATCTTGCACAAAAATATGGCGCAAAAGTTTATTCCACATCTCTGAGCAAAGGCTGTGATATAACGGATTACAGTGAAGTTGAAAAATATCTTGAACAAATTATAAATATTGAAAGCAGAATAGATTATGTTATTAATGCTGTCGGTACTCTGAAAATAGGTGAGTTCGCCAATCGGGAGATAAGTGACATCTACAGTGATGTTAATGTAAATTATATAGGTGCAATCAATATTATTAAAGCTTCAATTCCTTACCTTAAAGAATCAAAAGGAGCGATACAGCTTTATTCATCAAGTTCCTATACGAGAGGACGGGCGACTTATTCAATATATTCTTCGGCCAAAGCTGCTATAGTTAACCTTGCTCAAGCTTTAGCTGAAGAATTGTATGATGACGGTATAAAAATAAACGTTATAAATCCGGAGAGAACTGCTACGAAAATGAGATATAAAGCTTTTGGAGAAGAACCGCGAGGTAGTCTTTTATTGCCTGAAAAAGTCGCAGAAGTTTCTTTGAAAACGTTACTATCCGATTTTACCGGTCAAGTTATTGATGTGAAAAGAGTCGAAGGTTAAATTTAGTTGTACAAAAAACAACGGCAGTATATTTACTGCCGTTGTTTTCTTATTAATCTATCGATTATTTAACATTTGAAAGTATACATTTTTTTGCTCTGTTCAAGGAATGCTCTTTCCCAAGAATTGCAAGAATTGCAGTCATATCTGCTCCGCACAGTCTCCCGGTAACGGCAGCACGAATTGCCCACATAGTGAATTTAGGCTTATAACCTTTTTCTTTAAAATCAGCTCTGAATTTTTCAAGTTTTTCATGCAGGTTTTCTTCTGTCCATTCCCAACCTTCACCCTGTTCTACAAATGCTTTTAAAACTTCCTGTGATAATTCTGTTTCAATATTTTCTTTTGCTTTTTCGTCCAGTTCAACATTATCTCCACCGAAGAAATAAGTAACGGCATCTGTAATGTCGGACAACAGAGTAAGAGGTTCGTAAGTCACTTCTACCATTCGTGTATACTGTTCATCAGTGAGTGAACTTAAATCATATTTTGTCAGATACTTTTTAAGTTTTTCCTTCAATACATTAATTGGAAGCATTTTGATATAGTGGCTGTTCATCCATTTTAATTTGTCATATTCAAAAATTGAATTGGATGAAGATATTTCATTAATCCTGAAATCTTTTGCAATTTCTTCAACAGGTTTAATTTCTTGCCCGTCAGAAGGTGACCATCCGAGAAGTGCAACAAAATTTAGTAATGCTTCGGTTAAATATCCTTGTTCCACAAAATCCGAAACAGCTGTTGCACCGTGTCTTTTTGAAAGTTTGCTTCTGTCCGGAGCAAGAATCATGCCTAAATGCCCGAATCTTGGGACTTCAAATCCTAAAGCTTCAAATATCAAAATCTGTTTATATGTATTGGAAATATGGTCTTCTCCTCTAATTACGTGTGATATTTTCATCAATGCGTCATCAATAACAACTGCATAGTTATATGTTGGTGCACCATTTGACTTCATAATAACAAAGTCACCAATTAAATTTGTATCAACGTGTAATTTACCTTTTACCAAATCATCAAACTCAAGAATTGAAGAGTCATGAAAAGCTTTTTGAGCCTTTGATACATTAAATCTTATTGCAGGTTTTCTGCCTTCAGCTCTTAATTTTGCTTTTTCTTCTTCTGTTAAATTTTCACATTTTTTAGTGTAAACATAAGCCTTTTTGTTAGCAGCAGCTTCTTCTTTTTCAGCTTCAAGCTCTTCCGGTGTGCAGAAACATTCATACGCAAAACCTTTGTCGAGCAGTTCTTGAACATATTTTGGGTAAATATCAAAACGTTCTGATTGGGTATATGGTCCGTAATTCCCGCCAACATCAGGACCTTCATCCCAATTTAATCCCAGTGCTTTGAGTGAATCAAAAATATTATCAACATATTCCTGACTTGTTCTTTCAGCATCAGTGTCTTCTATTCTCAATATAAATTTACCATTATTTTTCTTTGCGAATAAATAATTAAACAATGCAGTTCTTGCAGTACCGATATGCAGATTACCGCTTGGTGAAGGTGCAATTCTTACTCTAACTTCGTTCATAATCCATCCTTTCTTTTGCAAAAAGATTATCCAACAAAAATAACCGAAAAACAATATTTTATTGACTTTGAAAATTTAAGTTAAAATCCTTGCTTTATATTCGACAGTATGATAAGCTAAACTTGTAATGCTATGTTATGCTGAGAGCGTTTATAATCTTGTTAGGGATAAGAACTAAATAGTTTAAATGTAGGGTTACAATTCATATATTATGTAATATAGTTAGAATGAGAGTAGATGTATAGAGTAAAGTGTGAAAATGCGCAGTTATATTAGAAAAGAAAAGAATAAAGACTACAGTGAGGTTTTTAAAAATTTTGCATGCACGGTTGCTGATGTTATGCCATCTTGCAAACCTATAGCTTTAAAGGTTTTTGCTGTGTTTTTCGTAGTAATTTTCTCTGTTTTTCTAATTAGTAAAGTAGCAGGAATTGCTGGCTCAGAAAATTATAAAACTACGGAATTGTCAGAAAAAACACTAGCAGCGATTACTTCTCAAAAAAGTGTAATATCAATTCCTGCCGGAATGGTTAAAGCAAATCCGTTTTTGCCATACAGAGATATTACGGAAACCGGTGTAGTAAATGATATACCGGCATTCAATATTGTTGAGCCTCCGGAATATGTTAATGAGAATTCTGACGCAGCACGTGTTATGGATACCATAGTTTCCGGGATTTTGTATGATAAATTCAGCCCATCTGCGATAATAAACATTGAAGGTAATGATTACCTTGTCAAAAAAGGCGATGTTGTAAATAACTATAAGGTTCTTGATATCACACAGGATTCAGTGACCGTTAAGCTGGGTGCAAATGTGTACAAAGCAGGTATAGGTGAGATATTGACAGAAGGAACAATAAAACAAAACGAAGTTTCAAATTTAAGTAATAAGTTCGGAGGTGTTAAATAATGGGTTACGTTAATATAAAGAGATTTTTATCTGCTGCTTTAATCCTTGCCTTTATGGCGCCGGCAGAATTCGGATATACAAATTTCGCATACAGTGCTCCTGCTATGAGCAATATGACGTTATCCGGGGATGTGGTTTTGACTAATCAAAATCAAAAGATAACTCTCAGTTTACGTGATTCCGATGTAAAGCAAGTTTTAAGGATGTTTGCTGACAAAGCAGGCATGAATATAGTGTTTCATTCCTCTGTAGATGGTAAGGTAACCCTTGATTTGGTAGAAACACCAATAAATGAAGCTTTTAATTTGGTCTTATCAATTACCGGTTTAAACTATTATAAACAAGGTAATACAATGATTATAATGGCAAAAGACTGTGCAGATAATGCGAGGTACTCGAAACAGGAAATGATGGTATTTCCTGTAAATTATGTCGGAGCGGAAAGTATTGCCAATTTCCTTAACAAAAATGTCTTCAGTATGAATAAGGCCGGTATGTCTGGTACTGATGCCGCAACAGTTAATACTGCAACAAATGAATTGATAGTATTCGGAATGCCTTCTGATGCTGAAATAGTCAAGAAAGTTATAGATCAATTTGACAGAGAACCTTATTCAAGAACATTCTCAGTTAATCATACAACACCAGCTGAAATGGCTAATATGATATGTAATATGTTGCTTCCGTCAAGAGGAATGGGTAAAAATGGAGGTTCCGGTGATGCTGGTGCGCAGCCGGATATGTTTGGAACTCCTACGGGTGGCGCAGCCGGTGTCATGACCGGTGCTGCTGCAGATTCTACCGGGGGTACCCTTACTGATTTAAAATTAGGAGAAGGAATTGTCGCATGTACTTTATCTAGCTCTGCTAACAGTTCTATTGCGCCTTTTGACGTACAAAATTTATCTATTGCATATTTCCCGCAGAGAGGTACAATTACTTTGATGGGTGGTTCTGAAGCTCAAGCAAAGATGATAGAACATTTTATTAAGACAAATGACGTAAAACAGCCGCAAGCCTATCTTGAAGTTGCAATCATTGAACTTAACGAAGAAGGTTCTAAAGATTTTCAGAATCAATGGGGATTATATAGTAAGCATTGGCAGGCAACTTTCGATGGAGACGGATTCAAAGGTGGGCATCCAGGTGTTGGGAATTTAACTCAGAACTACTATCCTGTTACGCAGTACGTAAATAAATATGAAGGTGGTGTTTTAACGGGTCAAGATGCTATAGATATGATGATTCCGTTTCCTACCGGTATAAAAATTTCTTGGGTTATGAATTATATAATTAAGAATAGTAAGGGTAGAGTTCTTGCTAATCCGAAAATTTTAATTACAAACGGTCAGGAATCAGTTATAGACTTAACATCAGATTATGTTGAAAAAGTTGACTCTGAATTCTTATCTGCTGCAAGTAACGGTCAAAGCTCAGTTGGTACAGTTCAGCGTACGTATACAATTGGAGATGATTTAGGTATAAAAGTTTCATTGATTCCTTTTATTTCACCTGAGGGTTATGTTACTTTAAATATTACTCCTAATTATACAACAATTGCGGAAAAGGTAAAAGAACAAGCAACAGGAGATTTGGCTGCAACACTCTTAAGCAAAAGAAATTTAGACCTTAAGAATATCAGAATTAAAGATGGTGAGACACTTGTACTAGGTGGTATGATTCAAGAAGTTGAGAATAAAACAGTTCAAAAGATACCATTGTTGGGTGATTTACCTCTAGTTGGACCTTTATTCCGTTCGACATCGACAGTTAAGAGCAAAAATGAACTTGTCATAATGATTACTCCGAATATTATTAATGACGGAGAGGGTGCTATTGCTGATAGCATATAGTTAAGATTATGTCTAATCAACTTGAAAAATTAAAAAATAGTATAAAGAAGGAATATACTGATAATTTTGAATTAAACCTGATGAAATCATCAGGTTTTATTCCAGTTGATAAAAGGCAAGACGATTTTTACATAATTATTGATAAGAATAAAGCGAGTGAAAAATCCAAAATAGAACAATTAGTAAAGGAAAAATTTGCGGATTTAGCTCCTAAATTTATACCTGTTGAATCAGGGGATTTTATTGAATTAATAAGATCCGTTGAACAACCGGGTACAGATAATGTGGATTTAAACAGTGGAAATGGTGAACCTACTGCTGAAGATATGCTTGTTGGAATTGGCTGGATAACAAAAGGTCAACTGAGTGAATGTATATCTGAAGCGAAAGGGAGAAATTTACCTATCGATGCTATTTTTAAAGAAAAAGAATATTTGTCTTCCGATAAAATTGCGTCATATCTAAAGAAAAAATATAACTGTGAAGTGATTTCCAAAGAAAATATTGTTATAGATCCGAAGATATTAAAAATGCTTCCGGATGACTTTATCGAGAAAAAACGTGCGGTTGTAATGTCTATGGAAGGCGATAAACTGGCAGTTGCAATGGTTAATCCCGAAGATAAATATACGATCAGGGAAATTTCGCTTTCAACCGGGCGTTCATTGAATGTTTATGCGATTCCTTATTTTGAATACGATATGTTTTTAAAGGAATACGCTCTCATGAAAAAGAATGAAGAACATGCGAAGGAAACAGAGCGTATTATACAAAGCATTGAAGAAGAAACTGCTCAATATAATCAGGAAGAGTCTTTATGGACACAGGTGGAAAAAGAGCTTCAGGATTCAAGCGGGAATGTTGCGAAATTTGTATACAAAATTATTACAGATGCAATTGATGCAAAAGCTTCCGACATACATATAGAACCACGTATAGGCTATTATGTTGTTCGTGTTCGTTCCGATGGCATTTTAAAAAAGGTACTTGAAATTCCGGGGAGTATTGAACAAGCGGTAATTACACGTTTTAAGGTTTTGGCGAGAATGAATATTGCAGAACATAGACGCCCTCAGGACGGTACGTTTTCGATAAAATATGACGACAGAACATACGATTTTCGTATAAATACACTTCCTGTTTCAGGGAAAGAAAAAGTGGTAATTCGTATTTTGGCTCCTGCAGTAAGTTTAAAAGCTTCCGGGGATAAGATGATTATTCAAGGCGCCTCTGAGGAAGATATCGCAAAAATTCATGATATGGTTCAATCACCCAACGGGATTATTTTAACATCCGGTCCTACAGGTTCAGGTAAAACTACGACGCTTTATACTATTCTGAAGGCCTTAAATAAAGAAGACGTTAATATTACTACTATTGAAGATCCTATAGAAATTAAACTTGAAGGGATAAATCAGTCGCAGGTTAATCCTAAAGCAGATATTACTTTTGCATCATGCATGAGGGCAATATTAAGACAAGACCCTGATATTATACTGATAGGTGAAATTCGTGACTTTGAAACTCTTGAGGTTGCTATATCGGCTGCGCTTACAGGGCACTTAGTATTAAGTACAGTTCATACCAATTCGGCTGCGGCAACAGTTACACGTCTTATAGAGATGGGTGCTAAGGATTATTTGGTTTCTTCAACATTGACGGGTGTAATTGCACAAAGGCTTGTAAGAAAATTATGTGACAAATGCAAAGAAGCATATTTCCCGACGGAAGAAGAGGTAAAACATATATCTACAAATCCGGAAGAACAGGAAATGCTTTTGAAAACAAAACTGTATCGCAAAAAAGGATGTAAAGAGTGCGGATATTTAGGATATGCGGGACGACTTGGTATTTACGAGGTTTTGCCTATTACCAGAGAAATAAAAAAATTAATTGCGCAAGGTGCACACGATATTGAAATAGAAGAGACTGCGGTTGCGGCAGGCATGCATACTCTTAAGATGTCTTGTCTTGACCATATAGTAAAAGGAAATACCACAACGAGTGAATTTATAAGAGTTTTGGGCTATGCGAATGAATAGAAAGGATAAAAATGCCAATATATAGTTACGAAGCATTAAAATCAGGCAAACAGGTTATTAAGGGTGAAGTTACCGCTTCTAACCTTAAAGATGCGCGTGATATTATCCGCAAAATGGGCTTGGTTCCGACAAGAATCAATGAATCAATGGATGTTAAGAATAAGAAATCTGGGAAAATATCAAGCATGTCCTTGGCAGAAAAGATTGATTTTATTTCAACATTACAAATATTGCTTTCCTCAGGTATTCCTGCCGTTGAATCGTTAATGTTCATGGAACAGGAAGCAGCAAGGAAAAAGATTCGTAATATTGCAAAAATATTGAAAACACAGATTATGGGCGGTTCTACTTTTGCTGATACGCTGGCAAGGTATCCAGGGGTTTTTGGATATATATTTATAGGTCTTTTTAAAGCTGGTGAAGAAGCCGGTGAACTTGAAAAAACTTTAGGACGTATAAATAGTTTGTTAACAAAGCAGGCAAACGTAAAAGCTAAAGTTATAGGTACATTAATATATCCAGCATTTGTTATTGTCCTGGCAGCTATTATTACGCTTGTTATGTTAATGTTTGTATTTCCGGCTTTTAAAGATATGTTTGCACAGCAAGATAAATCTTTGCCTTGGATTACAGCAATGATGATTAATGCCGGTGACTACTTAAAACAATACTGGTATACGATTCCTATATTTATTGCAGTATTTGTGGTATTTTGTATAACTTGTTACAGATGGAAGCCGGCAAGGACAATATTGGACAAGGTTGTGTTAAAAATACCGCTCCTTAACAACTTAATACTATATTCAAACTATTCAAACTTTTTGTCTGTATTAAGTGTATCTTATGATGCAGGTATTCCGATAGTTGACTGTTTGCATCTTGCTGTAATAACGCTTGATAATTCGGTAATGCGCACCAAATTAAGCGGTGCAATAGTCAAGGTAAGACAAGGTTTACAGGTATCGCAGGCACTGAAATCCACCAAAATTGTTCCTAAAATGCTTTTGTTTATGATAGCAACAGGTGAACAATCCGGTCGTTTGGGTGATATGCTGGAAAAAGGTGTTAATTTCCTTGACAAAACGCTGGACGGTATAATTGATACTATGACAAAAATGATTGAACCGATTATGCTTCTTGTAATCGGAAGTATAGTTCTTGTCATGGCATTAGCATTATACTTACCCTTGTTCCAGTCTTATATGCAATAAAAAATACGAGAGGTCTGATGGAAAACGATTTTACAAATTCTATTTGGAGTGAAAAGGTTTATATTGAAACGACAGAACATATAATTTGCGGTTATATTTTCATGCCCAAAATCGGGAAAAAAGGAAGGTTGATTACAGAGGTATTAAATTCCGGAAAAAGTTTTATTGCTGTAAAAGAATGTACTCTTGAGTATAAAAATCAACCTTCAAAAAATATTGAAAAACATAATTTTTTACAGGTTAATTTGTCGTCAATATTAATAATGAGACCGTTAGATGAATAAAAAGAAAATTTATGTAATAACTGGTTCAACATCCGGAATAGGGCTGGCATTGACTAAAAAGTTGTGTCAGGAAAGTATTGTATTTGCTGGCTATAGAACAGAAAGTAAAAAACTGAAACCTGATGAAATGTCTTCAAACATTTACCCCTTTTATGTTGATTATTCAAAGCCTGAAACAATAAAAGAGGCAGCCGAATATATAAAATCCCAAACGGAAAAAGTTGATACATTAATAAATATTGCCGGTTGTGTTGTTGCAGGTCCTATTGAAAATATTGATATAAATGAAATACGAAGGCAGTTTGATGTTAATGTATTTGGACATATTGAAATGGCTCAGAATCTTGTAGATTTATTAACTGACGGGAAGATAATAAACGTGAGTTCTATGGCGAGTTTTGGAATTTTTCCGTTTATTTCTCCGTATTGTGCTTCAAAAAAATGCCTGGATATGTTTTTTAATTCCTTCCTGATTGAAAATAAGAAAAATATTAAAGTGGTTTCAATAAAGCCGGGAGTTATAGTTACACCCTTGTGGGAAAAATCCATTGTGGAAAATTCAAAAAATCCTGAAATTTGCAAAGGATATGAAAAAGAAATGGATTATGTAATGAAAAATGCTCAAAAAAATGAAACTTGCGGATTGAATGTAAATAAAGTCGTAGATATTATTATCAAAGCAGATAAGGCAAAAAACCCAAAATTATCATATACAGTGGGTTCAGATGCTTTTTGTGCAAAACTTATTTCAAAACTTCCGCAATCTGTTATTAACAAAATAATTAAATGCGGAATAAAATTGAGAATAAAATAGAATGGGAAGAAAAAAGAAAACTTTTATATCAAAAAATAAAACACTGAGTTTTGTTCTCACTTTATTGTTAATGCTCACAGGTGTATATTATATTGGATTAAATTATGTACCGCAAAAATGGTATGAAACTCAGACGATGATGCCGAATCAGGTAGAATCATATTATGTAAATCAATGGTGCACTTCGGATTTTGGGAGAAAAGAAGCTGTTTTGTGGGATATGACGAGGGTTGACTGTCTTGCGAAAGACTACGCAGTAGAGTTTGATTTTGCAAAAAAATGGGCGGAATCTGTAGGACAAGCTTTATATTACTCAAAAATGACTGGTAAAAAACCAGCCGTTACATTGATTTTAACCTCTCCGGTCGATTACAGATATGTAAAACGTATTGAACGATTGGATAATGGGATTAAAATATTTTTAATTAAAGCTTATTAATTAAATTTATTACATTTTAATATATGCTTTAAAAATTTTGTTGGAAATTGTATCATCAAAAGCTTGTTGAATGTTATCTATATGGTAAATGGTGGTTAAATTTTTAACATTTACTTTTCTTGATGTTATAAGATTAAACGATTCTTTTAAATCGTCAGGTGAAGGTGAATAACTTCCCAGAACGGTCAGTTCTTTATAATATATTTCATTATTTGGGTAACCGTTACTGAGAGGAGTGCTTGAGAAAACTAAAATTTTTCCGCCATGTTTAACCGTTTTGAGTGCAACATCGATAGCTTTGTCAGCACCGGATGTCATAAACACTGCATCAACACCATAAGCATCTGTTTTTGATTTGATAACTTTGTCAAACTGTTCCAAATTTCTTGAATTGAAAGCTTCAATTCCTCTTGATTCGGCGAGATTAATTCTTTCTTCAATTAAATCACAGCCAAATACTTTGTATCCGTATGCTTTCAGCCCTTCAGCCATGATTAAGCCAATCGAACCCAATCCAACGACAAGAATTTTATCGCTTTCCAAAAGATTACATCTTTTTATTGCACGAATACAGCATCCCAAAGGTTCATAAAAAGAAATTTCTTCATCGGAAATATCTTGTGGAACTTTGTGCGCAACATTTTTTAAATGTTCTTCGGATAAGAAAACTTTTGTGCTGAAGCCGCCGGGAAAAATATTTGTTGATTTAAAATGTTCGCACATCGAGTAATTCCCGTGTTTGCAGTAAGTGCATTCAAAACACGGTATGTGATGAGAAGATACTATTTTATTTCCGACTGCAAATTTTGTATCTGAATCAATTTCTTCAATAATTCCGACAATTTCGTGTCCTAGTACGGTGCCGTTTTTTGATATTTTATGTCTGAATTTTACAATATCGGATCCGCAAAGTCCGCAGCCTAAAACACGAACAATAGCACCTTTTCTGCCATTGAGTTTTATATCTTCAATTTCTTTTATTACTATTTTTTCATTATCAATCTGTGCAGTTTTCATATTATTTGTAGTACTCCGAATTTATTTTTGCGAATTTTGTGTTTGCGTAGAAATATTTAAGAATTTGGTACGCATTATACCCTTTTTTAGCAAGATTATTTGCACCATATTGGCTCATACCAACGCCATGACCATTTTTCTTAATACCGTCATCATACGACGGAACTGATCTTAACCAGGCTAAGTCTTTAGTCCAAACTTGACCTGATGAACGGGTTTGACCGCCCGCAGAAGCTGAATAAAATGCCGGTATAATTTTGCCATTATATATTAAAACAAGACCTTCTGTTTCTGAAACGGCATCATTAGTACCTACTGTTTCAGCGCTTGCTCCGCCGTATGCCTGATCTTCCGGTGTATCTTTAAGATCATAACCGAATTTTGCTCTCTTACCCAAATTTGCCAGTGCATAACTTCTTGCTGCAATTGCCTGGGCTTTGTGTGCTTCATGTTCCCATCCGGAAGGCATTTCTGACGGTACAACTCCCTGAAGATATTGTTCAATCGGAATATCATTAATGACAGTTAATCCTAGACCGTCATTAATAAGTTGAAAATGCCCTCTGTACCATTTTCTTTTTACACTCACAAAACCGCCGATATCAGGTTTAATTACTATTTTGTTACTGTTTATTTTACAAAATTTACCGTCAACTTTTATCGCAATAATATCTTTATATTCTTTAAATTCATAGCCTTTCATTTTTTCCATAACAAAAATTAGCTTATTTGTCTTGCAGTCAATAATTTCTGCTTTTGTTGAAGCACCTATATATGTATGGTGAACTTGAGTTTGCAATCCGATTTTTATTGCAAAACATGGTTGTATAAAAAGTATGAATACTAAGAATAAAAAAACCGCCCTAATCTTCATCATAAATATATTATATTATGAATAATTAATTAAGTATAATAAATATCGGTTGATTCTTGCGTTAACATATAATTTGATATTGGAATTGAAATTTATAGCGGAGTTGCTGTTGCTAAACAGACTACATGTTTAAAACCGTATTTTTGCAAGGTATGAACCATTTCTTCAAAAGTAGAACCTGTTGTACATATATCGTCCATCAGGAGAAGTTTTTGGTCTGTTAAAAATTCTTTATTTACTTCAAATGCTTCATGAAGGTTTATCATTCTTTCTTTTCGGTTCAATTTATACTGAGGTTTTGTGTCTTTAACCCTTTTTATTAAATCAAAATTACATGGGAAACCGCTCAGTTTCGAAAATTCTTCACAAACAAGCTCCATGTGGTTATATTTGCGTTTTTTAATTCGATTTGCGTGCAAAGGAACAGGAATTAATACAAATTCCGAATTTTTTAAACTTTCAATGTTAATAAAATAGTCGTACATAAACTTTGCCTGATAATAAGCCAGTTCTTTTTGTTTATGGTATTTTACTCCTCTAATAAGTTTTTGGAGTTCTTTATTGTATGTTCCGGCACAATAAATATTCACACCATCAATGATTCTGTTAGGAACAAAAGACGAAAATTCGAGTTTGTTAAAACAATCAGGGCACATTTTTACGGAATATTTAGACTTCCCGCAAAAATAACATTTTTTACGATATATTAAATCAAGCAGAGTTTGCAAAATCTTTTTCATAAAACCATTTTAATATAAATTTTGCAAAATCTAAATTATATATTTCCAAAGTGCAATCTAATTTAGACAATACTTTTTACTATTTTCATTTGCTATTTTTTTGCTTTCAACAGCATTCTGTAAAGCTTCGTCAAGTTTATCTTCAGTCAGATTATTTATTTTTTCAGTAAATTCTTTGTGATTATTTTCGGACACAATTTCAAATTCTACCGGAATAGAATTCTTAGTTTTATTAAATATATTTTTAAATGAATGCGTCACAGGGCTAAAAATTAGTGAATAGTATGTCGTATCAGAATCTTTCCCGAAAAATTTGTAAAATTTAGCAATAAAATCGTGCTTTTGAGCAAAATTAGCGATTGCATTGGAATTTTTAAACGTTTTTACTGCATTTGCTTCTTCTGCATATTTTTTAGGATTAAATTCCTGTACATATTTGATTTTTCTTATTGCATTGAAATTCAACCTTGTGGTTTTGTTGTGATTGTTTGTACTTTCTATTCTCATATTAACCTCCACGCTGTTTTATTATAACTAAACCATACTATATTTAAAACTCCTAAAAAATTTTTTTGCTAATTTGTTAAATTGTTCTTAAATATTTTGAAAATTCTTGCAAACCTGTTTTTAATACTGATTTTTCAGTACAAAAGCCGATTCTTACTGTTCCTTCCATTTCCATAGTTTCACCCGGTAAAAGCGCAACGCCTGTTTTTTCTTGCAAATTACGACAGAGAGTACGTGAAGGGATTTCTTTTTTATAACGTAAAAGTGCAGTAGTTCCGCCCTGCGGAAGATTTGTTTTTATATACACTTCACCATTTAGCCAATCTTCAAGAACAGCAAGCCCTTCCCGCATGATTTTAAAATTTCGTTCTGATATTTTTCTCCGATTTTCAAGTGCTATTGCGGAATAATAGTCATCAATGATACTGACACTTATTGTATTATATTCTCTGTGTTTATTTATTTCATTAATAACATCTTCTCTTGCGGCGACCCAGCCGACTCTTAATCCTGGCAGAGAATACGTTTTAGACATACTTCCAGTGGAAATACCTTTTTCATATAAATCTGCTATTGATTCGGAATAAGGATTTCCGTATAGATTCAACCCTCGATAAACCTCGTCGGAAAGAATCCATATATTTCGTGCTTTTGCGATTTCAACAATCCTTCTGAGTGTTTCGTCCGGTATAACGGAACCTGTCGGATTATTTGGATTATTAAGACAAATCAATTTAGTTTTGTGTGTTATTGCTTTTTCAATTTCATTAAGATTAGGCTGCCATCTGTTTTCTTCTCTTAGAAAAATCAATTTAACTTCTGCGCCCAGTGATTTGGGTATTGAATAGTGCTGTTGATATGTCGGAACAATTGATATTACTTCTTCTCCTTTGTCGAGCACAGACTCAAATACCAGCTGATTTGCACCTATTGCACCATGAGTTACGGTTATATTATTTAGCTCCTGATTGTTGTATAAGCTTTTTATAGCATTTTTTAATCTTAAAGAGCCATGTATATCACCGTATGTCAATTTGGTATCAAAAATTTCCAAAGGTTTTGAAATGCCGCATAATGTCATAAGCTCTCTTATTGTAAGCGGTTCAATACATGTTGTTGTCAGATCATATACTGCTGTCGGACAATACCTATTCATCCACTCTTCAATTTTAAAGGTGTCAATTCTCATAAAACTATGTTATCATAAAACAGCAGACGAGGGAGATTTTAAAAGAGGTATTTATGAAAAAACTGTTAATTATTATATCATTGTTATTTTTATCAATTCCTGTTTTTGCTTCTGAAATTGAGGTGCAACCAACAATGATTTCAAGGAGCAATGAGCAGGACCGGGTTTGGGCAGGAACTTTTCAGATTGTATGGAATGAATTAATAGACAAATATATTCATAATCCGATAAGGTTCAGGGATGGGACTCCTTTTTGTGTGTATGAACTTAATATGAAGGATTTTACTACTTCGGACTTATCAGAACATTGTTTTTACAAGTATTCAGGAAATATTACTAAAAATACGGCAAAAAATATTAAAAAAGCTATAATGAAAAAGTTTAATGAAACAAGTGATATACTTGATTCACTAAATCTGGCTCCTGGTTCGGGTAATTTAATTATTTATGCAATGCTTAAAAAAGATTTTGAGTTCCTGAATAGGTTTGACAAACTCGGAGAGGCTTCATTTGGGCAAAATATGACAGCAAAATATTTTGGAATTAATAAAAATTCAGATAAAAGCACTAAAGATAATGTAAAAGTACTATTTTATAATAGCCCGGAAGACTTTGCAGTAAAACTGTTAACAAAGGATAATGATGAAGTTTACTTGTACAAAAATGGCACAAACAAAGCATTCAGAACACTGTTTCTTGATATGAATCTCAAAACAGCTAAATTTAAGGGTAATAAGTTAATGGACGAAAGCGACGAGCTCAAGATTCCGAATATAAAATTTGATGTTTCAAAAACATTTGATGAACTTTGCAATAAAAGAATTATGGGAACACATTTTAGCATAAGCGAAGCAATCGAAACCATTAAATTTAATATGGATGATAAAGGTGTGCAACTGAAGAGTGAAGCGGTAATAATGGTTGAAAAAATGGCTCTTCCACAACAAAGTATACAAAAACCAAGATACTTTTATTTTGATGACACATTTGTTATTTTCTTAAAAGAAAAAGAAAAACGGACTCCTTATTTTGCTTTAAGGGTACATGATATAACGAAATTTCAGTAGTTTTTGAAGCGGTGTTTCCTGAAATCATAAATTTTTCGGGAGATAAAATGTAATTTTTTATTACAGAATTTTTCTTTTGCATAAATGTATATTAGAATAGTAATATGGGATTTTGTTTCTCCTTCAAGGTAAACAAATGTGCAGTATGAAATAAGATTAAATTTGAATGAGAAGAAGAAGGAAAAAATACGATTTATATATATTTATCGGATTGTTGATAATAACAGCGGGGTATTTCATATATAACCATATATCTTCCGAAACCAGAGGGATAAAAGCTTATACTTCGGCGTTGGAGAGTTATAAAAATTCTGACTTTGAAAAAGCTTATTATGATTTTTCAAAGGTACCGTCTTCTTCAAGTCTGAAAGAATCGGCTTTATTCAGACAGGCTCGTTGTGCAACAAATATAGGCAAGAAAGAGCTTGCAATAAAAAAATACAACAAAATTGTACATTCAAATTCGAAATCTAGTATTGTTCCTATAAGCGAATATAATATGGCTAATTTGATGCTAGAAACAGAGAATCCGGCTGCCAAAAAACATTTTAAACATATTATTAAAAGTTATCCGACAAGTGATTATGCAACAGCTTCCGAGTATTTCCTCGGCATTATTGAGATTAAAAATCTTCCGCATAATCAGAACAGAAAGAAAAAAGCTCTGGAAAAAGCCGGAATTAACTTCAGAAATTATATAGAAAAAGCACCATCGGGCAGGTATGCAATAAAATCAATTGACGAATTAAAAAATATAGGTTCAAAATTTAATAATTATGACAACCTCTTAATAGCCAAAGCATATTACGAAAACGGAGAATTTGAAAAGGCGAAAGAATTTCTTGACGGAACAACGCTGTCGGTAAGCTGGACTGATTTCGCAAAAACTGAATTTAAACTGGGTAATACCGATAAAGCCAAATATTATACGGAAAAAGGTCTAAGTGAGTATGCTGACAGTGCAATCCCTAAAGACGTTTATGAAGTTATAGATAATTATGTGCAAATGGCTTCGTCTAGGATTGCGGGCATTAAATATCTTGTTTCCCAAAATTATGGTTCTGTTGGAGCGGAATATATTTCATACTTGAATTGTAATGAAGCAATTCCACAGAACGGTAAAGAAGCTTGTTTTAGAGCATTTTATGAGAAATATCCTGATGGTCAATTTTCGGCGGATGCACTATATAATATGTTTATAGCAAAATATTTGCAGAAAAAATATTACGATGCCCAAAAACTTGGATTTACACACTTAAAGAAATTCCCTCATGTAAAATCCAGTCCTGCGATTGTTTATTTTATGGGCAGAATTGCGCATAAACTAAAACATTATGAGAGTGAAAATATTTATTATAAAAAAACTATAGAAGAATACCCTGATTCATACTACGCGTTTAGAGCTAATTATAACCTTTATAAATCAGACGGTATTCTGCCATTTGAAAATATAACGCCAAAACCTGTAGTATTTCCTTATAAAAAATCTATAGAAAATAATTTGGTCGTTAAACTTGCGCTTTTAAAAGACTATGATTTGGTTGGGGAATTATGTAAAAAAGATAAGTTTATCCAGAGCTGGATTGCATACCAAAAGGGAGATTATACAATATCGGCAATACTTGCAAGAAATGCTATGGAGGATATGGAGGTCAAACCTCCGTTTGATGATTTGCGCTGGCGTCTTATATACCCGCTTCATTATTATGAAAGTATAAATAAATACAGAGGAAATAATAATCCTATAATTTTGCAGTCAATATTAAAAGAGGAAAGCCACTTTAATCCTTATGCCGGAAGTAATGTCGGTGCAGCGGGACTTATGCAATTAATGCCTGCGACTTATAATGAAGTTGCGAAAAATCACAATATTTCCGGTGATATATTTGATCCTGAAAATAATATTAAAGCCGGCAGTATTTATTATGAAGGGTTGAAAAAAGTTCTGGGAAGTAAAGATTTGTATGCCATTTCTGCATACAATGGCGGTATTGGTTCAGTAACAAAGTGGTTTTCAAATCTTGTTTACAATGATACCGATGAATTTGTAGAACAAATTCCTTATCCTGAAACCAGAAATTATGTCAAAAAAGTTCTTCGTTCATATTGGGTATACGGTAACATTTATTGATTTAAAACAATTCCGCAATAGATTTTTTGTAATCCGGTCTTAAAATACCTTTTTCTGTGATAATTCCGGATATTAGTTCGTGCGGAGTAACATCAAACCCAGGATTTATAATTTTTACTCCTTCGGCACAAATACGTTTTCCGTTTATATGAGTTACTTCTTCATGCGAACGTTCTTCTATCGGAATTTCTTTTCCTGTGGCAATAGATATATCAATTGTTGATAAAGGTGCTGCAACATAAAACGGAATATTGTGATATTTAGCTGCAATAGCAACGGTATAGGTTCCGATTTTGTTTGCGGCATCACCATTTGCTGCAATTCTGTCCGCACCTACAACAACCATATCAATCATACCTTTGTTCATAAAATATGAACACATGCCGTCAGTAATTAAAGTTACCGGTATTCCGTCCATAGCAAGTTCAAAAGTAGTGAGTCTTGCTCCCTGTTGTCTTGGACGTGTTTCATCGGCAAACACTTGGATTGTGCTATCTTTGTCGTATGCTGAACGCACTACGCCCAAAGCTGTTCCGTATCCGCCTGTTGCTAACGCTCCTGCGTTGCAATGAGTAAGTATTGTTGCTCCTTTTGGTACAACTTCAGCGCCGTAATCACCTATTTTTTTACATCTTTCGATATCGTCATTTTCAATTTCAACAGCTTTGTCGGTTAATTCTTTTATAAGTCCTTCAATATCGGATTTTGAATTTTTAATAACATCTTTTTGCTGTGCACAAGCCCACATGAGATTTACGGCCGTAGGACGTGATGTTGCCATATAATCAGCTTTTCCCAATAACCACTGTTTAAACTCATCTATATTACTATACTTATCCCTGCCTTCTTGTGCGTACAAAACTATTCCGTGAGCGCCTGCGATTCCTATTGCGGGAGCACCTCTTACTATCATATTTCTTATTGCAAGAAACATATCATCACCTGAGGTTATATTTATAAATTTATATTCATAAGGTATAACTGTTTGGTCGACCATTCTTGAATAACCGTCAACCCATTCTATAGGTCTTATTTTTGATTCAAATGTCATATACTTCCTCTCTTTTTATAGTCTGAAAATAACATAAAAATTTTATACAGTAAATAAGTTTTGCCATTACATTTGATAATATTTTCTAAGTTTAAGCTTTTGTAATCTTGAGACTTCATAAGGTATGCAATAATGATTTTTTCGGTATTTAATATTATTTTTTATAGTATTGAAAAGTTTGATTAAACCACCTTTAAAATTCAGACTCTCTCTTGGAGTTTCATCTGTATGGTAAAAGAAATATCCTTTTTCTTTTAAACCTTCTTCCCTTTCCATTTTATCTTGCTCCTTATTTACATATACATAGCATTTGTTAATTTTTTTGCAAATGTTATCAATAATCATAGTATATATGTTAGGCATTGGCATAGCGCACCTTGTATCTATCAGATAAGCTTTTCCTTTATATAAGCCGTATTGCTCATATTTATCGCCGTCTCTTGAAAGCTCGCAGCCGTGACTGTAAATACGTTTTACTACATCTCTAAAATGTTCTTTTGTAATATTTTTGGTATCAGCTTTTGGTTGTCTTACTATGTATGTTTTTCCATATTTTTCTACCGGTGATAAAAACGGTATATCAAATTCCGGCCGGTGTTTTCTGTATTCAAGCGGATTTTCAAGCGAAATCTTCAAAATTTCATTATTCGGAATATCAAAAAATACTGTTAGACCACCGCATTCATGAAATTTTTTAACCGAATTATCAACTTTCTTATTTTTTTCAAAATATAACTTTGCACCTTCTGATAAATCCCGCATAATTTCTTTGTAGTAGCTTAATCTTATACCGTCTATGTTTTCATCTCGCAGCCAATTGTTTACTAAATCTATGCCCTTGCCTTTAAACTGCGGATATTGAGATTGTTTATTGCTATATTGATTATGATAGTAAAAGTTTATTTTCATATTTTGATAAAAACCGGTAAAGGAAAAATTTTGCTATTATTTTATAGTATTTTATACATCTAATATAATTGTATTTAAGGATTTTAAGCTTATGTGCGTGTATAAATAGATTTGAAAAAGTTTTAAGTTTATGTTAGTATTAACATACATTCAGGAGACATGGCCGAGTAGGCTGAAGGCGGCACCCTGCTAAGGTGTTATGTGGGGCAACCTGCATCCTGGGTTCGAATCCCAGTGTCTCCGAATTTTAAAGGGTTTTGGGCATATCGCTCGAAGTCCTTTTTTCATTATATTTTAATGTCACTTTTTATGGTTTAACAGGACTTTTGGTCGGAAGGGGTAAATAAATTCAATCAGCAAAAGTGTTAATTTTAGTAAAACATAGCGATTTTATGAGGTCGGAAACTTATTGAGTACAAATGTCCGAAATGTCCGATTTAGGTAACAAAAATGTCCGCAAAAAAGAATTTCGGTGCAAAAAATCACCCTATGAACTAATCTATAAATTATTTAATTTTTCTGTTAATTCCAAGATCAATATGTTTAAAATTATCCGCATCTTTACAAGTCTGAGCATAAATGCCCGATTCCTCTATTATATACCCATTCGGAATTAGCGTTCTGTATATGTTGTCACCTGTTATTTGAAGGTCGGCGGCTTTCATATAACAAGCCACATTGTTTATTGAAATAATATCAAAATAGTTAGAAGGATATTTTTTAATAGCTTCCTGAGCCCTAGTTTCCCATTTCGATTTTGAAGTGTCATTGTATGTGTTATAAAGAAATTCAAATAACTCATCCTTTATTCTATAGTTGAAAGACGACATTTTGGTGCATTGGTCATAAATAAAACTTTCTTTTGCATAATTAGGAATCTCATCCATTGTATAGTAAGAATCTTTGTACAATTTACATCTGTCGGGTTTTGATTGTAAATCGATGATATGCAAATCTACAGAATCTTCAATTTTTTTATTTTTAATTATTTGTTTTATAACTGAAAGATAGGAAAATGGTTCTTCTGAGTTTGCCACACCTACTATTAACATTTTTATCTGTTTCTCAGTTTCTTTAAAAATGTTATTAAAAACCTTAACGACATCTGGAAAGTATTCTCCAGGTTTAAAACATTCATATCCACGCCTAAACCAGCGTGATACCATTACAGGGCTATTTCTTTCATTAAGCATTAACTCTAAATCCGGATGGTGTCCAAATTTAGGTATATTCTGATTTTTATATTCTTTGTTGCAAATATATTGTGAATACAATGTTGATATTTTCATATTCATTGAAAAACCTGTAAAAAAAATTTTTGCTAAAATTCTTAAAAACTCTGTTAAAAATACTCAAACAGACTGTTATTTTACACTTTTGAGTCAGAAGGAAAAAGCAAACGGTCATGCTGAACTTGTTTCAGCATCTTACAAGAGTGGCGTGTGTACTACATTCCGGTAAGACCCTGAAATGAATTCAGGGTGACAATTTGGTCGGAAGTGTGCCGAAAATCGATTTCGCAAACTGGTCGAAAAGTGACTTTTTCTTCTCAAAAATTGCTTAAATATTAAAAAATTTTTACATACAAAAAATCCAAAACAATCAAACTAACTGAATTAAATAATCAAACTAACTGTTTATTTACAATCGATATGGATATGTGTTTAGTTTGTTCAAGTATACAGAAAAAAGCCTACGAGAAAGGTTATCAACAAACTTTATTTAGTGGAATTATCCCCGTTGAAACAAGTTTTGATTTTTCTTATAAATTTTGTCAATACTATCCTATTGATAAGAAGTATAGTGGGCGAATAAAATTTAATAAATGTCTCTTATTTTCTTGAAAAATTCTCTCTTTCCAAATCTCTCTTTTCTTGAAACCCTGCAATACACGGGAATTTTCAGCAACAAAAAAAGGACCTTTCTCTAAGGTCCTTTTAAAATCTGGAGAATAGGAGACTCGGTCTTGCTCGTTCGCGTTTAACGGCAATTCCGAGTTTTGCTTCAATGACTAATCGTCATTTCGCAAAAACTCTCCAGCCTCAGCTCACTCGCGCAACTCCTTGAAAATGCTGAACGCATTTTGGGAGGTTCTCACCAATCCTTAACACTGCAAAATAAAAAGGACAATAACAAATGTCATTGTCCTTTTTATGGTGGAGAATAGGAGACTCGAACTCCTAACCCCCTGCGTGCAAAGCAGGTGCTCTACCAATTGAGCTAATCCCCCGCATGGCGATTACTATATTATAATATTCGCTGATTTTTATTTGTAAAGAGGTAATTTTTACATTAAATGCACCACACAAATAGACTACTTATCGGATTATTGTAAATTTTGTTTGCACAGACAGATACTTAAATTCTTGGCGTGGTTATGATAACCTTTGGATGTACTAATCCGAGGCTTGTATAATTTAAAAAGCGGGTATTTATTAAATACCCGCTTTTTGTTTTACTATAATTAATAATTTATGTATAATAAAGCTATGACGGTTAATTTAAAAAGTATAAAAGAAGAATTAGAAGATAGAGAGTATAAAATTCTTGCGCCTTATGCAACCAAGTGCAAGGAATCGGCAGGAAGAAAATTCTCCAGAACCGATGATTATCCTATCAGAACAGAATTTCAGCGTGACAGGGATAAAATCCTTCACTCCAAATCATTCAGAAGGCTAAAACATAAAACTCAGGTATTCTTATCACCTTTTAACGACCATTTCAGAACAAGACTTACCCATACTTTAGAAGTTTCCCAAATTGCACGCACAATTTCAAGATCTTTAAAGCTCAATGAGGATTTAACCGAGGCTATCGCCCTGGGACATGACTTGGGACATACGCCATTCGGACATTGCGGTGAAGGCATACTTAATGAACTTTTACCTGGCGGGTTTTTTCATAATGTTCAAAGTGTAAGAGTGGTTGAGGTTTTAGAAGATATGAATTTATGTCGTGAAACGGTTGACGGAATTTTGACTCATTCATGGGGGTATAAGCCCAAAACGCCGGAAGCAAAAGTTGTTCAGTACGCAGACAAAATTGCATATATTAATCATGATATAGAAGATTCCATTAGAGCAGGTGTAATTTCTGAAAAAGACTTACCTCAAGATTCGTTAAAATACTTTCCGCAGAATCAATCCGATCGTCTTGGCAAAATGATTAGCGATATTATTATTACATCAATGGATAAACCTGAGGTTGCCATGTCTGAAGAATGCTGGGCACATTATAAAAAACTCAGAGAATGGATGTTTCAAAATGTTTACCTCGATCCGGTTACAAAAGCCGAAGAAAAGAAAGCCAGAAACATTGTAAAATCGCTTTATGAATATTATACGGACAAACTTACTCAATACTGCGATAAAGATGAGATTCCGCAACTTGTTTGCGATTATATCTCGGGGATGTCTGACCAGTATGCAATAAGACGTTATATTGATTTATTTATCCCCAAGCCTCTTTCTGAGGAGACCAGCGATGAAGCGCTTTTCAAAAGGATAAAAGATGAAATACATTAAATTCGGCACTTATACCGGACAAGAGAACATGCAAATTGATTCGGATTTGCTTGAAAATTCTATTAATATGCAAATTAAGGAACCTGTTTTCAGACTCTATGCATGGTCGCCAAAGTGTGTTTCTCTTGGCAGAAATCAAGCCGAAATAAGTATTAAAGAGAATATTGATGTCGTTCGTCGTATAACAGGCGGAAGGGCACTTTTGCATGACGATGAAATTACTTATAGCTGTATTATTCCTATCTCACAAATTCCTGACGGTGAAAGCGTAAGCAAGTCTTACCGATATATCTCCGGTATTTTAATTGATTTTTTTAAAACCCTCGGGATTGAACTGGATTTTGGCGGCGGAAAAAATACAGATGCACATCATAAATACTGTATGCTTATTTCAACCGGAGCTGACGTTTGCTATATGGGTAAAAAAATAATCGGCTCAGCACAGTTTCGCAAAAACGGATATATTTTACAACATGGCTCAATTTTATTCGGCTATGACAAAGCTTTATTGGAAAGATTATTTAATGAACAGGTTTCAAAAGAAAGTATAACGACTGTAAAAGAAATTCTGCCTTCTATGACAAAGGAAAACTTTGTCTCAGAATTTGAAACATATCTAAAAAGCCATTAGTCTTCAATCCTTGTTCCATAAAGATAAACAGTTTCCGGATTTTCTAAATCATCATAAAGCTGTTCGATTGTTTTGCCAAAAACCGGATGAACAAAATCTTCTGCGATTTCCAACATAGGTATAAGAACGAAAGCTCTCTTATGTAAAAGCGGATGCGGAACAGTGAGTTTCTCGCTTTTTATCATTTTTTTATCATAAAAAATTATATCAATATCTATAACCCTGTCGTTGTAACGCTCATTACCGGTAATATGTTCTCTGCCAAGAAAAGTTTCTATTCTCTGACATTCCAGCAAAAGCTGTTCAGGAGGTAATTGCGTCATTATTTGAATAACGGCATTAACAAACCATTTATCAGTATCCATATGCCAAGGCGAAGTTTCATAAAAGGAAGATGTCGCAACAATACTTATATCAGGATTTGCGCTCAACAAACTTGTCGCCTGTTGAATATATCCGACTCTGTCTCCTAAATTTGATCCTAAAGATAAATAAACTATTGCCATAGCCTTATTTTACCGTGACAGAGAGATTGTTGTCAATAATTATTATTATTTTTTAAGCGCCCCGTTTGCCCAATCGTATGCACTCATTTCGCCTTTTCCTTCAGGCTTAATTTTTATTAACCTTAAAATACCGTTTCCTGTTTGAACATCTATTCCTGATTTGGAAATATTTGTAAATTCGCCCGCTGGTTGAGAAGAATTGTTTGTCAGTGGCTCTGTTTTCATTACTTTAATGATTTTACCGCAATATTCAAAGAAAGCCCCCGGACATTTATAAACGCCTCGCACAAGATTATGAATTTCTTTTGCTGATTTTGTCCAGTCTATTTTGCATTCCTCTTTTGTTAGCTTATCCGCATAACAAATTCCCTCTTCAGATTGCTTAACCGGTTTAAGTTTTCCTTCCGCAATTCCTAACAGTGTTTTTTCAAGTAAAACCGGAGAATGCGAAGCGCATATTTCAAAAAGCTCGACACAATTCATATCAGGAGTAATCTCAATTGGTTCTTTCATACAAATATCACCACAATCAAGTCCGAGTTCAGTTATCATAGTACAAATTCCGGTTTCTTTATCACCATTTATGATTGCACGCTGAATAGGATTTGCTCCTCTGTATTTTGGAAGAAGCGAAACATGCAGATTTATGGTTTCGTATTTTGGAATATCTAAAATATCTTGCGACAATATTTGTCCGAACGCAAATGTAACAAAAAAATCAGGTTTTAATTTTTTTAAAGCTTCAATAACCTCCGGCTCTTTTCTTATTGATTTTGGCTGAAAAATAGGTAAATTATGTTCCATTGCAAAAACTTTAACAGGCGATGGAGTTAATTTATGTCCTCTCCCTGACGGTTTGTCAGGCTGTGTAACCACCGCCAAAACTTCAAATTTTTCGGAATTATATAAATATTCCAAAGACTGCAAGCCGATATCAGGAGTTCCAAAAAATACTATACTAAGCTTTTGTTTCATATAACCTCTCTACAAAGAAAATTATAGTATAACCTGTAATAAGTGTCTATCGTAAAAATTAACACGTTTAATTTTGATTCAGAAGCAATTGTAAATTTATGTAAACACAAGTTTTTCAATCTATAACTGAATTACAGCCGTTGTTTGTTTATGTGTTCATAATTACGGGCAATTTTTTGAAAAAAAAACACTTTATATATATGGTTAGTAAATTAAAAGGTTTGGTAGTGTAGTTATGGTTTATTCAAATAGTCAGTTTAACAGAAATTATTATACAGGTTACGGATATGGCCCTTCATTTGGTGCAACGAATCAATCACGTAATCAAAGAAATGCCGTTTCTTCTGCGTCTGCGCCAAAAAATTCAACAAGTTTTGGCGGCGCATTAACAGAAAGTGAAACCAAAGCACTCACAGACTGTTACGTAAGTTCCCCAAGTGAATCGCTTCCGGCAGCCGCTTGGGGCGGTGTAACATTCGGATTAATGAACAATCCGAGATTTGTAGCTCACCCGATTAATACATTTAAAGCATTTAAACATGTCGACCCGATGTTTAAAGATGTTTTGAAAGATGGCTCTACACTGAATAAACTTTGGGCTAATCCTGAAACAAATGCAGCATTAAGAGATGCTTATTGCGAAATGCACAGAGTTTTTGCAAGAGGTGAATGGAAATTCCAATTATTCAGAAAAAGATATACAAAAGATGATATCGGGAAATTAAAAGGAGTAATGGAACAGGCTCTACTAGATGTTGAAGGTAAATCTCCCGAAGAAGCAAGAAAAATAATTACTACAGCAACAAAAACATTAGAAAGTGCTTATGTAACAAATGGCCCGCTTAGATTCTTTGCAAGACCTCTTTCAAGAATTGCAGGAGGCTCAGCGTCTAAAACTGTAGAAGAAGGTATTGCTAATTCAGAATATATTACAAAAGGCACAGAAGATGCATTAAAACATTCGACAACTTCATTTAAAAATGCAATGAAAACACATGCCGGCATAGGCGGTATGGTGTTGTTCGCAGGTTTTGAATTTATTACCGGCATGGGAAATATCAAAAAAGCTTTCGAAAAAGACCGTGAAAATAAAGAAAATGGTGTAAAAACAAATTACGGAATGAAACAATTGGGACAAACAACTATAAAAGGTTTAGGAAGCGGTGCCGGTTGGGGTATCGGTGAAGCAATCTTCAATTGGGGTTACTCAAAATGGGGAACTAAACTCGGCACAAAATTACATCCTTCCGTAGGAACTATTTCCGGCGGTGTAATAGGTCTGGTCGGTGCTTCTATCGGTATGATGGTTCTCGGAAGAATTACTAAAAAACTTGTTGGTGAAGATATAGGTGCAAAACTTGAAGCACAAGAGCTTGCTCAAACTCCTGAAGGTCAAGTTCAACTATTACAAACTGTATACCAGAAAGCTCAAAAAGGAGAAGCTAGCCCTGAAGCAAAAGCCGCTTTACAAAAAGTTCTCTCACAAATGGGATAAAATTTTAAGTTACATTTGTTAACTTTTGTAAACATGTTTCGAGTAAGAAGTCAATTTTTAACCTAAAGAATACTTTATATATATAGGTTAGGTTAATTTAGGTTAATTATTTATGACTTCAGTTCAAGCACTCTCAAATATGGAATACAGACTGTACGGAAACACTCCTTGTTTCGGTAATAGTGCTGTTCCGAGCATGATGAACGGTTATTGTGCTCAGATTTCTCCATATACGAGTGCTTATCCTTATGGTATGTACAATAATGGTTATCCGTCTATATACGATTCATATCTTCAAAATGCATATCAACAGGGCAATCAAGGACAGGGAAGGACACAAAATACTCCGACTGCGAATCAAAGTGATGTCGATAAAGTAGCTAATTTCTATAATGAAAAATCACAAGATTCACAAAGTTTACTTGGTGCAGTAGCAGGTGGAGCAGTATTTGTAGGCGCTACAAGTAATCCGAGATTAATAGCTCACCCGATTAACTCAATTATGTCCTTAAAGAACACAGGAGCAATGTTTGCAGACATAAAAAGTTCAAGTGAAACAGCATTAAAGGCTTTGTGGAATAATCCGGAAACAAATGAAGTAGTAAGAAAAGCATATTCTGCAATGCATAAAGTTGAATCAAGAAATTTCTGGAAGATTGGTGCATTCAGAAAAAGATGGTCAACGGATGATTACAATAATCTCAAAGGAATTATGGACCAAGCGTTGAGGGATATTAAAGGTAAATCTCCTGAAAAAGCGAAAGAGATTCTATCAGAAGCCACTGCAAAACTGGAACAAGCTTACGTAAATGACGGATGGCTTGGAGGAAGGGTAGGAAACCTTATCGACAAAATAAGAGTCCACTTTGGCGGCAAAGCAAAATCAAGAACAGTGACAGATGCACTTGGTAATAAAGAAGCTATTAAAACAGCAGCAGAACAGCTTGTAAAAACAAACGGTGAAATAGGATATATAGATGCTCTTAAGCGTGGAGGCGGAATAAAGAACGGCCTATTCTTTATGGGAATTGAAGTATTGATGGGCCTTGGTAATATTAAAGAAGCATTCTCAAAAGATAACAGCACAGGAATGAAACAAATCGGACAAACTTTAGTAAAAGGTGCAGGGAGTGCAGCAGGATGGGCATTAGGTGAAGCTGCCGGTGTCTGGGCATCTGCTAAGATTTGTGCAGCAATAGGTACAGCCGTTGCACCAGGAGTAGGAACAGTAGTCGGCGGTCTGCTTGGTGTAATTGGTGGTTCGATAGGTTGCTGGCTGACCGGAAAATTAACCCATGCACTAGTAGGTCAAGATGTAGGAGAAAAAGTGAAGCTTGAAAAAATGAAACAAACGCCGGAAGGACAAGTTCAGCTTTTACAATTAACAATGCAGCAAAAAAATATTCCGGCTGATGTTCAGCAGTCTATGCAGAATATAGCTATGCAATATAGTGCAGCAGCTTAATAAGTAAAATTAGCCTAAATAATAACAAAACAGTCCCTTTTATGCTAAAATTAGCAAAAAGGGATTTTTTATGAGAAGTGACAATATAAAAAAAGGGATAGCTAGAACTCCTCACAGAGGCTTACTTATGGCAACAGGAGTAAGTAAGAAAAATATAGGAGCTCCTTTTATTGGAATAGCGAGTTCTTTCTCTGATTTGGTTCCGGGTCATATCGGAATGCGTGACTTAGAAAGACAAATTGAAAAAGGAATTCACTCTGCCGGTGGGCAGGCTTTTATTTTTGGTGTACCTGCTGTTTGTGACGGAATTGCCATGGGACATGATGGTATGCGATATTCACTGCCCTCACGAGATTTAATTGCAGACTGTGTTGAAACTGTTGCAAATGCACATCAGCTTGATGGACTCGTGCTTCTTTCAAATTGCGACAAAATAACACCGGGAATGCTTATTGCTGCAGCACGACTTAACATACCCTCAATAATTGTTACTGCAGGTCCTATGCTTGACGGTGAAAGCAAATGTGAAAAACTCACCATGATAAGAGGCTCATTCGAAGCTGTTGGAAAATACAGAGATGGCATCATTGACGAAAAACGTTTGCTTGAACTTGAAGAAGCATCCTGCCCTTCGGCAGGCGCCTGCCAGGGTTTATATACAGCAAACACAATGGCGTGTCTTACTGAAATAATGGGAATGAGCATGCCTTTCTGCGCAACAGCTTCAGCCGTATCTTCTCATAAACGCAGAATTGCGTTTGAAAGTGGAGAGCAAGTCGTAGAGCTGGTTAAGAACGATAAGAAGCCCTTGGATATAATTACGAGAGATAATTTACGAAATGCAATAATTGCTGATTTAGCAATGGGCGGTTCTACAAATTCATTCTTGCACATTTTGGCTATAGCAAATGCAGCAAATGTAAGTGTAACTCTTGATGATTTTGAAGAGCTTTCTCGCAAGATTCACCAAATAATTAAACTTGAACCATCGTCGGATTATACAATGAAAGATTTTTATCAAGCCGGAGGGGTAAATGGACTATTGAAGGTTTTAATTCGTGATATTAATGATTTTAAAGATATTGAAGGAGTTTCTCTTATAAAAACAAGTAAACTTGTAAAAGATGCTTATTGTGATAACAAAATAATTCATAACTACTCCGAACCGTTTACAACAAAACCTGGATTAGGCATCTTGAGAGGGAATATAGCGCCTGAAGGTTCTGTTATAAAAATTTCAGCAGTTGATGAAAGTTGTTATGAATTTAAAGGAACTGCTAAGTGCTTTGATTCCGAAGAAGAAGCAATGTCAGCATTAGAAAATAACAAAATTAAATCTGGTGATGTCATTGTAATACGTTACGAAGGACCCAAGGGCGGGCCCGGAATGAGGGAAATGCTTGCCCCAACATCTTTGCTTGTGGGGAAAGGTCTTGGTACAAAAGCTGCTTTGATTACCGACGGTCGTTTTTCGGGTGGCACGAGAGGAATCTGCGTCGGACACATTTGCCCGGAAGCTGCTGATGGCGGTGTTATAGCACTGATTGAAGATGGAGATATAATTGAAATTAATATTAATAAACGTTCCTTAGAACTCAAGGTTGATGAAACTGTACTTGAAGAACGACGTAAAAAATGGCATCCAAAGGGGGTAAATGTGAAAGGTTACTTGGCTAAATACGCAAGAACAGTACAGGACGCCTCCCATGGTGCAATAGTGTAGGAATGTATGAATAAACAAACTCTCAGAAAATGGGCAAAAGAAGTTCGTTCACAGTTAGATATGGACACTTTAAGCAAAATACTGGCGAAAAAACTTAAAGAAACTACAGAATATAAAAATGCCAAAAATATTATGATATTTTACCCGCTGAAAGATGAAGTAAATCTTTTAGAATTAACAAAAGATACTACAAAAACTTTTTATTTACCTAAGATAAAAGACGATATTCTATTGTGCTGCAAATATGATAAAAACACCGAGTTATGCGAATCCTGTTTCCACACAAAAGAGCCTCACTCAGAACCCGAAAATGTAGCCATCTTAGATCTTGTAGTTGTTCCGGCTTTGGCTGTTGATAAAAACAATTATCGATTAGGTTATGGTAAGGGTTTTTATGACAGATTCCTTAGCCAATTTAATTTTCCAGTAAAAACAATTGTTTGTATACCCAAAGCACTCATTGTGGAAACAATTTTTCCAAATAAATACGATATTCCGGTTGATTTGGTAATTACTGAGTAATTGCAGAAAATGAAGTTGTTATATATCAAAAAAAGAACGGTTATAACCGTTCTTTTTGTTCCGGAATAAATTAAATTAATATTGATTATTCAATATCAGTCATTTTGTAAACAATACCTGCTGCAACAGCTGCCAAAATATTAACAACAGCAGTTAGTAAGACACAGCACCAGCAAGCATGTCCTAATACACCTAAACCTAAAGCAACTGCAGGATTAAACGCCCCAAAACATAAAATTCCGCCTACAGCAAATGCGCCAACTGTAACTACAGAACCAATTGCAAGTCCGTAAAAAGAATTTCCTTCGGTACCTTTTGAGGTAGCAACGTGCAACACTACCCAGCACAACAAAAAGGTGAACAAAAATTCTCCGACTATTATTTGGTGAATGGTAAATGGACAATTGCAACCAGCACAAACAACATCAGGCATTTTGGCAAATTGTAATACCAAATAAGCAGCAGCGGCACCGCCAATCAATTGGGATATCCAATAAGGGATGAGATGTTTCCATTCAAGAGCCCCTCTTATTGCAGCTGCCAAAGATACTGCGGGATTGTAATGTCCGCCTGAAACATGTCCGCCTGCATATACCAAAACCATTAATACAAAACCAATGGCAATTGCAGGAATAACACCCTCACCATTAAGAGTAACAGCAGATGCAACAGTAAACACTAAAAAGAATGCTCCAATAAGTTCTACAAAATATTTTTTCAAATTTTCTTTCATAGTTCTCTCCTTTTTCACTATAATAAAACCCGGAACAGGTAAATAATACTATGATTTTCTGTAAATGTAAATAATTTGTAAGTCTAATTTGCAGAACTATCTTCTGGTAAAATTTCAGGTGTTGTTCTTGCATAAAGCTTTATGCTTACGTTAGCAATAAGAATTTTTTTATCTTTTGGATAAGGCTTAATATCAACACTTTGAACCTTTAAGTAGTAAGGATATTGAACAATCTCTTGAATAAACTTTCCAAGATTTGTATAATTTGATACTAACTCCATATCAACTTCGCTTACAAAATATAATTCCTTACTAAATTTGACAAATGGATCATCATCAGGATTGTATATATATTCCATTGATTTTATTTTTATAGAATTTGAGTGAATTATTTCAATCAAGTCATTATATAACGTGAAAAATAATGTATCATTGCCCAAATCTGAGTCTAGTGGTGCGTATAATCTTTTCTGCATAGTTTCAGAATCCAATCTTATACGCTCAAGCTTGTTTTCAACTATCTTTTTCTGCTCTAATTTTTTACTATAAGTTTGCTCTGTGGTAACAAGTTTTTTGTTAGTATTAATACATTTGTGTATAGATGAACTCAAAATATTAAATCCAAACAACATGGTCAAAAATAATACTACACTAAATATAATTACTCCGTAATATCTGCTGTATTTATCCATTTAAAAACCCTTTGCCAATTATTCTAACGGTTCCAAATCCGGCGGATTTGTTTTATTATCCGATTTTTTACCAACTTTTGCGGTTGACTTTACTTCAAGCGATTCGTCATCAGAAATTCTGAATTCATAAAAATCTGCATTCATAGATGTTAATATTGATTCGGTATCAAAATCTTCGCCTTTTAACTCAGTAAATCCTGATAAATTGCGCTTACCTGCAAGTCCCAAACGCTGCAATTTAACTTGCGAACCCGGATTATAATCCCTTATGTTTCTAAAAAAGCTATATACGCTTTCAAGATTATCAGCTTGCCCTTCGATTGTTACTCTGTCACCCAGTTTCAAACTGGTAAGCCATAGTTTTTGAGGAATTTCGGTACCTACAATAGTATAATATGAGTATATTTTCTTATTGCTGTTTAAGCCCATTCTGACTTCATCATATTCTGAAAATTTTTGTGCAGAAATATCTTTATTTTCTTCTAAAAACTTGTCAATTTCCGCTATCTTTGCCTCATAATTCTTAATCTGTTTTTGATCAGACGAAATATGTCTGCCAAGAAAATATGTCAGAACAAGAATGATACTAAACGCTGAAACAGCAAGTATAATACTCAACTTAATCATATTTTCAACAGAGAGAGCATAACCCATAAACATTGGCGGTACCTGGTTTGTATAAACATCGCCTAATGATTTATTAAATAGATTTAAAGGTGCCGGAGAATTAGCACCAAAATCGTACTTCACTGCAGCACCAATAACGTCGAGCGAGATACTTTTTACTACTTCCGGATTCATATCTACACTTATATCGATCAACGGTGTCGGATTATATGAATTAGCCTCCTGATATACAATTTGTGATTTGTAAGATATTTTCGAAGCGAGCTTTTCAGCACTTATTACATCAGTTTTTGAAACCACATACAAGAGAGAAGATGGAATATTTTTAAGTATGGATTCTGTTGCATGTAGGACAATATCATAGTTTTCCTTATCTTCTAAAACGCTTCCAATGCTTATGTTCTCTTCAACACAGTCAACATATTTATTCCCCTGCATTGAAATTATTCTGCAATAACTGTCATCTACAAGAAGCATAACCCACGAAGTTGTCGGTGCAACCTCGATTCGTCCGGTATACATTAAAGCATTTAAAGTAGAATTGACCGTTGTATCAATTGCAACAAGCTGATACTTTAAGTCCCATATCTGAAGAGCAATTTCAGTAATAAGGCTTTTCGGAACTGCGGTATAAACAACTTTGTTAAATTGAACCGTAGAATTAGGTGAAATATAGTAACTAACCAAAGGTTCGTCAGAAATATCTTTGAACGTAGTATTTTCATATAAATCTGATTCGATTGTCATTGGAAGTTGAGTTGTATCAATAGCTGCCGGCCAATCACGTACCGCAAACACAGTTGAAGGTATATTTAAAACTATTTTAGAACCTTGAGGTATACCCATATCGACAAGAGCATCGTATAAGGTATCTTTAAATATATCTAAATCAAATCCGCCATCAAGTTTGCTGTCAAATGCAAAAGGTTTCGAGATATAATTAACAACCAGGTGCTTTTCATAATCAATCTGAGCAATCTCTATACCAACACCGGGAGTAATTGAAACACCGACAACAATTTTATCTTTAAAAAGTAATCCCATTCTTATTTATTCCTATCCTTTTTTATTGTACAATAAAATTAAATTTTTGTATACTCCATATTAATGATAGATAATTTAAATTCAAAAAGGTATTTATGACGGAAAATTTATACATATATGGTAAAAATGCAGTAATTGAAGCTCTGAGATCAGGAACACGAAATTTCAACAAAATACTTATTGCAGATTCTATGCGTTTTGATGAAAAGAATGAGCAGATAAAATCTCTGGCAAAAGATTCCGGAATTATTTTTCAATTTGTAAAAAAGGAAAAACTCAATCAAATTGCGCCACTAGTTCAACATCAGGGTGTAATTGCACTAATTTCACCTATACAATACACAGAATTAGAAAATTTTTTAGAAACATTTAAAGATGAATCCGCACCGTTAATTATATTAGACGGTATAGAAGATTCCCATAATCTAGGTGCTATAATACGGTCTGCCGTATGTGCCGGCATTAAGGGAATAATATTACCATCGAGAAGAAGTGCACAAATTAATTCAACTGTCGAAAAAACCAGCGCTGGTGCTATTAATCGTATCTCAATTATTAAAGTTAACAGCCTTGTGAATGCTGTTCAAAAACTTCAAGAACACAACTATTGGGTAATTGCTTCTGATCATCATGCAAATGATAATTATTTTGACATTGATTATACAGATATGAATTTTGCCATTATAATGGGTGCTGAACATTCAGGAATATCAAAATCATTGTTAAAACTTGCGGATTATAGAGTCAAGATTCCAATGTTAACAAATTTTAACTCTTTAAATGTTTCTAATGCAACTGCTATAATATTATTTGAAAGTGTAAAACAAAAACTAACTAAAAAATAAAAATAACAAAATTACCACTAATATATCAGGAGGCTTATATGCCAAAGAAAAAAAATTCTATAGATATTACAATGAATGACATTTCAGATGATGATATCGATTTTAGCAGTATGGAAACTATTGATGATTTGGACGATGAAGAAAATATTTCCATTGAAGAACCTAAAAATCAAGAAAGTTTGAATTCTGTTAATTCCGATGACTCTGTAAGAATTTATCTTCAACAGATTGGCAAAATTCCTCTTCTTTCTGCTGAAGAAGAGCTCGAAGTTGCAAAGCAAATATATGAAAATAAGAGCGAATTCGCAAGAAAAGTTCTTATAAATGCGAATTTAAGGCTTGTTGTTAGTATAGCCAAAAAGTATATAGGCAGAGGATTATCTTTTCTTGATTTAATCCAGGAAGGCAATATGGGTCTGATTCGTGCAACAGAAAAATTCGATTACACAAAAGGGTACAAATTTTCGACTTATGCAACTTGGTGGATACAACAGTCGATAACACGTGCAATTGCAGATAAAGCCCGTATCATAAGACTTCCGATTCATTTAATTGAATCAATAAATAAAATAAAAAAAGCCACACTGGATTTGACTACTGAGCTTGGGCGTATTCCGGTTAAACAAGAAATTGCAGATAAACTTGGTATATCTGTTTCCAAGTTAACGTCAATCATTAAATCTACACAGTCTACAATAAGTATAGATACACCTACAGGACAAAAAGATGACTCTAATAAAATTATTGATTATATTGTTGATGAGTCCACACTTGCTCCTGAATCCAGAGTATCTCAGGAAAGTTTACTTGATGATATAAAAATCATGTTAGACCAACTGAGTCCTAAAGAACGAGATATTCTTATACTGAGATTTGGTTTAAATAATGACGGAAATAAAAAAACACTTGACGAAATAGGCTCCATTTATGGTGTATCAAGAGAAAGGATTAGACAAATTGAAAATCGTGCAATTTCAAAGCTGAAAAAGCTATGCAAGAATAAAAATTTATCATCCGGACTTAAAAACTATTTTGGCGCATAATGATTTAAGGAATTAGAAATGGCAGATATAGAAAAAATAAACGAACTGGTCGGAAATAAAGATTTTGCAGAAGCACAGAACTTGCTCACTGTCGCATTGCAAGAAACCCCAAATAACATTGAATTGCTCAAGCTTGCCGGCTTAGTATCTATCAATTTGGAACAATGGAATAAAGCATGCAGTTATTTTGAATCTGCGGTTAAATATGCTTCAGAAGATGCAACCTCTGCATTCTATCTGGCAAAATGCTATGAAAAACTGAAAAATTATATACTGGCAAAAAATTATTATATTAAAGTCATAAATTTGCGACCTGAGTATGATGAAGCATACAAAAGCCTTTGTATGGTGTTAATTCTACTAAAAGACCGTGCGAATGCAATAAAATACGCAGAAGATGCTGCAAAAATTTTTCCGAATGATTATCTGTACGATTTTATCATCGGTACTACGTTAATGGATGCAAAAGATTTTCTTAATGCGCTAGTTGCATTGAACAATGCCAAAGCTAAGGCTCCTGACAAAACAGAAGTATTAAACAGCTTGGGAACATGCTACATGTCGCTAGAAGATATAGATAGAGCTCTTAGTATGTATAACGCAGTTTTGGAGATTGATAAAAACAATGCAATGGCATATTTTAATATAGGTTCCGCATACCAAATAAAGCAAGATCATTTAAAAGCAATTGAATACTTAGAAAAAGCAGTTGAACTTGATGGAGAAGACGAAAAATTTCTTTCTTCTCTCGCTATGTCAGAGGTTAAAGTAAAAGATTATCATTGTGCGCTTAATCATTATAAACAACTATCAGTACTTTATCCAGATAAAGAAAATTATAAATATAATTTGGTAACCTGTTATGAAGCACTGCGTGACTACAAAACAGCTATATCTATGCTTGAAAACATGCTTTATGTCAACCCGTTGTTTATACTTCCCGCACAAAAATTGGCTGACCTTTACATAAAAACTAATCAATACAATAAAGCAAAAGATATTTACGAAAAAATTCTGTTAAAGAAAAAGCCGACAGCTGAAACTTTGCACCAATATGCAATAATTTCTTCTACGCTTTGTGATACAGACACCGCTGAAAAAATGCTTAAAAAAGTAATACGCATGGAGCCTAAGTTGGCAAAAGCTCATAAAGATTTGGCTATTATATATCTGAACAAGAGGCTTTTTGATTATGCTGAAGATGAGTTTAAAACTGCCTTAAAACTTGAACCAAACGATTCGGAAATTTTATTTGAATACGGAAATTATCTGTATTCTGTATCAAAAAATACTGAAGCGGATCATTATTACGCAGAAGCTCTGGAATTAGATCCTCAAAATGTTTCCGTACTTGTATTTATGGCACTAAATAAACTTGTTTTAAACCAGCTTGATGATGCGTACGAATTTATAAAAAAAGCAATCGAAATAGAGCCAGAACACGAGTATATTCAATTTTGTGCAGGAAGAATTTTTTATGCAAGAGGCGAGTACGAAGAAGCAAAACGGTATCTGGTAAGAGCAGTTGAGCAAAATCAAGATATAGAAACGATGAATACACTTGCATTAACATATTTCCACTTAGGAGAATATTCACAAGCACTTAATATTTTTGCAGCTATTAATAAGAAATCACCGCAAAGTATATCTGTAATGATGGACATTGCCCGCTGCTATGAAGCACTTGGTGAAAACGACAGCGCTTTGGTGTATTTGGATAAAGTTGTGAATATTTTTCCGGAAAATGAAGATGCACAGGAAATGATTAGGAAATTATCTTAAATTTAGTTATATTACTGTAATTTAACATACAGAACAAGATTAAACTATCTGTGAGATTGAGATAGGAATAATTTTGTTCTGTATGTTTTATTTTACAATAAAAAGTTTTAATTTTGTGTCTGTATGTAAAACTTTTATGCTTTTATCCTTCTTTCACGTTAATGTTGTTCGTGCAAAGGAGGTTTAAATATGGAAAAAGTCGGATTGAATATTACTCCAAAAGAGTTTAAGCAGTTGAGCAAGTGGGCAGAAGAGGTTTACAATATTGCAGTTGTTGTAGATTACTTTTGTGAAACGCAACCTGATAAAGAGGAATGTTACAACTTGGCTCCGGTTGTGAAGTTTTTGCACCGCAAAGCTGATTTATTGAATGCATTTTTTATCGACCATGAAAAAGATGTTGAAATTTAAACAGCATTTAAAACCGGTTTAAAAACCTTTTAAATGGTATTTAAATTTTGTGTCAGAACGATAAAAATTTATGCCACAATGCTTGAGATTTTTCCAAACACAATCGATTAATGTTAATAGCTAAAAGGAGGATAATATGATTGAAAAAGATTATATGCTATATGGTACAAAGATTTTGAATCTTAAAACTCAGGAAATCGGCTTACTGATTTGCCTGTGGGAAAACAAATATGCTGATAAAACTGTAGATTTTGCCACTTGTGTTGATAAAACCGGCAAGCAATATAATATTGAACTTGATAATATCAGAGGATTTGAAGATGATTTTACGAAATAAATTAACTCGTGAAACTTTAGATATTCCGTATTCTGAATTCAGGAAAAATTT
>Ga0310690_10001147_pt1 | contig 49087 bp, 42 predicted proteins | sample AusTroGonzalo_MG_2_FD_207661 | JGI IMG/M metagenome (GOLD analysis project Ga0310690, IMG submission 207661) | Bovine rumen microbial communities from tropical cattle in Woodstock, Queensland, Australia - Gonzalo_04 (v2) (version 2) | ecosystem: Host-associated > Mammals > Digestive system >... | reverse complement strand
GTATAAGCCTACCGGCTTATAGCCTTCTAAAGTTTTTCTGCTGGGGCTGCCCGCGCCCCAGCCCCAGCAGACGAAAGCGCCTGATTATTGACGACCCTGACGGCGAAGCCGGCGAAAGATTATGACAACAAAAAATGAAAGTCCCGAACCTACGCATTACAGCGTTGCCTGACGGACTTTCGCTACTATTATAATAGCACAAACACTAAATAATTACAATGATTTTCTTACCTTTTGTGATTACGATAAGATTTTTAATACCTTTGGTAGTTAAAGTGGAGTGTCGCTTTAATTCGCTGATAATTCTAGGCAAATGCATTTTAGAAAATCTAGCGTCTACGATAATGTTTTTAGATTGTTGAATAGCAGAGTGTAATAAATGTTGTATATTATATTTACCGGCGCCGATTGGTGTTTTTAACTCCCAATGAAGCCCGTTGATTAGAAAATCTGGTGTTTTCTGATTACTTCTTGGAACGAATTTAATATCGGACTTAAAATACTCCAATAAAATATACGCTGCCGACATTTCGCGCACCGAAGGTTTAGGAAAAACATTTTCCGGAACAATAATTGAAAACTCCTTTCTTGGCATGTCTTATATTATAGCATTAATTATCTCGTCTAAAAACTAATGCGCAAATGCAACATAAGTAATGGTATAATGTATGTTACAATAAGCCTAATAGTTTAAATTAGCAGCAAAGAAAGGAATATGGATGACAAACTTCAATGGATCCGAGAACAAATATTCAAAGGACGGTGGAGCTGGAAATCCTACAACCCCATGGAGTATACTAGCGGAAGATGCAGACACTGCTAATAAGCATACAGAAAAATTTGAAAAAGGCATCTCTCGTGAACAAATGAAAGAAAAAGTGCACTTCAACTGGGATACTGATACCGCCAGAGACTTTTTATTTAGATTAGATAAGCAACCGATGTTTACGCCTAGTAGATCTAGTATAATTACGCCCTACTGCTCCTACGCAGCCTCACTTAAAGTATTGCCGGAAAATGGCGAGCAAATGGAAATTCCAGATTTAAAAAACTGGACCACGCAAGCGTTCGCATATCAAATTGGTAAAGTAAAGGAAGATATCAACGAGATTTTAGCTACAGGAGAACTAAATAGTGAAGAGAAAAAAGAGCCTGTAAGAATAATGAATTTGATTTGGTCTTGTGAAAAAAATGAGACATTTCAGGCAGGTGATTTTAGCAAAATACAACAAACCCCTGAATATCAAGAATTGAAGTCGATGGGGCTTGAATGCATGCGTGATGATAGAGAATTTATCTATTGCCGTAATTTGCCTATACCCGACAAAGAAGATTGCAGGCTCTATATGTGTCCGCGGACTGATCAGATGTTGGGGTTAATGACACAGATTATCATGAAATGCAGTCACGATCATAGGCCCTATGATTTTAAATTTAGTAAAACTGGAAAAAGAAATGACAGGATTGTATTTTATACGACATATAAAACAATTGGGGATGACATTAATCTACTTTCATCCATTCAACAAGAACACCCGGAATTCTTTGAAGATATGGGAAAAAATCCTTTTTGGGGAGAAATAGACGGTGCTCCAAAAGGGGTTTATTTCGGCGAATCCTATATCGATCGCACGCATAGCTATAGTTCAATTAGGGGCGAAGCTCTTGATATTGCGTATATCCTATGGGGAAAGAAAAATGCCCTTCGCCCAGTATCAAATTTTGCTTCAAAAGAAGACATAACCGACGACTTGATCGATGATTTTACTGCTTTATTCATAGATCAATTGAAAGAAAGAAGTATAGACCCGAAACATATTTGTTTCAATTTATAATCTTTCGCCGGCTTCGCCGTCAGGGTCGTCAATAATCAGGCGCTTTCGTCTGCTGGGGCTGGGGCGCGGGCAGCCCCAGCAGAAAAACTTTAGAAGGCTATAAGCCGGTAGGCTTATACTTTCAGATCCAAGCCTTCTAAAGTTTTGCTCGCCTTTGGCGAGCTAACGAAAGCGCCCATATACTTTTATTTTTTAATGCTTTGTGCTAAAATAGGTTCTAGCGGAGTCGTAAATCCGCACCAGATTATATATAATTCGGCACTTTCGCCGATTTTTTAGTAGTAAATGTCTGTTAAGTACCCTGCAACAATAGTATGTAATTTTGTACCATTTTTGCATGAAAAATGGTACAAAATTACATTTTACCCCTATAAATTTGTCCGTTAATACTCTAAATAATTTATATAAGCAAAGGCTAAACTCCTCTGGAGTTTTTAAGTTATTTACTTTTTCGTAACACCAGTTAGCTTGTATTCGCCGTCCTCTTCAATAAACTTAAATTCATAGATAGAATTCTCTGTTTTTAAACTTTCCATGTCGACAATAGGACAATTATAGGCACTGCTGTCACAATTAGACAAGTGCTCACCAAAGCTTGTGGCTTCGGTAGCATCAAGATAAAAGACTGACGCGAGAGCGGTGAACGCATCTTCATCAGCTTCAACGTTTGCAATATTTACATAGAACCCAACTGGAATATATGCGCAACCAAGACCTCCTAAATATTTAATTCTAAAACTATCGGTCTCTTCAATATATTTAGCCTCTCCTAGCCCCATTATATGCAAGTCGTCATAGTCTTTCTTTTCTAAATCGTTAGAGTTACCGAAATATAGATGATTTTTTTTATTAATTTCATCGTAGCTAATAGTTTTGTATTCGCACAGACCATCACAGTCATTATATTGCATTTCTTGAATATTGAAGAAATTTTTTTCAATAATAAAACCTAGTTTAAATTTATCGCCGAATTCTTCATGATCAAAAAGGCTTGTCATTGTGCTTCCACCACAGCTAGAATCATTAAACTCCTTCACGCCATATTTATCGTTAAGGACTTCTGTAATGTCCATTTTAGATGGTACTTCTTTAGTAGTTTCTTTTTTTGTGTCACTATTAACATCTATTGCTATATTCGCGTCAGTATTATTGGTAACCTTTTTGTCGGTATCGTTGAAAAACATGCCATAAACACCAAACCCAATTCCACAAACCGCCACTAGACAGGCAATTGCTGTAGCAATTTTTAGTCTGTTACTGCTACTCTGCTTATTATTTTCTACCGCGGGCGCTATTGGTGCGCTAGTGTCTGATTTTTCTTCCATTATTATCCTTTCAATTATCCTTATGTTTTATTGTAACACATTCATAACCCAACTTCGCTCGCAAATCCTCTTTAAAAAGTGTTAATGCCCGCCCAATTCGCCCCCCCACCAGAAGGTATCTAAATCGGCAAAAAGGCCGATTTTTTAGTGATTTTAATTGTTTAATATTTTCGACATGGCGCCCCCCTCAGAAAGAGGTATCCCAAAAAATCTCCAAAAAAAAGTGGAATCGCCCTGATAAGGTTTGAGGCGATTCCTAGGTCATACATATAATTTTAAGTAGCCTCGCAGTTTAATCTACTTAAAACTAACCCCATTTTATATCACAAAATGAATATAGTCAATACCTTTTTTCCACATTTTGTGCAAAAACCCTAGAAAAAATGTTCGGTAAAAATAAAAAAATTAAAACATAATTTTAAGAAAAAGCATATTGACAAAACGAAAGCACTATGCTATAATTAGGCCATACACTCATAAAAGGGTGGTGTTTATTAAGTAATTCGGTGGGCAGAATAGGAGTTCTAGAAATGGCTGGAACTAAAGCTGGTGGCATGAAAGCTGCTGCTACTAACAAAGCTAAATACGGTAAAGAATTCTATGCTCGTATTGGTAAAAAAGGTGGCCAAAATGGTCACACTGGTGGTTTCGCTGCTAACCCTGCGTTAGCTCGCGTTGCTGGGGCTAAAGGTGGACGAATTTCTCGTCGTGGCCCAGCTAAAAAAGCTGCCTAATTTGTAACAAAAAAAGCGTCTAACGACGCTTTTTTTGTTGCGGAATATGTTGACAAAAGTGCGGAGGAGGGGGTAATATCAAAATATATAAACATAAGCAATCGCAGCAATATGGAGACACGAGATGCAACCACAATCACAACCACAACAAAACGTAAAATCTGCCACCACGGCTGGGCTACTAGGAATTTTTCTCGGCTCTTTTGGCGCACATAACTGGTATTTGGGAGAGAAAAATAAAGGCATTGCACATGTCTGCATGATGTCTGGAGGTATTATTGTCGATATCTTAAGTTCGCTTGTTCTTCCAAATGTGATGAATATTTTTACGTTGGCCTCGATGTCTGGATTACTTCTAGCACTGACAGGGATCGCTAGCCTAGCTATGTCTGCAAGCGCAATTTGGGGGTTGATTGAGGGAATCCAGATTCTTGCTCAAGGCGACGCCGGGCTCGCTCGTAAGGGGTATATGGTTGCGCAACCAGCAATGAACCAAAACTATGGTTACCAACAACCAAATGGCTATGGAGCATACGGATATAACCAGCAAAACTATGGTCCTCAGAGTTATGGTCCACAAAATTACGGTCAGCCAATGGGGAACCAACCGATGAATAACCAACCGATGAATGGTCAGCCAATGAATAATAACCAACCAATGAATGAACAACCGGCAGATTGGCAAATGAACAATAATTTTGAACAACCTAGCCAAAATCCTCAAAACGGAGACAATAATGCCGCCTAACCCCAATCAACCACCCATGGGTTCTCAGCCAACATCACCGCAACCTATGGGGCCACAACCTATGCCCCAAATGGGAATGCAGATGAATGCACCAATGGGTCAACCTATGCCCCCAATGGGCCCTCCGATGGGTCCCCCGATGGGTCCCCCGATGGCCCCACAGCCTATGCCAAAACCACCCAAAAAACCAATGGATCCAGCTAAAAAGAAAAAGCTAATCCTAGGCTTTTCCATTGGTGGTGCCGCGTTAGTGCTCAGCATTACAGCCGCCATCGTAATACCAATACTGCTTCGTGTAGATTATAGTCAAACTTATGCTGTAGCTAAAGAGTTAAAACCTAAAATCTACAACATTTACCAAAGCTATGATTGTGAATATGTTGTAGATTATGTAGATTCGAGCTATACCAATCTAAAAACTTACTCCGGATATATTGAGAAGTGTAAAGAGGTGTACAATAATGGCACCGATGAATTAGTCGCCAAATTAGAAAATACTGACGGTATCAAGAGAAACGAAGATCTCAAAAATCAATTTGCCAAATTCCAGTCTGAATACGTCGCGCTCTCGGCTGGCAATTCCGAAAACCTGTCCGCCAAATTAGATTTATGGCAGGCCAGACATAATTTTTATTATACAGCTGATAATTTGAGCTATAGATCGTCGTCAGACGCTGATTTCCAAAAGGCGGCTAATTATCTAATAGATTCTGGTAACGACACTCTAAAAGCCTACGGTGAAGGCTGGTTAGAGAAACAACTCGCGACTTCTAGTGCTTATCGTACTTGGTATAATGCAACACGGAATAGCTCCCAACTCTACGCAGAATATAACGACAAAAAGAAAGAAGAACAGGACTGGGTTGCCGCCAATAAGCCCGATATTAGCGTGATTGCCCCCCTTGATTTTAATAGCGATTCCAAAATGTATTCTGAATTTACTAAACTTTATAATATGATCACCGAAGCTTACGAGAAAAATTACAATTACGGTAGTGGTGATTGTACTGAATTTTTGGGCGAAGTGAGCTGTGGCTAAAACCAGAGAGCGAGAGTGTCAAAGAGAAAACGGCTGGGTCAAATTCCTGAGAGTTATTGTTTATGTGCTCTCAATTTCTAGCACCGCCATTGGTGCTAGTCTTATTAAGACCGGCAGCCTTTCTGCAGCCTATGCAAACGGTACTTGCGCGGCCAAAATTCAAAATGGCGAGATAATCTTTTTTAGCTCGCTTCTGATACTGTGTGCCAACATTGTGTGGGGAATCCTGCGCTGGTTCCTCCGTGGTTACCGCGAGCATTGGCGTGCTGGCCGCATCGTCGGCAAACTCATTGGTGGCGGTATTTGGCGTGCACTTGTTATTATTCCTCTTGTCTTAATCTCTGTATTATTTATCGCTCCGCAGATTTCGAATATAATATCAAGCAACGTTTTGGCCGAAAATATTCCTCTTGTTTCGCTTTCTTGGAATTATGACGAACTAGAATATATCAACCAGAATATAGAGAGCCTTAATTTGAGTGAAATCGAGAGCAAACTTTCATCATTAATGTTTAATAATATAGATTTCGGTATAGACGCCAGTCAAAACATCGCACACCACAATTCAATTTTTGTTAATAATGTCTCTGCATATAGTTCGACAGTTACAATTTTAAATAAAGCTAAATTATCAAGTGGCAGTCACTTTGTTGTATTTTATACCGATACTGGCGATGATCGTATATCGGATGATGTGGCTACAAAATTAACAACCATACTAGAAGAAATTGTTCAGGGCTACAAGAATAACCTAGGCCTTAATTATGAATATGAAAAATTACCAAACAATTACACTAAGCTCAAAAAAATGCAAGAAGTTTTAAAAAACTCTGGTATTGATGAAGACATCATAGACCAAGCCATGCCTGTTTATGTAGTTGACCCATACAAAGATGGAAGTTCTATACTTGCTAGCTATGCGGGTAGAAGATTTAAAGATTTAGGCGCAAACATACTAATAAAACTCGGTGATTTGTTTGGTGATGAAATGGCAAAATTGTATAATTCTACCCCCAGTTATCCTTTTATCAATATTCGCCCACAGAACGTTGAATCTAATAGCCTTGCTATAGCTACGGCCCACGAATTGGGGCACCATTACATGCAGATTTACAGCTACAATACCTATAACCACACAGGCAGTGACGATAATTTCATAGATGAAACTACGCCGGATTGGATGGCAATCAATGTTTTACCGCCATATCAACCAACTGATAATCTAATAAATGGCAACCACTATAACTACGCTTATCTGGGCAAAGAAATGGTGGGCACAAAATATAAAATTGATGAAGCGACCCCCGATTTTCTTGGCTATCCAGCGGTAGCATTTTTGGAAAACTACTACGAGATCGTCCCGAACGCTCAAAAAATTATTTTAGATGCTACGCATTTTGGGGATGCTCTTAACTATCTGCATGAAAAAGCTGGCGCCGACAATTATCAAAAAGTAATGGTATCGCTTGCGGAAAAAAACTTAACCGGTGATTACGGCGGTAAACTTATTAACCTTACCATACCACAAGGTGAAACCCTTGCCTGTAATAATGCCTGCGAACGATTTTACCCAATAGAACCGTCCTCAACCAGATATTTATATTTTGCCACTAGTGAATATAAAAATACTTACATTGGTTTTTCCGGCAATAATTTTGTGCATAGTAGCCTTTTGGGCTTAAAATTTGACGGTACTTACGAAATTATTAACTCTAATGAGGAGAAAATAGAATACTTAATTTCAGACGAGGTTATACAAAAATATGGAATGTTGGCTTTTGCGGTGTCAAATTCTAGTATTACTGACGACCACTCAATTTATAGAATTAAGATCATGGCCAAAGAACTAGATGATCTTATAGTTGCTGCTGGTAAATTTGATTTTAGCAATTTGCTCACTGGATTAGAGGCCGGCTGTTATGAGATAAATACTGATGTAATTTTTAACGATTTACTTAGCATTGTTAACTTAGGTTCAAATTTATCATCCGTACTAGGCCTATTTGGCGAAGATAATGCCCCCAGCCTGCAAACGGAATATGAAAAGAACAGCATAAAAGCAAAAGAAAATATTTTAGAAACCAAAAACAGCCTTTCTCTATATAAGATTACAGCCTGTTCAAACTATATCAAATCGGGCAACAACTTTGATGTCGTCAAGAAACGTTTACGGGCCACTACTAATAATAGTCTAAACATTTTTGATGGCATGGACGGTCCAGATAGATTTAGTGTATTTGTTAGTTTTGATTTATTTACGAAAAAAGGAAACATTTATGCCTTAGGTGAGCATAACGGCGAAATGGGTCTCATAACTATTACCGTATCTGAAAGATAAATCAGCTAAAATTCTCGCATTTCGGGCAATGATAAGTCCCATCTGGTGTCTGGAATCGCGTTAGTCCACATTTTGGGCAACGCGATTTTTGGTGCAGCCAATCTCTATAGGTATCAAGCTCGTTTTGAATTAGATCCTCATCAATAGTCACGCCGTATGTATTGGCTAGCTCTTTGGCTTTTTCCCAAGCATCAGATTCCATTTTAAGCCTCTCTACGTCTATTTTAAAGGTCTTATGCTTCAAGACCGCATGAGATACCTCATGGAGCGTTAAAAGCTCTGAGAATGGCTCTGGTGGCCCTAAAACGATAGTTTTTGGAGGACGAAAAGCGAATTTACGCCCTTCACGAAAAGTAAACTCAGGGAAATCAGTTTTTAAGCGCTCTAAAAGCTCCATTAGAAAAAGGGAATTACTCCCGCTCCTTTTGTTTAGCGTAGACATAACAACCGTAAATCACAGACTCGGTGGGGCGTCGTGGCTTTCGGTATTTTACCCCCAAATCATTAGGTAAATACTTGATGTATAATCGGAAAATCTTACCAAGTGGACCACCTAAAACAATCGTATCGGGGTGGTATCTTTTTACAATATCTGGTAGGCCAAGGTAAACCCGTTTAGCTATATCGATAAGTTCGGCTTTTTTCCTGAGGCTGGTTGCATAATCGACATGATAATAATTTTCTAGCGCACTTGCCGCTGCGATATCCTCCCACTCTTTTAAATCGTTATTGTAAGAGTATTTTATATGGCCTGGTTCAAAGCTGTTCGATTCTGGCAAAATACGATTTTTTTCGGTAATTCCTCCACCAATCCCAGTCGAAAAAGTTAAAAACACCGTTCGTCCAGGCAAACGATAACCCTCATAAAGTGCTGCTAAATTTGCATCATTTTCGAAAAAAATCGGGCAATTGAACAAATTTTTTATAGGGGTAAAAAGGTCGATTTTATCCCAATTACGATTCCCAAACTTAAATGAATAATTTTTTTGTACAATTCCAGGAATCGCCACAACAACAGTAATAACTTTGTAACGAGAAAAATTTTGCAAGTTATCAGCTAATTCGGCTATAAAGGTCTTATCGCCTTTTGCGGTTTTAAACTTTACCCGTCTTATTACGCGCCCTCGTTTTGAGAATAACGCAATCAAAGTTTTAGTTCCTCCAATATCAACCGCTAAATACATATCTTGATTATACCACAGAAATTTGTTATAATCTAACCTATATTTAGGCCCACTCAATAGCCCTATTAGTGATAGGTCCATTGAGTGAGCCTAAGGAAGGAAATAATTTAACTATGGCAAATGCCAAAAAACTAACCATGGATGAACTTCTCGCAAGTGACGAAAGCTCATTCAAAAAAGCTATTGCAGGTGATACTGTCAAAGGTACAGTTATATCTGTTAAAAAACATGAGATCTTAATTGATCTTGGCGCACAAGGTGTTGGGCTTATCCCTCGTCGTGAGGCTTCATTCGCTCGCAACTTGAACGTCGGAGAAGAAGTTAATGCTTCAGTTGTTGAAGCCGAGATGGATGACGGGTACGTTTTGCTTTCGCTTCGTAAAGCTGTCAAAGACAAAGGTTGGGATGAAATCTCCACCAAACTTGACGGTAGCGAAACAGTTGAAGTCACGCCATTTGATGCTAACCGTGGCGGCTTACTAGTCGAATACGAAGGTATTAGAGGTTTCATGCCAGTGTCTCAGCTTTCTGCAGAGCACTACCCAAGAGTCGGTTCAGCTGACAAAGACGAAATTTTGCAACGTCTCAATTCGTTGGTTGGCAAACCAATCAAAGCCAGAATTCTAGACGCCAATAAGAAAGAAAACAAACTTATCTTCTCGGAAAAAGAAGCTATCAAAGACGGTCTTGCAGAACGCTTCGCTGAACTCAAAGTCGGCGATACCGTCAAAGGTGTTGTCACTGGCGTAGTTGATTTCGGTGTCTTTGTGAACGTAGATGGTATCGAAGGTCTTGTCCACATTTCTGAGATTTCTTGGGAAAGGGTCAACAATCCTTCAGACTACGTCAAGGTTGGCGATACTATCGAAGCTAAAATCATTGCTATTGATAAGGAACGCTTATCTCTATCAATCAAGCAACTTGTTGAGGATCCATGGATCTCTGAAGTCGCCAATCTCAAGAAAGGTTCTAAAGTTGAAGGCACAATCACCCGCATTACTCCGTTTGGTGCTTTTGTGCAGATTTCTCCAGCCGTAGAAGCCCTTGTACACGTCTCTGAACTTGGTGAAGGCTCCGACGTTGACCCAGAGAAAATCTTTACACTAAACGAAAGAAAGAGTTTCAAGGTCTTAGACATAGACAAAGAAGGTCGCAAAATCTCACTTTCAATCGCAAAATAAGCGTCTGGGCAGATTGAGCGTACAGAAATGGCCTACGAAAGGCCATTTTTGGGCTTTACTTTTTTAACCTTTAGCGTTATTATATATAAATATAAAGCATCCAAAATAAAAAGAAAGGTTGCGTTATTATGCAAGAAAACGGTGAAAAAAACAGCACAAAAGAAAATCCCGCCCCAAAAACGGCTTGGGATGAATTGCGAAGTGACGCCGACAAATGGAATTCTTTTAGTCAGAGCACACAGATGATGGAGCCCAGACAAGAATCGGCGCCGCTAAATGAGAAACCAGAATTTATGCCAGAAGTTCAAAAGTGGCTTGATGGAGAAATGGAAGATCTTGCAGATTGGGCGGAAAAACACGGATATTCTGACGATCTTATGGCTCGAGTCAAAGCAGAACTTATGACTAAAGCCACCCAAAAACAAGCTGAATTGAGCGGTGAAAAGGCTCACGTCGAAGAGATACAAGAAGAACAAGACCGTATCGCGATGGAATTTAATCCCTATGCGCAGATATGGCGAACACAATCGAGGCAAGAGGACTCCGCTAAAAAGGAGCAAGAGGAGCGCGCTAAGCAAGAGGCAGAAGAATATACCAGACAACAAGAAGAACGCAAGCGAGAGCTAGAGGAGGCTAGTAAGCGCGAGCAAGAGGAGCGCGCCAAACGGGAGCAAGAGGAGCGCACCAAGCGAGAGCAAGAGGAGCGCGCCAAACGGGAGCAAGAAGATTTACAAAGATGGAACAATTTTGCCCGCCATGCACAAATGGGCGAGACGCAGCCATCTGAAGAAAGAGAAAAGCTAATCGCAAAAAAAGAAGCTGAACTTCGCGAAATAGATAAAAAAATTGCCGATGCTGAAAAAGAGCTAGAACGTGCACGTAAAGACTACAGAACAAAAAGAAAACTCGGCAATCTGGCGACAACGCTATTTAGATTCTTCAAGAAAAACTAGATCCTAATCCATGATATAATAATAAAGTTATCTTAAGGAGATTGTTTGTGAAGTATAGTAAAAAAGATTACAAAGAGCGCCCTTGGCTCAAATATTACGAAGAAGAGGGCATAAGTGGCAATATCGAATACCCAGACTGTTCCATGGTTGATATGGTTATTCAGAGTGCTGAAAAATGGCCAGACAATACAGCTTATATTTATTATGGTCACAAAGTAACTTATCGTAACTTTGTTCGTAAAATCGAAAAAGCCGCCCGCGCTCTAAAAAACTATGGCGTTAAAGAGGGCGACCGCGTAACTATTTGTATGCCTAATACTCCAGAAGGGATTACGATGGTTTATGCAGTAAACATGGTCGGTGCTATTTGTAATATGGTGCACCCTTTGTCCTCAGAAAAAGAGCTCGAGTATTATATTAAGGTAGCTGAATCTAAGTATGTCCTCGTAATTGACGCTGTATTTGATAAAATCTATAAACTTCGCGACACCGCTGGGCTCGAACGCATCATTGTAGTTCGTCCGTCGGACGGATTAGGGTTTCTTAAGAAAAAACTATACAATACCCTACACATCAAAAAAGTTCGGCTCCCAGCCAACGACAATAGGGTTGTACTTTGGGAAGATTTTATTGCAAATTCCTATTTTTACCAAGGGAATTATCACGAAGAACGTGGCGCGAATGACCTCGCTGTTATTATGTACTCTGGCGGTACAACTGGTGCTCCAAAAGCAGTAATGCTTTCAAACCTCAATATCAACGCAGAATCAATTTGTGACGCGACTGTTATCCGTCAAGTTATTCCTGGCGCGACCGTCCTTTCGATTTTACCACTTTTCCATTGTTTCGGTCTTGGTGTCTGCATTCATACTCCTCTTTGTAAAGGGTTAGGTTGTATTTTGATTCCAGCTTTCTCGCACAAGCAATTTGCAGATATCATTAAGAAAAATAGTCCAAATTTTATTGTCGGTGTTCCAACTTTATTTGAGGCTCTCACTAATACTAAACTAAAAGCCGACGACCTCAAATCCGTTACGGCTGTGATTTGTGGCGGAGATGCCCTAAACCAAACTTTGCGCAATAAAGTCAACGATTTTCTCAAGAATCATGGTTCTGATGCAAAAATTCGCGTCGGCTATGGTTTAACTGAGGGGTCTGGAGCAGTTTGTCTTTCTCCAGAAAATACTTTTGCCGATGGCATCATCGGTGCACCCATGCCAGATATGGATTTTAAAATCGTCAAAAATGACACCTTTAAGGAATTGCCTGTTGGCGAAGTCGGTGAGATTTGTATTTCTGGGCCTTTAGTAATGATGGGATATCTCGGTGATGATGCCGAAACAGCTCGGACTATTCGTGTCCATGATGATGGAAAAATTTGGCTGCACACTGGCGATATTGGCTACTTAGGTAAAGATGGATTTATTTATTTCGCTCAACGTCTTAAACGTATTATTATCTCGTCTGGATACAATATTTATCCTACTCACTTAGAGTCCATCATCAATTCTCACGAAGCTGTCCTAACTTCTACGGTTATTGGTATTGACCATCACTACAAAGGCCAGGTGCCAAAAGCCTTTATTGTTCTAAAACCTGGCTACAAGGCAGGGAAGAAAATCGAACGCGAAATCCGCGAGCTTTTGGAGCGAAATGTCCCTGTTTATGCGCTTCCAGTTGCTTATGAATTCCGTGATAAGCTCCCACAAACTTTAGTCGGCAAAGTCGCTTTCAAAAAGCTTGAAGCAGAAGAAAAAGCCAAAACTAAATAAGCTATGCTATAATATTGTTATGTTTTGGAAGATATTAGTCGTCTTTTTAATCTCGATGGTGCCGCTAATTGAGCTTCGTGGTGCCATCCCAGTCGCGGTTGGTATGGAGCTTGGTCTTCCAGAGTGGCTAGTCTTGGTCATTGCTATTATTGGCAACATAATCCCAGTTCCAATTATTTACTTTTTTGCTCGAAAATTTCTTGAATGGGGCGCCAAGAAAAAATGGAAACCTCTAAAGCAATTCTGTAACTTTTGTCTCAAAAAAGGCGAAAAGGCAGGGAATAAGCTCTTAAAAAAAGCCGGCAACTACGGAACTTATTTTGCTCTGTTTTTGTTTGTCGCTATCCCCATTCCAGGAACAGGGGCATGGACTGGCACTCTTGCATCGAGTATTCTAAATTTAGATTTCAAAAAAACAGTTTTAGCCATCACTGCTGGTATTATGGTGGCGGGTATTATTATGCTACTTATCTCTCTCGGCGTATTTAAGTGGTTTACGGCGTAAGTTTTCTTCGCACGAAGCGCTTTTTGAAGTTTTTACTCTCAACAAAAAATGGCTCCCGCTTGCTGACGCGTTGCTAACTCAAGCTCCTAAGTATGGCTCATCCAATATGATATGGATGAGAAAACTAGTGAATGATATTAGGTTCAGTGCCTCGGCTGATGCTGCTAGGGAGTGTTTTAATGATAGCATACCGAAGCAGTGATGTTCGAAGCGGTAAAACTAAAATGTGGAGCTGATATCAGAAAGGCTTTGATTGCGATCTATTTCGTTCTTTGGCTTTTCCGCAGAAGAAAGACTTTTTGCGTTGCGATGGTTTTGCCCGAACGAACCCACTTTTTTCATACTATCAAGCACTCGTTGCCTTGCTTCTTCAGCGGCAGCGGCTCGCTTATTCTCGTCAGGAGATAAATCGTCGAGTAGTGGTTTGAGCTTTTCTACGTGGTTCGCTTGGTTATTGTTTTGGCTGCCACTGAAAGGCTCTCTACTTAAATCATCCCAAGAGAACTCCGCCGTTTCGTGGCTGAGATGTTCGGGGTCAACTTGATCTAAATCGGCACTCCTGCGGCTTCTTTCTAATGATTTCATATTCCAATTCTACCATACTTATAATTAAAAGGTGGCTCTTTTGGTATAATAAAAAAGAAAGCGAGATAAAAGATGAATGGCAATCGAGAAGCAAGTTTTACTGAAAGCAATAGTCAGCCTACTGGGTGGGAAGAAGTTGCGGCAATGGCAGATAAAATGCCCGTTGAAGAACCTACTAATAATCTTATTGACGAAGATGATACTGATGGTATAGTCGATACGAGTGGGCGAAAATATCAGGCTATTTTTGAGCGAGCAGAAAGTATAAACTCTGAAAATACCAGAACATATAACATAGACCGTCGTAATAAAAACTATCAAATGCTATTAGAAAAGGATAAGGATTTAGCAGATTTGTATAAAGGAATACTGACGGAATTTCCAGATTTGGATAATGTTGAGCTGATAAATTTTGATACTAGGCGAGAGACTAAAAATGGAAAGCCTAATGCGTTCTTCAGCCCTCTGGCTATGGAAAATGGTCAGTATAGACCGATAGTAAAATTTAATTTTAACGAACCTGAGGTGTATTTTGATGGAACTGAAGGTGGTGGGGACGCTCTTGCACTTGCTCAATCAGTTAAAGAGATTGCTATGAAAGTTGGTGTTGACGCAAACGAAGCACTGAAGAATAAAAAATTTATGACCTCTTTTCTACTGTTGCACGAACTTGGCCACGCCTTAGATTTTAAGCGGAACTATCTAGATGCTAATAATGGAGATTTGAAAGAGGCTTTCATTCTGAATCGCGAGAGTCGTCGAAGAGACGAGATGACAATGCCTGTGCCTGGAGCAATTGAGGCGTATGATACCACCAAAGAAGATATGGAAAATTTACATAAGAGGTTTGATTCTAGATTTAGTGGTATGGGAATACATAATGGCAAACAATTGAAACTAGTAGAATCAAGAAAGTATCGAGAAATGCATTGCGAGCGAATGGCTGATGGCTTTGCAAGAAATTATGTATTGAAACATTATAATGACTTTTTCACTCCAACGGAAAATTCTGGAGACGGTAGGCTTAGCACAAAGTTTGAAAAATCAATCGAAATGGGAGAGGATTTTTCAGAGGTTCTAGGACTTGAAGAAGGCACCAGAGTTAGGTTTACATTGCTTAGTAGACCAGATAATGTCGTAGGACGAGCAAAGGTGGGAGATATGATAGATGGGTATTTGAATAAAACCGCTACGCTTGGGGAGCCATTGCAGTTACAAAGAACAAACGACCCGATAAATCCTGGTAGAATCATCTCTGTTTCTAGCGGAATAGAAAAAGTATCTATAATCCCGCACGCCGTTGTGAGAAAAGACGCAAACGGCAATGAACAAAGAGGTGTAAACAACGAGGTTAGATTTACGGATACTGATGGGCGAGTGTATAGAGTTGAAAAAGCACGAGACCAGGCTAAAAAAATTGAGGGAGATAATACGGAGATGCTGAAGGCCCTAAATGAATCACTCGGCCTAAAGGCTGGAAGTGAAGTTCAATTGCTTAAGCGTGAGGTCGCAGGTAGAGGTGCCTCACCCATACAGGAAGGCGAACTAAAAATGGGTAAGTTGACTACTGACGGGATATCTCTTGATGGGGTTGAAATGATAACCGATGACGGGCAAAGGTTAAAGACGTCTTTCGTTGATAGTATATACCGAGAGTGGAAGACATTCTATATAGACACTGCAACGTCTACATATGAAGTTATACCTGTTCGTTCTTAACGGATAAAACTTTTGTGGTTTTGGAACGAAAAACTAGGTTTTTGAACCTTCTACTTTCTAACCTCAAAATTCAACAAAAAACGGCTCTTCCATCTCTGTTAGAGCCGTTTGCGAGCCTGGTGGATGGCTCTAAAACCTTAAAATGGCTCCCCCGGCCAGACTCGAACTGGCAACCTCGAAGTTAACAGCTTCTTGCTCCACCATTGAGCTACAGGGGAATCCTCATCTATTATAGCATATTTTTATTTTTTGTGGTAAAATTAAGAGAAGTTTATTTTTATTGTCGCAGAAAGGAGAACGATGGAAGAAAAAACAATCCAAATCGCCGGCTCTATCACTGTAGATGAGCTCGCTACTGCGCTTGGCCTTTCTGTGACCGAGCTTATTGGGACTCTCTTCAAAAACGGTATTGTTGCCACTATTAACCAGCGTCTTGATTTTGAAACTGCCAGTATCATTATCGATGAACTTGGAATCAAGAATGTTAAGCTCGAACGCAAAAACACTTCCACTAAGACCTCAGATTTTCATCGTGAACTTTCTGACAAGGCAGTTGTACGCCCACCAGTGGTGGCAGTAATGGGCCACGTCGATCATGGTAAAACCACACTTCTAGATACATTACTTAACAAAAAGACCGTTGAAGGCGAGGCCGGTGGCATTACTCAGCATATTTCGGCTTACCAGCTAAAACACGACGGCCGTCTGATTACTTTTCTTGATACCCCAGGCCACGAAGCTTTTGCTGCTATTCGTCAGCATGGTGCTATGCTTACCGATATAGTGGTGATCGTCGTTGCTGCCGATGACGGTGTAAAACCCCAGACCATTGAGGCTATTAAATTTGCCAAATCCGCCAACGCCAAAATTATCGTTGCAATCAATAAGATTGATCGCGAAGGTGCTGATATTCCTCGTACTATGGCCGACCTCAGCCAACAAGGTCTTCAGCCTGAAGAATGGGGTGGTGATACAGTAATGGTACCAATTTCTGCTAAGCTCAATCAAAATCTCGACCAACTTCTCGATATGATCCTTTTGACTGCTGACATCGAAGAGCTCAAAGCTGATGTCGATATTCCTGCCGAAGGTCTCGTAATCGAATCACATATGGAAACAGGGAAGGGCTCCGTTGTAAACCTCCTTGTTACGGGTGGCGAACTTAAAACCGGAGAATTTATCGTAGCTGGCTCCACTTATGGCAAAATTCGCACTATGCTTGATTGGCAAGGCAAGCCAAAGGGCAAGGCTACTCCATCTACCCCAGTTACGGTTACAGGCTTCAAAGAGCTTCCTAATTTTGGTGACAAATTTATTGAAGTTAAAGATGAAAAAACCGCACGCAAGATGGCCCTCCTTAACGCTCAGGCTATCGCTGACGAGTCTGCCTCTGCTAATGTTACAAGCTCTGACCTCTTAAGAATGATGAACGTTGCTGACAACTCTAAGGTCTTTAATGTTATTATTAAGGGCGATGTACTAGGTTCGGTTACTTCGGTCGTAGATTCTCTCAAGCTTATTGATACTCACGGGGAAATTACTCTTAACATTGTCTCCACTGGTGTTGGTGATATCAATGAGAATGACGTCTATATGGCCGCCGACGAAAATACCATTATTTACGGGTTCAACATCTCAGTGCCTATTAACATCTCTAAAATGGCCGCTCGTGATGGCGTCAAAATCCGTACCTACAAAGTCATCTATGAGCTTCTAGATGACGCCAAGCATGAAATGGAAAACCTTCTTGATGCCGAAATCATCGAAGAGGATAAAGGCGAGCTTAAAGTCCTAGGTGTGTTTAGGACCGAAAAGACCAGCATCATTGCTGGCGGTGAAGTTTTAAAAGGCGACGCGAAGCCCGGCTTCCTTGTTCGTATTGTTCGCGATAAAAAATACCTTGGTGAGGCCGAAGTCGTAAGCGTTCAAAAAGAAAAAATAGAGGTAAAAGAGCTTGTTGCTGGCGAGACTGGTGGCCTCGCTCTAAAAACTAAATCAAAAATCGATCTACAAATCAACGACCGCCTCAAATTCTTCACCCGCGAAACCAAGAAACGCACCCTGTAAAAAATAGGCAAGCGTGAAAGGGTTTATTATTATAATCTCACGTGTTATAATTAACATAAGGAGAATAATATGGATTTTGATGAACAGTTTTTACAAGAAATGGGTCTTTCTGCGATGCCAGAAGACGAAAAACAAAAATTCTTAAATTATGTCCAGGGTGAACTAGAATTCCGTATTGGCGAGCGGATTTCTAAAGGTCTCACTGAGGCTCAGTTGGATGAATTCGACTCGATTACCGACCAATCTGAGGCCGCCAAATGGCTTGAAAAAAATCGTCCCGACTATCGGGAAATTGTCGCGCGCACCATCGAAGAAATGAAAAATGAAATTCGTGCCAACCGCAATAAACTTGTCGGAGTGTAACTTCTAGGGCTATCAATATTGAAGTTCGGCAGGTGTTATCTTTTATACCCATTCATAAAACTTTTTGCGTCCATCGCCTTGCGCCCCTCTGGCTGTAATCTATCAATGACCACAGAATGCCCATCAGCGCAAGGAATTGCGAGGACCGCCGTCTCATTCGGCTTCGCTATATGCGCCTCTAAAACGATACAAGAAATGCCAAAAAAGGCATATTTTGCTTTGGGGAAGCCTGAAAAAGCCACGATTTTACGGAGGATCTCTTCTGCTGTAGCTTTATTAGGGGTCAAAATCCCCATGGATTTGTCTAATTTTCCGCAAAAAGTTGCTTTTGAATCATCTTGAGGAATCGGCTCTGGCAAACTAGCCAAATTCTGACAAATCCACTCCGCCCCGACTTCCGCCAAGGCTTGATAGATTGCTTTCTTCTCTGGAATCAAATCTGAAACTAATTCTGAATCCGTTTTTTTAGCAATTTCCGCCCCAGATAAAGTCGCCTGATAATATAATGGTCCTGCATCCATCGCCTTCACTAGCTTCATTATCGACACCGAAAAATCATTGGCGCCTGCCAAAATCGCGCTCTCAATTGGCGAGGCGCCTCTATATAGCGGCAAAAGGGAAGGGTGGATATTCAAAATTCCTTCCGGCTCAAATAATTCTAAAACCGACTCTGGAATTATCACGCCAAACGATGCCAGTATCCCGTGCGCCTCTGGAAAATCCCGCTTCAACTGACAGACTTTTTCTAAATCTTCCCGCCTCCGTGCATGAAAAATTACTTGGCACTCAGTACCTATAAGTGCTAATGCATAATCTGCCAGAGGCCCATTCCCAAAGAAAATCATCTCTTTAGACATCAAATTTACTCCTCGCCCCAGAGCTCTTCATTGTTGGCTATTTTAGAATCGTAATCCATCGGGATTAAGTCTCCTTTATCATTCATCTCATAAAAAGCATCTTTTACGCCTTTAATATGGTCAATAAACAACACCCCGTCTAGGTGGTCTATTTCATGCAACAAAGTCCGAGCTAATTCATCTGTAGCTTTAATTCGTACCTCTGTGCCATCTTCAAGTAAAGCCTTTACTCGTACTTTGGTAGCGCGAGGCACCATTCCATAGATTGAGGGCACTGATAAACAGCCCTCGTAGTCGGTTTTGACTTTACCCTCAGCCCGAATCACCTCTGGGTTAATTAGTGCTGTAAAGGTGGCGTTTTTCTTGTCTTCCATATCATCTCGGATGATAATGATACGTTTGTTTATTCCCATTTGAGGTGCCGCCATCGCCGCTGATAATTCATAGGGATGATCTTTTTCCCAATCAAGTGATAATTTTCGCATATCAGCAATAATCTCCAAAATTTCATCATCAATTTTGGAAACCTTACTAGACTTCTCCCGAAGTCGCGCATCTGGCGTGGTGATAATTTTCATAAGCCTATTATAACACTCTTAAGGGGTAAAGTACAGAATTACGCTACGATTAATTCACTAGAATCTAAGTTTTGACTCCCAAGCGCTACGCTCTTGATTGCTGGATCTTCGTAGGTGTTGTAGTAATAAGTTTGGGTTGCTGAAGAATATCCGCCAGTGTAAATTGTTTTTTCGAAGGCTCCCTCTGCCATCGAGGCAGCACCTTCTATCATCGCTACGCCAGCCAAAGTATGAAATAGCCGAGATACGTTTTCTTCTTCTGTGGCTTTCATCGGATAGTGAGTATTAAGATAAGCTACTCTCACAAAACGTGACGGGGAATAATAGTCGCCCGGGATTCCGCGCATGAGTGAACCGCTGCCAAAAGCCGTCATTTTTGCCTTGCCCCACCTTACTTCTTTTGGCATTTGTGGAAATAGATTCATGTAATTACGTAAGTTTTCCTTATGCCAACCGTAACCGGGCTGATTGGTCAAGATATCAACATCATTTTCAAAAATTTCCATGCCGTTTTCAGTATATTCTACGACTACCGAGTGCTCCTTGTCTCCGATTAACCAGTGCAACTCTGAAACTGGGTATTGGTCATTGATGGGCTTTGCTACGATTGCGACATTTTTAAGTGCTGCCGCGACTTCTTTGACTGTTTTGAAATTGCGCACAACCCAAAGCGGGAACTCATAAGCCGCCACATTGGTCTTACCGTCAACTGGAGCTTTTTCGTATTTTGCATATCCGGGAAAGTTTAATCCCGCAATCGCAAGACCTGCTTCGTTAGCGCAGTCAAAATAAAGCGGAGTATTCTCGGCGACAACTCCCATCCCAATGACAGCCAGGTTGCTTGTATTTTCACCCAAAAAGGCCGTATTATATTTATATCCTCTCGGGGTGGTTACAACTTTTTCGCCATACCCCACTGACCAATCTAAATTTCGGCCGAAATACATATGGCCATTATTGTCGTTAAATCTTACTCCTGTGCACATAAGGCTCCTTATTTTTTTATTTCTTATGCTTAGTTTATCACAAAAATTTATCGTGCGACAAGCCACTTTTTGTCTTAATGTTGCATCTAGCTTTGCTATTGCAGCAACCCTGGTGGGTCCAATACTACCTTAAAATTCTTATCTAGCCCCTCACACATTTCAACTAAAGCTTTTCTGGACCGACTCCTTATTACGATTTGCCAGGTATAGCCTTTATCGGTTCGTTCATGGAAAGCTGGGCAGGGTGGGGAGACTTTTAATCTTTTATCGCCAGCCATTTTTTTTGCTACATCGCGAATTTTCTTTAACACTAAAGCCTCAGTTTTTAGGGTGACTTCCAGCCGGAGAATAAAGCTAAACGGCGGGAATCCTGATCGCCCTCGCTGCTTTATTATATATGCATAAAATCCCAAGTAGTCTTCGTCTAGGGCAAATTTTATTACTGGATGTTCTGGCTGAAAAGTCTGAATAAATACCGACGTATCAGCAATATGTCCTCGTCCCACTCGCCCAATCACCTGAGTCAGGAGCTGAAAAGTCCTTTCCTCGGCCGAAAAATCCGGCAAAGATAGTCCTGCATCTGCCTGCACTACTCCTACCGTCGCTAATTTTGGTAAATCCAACCCCTTCGCGATAGTTTGGGTCCCCACTAAAATATCCACTCCGCCAGCCTTTATCTCCTCATAGATTGCCTCCACCCCTTCACCTTTTTTATTGTCAGCATCAAACCTTCGCACCCTAGCTTTAGGGAATAACTTACGTAGCTCTGATTCCAACAACTTCGTTCCAAAGCCTTTGTGTACCATCCCTGGATGTCCGCATTTTGGGCAACAACTCGGAACTTTCTCCGAAAAACCACACGTATGACATTGTAGTGTATATTCGTCAGCGTGTAAGGTTAGAGGCAAAAAACAGTTTGGACACAAAATTTCCTCTCCGCAATCCTCGCAAATCGTTAGCGGGGCTGAACCTCTGCGGTTATGAAAAATCAGTGTCTGTCTTCCGTTTTCTAGATTTTTTGTTATTGCTGCAAGCAGGGAATTAGAAAAATACCGATTTCGCGAAAAATTTCCCCGCTCCTTAAAATCAATAACCTGAATATCTGGTTTTACTGCTCCTTTAATGGCTTTTTGGCCTAGCTTCACTACCGAATTATGAGTTTCTGCCAGATAAAAATCTTCTATTGTCGGCGTAGCAGAACCCAGAATCAGAGGGATTCCCAATTTTTTAGCTATAAAACTTGCCACCCGAATCGCCGAATATCTCGGTGGATTCTCTTGATAATAAGCCCCATCATGTTCCTCGTCGATTACAATTAGTCCTAGGTCGCTAATTGGAGCGAATAGTGCCGACCTCGGCCCAATTATGATTTTTGGCCGATTCGTCTCAAGTAAGGTATTGAAAATCAAATGTCTTTCCGCTTCAGTCTGCCTAGAATGGATTAGTACGATATTTTCACCAAAAACCTCCTGAAAAACCCGAACAAGTTGGCTAGTCAAAGCAATTTCCGGTACTAAAAGGATGCTGGATTTTTGTTGTTTAAACGCGTCTAGAGCCATTTTGAGATAGATATTAGTTTTACCGCTTCCAGTCACACCATAAAGCAGTTTCGTGCCGTCTGGGGCTTTCTGGAGGCCTTGTAGGGCATTTTTTTGAGCAGTATTAAGCCGAATTTGCGACAAGTTGGTATTATGTTCGGTTTTTGCACAATCACCGAACATTTGTTCGGTTTTTCGACGCTTCTTTTCTACCCCTTTAGGCAGGATTAACGACACCCCTGCCCCTGATGGCGCCAAGTAATACTCGTGCAAAAAGCTCACCACATCTAAAAGATGTCCTGGTAAAGGTTTTGAATACAAAACTTTCAAAATTGATTTTGTTTTAAAATTTGGTTGTGCAACTTTTTTAATTATTACACCCGGCAATTGTCTTTTTCCGACCAGCACTAATACAATCTGTCCAGGCAAAAGGGAATCACCATAATCATATATCAGCCCCTCGGTCCTTCCCGCAGGTATCACCTCATAAAACATATTTTTATTATAGTACAAAGGCCACGGAAAATCTATCCGTGGCCTTTTAGGGGGGGTTAATCGTGCATGTTTATGGCAGTAACATCTGCCACCTGCATAATGAGCGTCTGCAGCTCAAAGGTTTTATGGTGAAGGCCATAAAACTCTTTTTCGGCGCGGGCGCCCTTTTTTGCTACGCGCGAGAGGTCATCTAATGCCGCCTCATATTTTTTGTAGGCGTCATCAAGATCTCTCCGTATAAGATGAAAGGCCGGGCACCGGAGCGAAATCTCCCGTTCTTTCATCTCGGTGTCCTTTTTTGCGTTTTTAATGGAGCGAATAATAGTATCACACTCCTCGCTGAGCGCGTCACGGAGCTTTTTGTGCTGATTGTATTGCTCCATGATGACAGGAACGCGGTCTCCATTACGGTACTTAAGGCTGCCGTTTATCTTCGCTTGGAGATTGTCCATAATGACTCCCTCCATGAAGATTTTAGGGCGAAGCGCTTCCAAGCGTCTTATTGCCCTGGACTTAATTTTCCCAAACCGCATCCATATTTTCTTATACGCAAGACCAGCTTCACTGACCTTACTGTTGCTGTGGCCTTTTATCTTTTCTTCAATTTCGCCGTAATACGCTGCGGCTTTGCGGACTTCTTCAAGTGCATCTGCGATGGCTCGTCTAGAATCAATATACTGTTCCCAGCGAGCCGTCTCGCTCTGAAGGTTCCCTTGAACCTCTGTAGAAAAAAAGTTAAATGGATACATTTGAACACCCCTTCTAAAATAAAGTGCATTTGAGCGCTTTTAAAAAACGCGCCAAACATCTTCTTTAATTATATCACAAAAAGCAACAAAAAGCAATAGCCTTATCCTAAAAACGGGTCTAGTCAGGCAGAAGATGTTGTAATTTTTACAGAATCCATGCTATAATAAAGACAGTTAAAGCGAGGGAATATGTTAGATATATTTGTGACTTCTCGGGTGCGCCGAAAAATCATTGTAGTCTTTGCCAAATATCCAGACTTCAAAACTCACGTTAGGGGCTTGGCTAAGTTAATTAAAGAAGATCCCGGTAATATCCAAAGGGAATTAAACCGCATGGCTGATGGTAAATTCTTAATTGTTACCAAAAGAGGTAAGACCAAAATCTACCAAACCAACAAACAGTATCCCATCTTAAAAGAACTTCAGAGTATTGTTATCAAAAGTCAAAAGGGGAGCAAACCCTCCAAAACGATCGGATAACAGGGGTGCAAATTGAACAAAATATTTATACGATTACTCAAGGCTCGCAATCTCACACCTTCTTTTTTAACTCCTAAATACGAAGATTTAATAGATCCCTTTAGCTTGGAAGGCATGAGAGAGGCTATCGACCGCATCAAAATCGCAATTAAAAACCACGAAAAAATCTTAATCTATGGTGATTACGATGTTGATGGCGTTACTGCAAGCACCGTTATGGAACAAACTTTAATTTTAGCGGGCGTCAAACCAACCAACCTCGAAATCATGCTCCCAGATCGTTTTGCTGACGGCTATGGCATGAGCCCAAGGCTCATAAAAAGAGCTCAAGACACCAAGACTACTCTTGTAATTACGGTCGACTGTGGCTCGCGTAATCACGAGATTATCAATGAACTAAATGCATTAAAAATCGACAGTATCATCACCGACCATCATGAAACTGCCATCGAAATCCCCGAAGCTGTAGCCGTAGTGAACCCTCATCGCAAGGATGCCCCCACCAAAAACCTTCAAAATCTTGCCGGCGTAGGCGTAGCCTTTAAGCTCGCTGAGGCTTTAGCAAAAGAAGGACTAATCAAAAACGGCCAAGAAAAATGGCTTCTTGACCTTGTTTTGATTGGCACTATCTGTGACAATATGACTTTAATGGGCGAAAACCGTATCCTTGGCCACTATGGCATCAAAGTTATCACCAAAACCCGTCGCCCAGGTTTAAAAGAGCTCATCCGAATTGCTGGGGTCAAAAAATTCACTTCCGAATCAATTGGTTTTCAGATTGGCCCACGCCTCAACTCTGCTGGCCGTCTCGACACTGCTGACATCGCCCTTAATTTATTGCGATCAAAATCCGCCTCTGAAGCGGCCAATCTTGCCACAACACTTGAAGATTTGAACAAAAAAAGAAAAACTGAACAAATTTCTGCCACTCGCGAAATCGAAGCACGTGGCATTGGTACCGACCCAGTTATTATCGAAACTGGCAAATGGCACGAAGGTATTTTGGGTATTATTGCTGGTCGCTTGGTTGAACAATATCACAAACCGGCCTTTGTTCTTGCCGAAACCACGGAAGGTGTTTTTAAGGGTTCTGGCCGTAGCTTTGGTGATTTTAACCTCGCTGATGCCCTAGACTATGCCAAAAATTCTATCCTCGGTGGCGGTGGCCACGCTCTAGCTGCTGGCGTCAAGATCGAGCAAAAAAACCTCTATCAATTCCGCGAGCAAATCAACGAATATTACAAAAGCCTTAAACTCACCGAACAAGAACGCTACTTAAAACCAAAACCCGACCTCGAAATCGAGAATTTAGCCGATTTTTCGCTTGAGCTCATCGATGATTTAAAAACTCTCGAACCATATGGACCGGGGAATGAAGAACCGATTTTTTTCCTTAAGAATGTTGAAATCCTAGAAAATCGCAAAATGGGTTCCGAAAATCAGCACCTTCGTCTCGATGTCAGGGGTAAAGACGGTAAAATTCTAAAGCTCGTTGCTTTCTTTGCTCCAGAATCATGGCTCAAAATCGAGCCCGGCGAGACCCTAGATATTATGATTAAACTTGCCGAAAATGAGTGGAACGGCACTCGCTCTGCCGAGGGTTACATTGTAGATATTATGCTATAATAAAAATATGAAAAAAGTGATTTTAAAAGTCAAATTATCTTCTCGAGATAAATTTGAGCAAAAGCTTTCTGATATTAATCTCGATTTTTCTCAAATTTATTGGCAGCATGATCGAATTTATGTCCCGCGTGACTACAAAAAAAATTCCAACTACCCTCGTCTCATTATGCGTACTGAGATGCGGTCTGTTGATAAGCCCGCAAAATACACACTAATTCTGCGCCGCCATATTGAAGATTCCGGAATCGATATAGCCGAAGAAACCACCGTCAAAGATTACGAGAGTATGGTAAAAATTATTTTACAACTCGGTTTTAAGCCTTTATCTGAAGTTTCTCGCCGTCGTCAAGATATTATAATGGATGAGAACAATGTAATTTATCTAGACAAAATCGAAAACCTCCCAGGTTACTACGCCAAAATCGAATCCAATCTCTCTCCAGACGATTCTGCCCCTGAGGCTTACCTCGATCTCGAAAACACCTTCAAAACTCTCGGGGAATCCAACTTTGTGAACTCCCCCTACGCGGAGATATAAACGGTTGGCGGGTGGTGTTGCCAGAGGGGCCCCGTGAGAGCCGAACGGGGGCGACAGGACCCGCCAACTATTATCTATCCACGTGGTGGTTCGCCATCTGGCTCACCGAGTAATTTCTTGGACTTAATTTCGTAGCGCCGCCCATTCACTGGCGACACATAATAATCTTCATTCAAAAGATTTACAAACATGGTCAAATCTTTATCATCCATGATGATAATCGAACCATCGTCGTCAGTCATCAGCTCAAGCTGCATTTCATCAGCATAATCAAGTAGTTTATCTTGAGGCATTTCTTCAGCGATATCCATCGCCTGGACCTTTTTTAGAATCGGTTTCTTATCCGCAAGAAGGGAATCAAGCGTTAAACCTTCTGCAAAAGATAACTTGTATTTTTCGGTCAATTCTTTCGCCTTCGCCTCAGCAATTACCTGTGATTTATAGTCGTATTGAAACAAATTCTCAAATTTTGCTTGGTTAAACACAATAATCGTACCGTCCACGATTGCTACTTGATTATCTTCAGGCATTTTGAGAGCAATCTCTGCTGAAAATGGTTCAAAACTCTCACCATTAATCTCCCAGGATGTCGCACCTTTAAGCGCTGACGAAGCTGGTAAAATCTTTGCAATATAAAAAGTTTTCATTCCAGTATCGCCAGGATAAGTAAACTTCGCAATGATGCCTTTTACTTTTTTAAAGTCATACTCATTTTCCGAAAAATAATCGATGTCTTTATATTCGTTTTCAATTAGATGGATCAAAGTTTCTGCTCGTCCGACTTTGGAAAGGGAAGTGCGATATACGACTTTCTCTTCACCGTCGGCTTTTTCGTAATCACGAACTTCCAAACCTTTATCGGCTTCTTCGATTATATAATGCACCGCCTCTTGCATGAACATGGACTTTACCGCGCCAGTCAATTTATCTGAATACTTAATCTTATACGGTGTGTAATTTTTATTAAAGAGAAACAGCTCCGCTGAAACATTATTCTTTACTTCATCAATCTCATTTGCCCACAAAAACACATCAAATGGCTCATTTGTCATGACATCCCCACCCGATTTTTCAGAATTTTCCATATTTACCTCAACTTATTTTCCTCATTATATCATAAGTTTTAAGCGAAGCTGAATTTTATCTAAAATTCAGGCATGAAAAATCGCCGACAGACGGCGAACTATCTTCTAATTATACCACAACAACAATAAAAAGTCAAGCAAACAGGGAAAACCCAAAACCAAAACAGGGAATGTTCGGTTATTACACCACAAAACAGACAAAATGCAATCGAGTTTGTTCGGTAAATTAACAGAGAAGTTTTCCACAATGGTGTAAAACGGGCAATATAAAAAGTCCAAAAAAGCTCTTGCATTTTGTTTCAAAATATACTAAACTCAAATCAGCGAACAATAAATAAAAACGCTAAACAAAATTGCACATTAAAAATGTTTGAGGCCGACCATCTAGGAGCTTCGCACGCATTAATATTAGCGAGATGCGAAAAAACAATCGTGCGCTCTTTCCTTAAAAAACACACCTCCCAATTAAAACTCTAATGGTCTAAAACACAATAAGTCTCTCAACGGCTGCGATATATGATTAGCTTCGCGCTGGTAAATCGTGGTGGATTATATTGTGAACAAACAAAAATCGAACAAACACAAAACTGACGAAGTTTCTAGTTGAACGGTCTCAAACGATGTATAATAAATATATGGAGAAACTACATACCCCAGTATTATTATCGGAAGTGCTAGCTAGCCTAGAACCGCATCCCGGAGAGAATTATTTAGATTTAACTGCCGGCTACGGAGGTCATGCTAGAGAAATTTTGGGTGTAACACGACAATATAAGGGTTCAGTTTTAGTCGATCGTGACGAATTCGCTATTAATTATTTAAAAAACGAATTTCCCTCAACTATCGAACTAAAACATACAGACTTTTATAATGCGGTGCTACAGTTAACCGAGTGTGGAAAGACTTTCGATTTAATACTTGCAGATTTTGGAGTTTCTTCTCCGCAACTAGATATGGAAGAGCGTGGGTTTTCATTTAAACACGATGCCCCACTTGATATGCGGATGGATAGACGGCAAACTCTGACCGCGAAAGATGTCATCAATAAATACAGCGAAAGGGAGCTAGCAGAGATTTTTGTAAAATATGGCGAAGAAAAGCCAGGACGCGCTAAATTGCTAGCAAGAGAAATTGTACATCATCGCCCAGTCCAAACAACTAAAGAATTGGCCGAGATTATCGCGAGCAAATCACGATATTCTAAAACCCACCCCGCTACCAAAGTTTTCCAGGCTATCAGAATCGTAGTAAACAGCGAGTTAGAGCAAATTGAAAAAACGCTCCCACTCCTACCCAAACTACTAAATAAAAATGGTCGCCTCGGAATCATTACCTTTCATAGCCTAGAAGACCGACTGGTAAAAGATTTTTTCAAAGAGGCAGAAAGCCACGGCGAAGAATCTGAATTGACTGTTATTACCAAAAAACCAATTGTTGCGGAAAAAGTGGAGTTAGTTATCAACCCGCGAGCCAGAAGCGCCAAACTGCGAGTGGTAAAACGGAATTGATAAAACAAAAACAATAAACAAAAAAGGAGGCAATATGCCAAAACAAATATTAGTTGCGAACAAATCCCGCAAACAGACCGTCAAGGTCAACTTTCGCTAAAACCGGGCGGCCCTGCCGCCTGACATGGACCAGAGTGTGGTCCGCCAAAAACCAAAAGAGTTCACACGGAGAGTGTGAAAATGTATGACCTACTGGGGCAACTTCTTTAGTTTACTTATAGCTCTGACTAAAGAAGACCCCGGACTAAGACAAAAATAAAAACCAAATTCAAGCGAGGAAATAAAAAATGATAAACCAAACCACCTACGTTACGAGGCGCGCTAGTTTCGGCGAAAACAGCTTTGTGCGAAATCGTAACATCGTCCGTCACACCAAGAGGAGCCTTGGCTCAATCTCTCAAATTGTCATTGTTAGTATGCTTACGCTAGTTTTTGGTTTAATTTATGTTGCTGAAGGCACTAAGGCCACAAGCTTTGATTATGAACTTTCTTCTGTTGAATCTGAAATTGCCGAAATGAATGCCAAAAAAGACGACCTCGCTGTCGAGAAGGCTCGTCTAACTTCTGTCGCCGCCGCTAAAAACAGTACAGTTGCCGCTGTGATGGAAGATTCCGTCGTTACTGGTTATGTCTCAGAGTAAAACTAAAAATCGCCGATTTGAAATTCTAAAAGGAATCATTTTTGCCACACTAGCCATTATTTTAGTGCGGCTATTTTTTATTCAAATCGTAGAGCATAGTGATTGGTTGGCTAAGGCCGAGAAACAGCATACTTTGCTTAAAACCATCACTGCCAAAAGAGGCGAAATTTATATGATGGACCACGATGAACCAACCGCAGTGGTTCTAAATCGCACCACTTATCAGATTGTTATCGACCCTACCGTTACTAAAATCGAAGACATAAAAAAAATATTAAATACCTACGCTAAAGATTACGCTATTGTCGACATTGATGAGGTTTACGAACAAGAAGGTTTAAGATATTCAATCGTTGCAAAAAACGTGCCTTATAATATTGCAGAAGAAATTACTAAAACCGAGACCCCAGCCGTTTGGCTCAAAAAGACCAATCAACGTTTTTATCCTGAAGGTGAACTTGCCTCCGGTGCACTGGGATTTGTCAATGCGGATGGTTTAGGCCAGTACGGTGTTGAAGGGGCGTTAAATGATCTCCTGGCAGGGAAAGATGGACTTCTTAAAACTACTGCCGACGTCAACCGAGTTGCGCTTTCTATTGGCAATGATAATATCAAAATTCCAGCTGAAGATGGTAAAGATGTTGTGCTTTCGATCGATCGTGGCTTTGAGCGTGGTGTTGAGGAAATTACGAGTAAGGCTCTCGCGTCTTCCGACGCTACTAATGCTGCCGTTCTTGTGATGAATCCAAATACGGGCGAGATTATAGCTATGGCTAATCTTCCTGGTTACAATCCAGGTGATTACGGCAACGTCGCGGATGCTCTAGCTTATATCAATTACACCACCGAAGTGCCCTATGAGCCAGCCTCAGTTTGTAAAAGTTTTACGTTCTCGGCCGCCATCAATGAAGGGAAGATGAGCCCAGAGACCACCTACACCAACCATGGTTACGAAATTATTGATAATCAAACTATCAATAACGCCGAAAAAAGAGCCTCTTTAAATGGCACCATTGATATGCGAACCGCTTTTTATTGGTCATTAAATACTGGCTCAATCCATGCCCTCAAACTACTCGATAATAACACTAATGAAATCACCTCGGCTGCTCGTGAAAAACTTTACGATTATTATTATAATAAATTCCGTCTCGGTCAGGCTACTGGTATCGAACTATACGAATCTAAGGGCTTCATCTGGGAGCCAAATGCAGAAACCTATGGCCTCAATGCCGCTTATGCGAATATGACTTTTGGTCAAAACCTTAGTCTCACTATGGTCCAGGTTGCTTCTGCTTTCTCTGCCGTCGTTAATGGCGGCACTTATCGCACTCCCACAATAGTAAAAGGCACCCTTGAAGAAGGTAAAATTGTCCCATTGTCAACAGATTATGTAGAAGACAAAATTCTTACAGATGAGACTAGCGCCACCATGCGTGATCTTCTTGTTAATAACCGCTCGAATAAGGTTCTTCGCGGTATCGATAGGAAAGGTTATGCTATCGGTGGCAAAACTGGTACCGCTCAAGTTATCAAAGACGGTGCCTACACTATGGATGAATTTGTTGGCACTTATGCTGGCTTTGTCGGTACTAAAGGAGAGTTGCCAAAAATTGTAATAATGGTTAAAATATGGGGAGAGGGCCAGCATATTGAGGGAAATAAAGACCCTATGTCGCTTTTCGATTCACTCTCTAACTATGCAATTGATTATTTTAAAATTAAACCAGGAGAATAAATGAGTATAAATGATGAAATATTTTACGGATTGTTACTAGCTTTAGCAGGATTTCTTTTTTCGATGATTCTGACCCCTTTTTATACTCATTTTGCTTATAAATATAAATTCTGGAAAAAACAAAAAAAGACCACCGTTGACGGCAAAAGTCTCCCTGTCATGACTAAACTTCACGCCCATAAGTTTAAGCACGTCTTCCCGACCATGGCCGGGCTCGTAGGTGTTGTAGCCGTTACGATTGTTACTTGGGCTTTTAACCTTGATCGTGGCCAAACTTGGCTTCCACTTGTCGGCCTCCTTGGCGGTGCACTAGTTGGCGTCATCGACGATGTTATCAATATTTTCGGATCTGGAAGGGGTGCAGCGGGGCTTCGCGGCCCAGTTAAATTTTTCCTGATTACCGTAGTTGGGTTATCGCTTGGTTGGTATTTTGCGGTTAAACTTGGTTGGACTAGTATTCTTGTTCCATTCTTTGGTAATTTCGAAATCGGCGCAATCGCCATGATTCTAGTTTTTGCTTTTGCGCTAGTTGCTACTTCAAATGCGGTCAACATCACCGATGGTCTTGATGGACTCTCTGGTGGTCTTTCTATGATGGCATATGGAGCCTTTGGTGTGATTGCTCTGTTTCAGGGAAATATATTACTATTTGGCTTCTGTATGACAGTTATCGGCTGGCTTTTGTCTTATATTTGGTTTAATGTGCCACCAGCTCGTTTTATGATGGGGGACACTGGCTCATTTGCACTTGGCGCCGGTCTTGGTGTGGTTGCCATGATGACTAATTCTTTCTTATTACTACCAATTATTTGTTTCCCAGCAGTTATTGAAACCATGTCTAGTCTTCTTCAACTTGTCTCTAAGAAATTTTTCCACAAAAAAATCTTCATTTCTGCACCGCTTCATCATCACCTAGAAGCTCTAGGTTGGGGTGAAGCTAAAATTGTCATGCGTTTTTGGATTATTGCCGGAGTTTGCGCTATCGTTGGTGTCTTCATCGCTGCTACCGGAGGGGCAATCTAGTGATTCGTAAGCATAAACCAGATCTGATAATTCTTTTCTCAACACTTGGTCTTATGGCGCTAGGCCTCATCGTGATTTATGCTATCGGCCCGATGCGCGCGAATGTTCTAAATTCAACTTACGGCACAGATTATGATTCAAACTACTTTTTTATTAACCAACTGCGTTCAGTTGTCTTATCTTTGGCTGCCTTTTTTGTCGCATTCAAATGGATACCGTACAAATACATCAAGAGATTTGCAAAACCAATCATGATTGTTGCACTCGCTATGTCAGCCCTGCTTTGGGTACTAGCTATGTCTGGCTCTAGCCTAGCCAAATGTGAACTCGGTGAATGTAGATGGTTTAATCTCGGCTCAGTTAGTTTCCAGCCAGCAGAATTTCTAAAACTCGCTTTGGTGGTTTATTTAGCCGATTTTCTAGCTCGCAAAAGGGAAGAGGGAACAATCGGGAAATGGAAAGAATTCTGGCTACCCCTCCTCATCGTTTGTGGTTTATCGCTATTTTTGGTTGTAATTGCTCAGGGTGATTTAGGAACCGGCGTCGCTCTTATTGCAATTATTTTTAGCACCTTGCTGATTGCTAATGTCCCCACCAAGCAATATCTTATAATGGTTGCTTTAGTTTTGGCGATTGCAATCGGATCTGTAGCCACTTCTAGCCACCGTATGGAGCGCGTTGATGCTTGGATTACAACTCTTTCTGGCGGCGAGAGTACTGACTCTACTTATCATATTGAAAACGCTATGCTTGCCATTGGCGTTGGTGGGTTTTTTGGCGTTGGTGTCGGAAATTCCGTCCAAGCCACAGGCTATCTCCCCGAATCTATCAACGACTCCGTTTTTGCTATTATGGGTGAAACTTTTGGGTTTGTCGGGCTATTTCTTATCGTCTTAGTCTTCGGCGTACTACTCGCTCGGACTCTCCGAGCCGCTGAAAGAACCCCCGAGCCCGAAGAACGCTTGTTCGTGACCGGGGTTTTTGCCTGGACACTCGCTCAAGTCGTGGTCAATATTATGGCAATGACCAGCCTTGTCCCAGTCACTGGTATCACGCTCCCGCTTCTATCCTATGGTGGTACTAGTATGATTTTTATTGCTTTTGCAATAGGTCTCGTTTTGCAACTTTCGTGTTATACTAGTAGGGAGGTAAATTTAGAAAATGAAAATACTAATAGTCGGCGGGGGGTCCGGGGGTCACATTACTCCAGCCGTCGCCGTCGTTCGTGAAATTTTGAAAGAAAAACCCCGCGCTGGTGTTGAATTTTGGACTGACTTCAAATACTATAAGAATGTCACCAAACTCACCACCGAAATAGGGGTTGCTTGGGGTGAAGATAAAAAAGCTTTCCGCAAAGCCCCCTACATCCGTGTTCGCCGTTTGCCGGCCGGTAAATTCCATCGCTATGCTAACTGGACTTTCAAGGATTATTTTGTAAACTTTGACACCACTCTAAAAGACCTAATCTTTGGGAACATTTGTGGTTTCTTGGGCTTTATCGCTGGGCTTATCACTAGCTTTTGTCGTCTCTTCTCAAAGAAATCTCGCCCAGAAGTTATTTTCTTAAAAGGCGGTTATGTCTGTCTACCGATTGGGCTGGTCGCGCGACTTTTTAAAATCCCTTATATCATTCATGAATCCGATGCCGTTGCTGGCCTCGCCAACCGTATTTTAATGAAAAAAGCCAAAAAAGTCGCTTTTGGCATGCCGCTTTCCGAAGAAGTTCTTTCTGCTCACCCAAATTATGTCTGGACAGGGATACCTGTTGCTCCTGAATTTAAGCCTGTTAGTATGACTCGTCAACTCTCCTTGAAAAAAGCTTTTTCGTTCAATCCCGATAGACCATTAGTTGTGGTCACGGGTGGTTCGCAGGGTTCCAAGAATCTTAATGAGACTATTCGTACTATTTTGCCAGAGCTTCTAAAGTTTACTTCAGTTGGCCTCGTCGCCGGTCGTAAACACTATGAAGATATGGTAGACCTAAAACAGTACGAAAATTGGGATAAAGCCTCTCTTGATTCAAACTTCCGCATGTGGGAATTTAACACAACTATGGACGAGCTACTTGGCGCCGCTGATGTGATTGTCTCACGTGCGGGCGCTACCACTATCTCCGAGATGGCCTCGCTTAAGAAAGCCACGATTCTTATCCCGTTTGAACGCCTACCTGGTGGCCATCAAGTTAAAAATGCGGAGCGCCTCGAGAAACTCAATGCAGCTGTTGTCATAAAAGATTCCGAAATGATGAAAGACCCATCAAAGCTTCTTGAAGCTATTCGCCATTTAGTCAAAAGCCCTCGTGAACGCGCCAATATGGCAGACCGTCTCCACGAAGAAGCTCGTTCTGACGCTGCAAAACGACTCGCAGAGATTATTCTGGAGGAAGTCTAAATGGTCGGGCGGGCATCGGAGGAATCTCCGCAGCAAAACGAAAATTACCCAAAATTAGCTAGGCGCAAACTAAACCGCAAATCATCGCTCAAAATTGGTCGTACTATTGCCGAAAGAACTGAACGCATCGAGACCGCTAACGAGCGTGCCGCTGCTCGCAAAAAAGATAAATTCAAAAAAGCCCTCCGTATTGTTTTGACTATCAGTGGATTTATCCTGATCATCCTAGTGCTACTGGGGCTTTATTTTGGCTTTCAAAATGCCGAATCTAAGCTTGAAGAGCTGAATAATTCCAGTTCCACGCCTAATCCTACCATAGAAATCATAGATGAAGATTCGGCCTCCTCTACGGGTCTTACCACTCGTATGCTTGAATTTATTGACCAAGTTTCGACTAGTCTTCGTGAGTTCGGCTTTACACCCGCTAGAGCAGTCATACCAATCAATTCGATTCGTGAAGTAGATTTCTATCTTGACGGTTATAGTGGTTTCATTAAAACCACTATCGATCGCGGAGCTGGCGTCACCGCCGAAGATGCCGAACGTATGCTTCGTTATCTCAGCAATATCGACATTAGCGATTTCTCTTATATTGATGTCCGTCTTAGTGGGAAAGCCTACTGGAAATAAGGCTCAAAAAAGGGAATCGTTCGGTTTTTGTTCAACTCTGGTTCTCTTCTCTTTTGTTCGGTTTTTGTTCTAAGAAAAACTAACCTTTGCATTATTAAAGCGCGTAAAAATATTCCGAAAAACAGGGAAAAATACTAAAAAGGGAAATAAAAATAGGGAAATGTCAAATTAAAACCAGCCAGCCAAAACTCGACCAAATTAATCAAAACTCGGCCAAATTAAAACCAGCGAGCCAAAACTTGACCAAATTAAAACCAGCGAGCCAAAACTCGACCGAACCATCAATCAAGGCCCACCAAACTAAAACCCACCCATCAAAACTATCTCACTTGAGGCCCCTCACCGACTCCTAATATTGACATAGCTAGTAATTGTCGTAACGATAATGTATGAATATTAAGCATTAAAACATAAGCATTTATTATGTATATGGAGTAATTCCCGCCCACTAGAAATATTTAGCTCTTAAAAGACGATAACTTAACCGCCTAAAGTCCAAAGTACTTATGTCTTAAAATCTATATTGTGCGACATTAAAGCTATATTGAAATCGCCATCAAAATCGCCATCACAAATATTTTATGTCCAACCAAAAACCCGAATTTTTTTAGACCAAATTCGGGTTTATAATCCTCTTCTAATGTTTTACTGCCAAGAATCCGTCTACTGAGTTGTCTTTCTTTGCAAATTCGTCAGTTCGCTTAATTGGCTCAGATAAAGAAATCGGCTTGTTCGAGGGCTGTATCTGCACGGTGGATTTTTCTCGGTATTCCACCTCTGGTCTAACAGGGGTGGGAACTGGGGTGTTTTTTTCACTTATTCTTTCCCTTTTGGGGGCTTTTTTACCTCTGGAGGCTTTCCTGTTTTTACTTGTCTCAGTGACATTTGTGTTCCCTGAATTTTTTGTATTTTCCTTCCCCATTATGCGAGCTAAATCCTTTAGACCTAAACTTTCGCGTCCTTCAGCTTCATTTGGACTCAAATTTTGACGACGGAAATCCGCTTGTGGAGTAGAGCCTTTCATGTTCGGTTTTTGTTCGGAACGAACTGGGCGAAAGACTGGCTTCTCAGAAGTATTGATTACGAGTTTTGGCTCATCCTGACGGCCAGAGTCGGATAGATCTTTTTTGTATTTTTCAGACTGCTCAATAGTCTCCCGGATCTCTTTTTCGACCTCTAGCCTCGGTCTAGCAAAATACTCGCGAGAATGAGCAATAATAGCCTCAATGTTATTTTTAGGTGAATCAGGAATAGAAAGGGTAGTAGCAGAGAAAGCTGGAACCTTCTCGCCGTTTATAATCATTGATATTACGAAATGACGATTGTTTAACTGAATAATGTCGGATTCTCCAAAAGTCGGTTCAAATTGCTTGACTAGCACTGGGGCATCGTCTGCTGAAACGCGGAACGAAATAGTCGTACCTACGTTACCGAATACCGCGTCACGAACATTGTCGGTCATTTGGGCAACATACTGGTTGGCCACAGTAAGGTTAAGTCCATATTTACGCGCTTCAGACAATATCACTGCGAAGGAATCTGTTGCAAAGTTCTGGAACTCATCTACATAAAGGTAAAATGGGCGTCTATCTGCGACATTCGGGATATCTGAACGGGACATTGCGGCTAGCTGTACTTTGGTTACTAGGAAAGCACCCAAAATCGCCGCGTTGTCTTCACCAATCAGACCTTTAGACAAGTTAACGACCAAGATTTTGCCCTCATCCATAATTTTACGGATATCAAAAGATGATTTTTCCTGACCGATGATATTACGGATGATTGGGTTAGCTGTAAAGGCCCCGACTTTGTTTAATACTGGCGCAATAGATTCGTTGACTTGCTTTTCGTTCCATTGGCCGAACTCGTGTTTCCAGAATTGTAGTACGGTGACATCCTGACAATAATCTAACGTTTCTTTACGGAAATCTTTATCTGTAAGTAATCTAGAGATATCTAGCAAGGTGGTAGAAGGTCTATCTAGCAAGGCAAGCAAAGTATAACGGAGAATATGCTCTAGTCTTGGGCCCCACGAATCGCCAAACATACGTTTTAGTACCCCGATTACTTCCGAACAGATATTTGGTTTTTTGGCTGGGTCTGATACTTCGAGGGGGTTAAATGCCACAGGGAAGGCCGTATCTGCTGGGTTGAAATAAACCACGTCTTTAATCCTTGATTCTGGCACGAAGCGTAGATTGTCGATAGCGAAATCCCCATGTGGGTCAATAATACAATAACCTTGATTATAAAAAACATCAGATAGTGCCAAGAGCTCTAGGAGGCCGCTTTTCCCTGCCCCAGTTTGACCGATAATGTAAACGTGGCGAGAGCGATCGCGGCGCAGTAGACCAAATTGATGATTGATTCCGCGGAAATTAGTTAAGCCAAAAGCAGAAATATTCTCATCGATCGCCGTATCGCCAGTCAATACTGGAAGTTTAGCTGGCGGTTCGGCGGTTTTTGAGGATGCCCAAACGATGTTAGGTGTTTCTACTGATGTATGTGGCAAATGATAAACTGAGGCTAATTCTGAGATATTCAAAATAAAGCCACGATCCGAAAATTGGCGTAGCTTATAAGCATCTAGGTCGGTAGCATTAAAACTACCACCTATTTGTTTAAAACCATTAAGGTTTGTAGAATTATACTGTTTGAATGTACCAACTAGAGCTTGCATATTAAGTTTAGCGTCGGTCTGATCTTTTCCAAGGTAAGCTAAACGTATTTTTACTTCGTAACCGAGCTTGGTAGCTTTTTCTTCGGCTTTGGTAATTCTGGTTTTGTCTCTTTCTGATAGTTCAATTTTAACGTCAGAAGTCGTTCCACCAGCAGGAGGTCTAAAGAGAGCTCCAATTGCTTCTATCAGCCAGACAAAATCAACACCGCCTAGAATAGACTTTTTGCCAGATTTGACTTTTTGGATCCATTTGTCAGTAGTATTCTTATGCCAGTCATCTGGAATCGGACGAGCTAGGATTTGTATCCAGAGCTCTTCGGTATTGTCTGGACTCAATTTTGCTAGTGTCCCAGTAATACCAGCTAAAGGATCCACCTCGAAATTATCAAAAGTCTTTATAGGGAGAGCCTCATTATCTACTAGCCCCAGCTCCGCAGAATAAATTACTGGATATTTAGACCGGTCGTCTACGTAGTCTTCATTCATTTTGTAAATTTGTACGGTAGGATATTGCGAATAAATCTGCCCTTCCACAAAGCTCTGCAAAATTTTTGGCACCCATACATAAAACCGGATTTGGCCGGCCGTGGAGACGATTTCAAACGAAAGATGCTCTTGTACGCCACCAGAATTTTTAAGCTCTTGCTTATCTCTTAAAATACCATGAAGCGAGGCAAAAAGCTGTTCTGCCGCCAACTCTTTTTTGTCGTTTTCGCGTGGGATTTCAAGCATCAAAAGCACGGAATCTACATTTAGAACTTTTAGTTTGTTTAACTTTTTGTAATTGCGGTAAGTTAAAAAAGCTAGAATCGCCACTACTGGAATCCAGAATATTGGCATTAAAATAAAGTGTATGACTTGTTCCATGGCTCTATTTTATCATATTAGACTAATGTATATAAGTTTTTATCAATCTTCTTAAATAATTTTTTGTTTTGTAAATTCAAAAGGATAGTAGTCTCTTTGACTTTGCGTACTTTTAAGACTTGCTTAACTATTTCTTCGCGCGTTAAAGGCTCATTGGATTTTTCGAGAATTGATTTAATAATCTCCGAGATGGTTCCCTTTTTATAGCCCCAAGAGCTAAGAGCATAAATTCCTCGTCCAATCAAAACAAAACGAGAGTCTTTGATGAGTTCGTTGTGGATTGCCTGAATGGTTACATCTTTGCGTTTAAAATTAGATTCTTTGATCTCTTTTGCGATATCCGAGAAATGCATAGGCTCTTTTCTGGATTCTAAAATCACAAAAATTTTATCGCGGATGTTTTTGGGATTTACGGCTGGCCATTTGGCTAAGCCCCACAAACCGTTTAGGGTGGCGAGGAGCTTAGAAATTGACGCCAAAGCCTTTATGTGATCAGGGTGCTCATAATTTAGCTTTTCGTCAAGTTCATCAAGTGTTATTGGGGTTTTGTGGTCTTTGACGATTTTTACAATCTCGTCTACACGTTCGCGGATTACTAGGCTGTCGCCATATTCAGCAATACCAACCCCAGCATTGTACCTATCATTTTCTTCTACAACGGTTAAACCTTTAGAGAAGGTTGCGATAAAATAAATACCAGTCTTTTCGGATGCTGAGGTCTTTCTGCCATAAACCTTATCGGCTAAATCAGACAGTTTTGCTACTCGCCCCATTTCGGTTAGATTGCGGATTAAGATTTTTTCAGCGGCTGCAAGTTCAGGAATCTGATTTTCTTCTGCGGAAATTTGAAGACGAATCAAAATAGCTTTCTCAAGTTGTCTTACTCGTTCCCTAGTAATAGACAACATTTCACCGATTTGCTCCAGCGTCTCTTTGTTGCCGTTCAAGCCAAAGCGACGCGAAATTATTTCTTGTTCGCGTTCTTGCTCAATGATTTTCAGGCTGCCGGATATTGCATTTTTTAGGATTTCCGCATTCTGCTCCATCGATTCTCCCTTGTCCACACCCCTGTTAATTATATTAATTTATGCTATAATATCATAAGTTTGTAATAATGTCAACTATGAAATTATCGTTTCCTCACTTTTATTGTAACACACTTTTTGTCTTTATGAAAAAAAATTGTAGAATTATTTTTTTGCTGTTTTGGTTTTCCCCCGTGTGCCACGACGAGTTTTGGTAGTCTTGCGAGAAGTTTTAGGCTTATTTTTCAATAATTCTTCTGCTTTTTCAAGAGTAATAGTTTTGGGGTCTAGGTCTTTTGGTATTTTTGCGTTATTACGCCTTCCGGGGCCTTTTACATATGGACCGTAAGCTCCATTAATGATCTGTATTTCTCCCCAATCCGCAATCATAGAATCAATTTTCTTTTGATATAGAGGAACCACTTCCTCAAGCGTAACGGTATAGGGGTCAAAATCTTTCATCGGGATATTGTACTTACCGCCCTTGAGGTATGGTCCAAAAGGTCCATTCGCCGCAATTAGTTCGGTGCCGTCAGAAGCTTTTCCGAGTAAACGCGGTAGTGTTGGTAAGGCTAATTGTTTTAAAGCCTGCTCTAAAGTTACGGTTTTTACGGACTTTCTCTTTGGTAACGGTGCGAAACGGGGTTTTTCTTTGGTTGTCTTTTCATTATCGCCGAGCTGAATGAAGCCACCATTTTTTCCAACTTTAGCGTAGATTGGTTTGCCCGTTTCGGGGTCGTGGCCCAATAACCGTGCATTGTTATATCTTTCTACGCCGTTTGCCATCAGCACCGTATCGCGGAAAGGTCCATAAAAATCTTTCAGCATCTTTACGCGCTCTAGTTTGGCGTCTGCGACTAGGTCCAAATCCTTTTCAATATTCGCAGTAAACTTGTAATCTACGATGTTTTTGAAATTATCTGTCAAAAATCCAGCTACCAACTCACCAATCGCGGTTGGTACCAACTTCCCCTTATTTGCTCCGTATTTCTCAGTGACAATAGTCCTCTCGACGGGTCCTGCCGCCACAGTTTCCCCCACCGTCGCAGGGGCTCCGGCGGGGGTCCCCCCAGTGGCGTCACCCGTCGATTTGACTCTTAGCTCTACGACTTCACGTTCCTCTCCTTCGCTCTCACCTTTCACAACATACCCACGCGCCTGAATTGCGGTCATGATTGATGCATAAGTAGACGGGCGCCCGATTCCTAACTCTTCAAGCTTCTTCACTAAAGACCCTTCAGTGTACCTTGCTGGGGGTTTGGCGTAAGTTTGCTTCGCCGTTAGTTCAAGACACTGTATTTTGTCGCCTTTTGTTACTTTTGGCAACTCTAAATCTTTACTTTTCCCGTAAACTCTGAGAAATCCGTCAAAAATCACTACTTCACCTTTTGCTACAAAAGATGCATCGTCCGCCGATGTTCTAATTTTGATAGTAGTTTTCGCCACTTTGGCGTTTGCCATTTGGGTTGCAACCGTTCGCGCCCAGATCAGCTGATAAAGTTGTTTTTCGTAATTATTCTTTCCGGCCGAGACTCTATAAACGTCTGTTGGGCGGATCGCTTCATGGGCTTCTTGCGCTGAAGCGTCTTTAGTTTTAAATTTTCTTATTTTAAGATAATTTTCTCCAAAATTATCCTTAATGTAACCCGAAATTGCCGAAATCGCCTGAGAAGATAAATTGAGCGAATCTGTCCTGTGGTAAGTAATCAAACCCGCTTGGTAAAGCCCTTGTGCCGCGCTCATTGTAGTCCGTGAAGAAAATCCAAGTTTACTGTTTGCCTCAATCTGTAATGCTGCTGTCGTAAAAGGTACAGGGTTGGCTTTCGACCCTTCCGTTTCTTCCACGTCTTTTACAGTGAATTGCGCCTGTGATAATGCCTTGAGAAGTTTAGCTGCCGCTTCTTCGTCTTCGGGGTTCTTGCCATCATAAGTAGCCAAAAACGCCTCATCTAGGTCTGCGGGTTTATCTGAGTTTTTTGCATTAACCGTATTGGCTTCCCCTGGCACAAAATTGCCAACCACCTTAAAATTAAATTTCGATTCAAATTTCTCGATTTCTTTTTCGCGTTCCACCACTAGACGTAAAGCTGGCGATTGCACTCGTCCTGCCGAAATCGCCCCAGGCACTTTTTTCCTCACTATATCTGACAAATCATACCCCACTAACATATCTAGAGTTTGTCTTGCTTGTTGTGAAGCCACCATATCCATATCTACGGTACGAGGACTTTTGATTGCGGCCTCAAGCGCTGGCTTAGTAATCTCATGAAAAGTAATTCTTGCTGTATCGCTAGGTAAATTCAAGACTTCGCACAAATGCCAAGAAATCGACTCACCTTCGCGGTCTTCATCGGTCGCGAGCCAAACTTTATCGGTATTTTTTACTTCTTTTTTTAATTCGGTGATAATTTTTTTATGATCTGGGTCAATTTCATAAGTTACAGCAAAAGTTTCTTTATTGACCTTTGTGTCTTTTCGAATGTGCCCAACCGATGCTAAAACTTTAAAATCTGCACCAAGATATTTTTCAATCGTGTGTGCCTTTGCGGGGCTCTCTACTATTACTAAATTTTTCGCCATATAATCAATAATACCATATCAATGCAAGCATAACCACTAAAAACTGAAGAGATAGACATCAAAAAAGCCTCAGGTAAGGGTGGGCATCACCTGAGGCTATTTTGGCCCTCTAACGCTTCTCACTATACCGGGAGAGACCCCGGAAGCGCGACCCACCTCACACAAATTGGGGCCCGCCGGTTAGAGGGATTGCTAAGCCTTCGAAAGATTCCTTTCAAAGTGGAGGTAATACTTATAAACTTGAGAACCATGAAGAAATTCCAAGTCAGAAAGGGTTTCAAAAGCTCGCAATTTCTGCTACACTAGGAGTAGTATAGCTGAAATTATAACTTATTTAGGTGCGGTGTGGAGTTTTTTGAACTCCAACTGTGCTTATTATATCACAGGAAAAAATATATGTCAACACTTTTTTCACACTTTTTTACAAAAATCAACCAAATTGCACCCCTAGAACATAATTTTACAGAGGTGTTAGATACTATTGCGCTTAAGCCTAAAATATTGTATTTTTATGGCAAAATGCCGGAAAATATGGTCAAAAATGGCATTCAGACTCGCCCAAAGACTGTTGCTATTGTTGGTTCAAGACATAACACTAAATATGGCGAAGAAATCGCTTACAAACTGGCTTACGAGCTCGCTAAGCACAATGTTGTTATTGTCTCCGGGTTAGCTTATGGGATTGATTCCATTGCTCATCGGGGTTGTCTAGACGCTGATGGTGTCACTCTGGCAGTGTTAGGGAACCCTATTGACCAGATTTATCCAGTCTCACACAGATCTTTGGCGGCAGAAATCGTTGAAAAAGGTGGCGCTGTCATCTCTGAATATGCCCCTAAAGCAACTGAGTATCAAAATACGCCTTTGGCTCCTGCCGAATATATTAGCAAAATATCCAAGCACCGTGAAATTGACCGTAAATCCGCTTTTCTCTATCGTAATCGTCTAATTTCTGGTTTATCTGATGCTGTCGTGGTAGTTGAAGCTGCCGAACAATCTGGCTCTCTTAATACTGCTACTCATGCCTTGAATCAAGGCAGAGAAGTTTTTGCTGTACCTGGGAACATTACCAACCCCTATTCTCAAGGATGCAATAAACTCATTAAGCAAGGAGCTATTCCCTATACTAGCCCCAAGGATGTCCTCGATTTTCTCTTCCCTGAGGAATCCCTCAAAAAACATCAAAAATTGCGACAAGCCAAGCTCTTTGGCGATACTGATGTTGAAACCTTGATTTTACAGGCTTTAGCTAGTGGCGCTCGTTCAGGCGAAGAAATTATGACAAAAACTCATCTCCCGCCAGAGATCTTTAACCAAACTATTACTCTTCTTGAACTTAAGTCCCGCGTCCGAGCTTTAGGCATGAATAACTGGGCTATTTTATAAAATCATCAATCTTCTCTGTTACTGCAGATAGAATTTCAGGTAATTGGACCTTTTCCTCAGGGGTGAAGCGCGACAGCACAAAATCAATATCGCCCATTTTGCATCTCAATTCGTTATTCCCCGTCCCAATCCGAATCCGCGCATAACCAGAAGTTCCGAGCGCTGAGTCGATCGATTTTAATCCGTTATTTCCACCAGCTACCCCTGTAGAACGAGAGCGAATTTTGCCAAATTCAAGATCAAAATTATCACAAATTACCAAAATATCGGCAATTTCAATTTTGTAATACCGCATATATTCGCGCACCACCTTGCCAGTTTCGTTGTAAAATTCTTGTGGTTTGATAAATAAAACATCCCCTATACGACCGCACAAGGCCCCTAGGCGAGGTTTATCTCCCCAACTCGCCTGATACCGCTTAAAATAAAAATCCAACGCCAAAAAGCCCGAATTATGCCTCGTAAAGTTATATTTGTCGCCCGGATTACCGAGCCCAACGACTAATTTCATGTCTCTATTATAACAAAAAATAAAACAGAATTCATCTCTGTTCTTAATATTGTTAAAATAAAAAAAATGCCCCGTTTGCGAACAAACGGGGCAAAACATTAGGTGTGCGTAAAATTATGACCAGCAAGTCTTTCTGCTATATGTTTTGCAGCGTCAGACCTTACAATCTCGCTAGATTTATCAAATGAAATTACCGCCGCCAATGGGTCTCCGGCCAGCTTGCTTGCTGAGTAACTAAGTCCATTGCTGGTTCTGTTTAGATGCGGGTTAGTTGTCTGGTTGGGGTCACCAAGGATTACGATTTTGCTACCGTTTCCAATGCGAGAAAGTAGGGCTCTCGCTTGTCCGCGTTCCATATCCTGGAATTCATCAAAAATCATAAATGAATTTTCGATCGAGCGCCCACCCATATAGATGACCGGTTCGAACTCAAAAAAGCGTTTACGATAATCTTCAGCGATTGATTTAGTGGAATTATGTGTGGGTTCACTGTTATTTTTCCTTTTTCGGGTATCCCCTTCATCGCATAAACAATTTTTCGGCTTAAGGTTCATTAGACGTACTACTGACTCCAAATTATCTAAAATTGGTGCAGCTTGGGGGAGAATCTTCTCTTCCTTACTGCCTTTTAGAAATCCAATTTCTCGTCCTAGAGCTCCGTCGCGCGGACAGACAAAAACCCGGTCATATTGCTCGCCGAGTACCTGAGCAAGTGCCGCTGCTACAGCACAAAAAGTTTTGCCCGTTCCGAAAGTGCCAGACGCAATTACGATAGGTAATTCGTCCACTGGAGCAAGCAGTGCATCAAACAGCATCGCTTGTCCCGGAGTTTTTGGATAAAATCGGTTAAAGGCGGGGTGGTTAATTCTGGTAAATCTTAATGGTGTTACTGCCTCTCCGTCAAATCTCCCAATATTCTGATAGGAGCTATCAATCTGACCATGTGGATTAAAGAACAATTCGACATATTGATTGACTACCAATGGATGATTTGGGAAGAGCTCGTCCCAAATCTGTTTTGGAATTTTATGATTTGTCCACCAATAACTTGCATAATCGTCTGGGAGTTCTATTTTGATTCTCCCAGTGTAAACCTCGGGGTTTATTCTCGCAACATTAATTCGGTTAAATGTCGCGAGTGTTGCAAGCTGGTCGCTGCCAGTCATGATTGCTACGCTATCTTTTCCTGAATCTCTCTGTAAGGTTTTTGCTATTGCGATTGCATGAAATTTTGAGCTGGTGTATTTTTCGTCTGAATTGTGTGCGATACCTTTAAAAACTGGATTTTCTGGGAAATCTTTAAATTTCATCGTCATCCCATTCTTAAAAGTATATATGTCGTTATTACTCCTATTCATTTCTTCCGTAATCGTTCCAAAAATTGCAGTTAATTCACGGCAGGCTTCTCCGCGACTGGTCTGTTCATTGAAAAAATCCAGCACGCGGTAGATGTAGAATGATGGTATATAGAGGATATCAGCCTTCTTTTTAGTGTCTTTATTCGGAGTCAAAAAACTTGGATCTCCAATTAAGACATCTAATCCAGGCACGATGCAGCTATGAAAGCTACCTTGGCCCATAAAAAACACCTCCTGTTTTTATTAAGGGACGCTATAGCCACCCTTACTATGGATACAATTAGTATAACACACTATTTATCATTTCTAAACGAAAACTCGATCGGAGTACCAACAAATGGATACTTTTCGCGGATTCTCCGCTCCAGATAGCGCTTCCATGACCAATGAAGAAGTTCCAAATCGTGTCCATGCACCACAAACCACGGTGGGCAGGTATCTGTTTGAACGATATATTTCGGTTTTGGGCGAGTGTTTTTAAGCCCGGCTGGCGCATGTTCAACGATTGCTGCCGCAAGAATCTTATTAAGCTCAGAAGTCTTTACCTCTGTATGGCGGGCCGCATCAATCTCGAGCGCGAGCTCAAAAATCTGCGTGGCATTCTGCCCAGTCTCCGAGCTAGTGAGAATTACCGGCGCATATGGCAAGAAATTGTAATCTTTTTCCAGTGCATCTAATAAAAAGTCCGCCGCGGTGCGATTTTTGATGTTTTCTTCACCGTAAAAATTCGTCGGTTCGGCGTTTTCGAGTAAATCGGATTTTGTTACCACCATAATAATTCCCTTGCCAGCCTCAACGATTTGCCCCGCTAGTGACTGGTCTAGCTTGGAATGTGGCTCGGTAGAATCAACGAGAAGGCAGCAAATATCCGCCTCTTCGATCGCGGCGAGCGTACGAATGGCTGAAAATTTTTCAATCCCCACTTCGCGTTTTCCAGGCTTGCGTAAACCTGCGGTATCCAAAATCTCCAAATCGCGTCCCTTGTAACGGATCTGGACTCTGTTGACGTCGCGCGTGGTTCCCTGTTTTGAACTCACGATTGCTTGTTGTTTTTTTCCAAGCGTATTAAATAGGCTCGACTTCCCAACATTTGGTCGTCCAATCAAAGCGATTTTAAGAGAAGAGCTAGACGCCCCGTTGAGGGGATTCCGGAGCGCGGCAGCGCGAGGGTTAGCGCCGTCCGCCCGTGGCGACTGGCTGGACGGGCGCGACCCGAAATGGGATATTAGCTCTTCTTTCAACTTCGCAATTCCCTGGCCAGTCGTAGCGGAAACATAAAATGTATTTTCTGGTGCGACGCCAAGCGCCCGAAACTCAGTCAAAGGCAAAGATTCGCCGAGGTCGCACTTATTCAAGACTAGATACACTGGCTTTTTCGAACGGAGGGCATCTTTAGCGATTTTTACATCACGATGGTCAAAATACTTGCTCGAGTCGAGCGTCACCAAAATCACATCTGCTGCCTCGATCGCATCTTGAATTTGATCCTGAATCGAAGCCTCAAAATCATCCGATGGGTCTTTTAACCCAGCGGTGTCGACTAGGATAAATCTGCTATCGATAGTCGCCATCACATTGTCGCGCGTAGTCCCCTCTTCGCGGGCAACAATTGCAATATTTTTATGCGCCATCCGATTAAGAAGACTAGATTTTCCAGCATTAGTCTGACCAATTAAGGCCACAATCGGCAATTTATTCATATTTTAATAATACCATAGTTACCATAAAAAAGCAAATTAGCTGTGCTGACCTAAGACTCCTATACTGAGGTTTTTTGAAGTCATATGATATAATGTCTTTCATGCGTGGGAGCATCATTAAAAAAGTGAGGAGGTGTGACTTATGCCCCCATATGTACAAAGCAAATCCAAGGTAAGAGAGTTCTACAGCTTTTGTAGAGCGCTAGCGAAAGGTCACTACGAGTTTGATTATAGCGATGTAGTTACAAAAATAATTCAAAGAGAACTGGAAGGATCGGGCGCACTAAAAATAATTCCTGAAAATAGTACTCTAGGGCAAATTCGCCAATTAATGCTAGAAAGCTATCTATTTATGACATATCTATCAGATAATGCCAGGCGTGATGCTGGTGAGATCGGGGTAGATTATGACGCTATGGAACGAGTAGTATTTTCTACAAAAAAGCAATTGTTGGGCTACCTCGGAATTATGATTATTTTTGGGACGGCCAGTGTCGGGAATTTTATTTCAAAACACAAAAAGATTGGCTGGGCTAATCTTGTAGCAACGTTGACTACCGTAGCATTGGCATATGACGAGCTAAAAGTCCGTCGCCTGGAATTGAACAAACAATTCGATCGCCTGCGTAATCTATGTAACAAAGTCGCTCAAAATGCTGCTCAAGTAGAAGTGGTCAGGCAAAATTGTAAATTTACCCTCGAAGCCTTAGAAGAATATTTTGGCGATGCTCTTTATAGCCCTAGCCAAGACGATCTTTCTAAGACGTGGGGCGAACGTTAAAAATCCCCACAACCATAACCCCGGCATTAAGCCGGGGTTGTTTATTCTAAGAACAATCGAATGGTGACCTCGGCGGGAGTTTGTTTTTGCGTAAAACGCAAAAACAATTCGCGGGGCGTCGCCTCAAAATATCCAGAATAAATTCTGGATATTTACTCGGCTCCTACCGCGAGCGAACCCTGCGGGTTCTCCTCCCGCCAAAATCAGAAAAACAAATAAGACTCCTTCGGAGTCTTCTTCGTTTTTCTGGTGAACCCCTTATTTAATTGTTATATAATATAGATATGAAAATCCTATCAAAAGAAGAAGTTGAAAAAATTGCAAGCTCATTTGATTTTGATGGCAAACTAACTTTTACCGATATGATTGACTTTGAACCAGATTGCAAAATTTATAAATTGGACAACGAAACTGAGGATAATTTTATTCTCATATGTCGCGACTATCAATTTGATGACACAGATGCCGAGGGGAGAATTCTTAATAATGAACTGGGGATTGCTATTCTTGATAGGCTAAAATGTAATAATAATTATTTCTTAAGAACTAATGAATTTGATAGATTTGAATATGTATTTTCATTGGCTCGAATCGCTTAATAAAAAGAATCTCTAAGTCTGAAAATGATAAATTAAAAACTGAAGTTATTGGTCTTCTTCGCTACATTTTTTTAAGGACTTGTTTGAAGACTTCGAAATTTCCATTCTCGCTGATGCCTCTATGATGAAGGATAGACTCTGGTGGAGTGACCTCGGCGGGAGGACGCTCGCTTGCGCTCGCTATCCGCCTTAAGGCGGGCGAACCCGCTTCGCGGCTTCCGATTTCCTGTCGGAAATCGCCCAAGATAAAAAAATACACTCCTTGCGGAGTCTATTTTTTCATCTTGGTGACCTCGGCGGGAGTTTGTTTTTGCGTAAAACGCAAAAACAATTCGCGGGGCGTCGCCTCAAAATATCCAGAATAAATTGTGGAGATTTACTCGGCTGCT
>Ga0310690_10001145_pt1 | contig 49112 bp, 59 predicted proteins | sample AusTroGonzalo_MG_2_FD_207661 | JGI IMG/M metagenome (GOLD analysis project Ga0310690, IMG submission 207661) | Bovine rumen microbial communities from tropical cattle in Woodstock, Queensland, Australia - Gonzalo_04 (v2) (version 2) | ecosystem: Host-associated > Mammals > Digestive system >... | reverse complement strand
CCTACCGTATTGCAGTGCGCTCCGTCCATCGTAAGCGGTCGGCCGACCTCAACCGTACCGTCCAAATCAATTACGTAATTGTAACCGATACATTTAAATCCACGCTTTTTGTGTTCCCTCTCAATATCGGCGGCCTTTATATCCTTTCCCTCGGGCGTCGCGGAACAATGGATTACGATTGCGTCAATATCTTCTTTTTTCATTGTGCGTCCTCTTTTTTTGCATCCTCAAACGTCATTCCCAATTGGTCCTCAACTTTCAATCGCATAAACTTGCGCAACCAACGGAACAATGGATGGTCCGAAATAACGGCGGCGTTTTCGAGAAACGACCAAAATTCCACCCCGCAACAAAACGCCGTGAACCAATTTGCAAACCGCAATCGGGTTTCTTCCGCAATCGTTTGGTCCAACATTTCGGCAAGTACAATACCAATCAAGATAAACACAACCTTATAGATTGTGCGCCACGCCTTGACCGATTCAAAAGCGAACCGCCGCCCCGCCCTTTTTGCAAGGACGGCGGATTTTATAACGCCGGTCACGAAATCCATTGTTTCGAACAAAACAACAGTTACGAACAAAGGAAACAAGTTGTCGCAAATCAAGGCGGCTAAACTTGCAAATACACCGGCAAACATTTTGTTTGGATAAAAGTTAAAATAGTTACACATAGCGTATTCGTTTATATGCTAACAATTGACATTTCATCCATAATTCCCAACACTTTTTCCATATCAATTATGGAAAGGCATACGAAATTACCGGCCGGATAATCGGCCCCATTACGAACAAGTCCGGAATATCCCGTACTCCCCTTGCAAGAATTGTATATTACAAGTTTCCCGTCTATAACTTTCGCAAACGGGCGATAACTTGCACTGAAAAGCGGGTATTCAAAGAACACAAAATTTTCAACGCCGAAATCTTTCTTTGCAATAAATAATTCCATAGATGCGTTTATCCCATTGCTTGTCCCGCCCGCAATTAGATACACGTCACCGTTATATTCGAACAACCCGCCGTGCCATATATTTGCAAGGCCCTCAATAGACGCGTGTCCTATTTCCGAATATTCCCCGTCAATAGTTGCGCTCTCAATGATTTTTAGATTGTAGGTTTCCGCATATCCGCCCGCTTCAACAAGGTAAATTCGATGTTTATTGTTTACGAAAAGATACATTGGGCAAAGGTCGTCGCCGGAATCGTTTGACCCATATATCATTTGCTTTGCAGACCAATTCAACCCGTCGGATGATTTTGACACATAAATTGCGGTACGATAACCCGTTTGCGACGATGCCCTTGTGCGCCAAAAACAATATAAATATCCATTGTAATAAACAAGTTCCGGGTCGGAATTATATCCACCCGTCGGTGTCGGGTCAATCGGGTTGTTTGCAATCGCAGTAAATCCGGTTGTCGGGAACACCCCGTCTGCAACGTCCGCAAAAAAGATACACGGATTTTCGTATGGTTCCCCACCGCCTTGGAGCGACTGCGGATAGGGCGAAGCGGCCATCCAAAAATTATGTCCGCCAAATCCGCCGGGAATGTATGCGAAACTTGGATGCACAATATCTTTTATTCCATCCGGAACGCCGCCCGTGTTTGGCAATTCAACAAGCGCGGTTTGGTTTATTTGGTTGGCATACCAATATTTGCTTTGCAATTTGTCAATTCGTGCCATATTATTCCATATTTATCGTTTTCTTGTTGCCGTTCTTGTCATAGAAATACAAAACTCCATCTTCCACAAATAACGCGCTCTTTCCCTTTGTCGGTGTGCGGAAATTCTCGTTCAAATAAAGTATTTCAGTTTCTGCGACCAATGATTTAATTTTACTAAAATAAACACGGGCCATTCGGCACACCGAACGAAATGCAGAAACGGCAAGTTGCCCAATGCTTGCATCGTCAATTTTACCAACATTCGTTTCAAAATTCGGTAATGGATTTACAACCGAATTATCAACTATTTCAATCGCATTATACGTCGCGTTAAATTCCGCATTTATAATTTCTATCCGCAAGTCCGAAACCGCAACAACCTTGTCAACTTGGCTATTTGCGTATTGGTCTTGCGATGATATTGTTATCGCAGCGCGAAAAGAATTATACGGCCACGCGCCAATATCCCCAATTTGTCCGCTAACGGAGAAATCCGTCCACGTTTCATTTTGAATTGGATTGTAAACGTGAAATTGTTCTACGTCCGCCGCCGTCGGGTATTTACCCTCTTTCATCCAATAGAACGTAAGCGGAATTGTAGAACCGGAATATGGAGAATCCCCCTTACTTACATACACTTTTCCGCTGAACCGAATTAAGTCCGCGCCGGAAAAGTTTTCACGCAATGCCGTACTTATTTTTAAGTTTAGTGACGGATTGTATTTTGATGCGTATTTACGATGTTCGTAGATGTATTTCCCAAGTACGGAATCGAAAACGATTCTACCAACGCCGCCGTTTTCCTCCGTTTCAATATGAACCGGCGCGTCCTTATCCAACAATTTCAGCGAAGAAAATGGATATGATAGCAAAATGTCCCCGGAATAGAACACCTTGTATGCTTTCCTGTGGTTGCAGACCATCGAAAAAGCGAACGGGTGCGCGTCCCGGTTAAACACATTATCGGAAAAATAATATGTCGCGTTCGCACTTAATGAAACATTTAACGATTGGATAATTGCCGTATTGAAACGAACAAAACAATATTTATCCCCATTAAAAAGCAAATATGCGGCTTTCGGGGCGTCCGTATCAATTTCGAATATTTTGTCCGCCCCTTGTTGAATCCGAAAATCAAACCGTCCATTTTCATATTTGGCCGTTCGTATTTGCAAATTATCCGAAACCGCATATCCGTAAATGAATATTTCGTCAATCAAAAGCGACAACGCGTTTTTTCCCGCACTAAAATTAACTAAATCGGAAAACACGTTTGCCGCGTTCTCTCTCGCCCTCTCCGGATTCATTGGTGTAGCCGAAACCACCTTATCGCTTCGAATAACCGCAACATTCGCGCCCGTGTTAATCAAACTTGAAACATTCGCCGGATTATATTTAATATAAATAATTTCCACGCCCCCCGATTGCCCCTTTAAAAAATGCCAATTATCCGGCGTATCAATCAATGCGGCGTCGTCCGCGATGATTACGCCGTTTTTCTTGATTGACGCGCGGGTTGCTGAAACTTGGTACAGGGAATATTGTTGTTTCGGGTCGCCATTTATAATAATTATATCTTCAATAAACCCGAATTGTGACACGTCAAACGTGCTTTTTGCAATATCGAAAACAACATTGTCGCGCTTCGAAATTGCAATTTCTTGTTCTGCAACTTTATTTGCGGGCGCGGCTCCGGTGTTTTCCTTTTCCCAAGACCCGTTCCATTTGAATATGGCAATTTCCCCGTCAAGAACCAACAACCCGTTGAAATTACTATACGTTCCGGGCGTACTCGCAATATAAAACACGTTTTGGTCCGGCGTTCCGGGGTTCGTTGCGGGGGTTGCAACACCAATGAATTGGAACCCCGCGCCGAGCGAATTAATCATTGCCAACAACGCGGATTGCAAAATATCGCCCGTAATTTCGTTATTGCCGTTGGCCTTAATAACATCTTCAATCGCGGCCTTTAATACTGAATAATTCCCTGCCATAATATTGTTATTGTTGGTTGTTGAAATCGTTGTTGAAATCTGCGTTGAAATCGCCGCGTTGCGCCTTAATGTAGCCCAAACCAATCTTCTTTGCAACGGTCGCGGTTTCAAACTCGGCGTCAACGCTTGCAACGTCGCCGTTATCTTCCCATTCCGGGGTAATTAAGAACGTGTCAAGACTATACGTTTGGCCATTCTTGGTAATTTCCGCGTAATCGGCCATCCGTATAAACCGCATAACGTCCAACAGATATTCGGACGCAAGGAACGAAAATCGGTAAACCTTTTCCGAAATCTGTTTAATCGGGTAAAAGTAACCGTCCCGTTTCTCGCCCTCTTCTTCAAATTGATATTGCGGTTTTGCAATATCGGCGTCCAAGTACAACACGTTCTTAAACGCGGGGTTCGTGTAAACAATGGTCCCGGCGTCCATCGTCGCATCCTCAATATCCCACCACTCAATTTTAAGATAGCCGGAAATATCGTTTACGACCGTGAACACCTCGGAATAATACGTGGTCGAATTGACGATAAGCCGCAAGTAATAACGCCCGTTTTCCATTTGCGTAAACGCCGGGAAATTCCCGGGATAAACGATAACGTCATAACCAAGCGTGGCAAATTGTTTATACGTCAACCCGGAATCAAGCAATTTTTGCTTGCAATTTTCGATTTGCTCGCCCGTGTTGGCGTCGTGAATGTAGATATTCCCAAACGTTACGGATTGTTGGTGCGGGATTAACATTTGGAACGGCAAGATAAACCCGGCCGGTGTAAACAAAGGATAAACCCGGTTATACACCCACCATTTGCGGGCGTTTTGTTGGTCTATTGACGTGTACCACGGCAACACGCTTAAATTGTTATTCGGTGTCATATATCAACGTTGTTTGGGCGTTCCGACTTGACAAATTTACGGACATTTTTTGAATTGTACCATTCCCGATATGCGTTTTAATTAACTGCAACGTATTCGGGTCGTTAAACGCTGGGAATTTTAACGTTTGCGTCTTTAATTTCTTTATTCCCAACGCCTGTTCCTGTATGCCGTTATATTTGAAATATCGGGCGGGCATATCGTAAAAATAATATTGTTGCAACCATATAAACGCCGCGTATGCGTTTTGTAAGATATGGTCCGAACCATTCAAAACGAAATTAACGTACGGCAATTTATATTTTGCGCTGCGCAAGATTGATAATTTTACCTCCTTTACGGATAGGACATTCCCGCCGCCTTTTCCCAAATAAAGGTATTGCGTATTTCTTGGCAACGTTATTTCAAGTGTTTCACTTTGAAGATAGCCAAGACTCGCGCCGGTATCATCGTAAATCGTTGCGCCGCCACTTGCAAACGCATCCATATTTGTTGCCGACACTTTTACTTTTTCGCCGGAAAAAAAGTCTGAATAAATATAATTCCTATATACTGAACCCGGCGTTGTTTCAACTGTATTTTCCAACAATACCCCTACACCACACAACAACACGAAACCATCTTGCGAAATTTCGGACGGATTCAACAAGATATAATCAACGTCGGACGCGAATTGCGCCACGTCAATTTGTTCGATATTGTCCGGGTTGACATACTTGGAAACAATATCAATCGGGTTGCCCTCAAACAATTGCGTAACGTCGTCCATCCAAGCGAATTGATACCGGGCCGCCATTTCCGGTTTGTTGAATTTGAATTGCGACGTTCCGTCGGCCAACGCCTTGCCGGTGCGCGGGACCCTCTCAACCGTCAAATCCCGACCGACAACAGGCGTCCCCGTGTACGTGCCGCCACGCCGGAAAAATTCTATATGCTCAATCCGGAACCGGTTTTGGTCGTCAATAAACCAATAACACCGGTAACAATCGCGCAACATATCCAAAACACGCTTCAACGTTATTGGGGCCTTTTGCGCCGGTTCGTCGTAACCCAACGAAATCATATTGGATTTCGGCGTTATGAATATGCGTTGATTAATACCCAACAACGGGTCCGTACCGTAAAGGAATTGGGAATAATCCGTTGTTTCCGCGTGGGTTATACCCGGCGCGAATTGCGCCAACAGGACCGAAATAACAGACGCAAGCGGGTACGCATCCCGCAACGTGTATTCCTTTCTAAATTTTGATTCCGAAATCCAATCAAACGTATCGAACGCAAACCAAATTGATATGCGGCCCCAAGCGTTACGGGAAACGGGGAACGATTCGTTAATACCCGCAAGCGCATTTTGATACATTACATAATATTTGCCCGGTTGATACAACCCCCATTGTGTCGGCGTCGTTGACAACTGCGACGAAAAAATAATTGTGTTCGGGTAATGATAACCGATTGCCCGGGTATAATTGCGATTGTTCGGCACCAAATCGTCGGCGGGCAACGGGTACGTATTCAACGAATCAACGGATTCAACGTCGCAAACGTAACGGGACCACACCGATAAATCGTGAAGATACACAACGACGTTTCCGGTCGCGCCCGAACCCGAATACGGTTCCAACGTCAATTGCAACGGGTATGTTTGTTGCGGTTGATTGGCAAACACTTTCCACCACATAATTTGCCCGTCCGAAACACGCACGATTTCGAAATATTCCGCGTTGCCGCCGGACAATTGCACGTATTGATGAACAAATTTATAATCGCCGTTGACGTATTCTTGCGTTCCAACGCCGGTTTCCCCCGGCGCACCAAAGTAAACGTCCGGGATTTCCGGGGACGCGTTTTGTTCCACATTGACAATTCGGGCCGTTTTGTTCTTTGCAAACAAATACGTATTTTCCAATTCGTTTTCATCTGTTACGGCTTCGCACGCCTGTTCCCACCACATACCCGAAAGGAAACAACCGATAACGGTTTGTCCCGGGACGTAAACTTGAATCATTGGCCGCTTATCCAAATTCACGGGGACGATTTGCGGGGCCAATTCAATTAAATTGTATTCCTTTTCCAACCCCGCCAAAACGTCAACGTACACGTCCGCAACGTCCGGCGTCAATGTAACGTTCTTGTCGCTTTCGTTGAACGTGCAATTAGTTTTCCAAAATTGCCCGTGCCAATATTCGGCCCACGTTGCCCCGGCGTCGTATGATATGTATATCTTGACGTCAAATTGCGTGTCAAATGCTTGCGATGCGATAAAATCGTAATCGTCGCGTTCGAACGTCAAGTTACCGGACAATTTCGCCCTGTAAAATTCTTGGTTCGTCTGCAACTCAAAATCTTTCGAAAGGTCGTCCCGGTAAACGGGGAATGCCTGTTGTTCGGCACCCCCGTTCGCGGCCAACGTAAACTTATATATTGGATTCATTACGACTTAATTTTGCGGGTTAAATTCTTGTATCGAATTATCGTATTTCCTTGCGCGTCAACGTACCGGGATTCGTCGCCCTGTTTGCGAATCGCGGCAACGTCCTGCTCTAGCCGGGAAGTGTCCGTTGCAGTGCCAGAACAGGGAGCTAAAGCTAAATTGCCTATGTTAGCATAGGCATCTGTATACCTCTGAGCAAAAGTACCATTGTTAAGAGACTTGATCACGTCTGGGATCAAGTTTCGGTACCTCCGAGAGTTTCTCTTATTGATGACGGCAAAGAATTCTCCTCCTTCAGCACGTCTTCTAGTCCCGTCCGGTTTTGTGCCCAGGTCTACGTCTCTTCCTGACTGATGAGATCCGCCCTTAAGGAGTTCTACAGTGCCTTCCCCGTAAGACTCCTTAGCAATCTGGGCTGCCCGGAATTTGGAGTAAGCGAAGGACCCCCACATCGTAGCGATTCCAGCAAGAGCCAAAGCTACTCCGACTACAGGAATGGCTGAAAGGGAAGACCAAATGTTGGCGGAAGCCGTAATCAAAGAGCTAGTCTGAGTAAGAGTGTCAATGTTGGCTTGCTGTTGCTGCGCCTTCTTTTTATTCTCTATAGCCTTTTGCTCAGACTGTTTCTGGAGATCGAGTTCTCTCCTAGCTGTTTCTACAGCATTCGCATATCCGTTTGCCCGAGCCTCAAGCTCATACTCGAGAACACGCTGAGCTGCATCTACTTCCCTCTTAGCTGCTTCTTCTGCAGCTTCTGCAGCCTCCAGCCGAGCTTGGGCGATCTCTCTGATACCGCTAAGGATTTGATCAGTAACAGTCTGAATAGCATCAGCTGCATCAGAACTAAACCCAAAGAGCTCCCAGATGTTGCTAACCTTAACACCCTTCCGGATCTCCCGGTCTATTGCATTAATCTGGTTTTCGAGAGTCTTGATATAAGTCTCCGTGAGAGCTCTTTGTTCTCCCGTCTGGAGTTGAAGGAGTTTCTTCTGAGCCTCAAGCTCCATCATAAGCCGTGCTTTCTGCTGCCTAAGCTGGAACTTAGCAATTTGGTCTTCAGAGTGTTCCTTCAGGTTGAACACGCTCTCCTCATACTCCTGGTCAGTCTCAAGTTTAGCCTTGTTGATCTCAATCTCGGAGTTGATCCTTTCCTCAGCAGCAAGTCTGTCATACTTGGCATTGATAGCTGCCTCGTCCTGACGAAGATCCGTGGCCAGCATCTTGTTGGCCGTGAGTTCCTGCTGGCGTTCGTTCTCTATAGCCTGAAGCCGGAGATTCATCGCCTCGGTAGTACCAGCGGAGACCATAGCAAGCTGGTTGTCTATGCCCTGAGACTCTTTCTCCAAAGAGTTCTGACGAAGCTGATTCTCAAGGTCAAATCGATCCCTCTGGTACTTAGCCCATCTTGCAGTAAGCTCCTCAACGAGTGCATTAACCTCTGTTTCTGTGAGATCCTTTTCCGTGTTGAGACGGTGCTGAAGATCTTCAACATCTCTCTCGTACTCCATCTTGAGAACCTGTCTCTGTTTCTCAGCTGTGTCTTGTCTCGCGCTAAGGCGCATATCCTCGAGCTCTCGAACGGCATTGCGATTAGCCTGGGCCTCTTCAGCGTTAATATCTTCGAGGTTCCTTACAAGCTGTCTCTGGAGGTTGACGATCTGGTTGTTGATAGCCTGACGAGCAGCAACGGTAAGGTTGCTCTCAGTCTGGAGCCGGACCTTAAGATCTACGATCTGGCGGGCAATGTTCGCCTTCTCCAGAGCTCTTTGCTTCACGAAGCGGTCATTGAGAAGAGCAATCTGCACATCCTCAGCATTCCGGAGTGCTCCTCTCTCAAGAGCTGCGACCTCCAGAGCCTCCTGACGATGCTGCTCCTTCAGAGCTTTAGCATCAGCCTCAAGTTGCTTCTGGTCATAGGTGAGTTCAGTAGCAATCTCTACCTTCTTGCCAAGGTTATTGATCTTGTCCTGGAGAATGTCGATGATCTTGCTCGCCTTGAACCTACGAGCAGGACCCTCTGCATCAAGCTGGATCTCAACTCGTTTATTTCCTCTCACGCTCTGAGCCTTGAGAAGCTCTTTTCTGAGACGCTCAAGCTCTGTGCGGTTATTCTGAAGATCTGCGATCTCCTGGGCGTAGAATTTACGAGAAACAGCATTGTTCCTCTCTTTCTGAGCCTGGATCTGATTCTCCAGCCGCTGAGTCTCAGAGTAACTCGCCTTTCTGGTCTTAGCAATGGCGAGCTCCTGCTCCAGAGCATTCTGGTTCTCTCTATAGATGCGGGTGTTTTCCTCGTCGTAAGCTTCCATGTACTCCAGAGCTGCAGCAGTCTGTTTGTTGAGGAGCTGCTGTTGCTTTATTGCCCGGGCTCCAGAACTCACCCAAGCGACGAGGCCTCCAACAACAAGTGCAATGGCCGTCGCTAAGAGGAGATAAGGATTGGCATTAGCTACAGCGTTGAGGGCAAGCTGAGCCACCTTGGCAGCAATAGTGGACTTAGTCTGGAGGTTCTGAGCTGCCGTAGCTGCCTTCGTCTGGATAGTTCGGGTGAGCAAGAGGATGTTACCCTGCTTGAAAATACCGTTGTAGATCTGGGACACGCCGTTGGCGATGGCCATCACAGAGTTGAGCTGGACCAGGGCCTCAGCCGCTCCGTCCGCGCTTCCGCCGAAGAGATTCATGGTTCCCGTGAGTGCGCTCAAGCCGCCCGAACCAGTCGTAAGGACCCCGATGACGTCGTTGAGATAGCCAGTCTGTTGTCCTAAGGCATTAGCCTCCAGTTTGACGATCTGATATTGTCTCTTAAGATCCTTGAGATCCTTGGCAAGCCGTTGGGAGTTGTCCGAGAGTTCATTCCATCTCTCGCTTCCTTTCTGTCCTTCCTTCTCGAGCTGAGCCATCTCAATACGCATCTGGGTCAGCGCCTGAATACCATTACGAATATCAGAGGCCAAGTTGGCCGCAGCCACACCGTAGTCACCAACACTGAGGACGTGCTTTCCGGTAACCTCCTGGAGCTCCTTCATCTTCCTCATAAGACTCGCAGCATGCTTCTCCATCTCCTGACCGGCTTGGGTAGTCTTTCTCTCTTCATCACTCATGGCATTGAGCTTGAGCTTAACGAGAGAGTACTCAGCAGACAGGGCATCATAAGACCCAGCAACACTGTTGGCTAACCGGACCTGGAGCTTAGTCATGTTGTTGTTCTTCCGGACCTGGGCAGACACCTCAGCAATCCGTTTAGCCTCCTCGGTAGTGGACTGCTGAAGCTCAACCTGCTTCTTGACCAGCTTGTCGGTCAAAGCCGTGGCGTTCTTGATAGCTTCCTGCCCGGCTGCAGAGGCTCCGGAAATGGAAGCCAAAGTCTGTTTGACACCTTCTGCCTCAGCCTTGATGTTCTTCATCAAAGTGTCATACGCCTTCCCCAGATCCTCTAACTGTTTCTGGAGGTCGATGATACTGTTATCCGGCTGAAAAAGGTCAGAGTATTTAATAGGAGCATTGGGATCCATATTCTTATATTTTAGTTCTAAACCTTGTTTCTAATGTTTCTATAATCAAAACCTTTTACCTCAAAAATAGGAGGGTTTTAGGCCCGGTTTTTAGGGGCTTTTTTCTTTTGTTCTTTCGCTTGTTCTCTCAAATAAAGAAGGGCGTTGTAATATTCTAAGACGGTAAACTTCTTGGGGTCAGCGTTGGTGCTCTGAGAGATAACCAAGCAGGCATTCTCAAACTGTTTGTCCTGCTGGACTTCCACGCTCTCAGAGCCCATGAAAGTCTGCGGATCAGAAAATAATACGAGCGAGTTAGTAACGCGCTCTAATTCCTCTTCTTCCTCCTTGGTAAATCCCTCCTGTGTGATCTTGTTCAACATGAGTACAGCACGCTTCTTAAGGAGCTCATAGTACTCCTTTACTGCTGCGCTGTCAAACAATTTAGGGAAATAGACCTGTAGTTCAAGGTCTAGTTTTTTTTTACTTTCCTCGACAGCCTTATCTATCTCACCCTTAGGAACGTCGGAAATACTCTTAAGAAGCTCCTGCAGAGCATTATCAGAAAGATCATCATTCACTTTGCCATCTACAGAATAGACCAGAGCCGCAAAGGCCAGATACTTCGGAGAAATCTCGGACTGGACAAAGAACACATTCTGCCGCAAATTAGATATCTCTCTGATGGCAAGATCATTCTTCTCGGATCTAATATACCTAACGATCCGCTCGGCATGCGCATCAAAGTCAGAAAGCTCTGCTCCGATGTGAGCATCAATCAGCACCAACTTACTAAACTTGTGGTGCCGGGAGATAGGAAGCTCTTCTATAGAGTCGAAGATCTTCAGTTTATGCTTGCCGAGTTTGATCTCTCTCATACCAGGAATCTAGAAATAGGGGTCGAACACAAGGGGATAAGGAGGACACTCGCATCTTTTAAGATGAGAGCCAGGATAAGACAGGGGATGAAAGTCACCCACCAGGTCGTGCAGAAGGAACAGGAGAAAAGCTGGTTGAGGATCTCTCCGTTGTATCTAGGGAAGATCTTACTAACCCACCCGTCAGCATGTACTTGGAGATACTCCCACACGCCCCACTTACTCAGGAGGATGTAGAAGAAAGCCACCAAAGTAGCAACGATGATGACTACGGCTAAGAACTCTATGGGTCTAATAGTTAACATGACTGCTCATAATATAATTCCCCCTCAACCCGGAAACCGGCATAGGGGTGCATTAAAAACTGATTATCTACGTTCTTCAGGCTAAACTCCCTGTAGATGTTCTCGGGGAGGTGGTATACCTTATTAATAGTAATGTGCCCGTTCGGGAGCATCATCTCGTTGAGGGCCTTGAGTACCTCGCTCTCCAAATTCATGATGTTCCGGTTGTCCAGCTCATCGTAAACCTTTCTGAGATCGAACCAGAAGATGAGGGCAAAGGGGTCACGGAAGTTGCCCTGAATGCGAGGCCTCCAGACTACATTCTGCGGGTCAAGCATCCAGAAGAAAGAGAAGTTCCCGATTTGGGAGTCCGGAGACAGCTCTATGTACTCGTTGGGGTTCCGGCCTCCGCCTACATGGACAGCAGGAAGATAGTAATCCCGGCCATCAATCTGCTTCACAATCCTCTCCGCCCGACCAAAAGACTCATCAAGCCAGGAAAGCTTAGACTTAAGGCCAGTGCAGATGTTCTCAATAACAGCATCTGCTAAAGCAGGGGGTATGATGATCGGCTCACTCATTTGAATATTTCCTTTTGAATCTGTTCCATGACTACAGGATAGAGAAACTTGCGGGAAACCTCTTCCCTGTTCTCCGGAGTCAGGCCGAAGATACCAGCGCCATACTTGGCAACCAGATCATCAGTCTTCTCATCCTTAGCCGTTATATAAAAACTAGTAGGTCCAATCACAAGGACAAAAGATTTATGGAAGGCCCCAGTGTCGCGGAGAGTAACTCTGTCGGTGGGCTGGCCTTTATAGCCTTTCAGCTGAATGGTATAAGGAGCGTAAGGAGCATAGGAGCTGATAGATATGCCAAGGCTGTTCTCTCCTTTTTCGTAGAGCTGTTCCACGTTCTTAGCGACTATGTCACTCTCCTTGGCTCTTACAGCGTTCTCAATATACTCGCCTCCAACAAGGCCCCTCTCTACCGTATTCAGGGTAGAGATCAGACCCAATATGGAGTTCAATCCAGGCATTACGCAGTCCTATATTTTACTCCGCCATTCTGGCACTTCAAACAAATCCTATCAAGACCCTTCGTCTCCAGTGAGAGGGCATCGTAGGCATTCTTGAGCTCCAAGCCCAGGCCCGAAGGTCTGCCTTGTGTATTTCCGTCGATCTCATAGAGAATATCCATCCGGGAGACGTTGGACTGGTTCCTGTTCACCCGGACGTTAGGGTTCATCGCCATCATGCGGAGAAGATCAACAGCGACCTGTTTCTGAAGGACGTTGGCGAAGATCGCCCGCTGTTCGATGATGAAATCCGTAAGGTCACACCCGATAGAAATCTCGCAGTTGATACCATAGTTCATGGTGTTCGTGTACATGGTCTGCTCGATATCCCACATCTGGGGATCTTCGCTAAATCCTTCGGGAGTAGGCACACAGAAAGGAGAGACCTGGAGATATTTGGTCATCTCCCGCCAGATCTCCACGCTCCCGATGTTACAGGTGCCGCAAGGCTCTCGGCTCCAATCCTTGGAGACGTTGAGGGCCTCCATGCCGAAGGGAAGCTGGTTCTGGTCATAACAGAGGAACCAAGCGCCGCCAGCATCCGTGTCGTCGCTGATGTAAGGGAGGAAGAGATCTTCCATGCTAAACCACTGGAACCCGCCTTTTTCGTTGGTGAACTCCAGCTCGAAGGTCTTGATAGGAGCCTTCTGCGAGGAGTGGAACAAGTAGAATTTCACCTTGCCCGTTCCTCCAATCATCTGCAGACCGATCTTGTGGATCTTAAGGGTAACGCCCATAGCACGCACAGGCACAAGCTCCATGCCTACGAGCTTGTGAGAAGCTCGGATAGTAGCCTGGAGCTTAGCAGCACCATCGAAAAAGGTCTTCCTGTCGAAAAGATCTCTCGTTTCCCGAGAGAGCTGCTTCTTCTGGAGGAAGTTCTGTATGGTCTTAGCAATGCCAGACCGAGTGGCTCTCTCGAGATAGTCGCTGAGATAATTGTAGACCGCCCAGGTGTCACTGGTACTGTCCGAAGGTTCCACGTTGACGTTATTGGCAAGAGCTTTCCATACCTGGCCGTGGTGTCTTACCTTTTTGCCTTCCGTGTACGACGCCTCGTTGTCCCATGCAGGGAATTGCATAATAAACGCTTCGGGTATGGTGTTCTCGATGTTATCCAGAGTGAGGAGGGGATGGGCTTCCTGGAAGAAAGATCCGCTCTCAGACTCGAGGAGACTAGGATCAATCTCCTTTGCAGGGTCAAAGCTCTGCTCCCACCCAACGAGGTGAATCAGAGCATCCTGTATTTCCTTCAACCTTATCATGATAATTAACTTTTCCCAAATATAAAAAACTATTTGTAAATAACCACAAAAAAGGCTGCGAAATTATTCGCAGCCTCGAAGAAGATTTCAGCGGGTCGCTTAACCTCCGATTGCCTGGGTCGGAACCGGGGTGGTGTTGTCGTTGGTGATGAACACCGGAGCGGCGAGCGGATTGGGAGCGTCGGAGGCAGCAATCGTTGCCTTGATGATCGGGTTGGCGATCGTCTCCTCGTTGCTGTTGTAAGCAACCAGGAACGCGACGTCCACGGAGAAGCTGAAGTGCTCCTTACCGTTACAGGTCATGTCAGCGGAAGCAGCACCAGCAATGCCGGACTGGTCGCCAACAGAGGTGTAGTAGTGGGAGCCGACGGTCAGGTCGATGTAAGGCAGGCGAACCTGGTCCCACTCGTGGACGCCGTAGCGAGAACGGAGGAGAGATTCACGATCGACGCGGGTGAGGACACCGACGTTGCCGTCACAGACAGCGAAGAAGGTGCCGAACTTCTGATCGTCGTTGTTCACGTTGTTCGTGAAGTGGACGATCTTGTCCACGAACTCGAGACGCTTGTTCTCGTCGTTGTAGAGGCCGTGCTGAGCCAGCTTGCGGAGCAGGGAGTCCACGCCAGCGTTGCCGATGATGTGGATCTTGCCCGGGTAAGCGTTGGCACGCATCATGGTGTTGACATCGGAGAGGATGCCGCCACGCATGCCCCAAGGGACCTGGACCGTGTTGCCGGACTGCTCGTAGTAGAGGAGGGACTTGAAGACCTGGGTCTTCTTGGCCTCGAGAGCTGCGACAGCCGCCTGGTCGAGAGTGTCGGCCAGCTTGCGGGAGACCTTCTCCAGCTTGCGGTTGAAGTCCTGCTCGTAGCCAATCTCGTTGTTGAGATAAAGAGCAGGAACCATGGTGAAGCCAACCTGATAGGTAGCCCACACGATGGTGTACAGGGCCGAGGTGTTCTCGGCGTCACCGATGACGCAGGAACGAACGTTGGAGACAACGACGTTCTCATCGCAGTCGATGACCGGGATCTGAACGGTGTTACCCATGGACTCGAAAGCACGGGCCTTCAGGTTCGCGTCCAGAATAGAGTTCGCGGCGTTGGTCTGCTCGATGAAGAAGTCGAGGGCGCCGAACTCCAGGGGTCGGAACATGTTGCGGTCAAAATTGGGGTTCTTGACACGCCAGTTCTGAAGTCTGGTAGCAATAAGAGACATTGTTAACTGTTTTTAAGTTGTTGACATTTAGGCTAACCTTTTGCCCGGATTACTTGACAGGCAGATTGCCGACGTTGTTGTCGGCCCACGCCTTATCCATAGCGGTTTGGAACTCGTCGGAACCAATGGTCATGCCCTGAGCGAGGAACTGCTTAGTCAGGATTTCCTGAGCTTCGCACTGAGTCTTCGCACCGGTCACGTCCACTGTAGGGTCTCCAGTTCCAGGGCCCGGCAGATTCGGGTTGGTATTGGTGCCAGTGACTTGCCGTTTCACAGCGAGGACGTCCTTCAGTTCCCGAGCCAGGAGTTCACCAGCCGTGTACGGGTTAAGCTGATTCTCCGGGTTGTTGAGAACTGCGCCGTCCTGGCCGCGGAAGACGAGTCGCTTGCCTCCGTTGCCATCGTCGATGTAGTCGGGGCTCATGCCCTTGATCTTAGTAGTAGCGTTCTGCAGGAGGATAGCCTGGACAGACACCGGGATCTCAGTCTTAAACCGGAGGTCCTTGGAGGCGACAGCGAGGTCGTTCTCAACTCTGACGCCGAAGAGCTCAGCACGATGTGCTTCGTCCTTCTTAGCCATCTGGGCCTGAAGGTCGTTGAACTGATTTTTGGTGTTGACGAGCTCTGCCTTGGTCTGGTCGAGCTGACGCTTGGTCTCTTCGGAGGAGCCACTGGCGAGCTCACCCTCGAGGCGAGTCTTCTCCGAAGTGAGGCTGTCGATCTTATCCTTGAGCTCCTTGAAAGCCCTAGGGATGTAGTCGTAGGTCTTCTCAGGGTTTGCACCCATGATGCGATCGATACCAGTAGCGTCCTTGGTCAGCTGATCAAACTTCTGATAGATTTCACTGGTCTTCTTGCCAATCTCGCCAGCAACATCGTTGTTGTTGATGGTGATAATGGCGTTGATCTGGTCGTCGGAAAGTCCGGCGAGAGCTGCATTAGCAACTAAGATTTCTTTTGTAATCATATTCTACCTTTTGAATTGATACTTGTTGTGTACTAGGAAAGATCAGGCTCCTCAGCGGGTGCCGGTTCAGTGACAGGCGCCGGGTCAGTGGCAGGAGCAGGCTCCTCTGCCTTGGCGGTCTTGTCGTTCTTCTTGTCGGATTTCTTGTCTTCTTTCTTACCCTCCTTCTCCTTCATCTCTTTGACAAGCTCCTGGCGGATCTCCTCTTTGAGAGCTTCCTTCTCGGCTTCGGCTTTTGCCTTAGCCTCGGCGGCCTTCTGGGCCTTGGTCTTGGCTTCCTCCTCGGCCTGCTCCTTCTCCCAGTCGATGGGGTTGTGGAGAATGTCGATGGTATAGCCCTGCTGACGGAGAGTGGAAAGCATGCCATTCTCGAAGTCAACGCGGGTGAACTTCTGGATGAAGGGATGGCTGATCCTCTCGCCAGTGTTCATGTTAAACTGCTTCACTTCCATCTTAACGTGGAAGTAGCGCTCCTCCCCGGCGGGAACTTTGTAGTTCTCAGTCGTGATCTCAAGGATCGGGACGTTCTGGTTGTCTTTAGTAATCATAAATTCTACCTTTTGAATTGTTATAATGGTTTAACTAAGTTTCAATTTTGACTAAGGTTTAGAGGGGTTTTAGCCTTAGTTTTGAGGAGGTTCCGGGTCAATCCCAGGTTGAGGCTCCGGGGAAGGTACCAAAGAAACTTTGGATTTCTCTTCCGCTGCGTATTTTTCAAGAGTTTCACGGATCTTGCGGATCTTTTCGGGGAAGGAAATAGCCGAGCCGAACTCGATGACATTGGTGTTCTCGCGTTCAAACCTACGGATGTAGTCGGGGAAGTTCATCTTGATCCGGAGATCGGTCTCTGGCATGATGCCCTTCTCGAAGAGAGTCAGAGCCTCAGTACGGCCGATGTGCCTGTAAGGCTCCAGCTCGTTGAGGATCAACATGCGTTGAAGTTCCAGGGGGTTATCCCTGTACTCAGTCTCTATGATCTGTTTCTGCAGTGAATCAAGTTCTGACTCACTGGCGCCGGAGTTCTTGGCGGTGTTGTAGAGGTTTCTCAGATCAGAAGGAGACATGAGGTAGAAGTCAGTGCCAAGGCTGATGCTCGCTGAGATAAAGTCGTCTTTGTATCTCAGGAGACACACCGTCTCGTCAACCCATTTGATAGCGTGCTCCAAGCTTTCCTTGATCCCCTTGAGGACTGTGGTCTTGCTGTCATAGGAGGCAGACACCTGTTTCTCATTCACTGCCTGAGAAGTGAGGACTGGGCTGTCCACACCGACGGTGCCGTCGATGATGGCATCCTTGAGCCTCTCTTCCTCTTTGACGTTGTATTCCAGGCTGTGACGATCGACCGTGGTAATCTTCACGGGGTCGTGGAGATCAGGCTGGCCCTCGCCAGGGATAGGAACCTCAACGAAGGAACCGGCGCCGGAGATGCGCTTGCTGCTACACAGAGGGCAACGGACAAGGCCGTTGGAATCATACTTCCAGTGGTCGTGTTTATCCTTGAGGAAGCCGCCATCGCAATAGTCTCCGGTCTCATCGTTATGGAAGTCGCAATCCATAGCGTAGCCGGAGTAGATCGGGTATCCAGCATAAGTGTCGAGGTGTCTCTTGGAAATATGGAAGAAGAGATACCAATCGAGAGACTCAAGCTGTTTGGTGATCGGGCTCTGCTTGATATCCGGCTCATCGAGGGAAATAGGCTTATCCCAGAAGAAGCGAGCCGGGCAGTAACCCAAGTCGTGTGCGTGTTCACTTATAGGATCGCCCGTATCAGGGATGTTGCCATTTTTGTAAGGGAAGATCCTGTAGGACTCATCATCAAACACGGCCACCTTGTCAGGGCCCTGGAAGAAGATGATCCACTTCATCTGGCCAGTCATAGGATCGGCTTCGAAAGTGAGGACGTCCTGGATCTTCAGCCAGTAAAAATAAGGCTCGGGGCGATCGCCTTCCTGTTTCTCAGGGAGGTCGACCACGAGGACCGAGTTGATCTCGGTCTTCAGGTGTTCCCAGCCTGTGCTTCGCCACACCTCGGGCTCATGAAGTACCTTCTGACGGTACCACTCCCAGTCTTCTCTTTCCTGGGTAGATCTAAACTGATAATTGAACTTGGGGTCTCGTCCGTCGTAAACGCGGAAGAGTTTATCGAACGCAATACCAGTAACCTCGTTGGTCTTCAGAGGGAAACGGAACAGGATCTTGAAAATCCTGAACTTATCATCCGGGATCAACGAAGCTACATTGGAAAGAAAGTCCGTAAGGGGCTGCGAGAAATAGGGTGACACCCGGGTCTCAGTATGGAACTTAACCCTGTTCTGGTGTGCCTTGGCCCTAGTCAGAATCGGTCCCTTGCGGTTTTTCTTTATCTCCTCTCGTATTTGCTCTATACTTAAGCCCATTTTCAGTCAGCTCAAATTTGGAATCCTTGGGAAGTTGCCAGCCCCCGTTATTTGGCATCCGAAGAAGTCTCTCTGCGTGATCAAGAGCAAAGTCCTGCTGGATTCCGTGTTTCGGAACCACCAGCAGGACAGTCGTAACTTTTGCTCCGCTCATGTCTCAGAGGACTTAGGCCGGGATCAGATCCGAAAGGGGATTGAAATCGTCCGGGGTGACGATCGCCAGGTTGTCGGAGTAGTTCGGGAGGAACTGCCACTGGATGTTGTTAGCATCCGGGGTCTCCAGACCGCCGTGTCCCTTGTCGCTGATGAACAGCGAACGGATCGGAATCGGATAGAAGGTAGTAGGAGTGTCAGGATCCTGGATGGCCTCGATCTGCCCATTCTCGTTGAAGAGGAACACACCGAGATTGCCGGCGTCGGCTTCGCACATGAGATCCTTCATAGCCTTGATGACGCTCTGCGGAACCCGGCGGAGGACAGCCGAGAAGGGCGTGGGCTCTGCGCCGAGAATACGTTCAACGCCACCGAGGGTCTCGTTTCCGCCGCCGAAGGTACGGGCCGCACCAGGTTCGCTAGTAGGCGCCTCAATGTACGGGGAAACTACAACTTTGGTGCCCGTGGCCGATGCCATCAGGGCGGTCCAGGTTGCCTTCTTGGTGATGGTGGGAGCAAGGGGAGTACCCGAACCCGCCATGGCATTACGAGTGCCATCGGCCTGATAGAGACGCTGGAAAGCGATCTTCTGGATCTGACCGAAGTTCTCACCGCAAGTGACAGCCGGGATCTCCGTGAGGGAGGTAGCAGCAGGGCATTGGCAAGTCATACTCATGGTAATTTGTGCTTTTGGAGTTATACTTATTTCTTTTTCCCGTAAGAGCTAACCTTTTGCTCCTAGCGCAAATATACGAAAAAGCTCGTAAAGATTACGAATTTTTCTAAGAAATTTTTCGTTGGACAGAATTATTGTTGCGGAGACGCACTCCGTGGGCTTTCTGGGTGCTCTTCTTAGTGAGCTTGTCACTGGCCAGGTAACGCATGGGGTCAATGCAATGGTTGAATGCGTCGACGGGCTTGTTGATGGTCTTGCCTGTCTTGTCCTGCTCCCACATGTAGGAGCGAAGCTCAGTGATGAGGTTGGTACTCCTCTGGGTGACGTAGAAGTCGTTCTGTTGGAGCGTGTCGATGCCAAAGTTGATGGAGTCCCTGCCCTTCACGGCACGCTTGACTTTGAATCCGTAGGCGTTGATCTCATCAATAGATTTAGGCTCAGAGGAATCCGCCACGACATAGTCTTTGCTCTTGATGCCCATGCTTCTCATGATGTGGGCCAAGTCAGAGTTCTTGAGGCCAGTGCGGTAGAGCATCTCATCCCAGATGACGGAGTTGTTCCACTCCCATGCTCCCACGATGGTTGCAGGATCGTTGGTGTAGCCAAAGTCGATCGCATAGCCAATGAGCTTAGCTTCCTTGGGGATGGTAGCAATCTGCGTCCAGTTTGTGAAGATGACGCCTTCCAGGGAGCCGAGCAGGCCAAGGCCATATACCCTCCACCAGTTATGCCAGTAGTAGTTCTTGATATTGCTGGGCTGGAAGAGCGCTTCGCCTTCCAAGTCTGGGTCAAAATAGGCCTTGTACTTGGCCTTCTCGATTTCCCTGACGATAGACTCGCTCAGGGCCTCATTATCTTTGTATGTAAGCGTGAGCCACTCAGCATCCGGGTCTTCCTTGAGTTCATCGTGGACCCAGAACTGATTGGACGGGTTGAAGTCAAGCCAGATCTCCTCTGAAGTACGAGCGGCGAGCTGATGGTAGGTCTCGAAGTCGATGTTGTTGCACTCGTTGATGTAGAGGATCTTACGTCTCGGTCCTCGTACCCGTGACTCCTGATCGGCTGAGAAGAACTCGATGTAGGAGCCGTTGGAGAAAGTATACTGGAGGAGGGTCTTGTTGTAGTGGCTATCTACGTACCGGCCTGTGGCCTTCATGATAGCCAAGAAGTCTTTCAATGCACCTTTACGGAGGTGGGGCACGGTCTCTGAGACAACAGAGCAGTCAGTGCCGGGCTTCTTTATGCAGCGGTCAATAAGTATCGGGAGGATGCCATAGGTTTTACCCCCTGACGTTCCCCCCGGTACGACCTTGATGCGTTTCCGCATCTGCCGAAGCTTAGCAATGGCGGTAGTATAGCGAAAGCCTTCTACTTCATTGACATAGATCGGCATGACAAATTTAGGTTAGGTTTGCGGTTAGTTAGTTATGAATGAGGCTAGAGACACCTAAAGTGCATAATCCAAATCCTGGTTGGTCAGGACCTTGTCGATCTTCATCTCAATGCCGGTCGTCTTCTCTTTGACCGAGCCGAGGATGTGAAGGTAATATGAGCCGTCGACTGTGCCAACCCTGAAGGCCTGCTCACACTCACGCTGAGCGACGTCCAGGATGCGGGCGGGGTTGACGTCCTTGTCGAGGTGTTCGGGGATAATGGGCATGACCATGAGAAGGCTGTCCATCGGGGAGCCGTAATCGAAGTCGAGCTTGGTCTCGCCCCAGAGCTCCAGCTCGCCGCCGGGGAACTGGACGCACACATCGCCATTGGCGTTGCCCGTGATGTTGAAGTTGTACTCGAAAGAGAGCGAGTCCTGTTTGCACGAGGACATGAGGAGTGCAACCGCGAAGGCTGCAAGGATAGTGATAAATTTCTTCATATCTGTAATTATTACATGAGGTCAGGCTCGCTAGGGACGGGCTCGTGGTCCACCGGCGGCTGAGGCGTGTCGGTGAAGAGCGGCTGCTCCTGCTTGAGGTTGACGTCCTGCTTCTCGGCAAGGCCGAGGTCGCGGATGACGAGCTGGGGATTGAATCCGCCAATGGCAGCGCCGTCGTACTTCTGCTCGTAGATGACTGCGTCGATACGACTGACGACCTCTCTGAACTCGGGGAAGCGATCGCCCTTGTTGTGGTGGATATCGTCGATGCTGTTGCGGATGCCGTGGTAGAGGCAGAACAAACCGAAGGACTGCCAGGAGAGCGGCCGGGTGACAGTGATGTCGATGATCTTGCCGGCCTGGTCGCCAGAGCGGATGAAGTCCCTCTTGATCAGGGTGTCCTTGTTCTCCCCCGCAAAGTAGAGGCAAGCGAGGGCCCAGAGGACTTCGGGGGTGAGTTTGCCATTGTTGGCGTTGGGATCAGCAGACGGGCAGATGTCTGCGAGCTTCTCCCAGAAGGCCGGAGCCCAAGGGCGGAGCTTCTTCTCCTTATCTATGAACTTCCCTGCGTTCGGCATGCGAAGTTCGGGGATGACTTGTTTCTTAGGCATACGATTACAATTTAGAGTCTTCGCAAATATAAACAATCTTTTCTAAAGTTGTATACCTTTTGCCGAGAAAGTTTACAGGTACTTAGCGGGATCCTCGACACGCGCGCGAACCACATCTTTTACTGCGTGCATCTCGAGATCGCGTTCGAGTGCGTCTAGATCATTGTTCCCATTGATTATCAATGAGTTAAGTCCCTTTTTGACGCCAACTCACACAATAGTGTGAAGTATTGTGTGAGCTCTAAACAATTCATAATGAATGCGTTAGACCCTCAAAAACGCAAGCTCACACAATACATCGCGCGCTAGCAACTTTTCTCCCAGGCGCGGCGTTCGCGTGCGGTCCATGCTCTCTTTTTGCGTTTTTCTTTAATTTAATGTTGTAGAAGTATTGTCTCTATTGTGTGAGTTAGTGTAAGTTGTTCATTTACAACGTTTTAAGCTCACACAATAGCTCACACAATAGCTAGGGCATTGTGTGAACAATAAACGTAATTGGTTAATAATCAATCGATTGCAAAATCTTTGCGAAAACCTATTGTGTGAGTTTTAAGCATTTTGGGCACGAAAAACACGAAATTTTTCACCAAAATGGCCGATAAAACAGGCATGTGGGGCCAAAAGTCTTTCCCTTTCGCGTACTAGCGGCGCGGTCGGGTCAGTACGCGCGAAAACCAAAATTATTTTGGTCCTATGTTGCGAAAAAATTCCCTAACCGCGTAGGGCCCTCCAGAAAACGGCTTGAGGAAAATAAGTTGGGGAGGGAAGTGGAAAAGGAGAGAAGACGGGAAGACGGGAAGTGGAGAAGTGGAGAAGTGGAGAAGTGGAGAAGTGGAGAAGGAGGGAAGTGGGGCGGCCCCGCGATGCATCGTTCGCAGGCGCTAAAAGCACCCTTGGCCCCCGGGGGAGGGGATATGGGTCCCCCGTCCTACAAAAAGTGTGCCAAAATCTATAGAATACAATGGAAACTCAAAATAAATTTTTTGAGGAATAAGCTCACGTTCTTCAAATTCTTAAGTAATTAGTTCTTCAAGTTTTTGAGTAATGAATGCTCGTTCTTAAACTTTTTGAATAATTAGTTTCTCAAATTCTTGAGTAACGAGCACTCGTTCTTCAAATTCTTGAGTAATTAGTTCTTCAAATTTTTGAGCAACTTGAGCTTGTTCTTCAAATTTTTTATAAACTACTTTTTCAAATTTTTGAACAACGGGATTCCATTATTAAATTTATTGAGTAATGAGTTATTAAACAATTTGATTAATGAGTGCTCATTCTTAAACTTTTTGAGTTTTAAAGTTCTTCAAATTTTTGAGCAACTGGGGGAGGCCGGGAGGGGGGCATGCCGCTGCGGACGCGCAAAGTCCAAAAGAGCGAATTTGTAGGATTCCGGCATGCTTTTTGTAGTATTGAAGAAAAAATCTTATGTACTTTGAACTTCGGCACACTTTTTGTAGTGAGCTGAAAATTTCTCGAGAAAATAGGTACTTTGGCACACTTTTTGAATGCCCCCTAAAAATTTTTCATTTTGGGCCCCCAAATTTTTTGAAAAAAATCGTAGTATTTATTTTATTTTTATTATATTTGTATTGAAATAATAAACTAATTAAATCAAAAACAAAATGAAAAAAAATCGAAAAAGTCCGCAAGCTCTTAAGAATCTTGCAAAAAATGCACCGAAATGAAATACAAGTCGATTGGTACTTGTACATAGTTTATGGGCTCAGAAAAATCTACATTACCTCTGAGAAAAAAGAAAAACTTGAAGAAGTAATTAAAGATCTTAAACTTTTTCAAGAACTCTTAGATCTTCAAAATTTTTACATTGGAGATAAACACAATAAAACTTTTGAAAATAAAAGAGTTAACCAAGCTTATTATCATAAGCACTATTACATCATATTGAAGTTCTAACCCGTAGAGGGGGACCCCAAATCCCCCTCATAAACACAAAGCATCATGAAAAGAGAGGAAGTGTTGTCCCAATGGGACGAGAGGCTTAGAAGAATACTCTTCAGAGCCGTAGAGGAGGCCCTCATTGACGAAAAGGCCCACGGACGCGAATATTCCGAAGAGGAGATCCAGAACGCATTGGAGTTCGTCTCCCTCCACCTCGATCACATCTAAAAATCCCGTAAAGGAGGACCCAAGTTATGAAACACAACGCAATCACTCCGGAACAAGCTAAGAGCTTAGCCGAAAGAATGGTAGAGATAGCAAATGATAACGGCTTTTTCTACGAGTATGACGAAGACTTCAACACCGGCGAATACGAAGGCATGCCCTTCCCTGCCTATGCCGAAAAGCTCAAGGAAAAGATCACAAATGCAATCCTTAAGCACGGGCTCGATCCTCAAAAGATCTTCGACGAGACCGCATACGATTGGCTCGCTGATGGCGACGGAGAGACCGATGGATATTGCACCATCGAGGATGAGGTTATGGGATACGTCACTAGCATCATCAAAAAGTCCTAAAACCCGTAGAAGGGACCCCCGCAAAAAATATCGGAAATTTTTTCACTTTTTTCGTTAGAATGTAAAAAAGATTTCATACATTTACGATAACAAAAACAACATTATTCACCAGTTAAATCACAACACCATGAAACACATCAACATCACCCGCTACATCGGTAGCAACCACACCACCCTCGTCGCTGAGAAGAAGAACAACGTCACCCTCGCTAGTAACGTTCAGGCCACCGCTCTCTCCCAAGAGGAAGCCGAAGCCCAGCTCAAAGCCGATCTCTCACTCCAGATCGAAGGCGAGCTCGATCTCATCATCACCGACTACGACCGTAAGAAGTTCACCAGCCTCACCACCGAGAAGCTCCTCTCCTACTACGAGAAGACGGAGAAGATGCTCGGAGCACACGAGATGGTCGAAGCAATCCTCATCAAGAGAGGAGCCCTCTCCCTCCCCAGCACCGAGGACGTCGAAGAACCCACAGAACCCGTAGAAGGGGAGGCCAAGCAGGAAAAGGCACCTCGGGAGTACAAGAAATGCATGACCGAAGAATGTCTCCAGAATCGCCTCGAAGCCGCTCGGCTCAACTACGGCAAGATCGCTAAGTTCCTCTGCACCAAGGACAAAGAAGAACACTTCGGCATCATCCGCTCCGCTCGCCTCGACAAACGCTCCGGCTTCATTCAGTACCGCATCGAGATCTTGGAAAAACCCACCGAAGATGCCACTATCTACACTCAGCGCTCCGGCAAGATCTACGGCAAGGGCGATGACTCCAAGAACCTCACCATCTTCGACGAGACACCTGCTGAGGTTCAGCTCTCCAACCCCGTAAAGGAAGAGCCCGCTCAGCCGGCCGAAGAGAACCACAACGAGGCCGAGTCCTAGAACCACCCCACTCACTATCATACTCACTCCGATCAGGGCTTCGGCCCTGACCATTAAAACCCTCGTAATGATTGTTATCATCAAGCTCAGCGACGATCCAGAATTCGTCATAACAGCCTACATCGCTCACGATTATACCGCTGCTTGCACCTTCATCAGGAACGACGCTAACCTTCAGAGCTACAAAGAGCTCAAGGAACACCAGGTCCCCGCAAGAGAGGTACACCATCCGAACTGCGAAACCTTTCAGGTAGGAAACTCTACCTACCACATTCATTTCAAACCCACTATGCTCATATACTAACAGCACAACCATGACACACAGAGAACACAATGAGCAATACTTCGAAGGCTTAATGAGAAGCCTATCGCAAGATCAACTCAACGAGATACGCCAGCACTTCGTAGACAACGACGCCGAGTATGTAACCTTCCATGTTTCAGTCTTCAATGCAGGCTCAGTGATCTCACTTACGTTCACCAACGATCCCGAAGAGTTTGATCCTGAGACCTACAACGGTTACGACGTTAACATCTCCATCGACGACGTCGTTACGCTCATCTACAAATATGATCTCTAACACGCTCAACACACACGCTCACGTAGCACCACTTAAAACCCACCAAAAACACACATAAAGATCTCCGGTCATGTTTACCCTTAGCAACACACTTTATTACATCCTATACATCATCTTAGTCGTAGCCGCCATAGCTCTCATGACACCCACCATCCTCAAGGGATTGAAGAACCTCCGGGAGTGGGCCAAGGCGGGGGAGGGGGGAGAGGAGACGCAGCGGCACGGAAAGCCCCAAAACCTGTAGAAAGAATCCCCTTTTTAGATCCACAGGCCATGAAAGGTACATTCGCAGCAGCATTCATAGGCATCACCCTCAGCGGTGAGATCTACATCATCAGACAGAAGAAAGGCACGCTCGATGAAGTCCAAGCCTGGGTCAAGGAACAAACACCTGACGTCATCAAGCTCTACGGCTACAACTTCGAGACCATCATCCTCAAGGATATCAAGACACTCAGACACCAACCACAAACCCAACATCAGTAGGAAAAAATTTTCACAATTAGAATAATTATCTTACATTTGTGATACCAAACCAATTAAATCATACACACAATGGCAACATCATCTTGGTCCGGCCTCTCCGGAAAGAACAACGAAATCTGGGACGCTCTCTGGGAAGAGCATGTTCCCGCAATGGGCATGGCTCCTACAGTTGGGGGCGAGATCCTCAGGGCTATGTCCCGCATCATCTATCGCTTCTACAACGATGGCGATATGGTTGGCAACGGCTATGGCAATGAGACTTGCAACTCTTCGGATCGCTATCTCAGCGATGCAGTTCCTGACTATCAGAGCCTCGATCGCTTCAACGGAGCACAGGAAAAGGAGTATGAAGAAGCAATGCTCAAGAACCACCGCATCGTCTTCAACTACATTCAGAAGAACCCTGAGCTCTTCCAGAAAAACAACACCGAGGACTCGTCAGAGACCAGCGAAGAAGACTACCGCAGAAGCCGGGAAGACGAAGTCAGAGGCTGGTGGGACGATCCCGATGAGATGTAGGTACAACCTTTAGAAGACACAGCCATGAAGAGTATCATCATTATAGAAGACGAGCGGGAAGGATATTCACCGACTCAGATCCGTACCACAATGACAGAAGGAGGACTCATCCTCGTACCCCCCCCAAGTATAACGAAAACGACGAATAGCCATGAAGAAGATAAGCCCAGCAGTTGAAAAATATGTTCTTAGCGACTTCGTTTGGAAAGCAGATCTGCCCGCTTTCTTAAAAGAGGTTTGCGAATGCTCGAACAACGGAGCGTATGCAATTACGTTCAATCTAGTTTACAACATATTAACCGTTCTCACGCAAAGAGCTATAGAACTCGACGATCCTGCTTTGAATATTATCATGATCAATCTCGGGCTCTATGAAGGATCTCACAGTCCGGAAATGAAAGCAGCGAGAGACAAAGAAAGGGAAAAAATCCGTAGGGCAATTTCGGCTAAGTAAGTCACTATCCGTCGGACACATTTAAAATGAATTGATTACATTTGTGACATGGAAAAATCATATCTCAATCAATGGCTCAGCGAATTTCCTCGGCTTAAATTCCTTTTAAGCAAAGGCGATCTCGATGTACTCAGCAAGATCAACCCTGCTGACTACGCCCTTCACAATCTCACACGAGAGACCGAGGTGATCCGCATCATCAACGACCACAAGCCTCAGGCTTGGAAATGGGTAAGGCTCTTTCCTAACTTGCAGAACCTCTCTGCTGAAGACTACGCCATTCTCGATCACATTGTCACGAATGATTACATTGGAGAAGTTACTGAGCAAGACGTCCTCAGGATCATCGCATACCGGAAGGACGAGCTCAGAAAGAAGAAAGAGGCTGAGAAAGCACAGAAGGCCAAGGAGTACTACCAGGACAACAAAGCCGCTATCGAGAAGGAAGAGCGGTTCAGATACAAACTGTCCAAGGCTCCGATCTTCTTCACCACCGTCGGAGTCGCTGTAGTCACTCCGGGTGTGGCATGTATCAATGCAGGAGTTAACCCTATCCCTTACTTCCTCTTAGGCGGCGCTCTCATCATAGCTCCTTGGCTCTACGGAGCAAGGAAGCTCAAGAGCTTAGACAAGAACTCAGTCATCCCGAGGAACAAGGGGGAGAAAGTCAAAATGGATATCACTACGATCCTCTTTATCGTATGCTACTATGCTGGGGTCATAGGCCTTGGCATCTTACTGGGATCTCTTCCTACTTGGGAGAGACTTGGACGGTATACCGCAGAGCAAACCATGATGACCGGCTTCATTACGATAGCCGCTTCTGTCATCGTCTTTCTCATCGCCGTAATAACTACCCCAGTCCGGGAGTAGTTCTGTCCGCCCTTCTAGGCGGATGCTCGATTTAATTGGTTACAGGATGCCTTCTGATGTGAATCACGAGGCATCCATTTTTGTGTCCTAATCCCTCATCCTAATCTTCTATTAAGGAAAGGAATATAGATCAAAATTAGGTGGGTTTTAGATATGGTTTTGGATATCCTTTGTCCTCCTCTCTAACCATAGGCCTACGCGCATGAGTGAGTAAGATCCCAGTAGCCATATCACGCCTAGGCTCTCGTCTATAAATCTCCATTGATATTTTCATTTGTCTATAGATTTTCTTATGTTTGTGGTTACGATCTCTTCGATCACCCTGACGGGAGTCCGGGCACATCCAAAACTACTTTACACCAGCCGCTGGGTCTTTCTTCATTTTCCCCAGCGGCTTTCTTTGTGCCCTCTGACAACTGCGGGTCCATCGATCTCCAGCGAGAGGGAACAAAAAATTTTCCTAGATCCCGTACAGGGGGACCCTTCTTTCGCATGGGCGCCGTGAGGATACGCGCTCAAGCGTGGTTATAGTATTAAACTATAACCTACTCACGGGCGAAGAAACTCACACAATGGTTGCTATTGTGTGAACTATTGTGTGAGCTTAATCAATTCATAGTGAACGTGTTAGGCACCACTCACACAATGGAACAATACATCGCGCGCTAGTAACCCTTCTCCCAGGCGCGGCGTTCGCGTACGTAGAATACCCTATAACCCTCTTACTTCAACTAAATGTTGTTGTAGGTATTGTCTCTATTGTGTGAACCACCACCTAACCAATTAGAATTGAACACGTTAGACCTCACACAATATCTCACACAATAACTCACACAATGATTTTATTGTCTCTTCGCTCGTGCGATCATTAAAATTATTTCACGTGCTCGCCCCACACAGGCATGTCCCGTACACCTTTTCCTTTTATCAGTATGAAATAATTTTTGGATCTAGAAAAAAGGTCTTACATTTGCAATACAAACAAAAAGACCATGACGAAATTCATCAACGTAAAAAAACTTTTGGAAGATCGGGGTATGAATAAGACCCAGATCGGAGCACTTCTTTTCCCCAACGTCAAGTTCCCCAAGAGGGCATTCTCCCGTGTTCTCACAGGCGAGACCGAACTCTCCGCTAGCCAGATCGCTATCTTAGCCGAGCACCTCGGTGTAAGTGTCAACGATCTCTTCGAACCGGACACCTTCCGCTGGGAGAACTCCCTTAACGGTACCCACGTCTTTGTCTACGGCAACAACTTCCGTGCCGAGGTCAACACCGAGACCTGGGAGACTATCCTTTACTACAAGGACCAGATCTTCGATCGCGGTGTCTTCTGCGATGGCACTACGCCCATCAGCGAGTTCCGTGACATCATCAAGAACAAGGTCCAGGATTGGATTGACTTATCTTAACCCTATAAATATTTCAAATGATGGAACAGCAACAGATCATCAAGGTGGAAGCCTTCATCGACACCACCGACCCCAAGCAGGTCAATGCCCTTCACGGGCTTCTCTCCGCTATCGGCAGCCGTACCGAAATCCCCGCAGCCGATCCGGCTCCGGCAGATCCCAAGCCTGAAGCTCCTGCAGCTCCGGCCAAGACCAGAGGCGTAGCCAGGACTCAGCCTGCCAAGGAGACCCCCAAGCCTGAAGCTCCGGCAGCTCCTGAAGCTCCTGCAGCTCAGACCAAAGAGGAACCCGAGCCGGCTCCGGCCGCTGAGATCAAGATCGAAGAGGTCCGCGAGAAGCTCAAGGAGAAAGTCGGCGAGCACCGCGAGGCTATCAAGGCCAAGCTCACTGAGCTCGGCGCTCCCAACGTCTCCAACTTGGACCCCACCAAGTACCCTGAATTCATGGACTTCCTCAACGGTCTTTCCTGATGGCTAACATCGACCATAGCGAACGTACCCACGCTTTGCTCTCGGCGTCTCGGGCAGCCCGATGGCTTGCTTGCACACCGAGTGCAAAGCTTGAGGAAAAGTACCGCAAGTCTCACGGTGACGAGGAGTCTTCGGTCTATGCCGAGGAAGGAACGCTCGCCCATGAGTTCGCTGAGCTTGAGCTCCGCAGACTCTCCGGACGCATCGATCCCAAAGCCTATACCGAGGAGATCGAGAAGCTCCGGGCCAATGATCTCTACTCCGAGGAGATCGAGACGGAGGTGGCGAAGTACACGACTTACGTCGTGGAAGCTCTTGAGGTTGCCAAGACAGTCGTTTCGGATCCAGTTCTCTTCATTGAGGAGAAACTCGACTTCTCACACATCGTAGAAGAAGGCTTCGGTACTGGCGACGCCGGCATCGTAGCTGACGACACCATGGAGATCATCGATCTCAAGTACGGCAAGGGAGTTAAGGTTGAGGCCTGTGAGAATCCTCAGCTCAAGCTCTATGCCATCGGTGCTCTTCGTAACTACGACATGTGCTTCAACATCACCAAGGTCAAGCTCACCATCGTTCAGCCTCGCATAGACAATATTGTCTCCTGGACGCTGAGCGTGAAAGAGCTTTACAAGTGGGCAGAAGAAGTGGTCAAGCCGGCAGCGGCAAAAGCTTATGAGGGCAAAGGTCTTCAGAAGGCTGGTGACCACTGTAAGTTCTGCTTGGTGAAGCCCATGTGTGCTACCCTCGCAGCTAGGAACGTCGCTCTCGCCAAGCACGAGTTCAAGGACCCCCACCTCCTCACGGAGAAGCAGGTCCTCGAGGTCTATCGCCAGATCCCCATGCTTGTCGACTGGGCTAATTCCGTAGGGGAGTACCTCCTCAAGGAAGCTATCAGTGGCAAGAAGGTGGAAGGCTATAAGCTGGTCGAAGGCCAGAGCCGACGTAAGTGGACCGACGAGGAGAAGGTCATGGAGAAGCTCAAGCAAGAAGGTTATCCCGAGGATAGCTACCGCAAGATCTCTCTTAAGGGCATCTCCGACATTGAGAGACTCGTCGGCAAGAAGGAGTTCCCTACCCTCTTCGACGGCTTGGTCATCAAGCCTCAGGGCAGTCCCATCCTCGTACCCGAGTCAGACAAACGACCCGAGTTCAACTCTCTTCAGCAAGCCCAGGCAGACTTCGGTGGTGAATAACAGGCCGAGTAGATCTTCCAAGGGTTTTATCTTTTAAGTGTGAAAATTTTTCCCTACATTTGCATTAACATTTAACAACAAATTTTATGGCAAACAACAATCCTACTAAGGTCATCACTGGCAAGGTTCGTTTCTCCTACTGCCACGTGTTCGATCCGGCCGCCGTCTCTGAAGGCAGCGACGAAAAGAAGTACAGCGTCTCGATCATCATCTCCAAGGATGACAAGGTCACCCTCAAGAAGATCAACGACGCCATCGAGGCTGCGAAGCAGGCCGGCGTCTCCAAGTGGGGCGGCAAGATCCCCAAGGTCCTCAAGCTCCCTCTCCGCGATGGCGATCTCGAGCGTGACGACGAGTGCTACGCCAACTCCTATTTCCTCTCGGCCAAGTCCGACTCCAAGCCGGGCATCGTGGACGCAGACCTCAACGAGATCATGTCTCGTGACGAGTTCTACTCCGGATGCTATGGCCGGGCGGCCATCAACTTCTACCCCTTTGACGTCAACGGAAGCAAGGGTATTGCAGTCGGCCTGCAGAACCTCCAGAAGCTCGAGGACGGTGAGCGCCTCGGTGGCTCCTTCGCTACCGCCGCCGAAGACTTCGGCGAGGAAGAAGATCTGGCTTAAGGCCTAAGCCAGTCCAGGGAGTAGTGTAATGGTCGCACACCCGATTTGGCTCCTATGATAAGGTCACGATACTGGTGCAAGGATTAGACCAGGTGCACAACCTTTAGGAGATCACTTCTCGGCAAGTCCGGGTTCGAGCCCCGGCTCCCTACTAATAATAACTCTTTGACTTACTGGGGCTGATAATGGTTTAGATTTGCATTGATGCAGGTACTGGTTTACGCATTGAGTGGTGATCTCAATTGAATCCAACACCAAACCACTAAACGGCAAGAATATCATTAGCAAGGTCCTGGGCAAGGCTCAGAGCCTGCGCAACACCATCGCCAACATCTTCGCTCCCCGCGAAGAGTTCGCACTGGCCATTGCCTAAGATTTTCCAGGATTAGATTAAATCCTGGTGGTGGAGATGGGCAATTGAATCCTGTCCTAAGTCTCGGAGCCAGACTTTAAAGGCTGTCCTAAGCGTATGAATAAAACCAGTATGGGCGCATGTAAAGACCCGGGTTCGACTCCCGGCAGCTCCACAACAAATGGAAAAGAAATGAGACAACTCTTTTTTGATATTGAGACTTTCTCGTCAGTAGATCTTAAAGTCTGCGGGTCTTATCGATACATAGAGTCACCCGACTTCCAGATCTTGCTCTTGGCCTATGCCTTTGACGACAATCCAGTCAAAGTGGTAGACGTTGAGCTTGAGGGTTACCCCGAAGAGTTCCTCGAAGGCATGTACGATCCCAACACCATCAAACTCGCTTTCAATGCACAATTTGAACGTACTTGCTTCAGACGAGTAGGTATCAATATCCCCATTGAACAGTGGCGATGCGTGATGGTCAAAGCTGCCTATTGCGGCTATCCTCTTTCCCTGGAGCAGGTATCTAAAGCCATGCACCTGGAGGAGAAGGGAAAGCTCAGCATAGGTAAAGCCCTCATCAGACTCTTCTGCAATCCCGACAAGAATGGCAAGAGGGTTGATCCTTCCACTAGGCCTGCTGACTGGGAGAACTTCAAGACTTACTGCGTCTATGATGTTATCTCAGAGCGTGAGGTCTGGCGTAACTTGGAACCTATCACTATTCCCGCCTGGGAGCTTAGGAACTACGTTCTTGATCAAGAGATGAATGACCGGGGCGTGCTCATCGATCTTTCTTTTGCCAAGAACGCTATCGCATTCGATGAACGATCTTCATCTGAGGCATTTTCCCGTCTTCAGCATATAACAGGCCTAGAAAACCCTAACAGCGTCAGTCAACTCAAGGATTGGCTCAGTGAGCAACTTGGCAAGGAAATAAAAGAATTGACCAAAGACTCCATCAAGAAGCTACTTCCCGATGTTGACGGCGATGTTAGGGGGGCCTTACTTCTCCGTCAGCTCTTGGCTAAGTCTTCTGTGAAGAAGTACATAGCCATGGAGAATTGCACCGGCGAAGGATCTCGAGCCAGAGGTATGTTCCAGCTCTACGGAGCTAACCGGACAGGCCGATGGACTAGTAAGCTCATCCAGCTCCAGTCCCTTCCTCAGAACCACATGAAGGATCTGGACCTTGCCAGACGGGTAGTTTCTGAGAATGATTATGATCTTGCTCAGATGCTCTGGTCCAACATTCCCAACGTCCTCTCAGAGCTCATACGAACTGCCTTTATTGCTCCAAAAGGCAAGACCTTTGCTGTAGCAGACTTCTCAGCTATCGAGGCCAGAGTGATCTCTTGGGTAGCTCAAGAGGAGTGGCGACTGGAAGTCTTCAGGACCCATGGCAAGATCTATGAAGCTACAGCAGCTCTCATGTTTGGCATACCTATCGAATCAGTCACCAAAGGATCCGAAGAGCGTCAGCGGGGGAAGACCTCAGAGCTTGCCCTAGGTTATGCCGGTGGTGTTGATGCCCTTACCCGGATGGACCGGGAGGAACGCATCCCTGATTCGGAGAAACCTGGGCTGGTCCGCAAGTGGAGGAAAGCCAATCCTGCCATCGTAAAACTTTGGTCTGATGTAGAGGAGCATGCCAAGCACACGGTGATGACGCACAAGACTTGCCGGCTGAGAGACTTTGTCTTTGCTTATGAGAATGACACGCTCACTATACAGCTACCGTCAGGCCGGAAGCTTTGCTACGTCTCGCCGGGCATCGGGGCTAATCGCTGGGGCAAAGAGTCTATCACTTATTTCGGTGTTAACCAGGACACCAAGCAGTGGTTCCCCCAGGAGACTTATGGGGGTAAGTTAGTAGAGAACATCGTCCAAGCTGTTGCACGTGATGCACTGGCCTGGTCACTCCAGAACGTCAAAGCTGCTGGTTACACCGAGATGGTCATGACCATCCACGATGAGATCGTCATTGAGGTTCCCCGAGAGAATGCCGACGAGCACCTTAAGAAGATACAAGACATCATGGGCCAGGAGATCCCCTGGATGAAGGGCCTTCCCCTCCGAGCCGATGGATATACCACACCGTATTACAAAAAGGACTAATTATGAAATCACAGTATGAAGAAGAGGTCCAGCTTAAGAAGCAACGGACCATCGGGCTTATCATCGCCTTTCTCATCATCGCATGTTGCATCACGACGATTGGCTTCTTGGCCTAATCTGGTTAGTAAAAGGTACCTAGGAAAGTAACGATAAAAATAACAACGCCATGACTATTAACATCAAGAACGGCATCCCCGTCAACATCGCCCTTACAGCTGTTTTGGCTGTGGTGAACAATGCTGAGACCAAAGGTGGCAAGACTGTCTATGCTCCTATCACCCGGGTTCCCGTACGGGGAGCCACCGTCGTAGTAATGACGGTCCCCAACAGAAAATCCGAATGCTTCAAAGTTTGGGTTGATAAAAAATAATTACATTTGTAGGGCTTAGGCAAAAAGGAATTTTACCCTATGAAGTATGACGGACAAATAGAAATAGCAACCGGTCTATCAGCTCAGACGAAAGTCTGGAAGAACCAGAAGATCACCTGGTCAGCGATGGTTGCTAGGCTCCAAGAAGAACACAAGACCCAGGAGACTCTCAAGGAGTTTCTCGCAGCCCCCAAAGAAGAACAAACCCGTATCAAGGATGTTGGCGGCTACGTCGGTGGTTACCTCAAAAACGGAAGACGCAAACCTGATTGCGTAGCCCGGAGACAGCTCCTCACGTTGGACATTGACTTTGCCCATCGGGATTTCTGGGACGACTATCTCATGTTCTTCAACAATGCTGCAGTTCTTCACGGAACGCATAAACATTGTGACACCTCGCCCCGATATCGGCTCATCATGCCGCTCTCCAGGCCTTGTACTCCGGATGAGTATGTGGCCGTGGCACGAAGGATTGCCGGTACACTTGGCATTGAGCTCTTCGATCGTTCTACCTTTGAGACGAATCGGCTCATGTTCTGGCCGAGTAATCCTCGGGACGTTGACTACTACACTCAGTTCCAGGATGGTCCTTGGGTGGATGTGGATGAGATTCTTGCTACCTATGCCGATTGGCATGACTCATCTCTTTGGCCTACGGCTGACAGAGAGATCGATGAGATCAAAACCGGAGCTAAGAAGCAGGAGGATCCTAGCCTTAAGAAGGGTATTATCGGAGCTTTCTGCCGCACCTACTCTATCTCACAGGCGATCGAGACGTACCTCTCGGATGTGTATATCCCTACCGCCATCCCTGATCGGTACACCTATGCTAAAGGAACAACAGCTGCTGGCCTCATCGTGTACGACGACAAGTTCGCCTACTCACATCATGGCACAGACCCGTGCGGGGGGAGGCTCTGTAACTCCTTTGATTTGGTACGCATCCACAAGTTCGGGCAGCTTGACTCTGATAGCGAGCGAGGAACCACTCCTAAGAGCTTCATTGCCATGGAGGACTTTGCTCGTGCTGATAAGGCAGTGAAGAAGATCATCGCCACAGAGAATCTTCAGGACGCTAAATATGACTTTGCTGAGGAGTGCAATGAAAACGTGGAAGAGGAGAACCTTGAGTGGATGCAGGAACTTGAGGTCGATCCTAAAGGCGGATACAAGCCTATTGCCCAGAACCTCAACCTTATTTTTTCTCATGATACCCGCCTCAGGAATCTCTTCAAGCAAAACGACTTTGATGGGAAGAAGTACGTATTTGGCACTCTCCCTTGGCGCCGTGTACCATTCCCGGAACCCGTTAAGAATGTAGACTTTGCAGGAGTTAGAAACTATATCGAAATCATCTATGGAATCGCAGCAGCTAACAAGATTGAAGACTCGCTTGAGCTCGAGTTTGAAAAGAACCATTACCACCCTGTGTTGGATTATCTACGGTCGCTCGATTGGGATGGAGTTCCCCGGGTGGATACGCTTCTCAGTCGATACTTCGGAACCGTCGACAACATCTACTCACGGGAGGCAATCCGGAAGACCCTCGTCGGGGCGGTTGCTCGGGTGTTCAATCCCGGGTGTAAGTTCGATCTCGTTCTTACCCTTATCAGTCCAACCCAGGGAACAGGTAAGAGCTCTTTCTTTAAAGCACTCGGCAAAAGATGGTTCAGCGACACGTTCCTCACAGTACAGGGCAAAGACTCCTTCGAGCAACTCCAAGGGACGTGGATAATGGAGATGGCTGAGCTTGCTGGACTTAAGAAAGCAGACATTGAGTCCATCAAGCACTTTATCTCCAAGCAGGAAGACACTTTCCGACCGGCCTATGCAAGAGTCCCTGAGACTTTCCCCCGGCAGTGTGTCTTCGTTGCAACTACCAATGAGAGCACCTTCCTCCGGGATCCTTCGGGAAATAGACGATTTATGCCGATCGACGTGTGGAACAAGAGACTCGTCGACAATGAAGACCTTAAGGACTTCCTCAACAATCCAGATGAGATCGACCAGGTGTGGGCAGAAGCCGTGCACCTTTTCCGTAAGGGAGAGAAGCTCTATCTTAGTCCTCAGGCCGAACGCATCGCTACCGTGGAACAGAACATGCACAGCGAGGTCGATGAGCGCCGGGGCCTTATCGAAGAATACCTCGAGAGGAAGCTTCCTAAAGACTGGGAAGACAAGGATGTGTTTGAGAGGAGGAACTATCTCGAAGATCCTCTCAGCCCTAAGGGCACTGAAACAAGAGACTATGTGTGCATTGCAGAAGTCTGGTGCGAGTGCCTCGGGAAGAATAAAGAGGACATGGACCGTTATAAGACCAGAGAGATCAACGACATTCTCCGAAGTCTTGACGGCTGGGAACAAGCCGGGTCCACGAGAACTTTCAAGATCTACGGTAAACAGAAGTACTATGCAAGAAGGCTTGACTGATGGCACAAGTGGAATCAGAGAAATTGTTAGAGCGTTCGCTGAAGAGAGTCGTAGAAAACGACATGAAAGGGATGTGTATGAAGCTCTTGTCTCAGCACATGACTGGTCTCCCGGATCGCCTATGTTTACTCCCCGGGGGCAAAGTCTTCTTCGTAGAAGTCAAGACCACGGGGAAGAAGCCTCGAAAGATCCAGGACTTTGTCCATCAGAAATTAAGATCCCTTGGATTCCGAGTCTACGTGTTAGACTCGTCCCAGGTGCTCCGTACTATATTAGATGACTACACAGATGGAACAGCAGCTTCTTAAGGAGTCTGATCTGCATCCCTATCAGGTTGCAGCTGTTGAGCACATCCTCAGCCATGACCACTGTGGCCTCTTTCTGGAGATGGGCTTGGGCAAGACCGTTTCTACTCTGACAGCCATTAACCGTCTCATGTATGAAGAGCTTGCTATCTCCAAGGTCCTGGTCATTGCCCCTAAGCGAGTCGCTGAGAGTGTGTGGGATGAAGAGGTGAAGAAATGGGATCACCTCAAACACCTGAGAGTGAGCAAGGTCGTAGGGGATGCTAAAACCCGGCTAAAAGCGCTTCAAACGCCATCAGATATCTATACCATTGGAAGAGACAATGTGGCGTGGTTATGCAAGGAGTATGGAGGTAAGCGCTTACCCTTTGACATGCTCGTGATCGATGAGCTTTCCTCCTTCAAGAACCATAAGTCAATCCGTTTCAAATATCTCCGTATGGTCCAGCCCCAATTCTCCCGAGTAGTGGGATTGACTGGTACGCCTGCTCCTAATGGCCTCATCGATCTGTGGGCCCAGATCTATCTCCTCGACCGAGGCGAACGTCTTGGCAAGTTCATTACACACTATCGGGAAGACTACTTCAAGCCGGGGCGTAGGAACGGAGCCGTGATTTACTCCTATGATCTTCGCAGAGGAGCAGATCAGAAGATCCACGAAAAGATAGGTGACATCTGCATGAGCATGAAAGCCAAGGATTATCTCACGCTCCCTAAGAGGATTACCAACCTCATCAAGGTGCACTTCGACGATAACCTCAAAAAACAATATGAGCAGTTTGAGAAGGACCAGATCACTTCCCTCATAGAAGATGGCGCAGAGATCACAGCTCTGAATGCAGCAGCTCTGTCCAACAAGCTTCTCCAGTTTGCCAATGGAGCAATCTACGATGAGGAGGGCGGCGTGCACCACGTGCACGATCTCAAGATCGAGGCCACCAAGGAACTTCTCGATGATGCCAACGGCAAACCGGTTCTCATAGCTTGGACTTTCCGGCATGACAGGGATAGACTTATGGAAGCCCTTAAGAGCTACCACCCCCGAGATCTCAAGACTGCTAAGGACATAGAAGACTGGAATGCTGGTAAGATCCCCGTACTTCTCATGCACCCTGCATCTGGTGGGCATGGCCTCAACTTGCAATCTGGCGGGCACATCATTATCTGGTTCGGCCAGACATGGTCGCTAGAGCTCGAGCAACAGTTCAATGCCAGACTTGACCGCCAGGGGCAGAAGGAATCCGTAATTGTCAACAAGATCATAACTGACGGAACTATTGACTCTGATGTGATCCGAGCTTTGGCGGGCAAAGAAGGATGCCAAGAGAAGCTCATGGCTGCTGTTAGGGCTAGGATCAAAAAATATACTTCATCAGTATTAGATTAGGTGAAATTATTTTCCATTGTTGGGATTTATTCCTATATTTGGATCAACAAAAAGGATAAGGTATGAAACTCAAAACCGGTGATACAATTCGGGAAGACGACGGCATTGTTACCCTCGTCTACAAGGTAGTAAAAGTCGACCATAACAAGGCCATCGCTATTTCCGAGTTCGAAGGGAAGACATACCCTATGGCTTACAAAGCTCACTATCGTAACCCGGACAACATAAGGCCTTTGAAGAGTACCAAAGGCATCAACGACCTTACGACCCGCAAACTCGTAAAAGAATAAGATATGGCGAACATTTTGGAAAAAGCTAATGAAATCGTAAACCTCCGCTCGGAAGAGAAGGCTAGGCAATATGGTCCTTTCATTGCCTGCAATGCCAAGGCCGCTAGGATTGCCTCAGAACTCTCCGGCAAGGAGATCACGACGAAGGACATCTACTACTTCCAGATAGCTCTCAAGCTAGCTCGGGAGGCCTATGCACACAAGGAGGACAACCTCCTTGACGCCGCTGCTTACATCGGCGCTCTCAACAACTTCCACGAAGGAATTGAGCCCGGCATCCCGGAGGAGGAACTGGCATGAATACCAAAAACTTCAAACCCTTTCTCCCCACTTGGGACGAGGTCTTCAGCAAGCAACGCGAACTGAAGTTCAAATACGAGCCGGAAGCCCAGGAGCTCTTTGCTAACTTTGACATCGACTGCTTCGAGGACCAGGAGTTGTTCAAAAAGTATTGTTGGAGGATCACAGAAGAGCTTGCTGAGGCTGAAGAAGCCTATTACTTCGCTGAGAAATTCCATGGCGATCACGTCCTGGAAGAACTCATCGACGCTTTCAACTTCTCCCTTGAGCTGATGCTCCTCTACGGATGGAAAACACCGTTCAGTGAGTTCCCTTCTACGAATCGTCTCGTCCAGCCTCGCAGGGAGTTTGCTATCCAAGTCAACATGGTGACTTACACTCTTGGCATCACAGCCAATTGCTTGAAGAACAGACAGTGGCGTAGGTCTCAGTATCTCACTGATCTTCTCGTCTTTGAAGAGAGGCTCAAGACCTTCTTTGGCACTCTGTATCAGTACCTCGTTGAGTGGTTCGGCTCTGAGGAAGGACTCCTCAAAGCTTGGTCACTTAAGTATCAGGTAAACTTGTTTCGCATTCAAACCAACTACTAATATGGCACGTATTTTCAAAGACTGCTTAGAAATGATCCAGGAGATCGACAGAGAGTTGAAAGTCTCCGGCATCACAGTCCCTGTGAAGCACTACCAAAACCAGGAGCTCACTGGCGAAAACCAGAACACCAAGGAGCTCATCGGTGTCAACTTCGTCATCTCCAAACCTTGGCTGAAGAAGAGGGAAATGCTGGACTTCATGTTCAAGGGTGAAGCTGACCAGATCGAGAAATATTGCCAGCAGGAGTATTTCGATCGTATTGATCGGTCAGGACTCAACCCGGGTAACTCTTATAAGATCCGCATGGACCTCTGGCAGAAGCTCATGAGCAAGAAGGATGGCGCCAAGTTCGACTACACCTACTCTGAGCGTATCAACTATTCTTCTCAGCTCGATAATGCTATCGCAGCCCTGAAGGACGATGAGAACACTCGGCGGGCAATGATTATGATCTTCCGCCCCGAGGACACTAATGAGTCCTCTGGTTTCCAGACCCGGATCCCTTGTTCCATCTCCTACCAGTTCCTCATCAGGAACAACAAGCTCATGGTCATCTACTACATCCGTAGTAATGACTACTTCAAGCACTTCCCGATTGATATCTGGCTTACGCAGGCGATGCAGATGTATATTTGCGACCAGCTTCAGGACGTCTACCCCGGATTGAAAGTCGGGTCGCTTAACTACTATGCCGGCAGTCTCCATGCCTACAATGAGGATCTTTCTCGCTGGGTGATTTTCTAATGGCTAAAGAAGCAGAATGCAAAGGATCTTATAGGGGCAAGATTGTCAACGTAGAGAAGAAGCCCTACCATATCTTGGGCGTAATCCAGGACCCGGCTTATCCTAAGCACTTCCTCAACAGGTTCAAGATACAGAGGGATCACGCAGTCTTACACGGCACTGCTCCTTGGTTCCTCGCCTACAAAGACAATCCGGAGCTTCTCCTCAACGACGCCATCGACGAGATCAAAGTCATTCTCAAGCTACAAGAAACATCAGCCGCCCAAATCGACCTCATCAAATATACGAATGGCCCAATCACTAAGATCATTCTTCCCGCAGTAGGAGACTGGATCCATGAAAAAGAGGGAACCGAAAGACCTTATGAGCCACTCCCCGACACAGTTAAATCAGTTCAATCTAATTACAAAGCGTATTATGTCTACAAAGAAAGGTTCGGCCCAAAAAACGAAAACGGTCGTTGACCCGCCCGTTCAGCTCCCCATCTGGGATATACTTGAGCATCCCATCTTCGAAGAGAAACTCACTGCTGAGATGCAGCTCCTTAAGCACATCGGTGAGAACTACGACTCTCTTAAGAAGCAGGTCGAGGAGCAGTACAAGAGAGATCTCGAGACTCTGGAGATGGCTAAAGATCCCCAACTCAAGGAGCTTCTCAAGGACTTTCCCAAGCCCGATGATTTCACCGTAAAATATGTGGAAGTCTTCACTAAGAAGTCTCGTCTTTCCCACCACAAGCGGGAAGTCATCGAGAAGATCTTCAGTCAGCTCGTAAAGAGCACTGCTATCGATATCATCAACAGCAAAAAAGAAAAAGACTCATGTGCGGAATCATCATCACCCGAAGACCAAAGCAAGTTGACGAGCTAAGGCACCGGGGAATCGCCTGTAACTACATCAACCGGTTTGGCTTCAGGATTGCCCATCACTGGCTTCCGATCCAAACCCGGATTGGTGAAGATGAAGCTCAGCCCTTCGAGTACAAGGATGGGAGCATCCTTCTCTTCAATGGCGAGATTTTCAACTATCCGAGCAAGTATAAGAGCGACGCTGAGTATCTCAAGGACCTCTTCGGCTCTGAGAGCATACAGGATATCGCTAAGGAGGCGAACAAGTGGGATGGGTTCTGGTCCATCGTCTTCATCACTCCTTCAGGGGTCATGTATTGCTTCACTGATCCTCTCGGTAAGAAGCAGCTCTACTACAATGAGCACGGCGAGATCTGCTCTGAGATCCGCCCCCTCATGACAGAAGAGAACATCCCGGATCCCCTCTTCAAGAGCTCAGTCCTCAAGTGGGGCTACAATCGGGATGACAGAACCCCTTGGAAAGGCATCCGCCGCATTCTTCCCAACAAGATGTACGTCTTCGCCTCGGGCAAACTCATGGACGTCTGGCCGGGCGAGTATTACAACTGGGAAGAAAGACCGGAGACACGGGATCTCATGGAAGCTCTCTACACCGCAGTTGACCGGCGACTCATCTCCAAAGATGAGAAGATCGCTGCTCTGGTATCTGGGGGCTTGGACTCTTCCATCATTGCTTGCATTCTCAGTGATCTCGGCCACCCCGTGTCATACTACACTACTAGTAACCTTGAGGACATTGATTTTGTAGTTGAGCTTGGACTCCAGTTCGGCTTTGTCCCTCAGGTCATTCCCTATGACATGGCTTCCCCCGGCTTCATTGAAAGTCTCAAGTGGAATGAAACCCCGATCGACTTAGGCTCTGTGGTCCCTGAGCACAAGCTTCTTTCCGGTGTGAAGGAGAAGATCGTCCTCACAGGCGACGGAGCCGATGAGCTCTTCGGAGGCTATCGCAGAATAGATCAGTATGACTCTCAGTATTCTGACATTTTTGAGGAGTTGACCTACTATCATCTGCCCCGCCTCGATCGTGCATCTATGAGGTACACAATCGAAATGCGCAACCCCTTCCTTGCACACGACGTGGTCAAGATCGCACTGGCGACCCCGCTAGAGGAACGCACTCACAAGAAGATCCTCAAGGATATGTTCCGCGGTCTGATCCCTGATGCTATCATCGATCGGCCTAAGCTTCCCCTCAAGAACAACGAGATCCGGGAAGATCCTTTCGGCTACCGTAAGAAACTCGTAGAAACATTTTATAAACAATACTCCTTATGAAATTCTGCAAAATTAGAGATGTAAAAACTCCCGTACGGGGGACCCCTCTGTCTGCTGGCATTGACTTCTTCGTCCCGAATGACTTCCCGGGGACTCACTACCTCATCCCGGGTGATGCCATCAACATCCCCTCAGGTATCAAAGCCAAGGTGCCCGAAGGCTATGCCCTGATCTTCTTCAACAAGTCTGGGGTGGCCGTCAAGAAAGATCTCCAGGTCGGCGCATGCGTGGTCGATGAAGACTACCAGGGCGAGATCCACCTCCACGTGAGGAACATCGGCACGGGGGTTCAGACTATCACCCCGGGGGAGAAGTTGGCTCAGGCCCTTCTCATCCCTGTAATCTATGAGGGCTTAGAAGAAGTCCTCGACCCCCTTGATCTTTTCCCCGAGAAGTCGGAGAGAGGCGAAGGGGGGTTCGGTTCTACTGGGACCGCGTAGTTCCTTTTTCCATTTGTCCGCAGGGGGAGTCTTAGAAATAGGGCTTCCCCGTTTTTGTACTGACACAGCATTACATTCTGGTGAAAAATTTTCACATGTTGGTGGGATTAGTTATATTTGTGATAACAAACACAAGGACAAATGAAAGAATTAAAAACACTCCGCCGGAACCTCTCCGGCAAATCAAAGCTTCTTCTCCTCCTGTTCTTCCTTATGGCAGTAGGCCTTCTCACTTTCCTTACTTCTCCCTTCCTTCTTATTTGGGTTAGCTGGAGCTTGGCATGGAGAGTCGGGGCAACCGGGCTTGTCTCAACGATCATTCTCTTCGCAGCCTGGTGGTTCCTCTACAACACCTACTACACGACCATAGACGCTATCCGCCATGAGTAAGAAGAAGACCAAGGCCCAGATCATCGAAGGCAATACCCGCCAGAGATACGATCGCAAGAGCAAAATCCCTCGTGAACAACTCTCTGAACTCTGCCGGAACTACCTTGAGAAGAAAGAGCTTTTCCGCTGGTTCATCGAAAAATACTTCGGGCCTCAGAAATATCTGGAACTCTGGGAGCTTGCCGAACAAGACAAGGAAGACGCTCTCCGCACCGAACTTAATACGATTTGGTTCGAACTCCCGGACAGCATTTTCAACATTCAGGTATGCCCTTCGGGGTGGAACTCATTCATAGCACTAATCGAAGAATAAAATGAAGAAAGTAATCATCAACGACAAAGAGGTCACAGTTCACGACCAATTCGAGTATTTCCAGCCCAACGATCACATTGACGGTGATTGCGTCATCAGAGCTCTTTGCAAAGCCACTGGCTGGTCCTGGAAGAAGGCTTACGTATTCGCTTTCCTCTCCACCATTAAGGAGCAATACATGCCGAACATTAAGGAAGGCGAGCGGATCCTCTATAAGAAGCTTGGCTACAAATGGCATGCCCACAACAATCGCAAGCAAAGACCTTCTGTCATAGAGTTTGCCAAAGCTCATCCTACAGGGACTTACGTCCTTCAGCTCTCTAAACACCACGTGTGTGTCTCTGGCGGTTCCTACCATGACATTTGGGATTGCGGGAGCCGAAAGATCTACGGCTACTACGAGAAACCCGAAGAAACTGAATAGACATGACAACTACTAATCCTATTGATTTATTCCAGAGTATCCTGGAGTTATACAAAAACCTACTGACAGACCGGGCAAAAGAAAGAGCTGAGACGGAGGACTTCATCGGTGCTGGCCTTGATGTTGCTCGGGCTGAGGCAATTGCTGACATAGAGTCCCTTATAGACTGCTATGCTAAACTCAACCAAGCTACACCAAAAAACAATGAGGAAGAAGTAGCATGGAAAGTTGCAGAAGAAGATATCCCCGGCCCAGTCGTATGGCTTTTTGAGGGAAAAGCATTCATTGCTAATGTGGTTCATAGGGGCGATCTATATTTACCCTTACCGAAAGGAACTTCAACCCAGTTTTCGAGTCTTCCCCGCTGGTATAAAACAAAAGAGAGACACGTTCCATCTGATGAACTTGCATATACGCCAGCCTTAGAGACAGAGGGCCCAGGTAAACCCATCTTTGTCTTTTACAAAGGCTATAAGATCGATCTCGATGAAGTGTTCAATGGCCTTTCTAAAGTGGAGGATTAGTCATGCCGATCGTATCTAAACAGAAAGTACTGGATGAGATCCAGTTGGAAATGGAAGCTTCCATGAACTTCTATGATCCGGAAACTGTACGAGATATCTGTAATTCTATCAGAGCCAGAGTCACTGATCTTCCCGAAGCTGATGATCGAGACATTTTCTCTAGGGTCATCACTCATCCTGTATTTAAGAAGATGAGAGAAGCTCTTGCTAAGCTTTGCCGGACTGTAAGAGGATATGCTCGTCAGGAGGTACTTCGATCGGTCTTATTCAAGACAATCCAAGAGGAAATTCTAAAACGATAGAGATATGAGCAAAACACTAATGATTGTTGCGTTGGTTATCATCGCTATTTCGATTATTAATTTATGGAGCGTCCCACCAACTAAATCCAAGAGGAAATTCTAAAACGATAGAGATATGAGTCAAAAAACACAAGAATTGTACGAGGTCCTCACGGGGCAATACGGCCCGATATTAGAACCTATCGAAATTTGGGCTTGCATCAATGCGCTCGGCGCAAAACTCTCCAAAGATGGCAACCAGTGGTGTTTCCTCTGGGGAGATGACATTCAAAACGGTGTGGCCGGATTCGGTGTCACAATCCCCGAGGCCGCAGTGGATTTCTATAACAATGTGCGCTCTGAAAAAGTAGTGCAGCCTGTACCACCCCGGGAAACAAACAAGATGCTCGTCGAAGACACGAGCGACACCAACTTGCTTGATATGCTCTTGGAAGCTATCAATTATGCTTACATGCAACTTGATGGAAAGTATGGTAGCCTCTCCTATGTTGTCTCTGATAAGGTGAAGTACATTGAGCGCGTTCGTGCCGAAAAGAATGAGCAGAAGAAACGCGAGGAGTGTGATCTCAAATCCTCTGAGGCCAAATCGGAAACAGACCTGAAGAAGGAAATTCACAAGGAGGTGATGAAACTCCGCACCGCCCCGTGTTACGAAGAAGTGCTCGGCATTTGCCGAGCACTTCTATAATTTTAATCCCAAACACAAATAGTTATGAAGAAAAGAATCAACAGCATTTCCGAACTGAAACCGGGTGATGTGATCTGGTCGATTGATCGAGGAACCGCCCGCCCCATCATCCTGGAGTATCTGTGCGCCCTGCCGCACAACAATAACTACTCCATCTTCATCAACGAGTTCAAGGAGCCGGTGAGGTACTACAACGAAGAGTTCAACAGCACGAAACCTCACAACACGAAGGAGTGGTTCGCGTACGACGGCAGCGAGGAATGTTGGGACGAGATCAACGCGGCCCGGATTGCTCGCCACAAAGAGCTGATCAAGCAGTGTAACTACAATCCGGCCCGCTATCACCAAAGAGGAAGCAGCGAAACGGATCACTGAGTGTGCGATGAACAACCTCGACAAGCTCACTCACGGCGACACAAAAGAGGTGCTGGCCGAAATTAACAAGTTACTCTAAAAGACCAAGAGAAATGAACATCGTAAAAATCTTTTATGACACCGAAACTACGGGTGACAATCCGAACAAGCACTCGCTCCATCAAGTAGCAGGCCTTGTGGAAGTGAACGATGAAGTCGTTGAGCGCTTCGACATCCGGTCCCGACCGCACCCTAAGGCAATCCTGGATCCGACGGCACTAAGCATGTGCCAAGTAACCCCAGAAGAGCTGATGGCCTATCCTCCTATGGAGGAAGCCCAGAAAGAATTCTGCAAGCTCGTGGGCAAGTATGTTGATCGTTACGATCGCAGATCAAAGGCCTATCTCGTTGGCTACAACAACAGAGAATTCGACGACCGATTCTTGCGCATGTGGTTTAACCTTTGCGGAGATGCCTTCTTCGGGTCTTGGTTCTGGTGTGACACCAGAGATGCTATGGTCCTTGCCTCTGAGTACCTCGAGCCGAGACGTACCTCCATGAGCAACTTCCAGCTCGCTACGGTTGCCAGAACACTCGGGATCGTGGTAGACGATACCAAACTCCACGACGCAACTTATGACTCTGAACTCACCAGAGAAATCTATCGCATCGTCACAGGACGACAAATCGAAATATAGCTATGCCGAAAAGAACACGTAACCGCATCCTTTTCCCTGTGTGGGAACTCGAGCACCGGTATCACATCAAGAAAGAGGAAATCCCTGACTGCATGGAGCTTCTCGATGATGGGATCCAGGTCGCTGTCTACCTCACCGAGGAGCAAGCCAAAGAGAGGGAAGGACAACTCTTCCCCCGGTGCCCAGTCACTGACGCTTTTTGCGTCTGGGACACAGACTGGCCCGACCTCTTTGATCTCCTTTAATTCCTCACTTTTAACCCTAGGTCTATAATCTATAAGGCCTAGGGTTAAAAGTGAAAAATAGAGGGGTTTTAGCCTTGGTTTTGAGTGGGTCTTATTTCTTCTTTGAAGAGGTCTTTCCCCTATAACCAGAGGCATAGATAGCCCGGCCCTGTGCTTCGGCCTGAGACTTGGTGGGGTAGACCTTTCCGGTACTGCCCCATTGATAACCACCGGGGACTTTATGAACTGGCATATCAGAGTGAGTTTTACTGATTTACGACAATGTGTTCTACCCCTAGGATCTCCGTGTGGATGTTCTTACTGATCACGTCGACCTGTCGGGATTTGATAGCCTTAGTCTTCCACAGGAACCCGAGGAATCTCTTATATTCTACCGTCTCGGCGACCACGAGGGAATCCCTGTTACGGAGCGTGCCTGTGAAGAGATCTTTGGTGAGAAGACCATCAAAGTCATACCACGCATCCCCGCAGTGTACTTTAACTGCAGGAGTGACGATAGAATCTTTCACGATGATGGTCGTGTCCTTAGGAATGGAAGAAAGGGCGATGATAGTTTCAGACTGAGTTTTGTTGACAGACAAAAGACTCTGGTTCCTCTTCATGAGGGACTCGATCATTGCTGCATCCTCAGACCTGAAACGACGAAACTCCTTGAGTGTAAGCTCCAAAGTCTCAACCCGTGCAGCACTGAGGGAGTCCTTGGTCTTGTAGAATTTCACTTCGGAGAGAAGAGCTTCAGTGTTGCTGCGATACCGATCCCTCTCAGACTTGAGCCGATCTATGGTTCGATCAGCCCACACAAAAGCTATAGCAGCCGCCAAGATGGCAACTGCTATGGCAATGTAGTTCGCGTACTTAGACTTGACCATAAGAACTAGCCGCCGATGTGAGTCGAGTCGGTCGAGTTGTAGGTCCAGCCACTGGCAGAGTGGTCATAGGAGACCGTCTCCACAGTGGCGGCATCAGTGTAGGTCAGGCAGAGACCGCCGTTCTCTGCATCCTTGTACGACACCACGTAGAGGTGGTGTGCGGTACCCGTCTTCTTGGCGACCTTGTCACCAACGTTGAGGGCGTCGAGCTGCTCGTCAGACAGAGCGGTGATGTCACTGACTTCGAGAGGAACGGAGGCTCCGGCGACTTCCGCCAGAATCAGAGCCAGCGCTCCGCTGATGTCAACCTCATTACCCTGCCCAGCGATCTTCTCATCAATCAAAGCTTTGATTTCTTCTTTGCTCATAGAGTTGAGATTTTAAAGGTTAATATAAATTTTCCCCTTAGTTTTTAGTGGGGCTTTTTCTTTCTGCTTCGCACACAGCTATCGGGAATTCTGCCTTCACGTCGAAACAAGGACAAGCCTTGATGTACTCGCTGGGCTCGACCTCCCCGTCTCCATCAAGGTCGGGGGACGCGTCACGATGCCCGATGATCTCCTTGATGTCGTAAAGCTCGAACAAGTTCCACACAAGATCGTTGAGAGCGATGCGTTGTGCTTTCGTGCGTGTGTCCTTCGGCTTCCCTTTTGCGTCAAGACCACCAACATAGCAAATGCCGACGGAATGCTTGTTGTAGGGTTTCCCGGAAAGCCCTACCGTATTGCAGTGCGCTCCGTCCATCGTAAGCGGTCGGCCGACCTCAACCGTACCGTCCAAATCAATTACGTAATTGTAACCGATACATTTAAATCCACGTTTTTTGTGTTCGCGCTCAATGTCGGCGGCCTTTATGTCTTTGCCGGCCGGCGTCGCGGAACAATGAATTACGATTGCGTCAATTTCTTCTTTTTTCATTTCGCTTCCTCCTTTTTTGCGGCTTCGAAATCAATCCCCGTTGATTCCTCAACCTTTGTTTTCATAAACTT